>Ga0209345_10000729_pt1 | contig 42049 bp, 33 predicted proteins | sample Cruoilmetagenom7_FD_187294 | JGI IMG/M metagenome (GOLD analysis project Ga0209345, IMG submission 187294) | Oil polluted marine microbial communities from Coal Oil Point, Santa Barbara, California, USA - Sample 7 (SPAdes) (version 2) | ecosystem: Environmental > Aquatic > Marine > Oil seeps ...
TTTTTCTTTTTAGGTTTAGGGGAAAGCCATTTTTTATTTACTTTTGCCTATGCAAAACAAGGTCCTTATTTTAGATTTCGGTTCACAGTATACACAGCTTATTGCTAGACGTGTAAGAGAACTAAATATGTATAGTGAAATCGTTCCCTATTACAAGATTCCAGAAAATTTAGATGATTTTAAAGCGGTAATTTTATCGGGAAGCCCTTTCTCGGTTCGCGCCGAAGATGCTCCGCATCCAGACCTTTCAAAAATAAAAGGTCGCAAACCTCTTTTAGCGGTTTGTTACGGCGCTCAATACTTAGCACATTTTAATGGTGGAAAAGTTGCACCTTCAGATATTAGAGAATACGGACGTGCTAATCTTACGACTATTCTTGATCATAGTGGAATTTTTGCTGGAATCAAAAAAGACACTCAAGTTTGGATGAGTCATAGTGATACTATAGCTGAACTTCCTTCAAATGGTGTTCGTTTAGCTAGCACAAAAGATGTAGCAAATGCAGCTTATCGAATAGAAGGAGAAAAAACTTATGCGATTCAATTTCATCCAGAAGTTTATCATACTTCAGATGGTAAAAAATTACTGGAAAACTTTTTAGTCCATATAGCAGGAGTACAACAAGATTGGACTCCAGCAGCTTTTGTGGATACTACTGTTTCAGATTTAAAAGAAAAACTTGGAAACGATAAAGTGGTTCTTGGATTAAGTGGTGGAGTTGATTCTACTGTAGCAGCAATATTATTGCATAAAGCAATTGGAGAAAACCTGTATTGCATATTTGTAAATAATGGATTGCTAAGAAAAAATGAATTTGAAAGTGTGCTTGATCAATACAAGCATATGGGATTAAATGTAAAAGGTGTTGATGCTTCGGAACGGTTTTTGGAAGCACTCAAAGGAATTAGTGATCCTGAAGAGAAACGTAAAGCAATAGGCCGTGTTTTTATAGAAGTATTTGATGATGAAGCAAACTTAGTTAAAGATGTAAATTGGTTAGCGCAAGGAACTATTTATCCAGATGTTATTGAAAGTGTTTCGGTAACTGGAGGTCCTTCGGCAACCATTAAATCGCATCATAATGTAGGTGGTTTACCAGATTTTATGAAATTGAAAGTGGTAGAGCCTTTACGAATGATATTTAAAGATGAGGTACGAAGAGTAGGAGCTGAGATGGGTATTGATGCTAATTTATTAGGAAGGCATCCATTTCCAGGACCTGGATTAGGAATTCGTATTTTGGGAGATATTACAGCTGAAAAAGTTCGTATATTACAAGAAGTAGATGCTGTTTTTATTGATGGATTAAAAAAATGGAATTTATACGATAAAGTGTGGCAAGCTGGAGCAATGTTATTACCTGTAAATAGTGTAGGTGTTATGGGAGATGAAAGAACCTATGAAAAAGTGGTAGCATTAAGAGCCGTAGAATCAACAGATGGAATGACTGCAGATTGGGTAAATTTACCTTATGAATTTCTGCAAGAAACTTCAAATCATATAATAAATAGAGTTAAAGGCGTTAATAGAGTAGTATATGATATTAGTTCTAAACCACCAGCAACTATTGAATGGGAATAAACCAACTATGAAAATTTTATATTACATATCAATTATTTGTTTTTTATTAGTGAATTCAACTTTGAATGCACAAGAAAAATACCGAAGCCATACTGTGAAAAATGGTGAAACCATTACGAGTATTTCTAAAACATATGGTATTAGTAAAAGTGAAATAATACGTTTAAACCCTGAGGTTAGAAATGGAGTTTCTGCTTTGAATGTGTTAATTCTACCTGTTAATGATGTTATTAATTCAACGAGTCAGGAAATTAAATTTAAAAAACATAGAGTTAAGAGAAGAGAGACGCTTTTTAGTATTTCAAAAAAATACAATGTAAGTGTAGATAATATTAAAAAGTTTAACAAACATCTATATGCTAAGGAATTAAAAAAAGGTGAAAAGATTCAAATTCCTATTAATTTAAAGAAGATTGTAACTGAAGTTGTTAATAATAACAATGAAAATAATACAATTTCAGAAGCTGCAAAACACACAGTTTCAGCGAAGGAAACAAAATATGGGATTGCTCGTAAATACGGTGTTACAATTGCTGAATTAGAAGCGTTAAACCCAAATATTAAAGGAGGTTTAAAAATTGGAGATGTTTTAAATGTACCAAATACTTCTACAACGGGTTCTTCTGTAATTGAAGAAGAACTATATGAATTTTATGAAGTTCAACCCAAAGAAGGATTTTTCAGATTAAAAGTTAAATTGGGATTATCAAAAGATGAAATTATTAGGCTTAATCCTTATGCAAAAGAAGGCCTAAAAGAAGGAATGATATTAAAAATTCCGAAGAAAAATGAAGAGGTTATTTTTGAAAATTCAAATACCATCAACTTAGAGGATGGAATTGTAAACAGATCAAAAAAGAAATTGGTTGTTATGCTTCCGTTTCAATTACAAAAGATTGTTTCAGATACCTTAGATTCAGATAAAGACCTAATTAAAGGAAATAGAACATTAAGAGTTGCTTTAGATTTTTACAGTGGTGTTTTAATGGCAACAGAGTTTGCAAAAGATAAAGGTATTTCTTTAGATATTGATGTGCTAGATACACAGGCAAATGAAAGTAAAGTGACTTCTTTAATTTCTAATAAAGATTTTTCTATTGTTGACGCGGTTATTGGTCCGTTATTGGAAAAAAATGTAATAAAAGCAACTCAATTATTAAAGAAAACTGATACGCCAATTTTTTCTCCCTTAAGTAATAGAGAGATGAAAATTTCATCGAACTTATTTCAAACTTTGCCTACAGATGCAATGTTAGAAAAAGCGATGATTAATTACATAAAAGATAATAGCGAAGGGAAAAATATTATTTTAGTGAGCGATTCTAAGCGAAGTGCTCAAAAATCTAAAATTATTTCTGCTTTACCTGGAACTAAAACAATTGGCTTAAGAAAGGGAGCTTATATTTATGTGAATGATATTCAAGCTAAAGTTGATAATACAAAGGAAAACTGGGTGATTTTAGAGTCAACAGATCCTGTGTTAGTGAGTAATGTTGTTGGACTTCTTAACGGAATGCCAGATGAAGCTAAACTCAGATTGTTTACTTTGGATAAAGGAAAAGTGTATGATTTTCATGATATTTCTAATTTTCATTTAGCTAAACTAGGTTTCACATTTCCATCGATTAATAAATCGTATAATTACAAAGAGCCAAATGCTTTTGTAACAAGTTATAAAAACAAATACGGTGTATTGCCTAATAGATATGCAGTAAGAGGTTTTGATGTTACTTACGATGTAATTTTAAGATTAGCTTCTGCAGATGATGTTTATGACGCTACTAATAATGAATATGTCACAGAATACATAGAAAATAAATTTCATTATTCTAAGAAATTATTTTCAGGATATCAAAACATTGCATATTATATTGTAAAATACGATGAAAATCTTCAGCTTGAAGTTGTAAAATAATCATTTTAATTTTTGTAAGATTTTCTTGATTCAATAAAAAACCAATTTTCACGTTATTGTTTTTATGTTTCCAATACTACGTTTTATAGTCATTGCCTTTTTTTTATTTCCTTCTGAAGGAGATACAGTAAAAATGGCTTGGAGTGATTCTCAAAAACTTACATGGGATGATTTTCAAGGGAAACCTAAATTGAACAGCGGTTATGTTGCAAGTACAAATTCTGGCTTATCATTTTCTTATTCTTTTTCTAAAAAAGGAGATGCGATAGATTATAAATATGAAGTTCATAGCTATTTTTATCCTGAAACTTCATGGTATATTGTTTCTCAAGTGAATCAGAATATTTTAAATCACGAACAAACTCATTTTGATATCTCTGAATTACACGCACGAATACTTCGCAGAAAAATTGAAAATTTTGTTTTTACTGATAACATTAAAAATGAAATAATGAAGTTGTATAATGAAACTGAACAGGAGAGGGTAACAATGCAACATCGTTTCGATAAAGAATCTGAACATTCAAAAAACAGAGAAGGCGAATTAAAATGGGAAGCTTTTGTTCACAAAGAAATTGTAGTGTATGAACCTTGGAGATAAACCCGACCCTAAACATTTAATTGAGTTAGCAAACTATAAAATGCCTTTTGGAAAATACAAAGGACAGTTTTTAGTTAATATTCCTGAAGCATATTATGTGTGGTTTCAGCAAAAAGGATTCCCAGAAGGAAAACTAGGAAATATGATGCGCGAAATGAATGAAATAAAAATCAACGGATTAGAACCTTTAATAAAGAAATTAATCATCAATAAAAGACGATCTCATTACGATTAAAATTCCTTTAGATTTTAAAATTTATTTGTCATTCATCTACCAATAAAACTGTATCTTTGCCTCCCGTATAGTTAACACAGTATGAGCACTACAAAGTACATATTCGTAACGGGCGGAGTATCTTCTTCTCTTGGTAAAGGAATCATAGCAGCCTCTTTAGCAAAATTATTACAAGCAAGAGGTTATAAAGTAACCATTCAAAAATTAGATCCCTACATTAATGTAGATCCAGGAACTTTAAATCCATACGAGCACGGTGAATGTTATGTCACTGATGATGGAGCTGAAACCGATTTAGATTTAGGACACTACGAGCGTTTTTTAAATGTTCCTACCTCACAGGCAAATAATGTGACGACAGGAAGAATTTACCAAAGTGTAATTGAAAAAGAACGTCGTGGCGAATTTTTAGGAAAAACTGTTCAGGTAATCCCACATATTACAAATGAAATAAAAGAACGCGTTCAAATTCTAGGAAAAAGTGGCGAGTTTGATATCGTTATTACTGAAATTGGAGGTACTGTTGGTGATATAGAATCACTGCCTTATATAGAAGCAGTACGACAGTTAAAATGGGAATTAGGAGATGACAATGCTTTGGTTATTCATCTTACTCTAGTTCCATATTTAAAAGCGGCTGGTGAGTTAAAGACAAAACCAACGCAGCATTCTGTGAAAACACTAATGGAAAGTGGAATTCGTGCAGACATACTTGTGTGTCGTACAGAGCACAAGCTTTCAGATGATCTTCGTAGAAAATTAGCATTGTTTTGTAACGTACAAAAAGAAGCAGTTATCGAATCGATTGATGCTTCAACGATATATGATGTGCCAAATTTAATGTTAGAAGAAGGCTTAGATACAATTGTATTAAGCAAACTAAGTTTGTCTGAAGTTTCAAGTCCGAATTTAGAACGTTGGAATCAGTTTCTTACAAGACATAAAAATCCGAAACATTCAGTTAATATCGGATTGATAGGTAAATACGTAGAACTCCAAGATTCTTATAAGTCTATTTTAGAATCATTTATACATGCAGGCGCTGAAAATGAAGTGAAAGTAAATGTTATTTCTATTCATTCAGAATTTATCAATAAAGATAATATCGCTGAAAAATTATCAAACCTAGATGCTGTATTAGTTGCTCCAGGTTTTGGTGAAAGAGGGATTGAAGGAAAGGTTGAAGCAGTACGATTTGCAAGAGAAAATAATCTACCTTTTTTAGGGATTTGTTTAGGTATGCAGATGGCAGTGATAGAATATTCAAGGAATGTTTTAGGATTAGAAAAGGCAAATTCTGTAGAGATGAACCCAGACACTCCATTTCCTGTCATCGATTTAATGGAAGACCAAAAGAGTATTACTAACAAGGGCGGAACGATGCGTTTAGGTGCTTGGAAATGTGAATTAGTGAAAGATAGTTTAGTTGGTTCAATTTATAGTTCTTCAAATATTGAAGAGCGTCACCGTCATAGATATGAATATAACAATACATTTAGAGAACAACTAGAAGAAGCTGGAATGAAATCTACAGGTATTAATCAAGAAACAAATTTAGTTGAGATTGTTGAAATACCTTCACATCCTTGGTTTATTGGAGTACAATATCATCCAGAATATAAAAGTACTGTGGCAAATCCACATCCTTTATTTGTGGCATTTGTAAAAGCAGCCTTAGATCATTCAAAAAAATAATGTGTCAATTTGGCGTATTATTGCAATTGGAATGATTTTCAAGGAATATAAAAATTAATAAGAATATTTCTTTATTTCTATAAAGAATGTGATATAAAATATGGAAGAAAAAAAGTTTGATTTTAATACTATAATTGGTTTTGTGTTAATAGGAGGGATCCTATTATTTATGTTGTGGCAAAATCAGCCAACTCCAGAGGAGATTGAAGCACAGAAAATTGAAAAATTAGCTGAAGAAAAAGCTGCTCAAGAAAAAGTCGTTCAAGAAAAAGCAAAATCTAGTAATGATATTACTTTAGAAGAGGCTACAAATGAAATTACAAGCGTTAATGCGGGCGATTCACTTGCTTTAACAAAACTTCAAAACCGCTTAGGGTCTTTTGCGTATTCTGGAACATTAGCTTCAGCAAAAGAGAATACAACAGTTATAGAAAATGAATTACTTTATATTACAGTAAGTAATAAAGGGGGTTATATTACTGAAGTAAAATTAAAGAATGAAACTATTTATGATGGTTCTCCGGTCTATTTAATTAAAGATGGTAATTCAACCATGAATCTTCAATTCTCTTCAGAAAATAGAGTATTGAATTCTGAAGATCTTTTCTTTGAGCCAACCGTTTCTAGTAATGGTGAAAATTCAGTATTATCGATGAAGCTTAAAACAGCTTCAGATAAATATATTGAATATAGATATGAGTTAATTCCTAATGATTATATGTTAGGATTTAGTGTGAAAACACAAGGTTTAGATAATGTAATTAATACAACTCAACCAATATATTTAGATTGGAAGTTTAAAGGATACCGTCATGCAAAAAGTATCACATATGAAAATCGTTATTCACGTTTAACATACGAGCATGAAAATAAAGATAAGCATGATAAGTTATCTCCTACAGGAGAAGATGCTGAGGTTGAGAAAGATGTAACTTGGATGAATTTTAGACAGCATTTCTTTAGTTCTATGTTACTTACAGATACTCCTTTTAAAGAAGTAGCACTTAGTTCTTTCGATCTAGTTAAAGATGAAGTAATAGATACTGTTTACACAAAACAATATGGAGCTAAAATGTTATTAGCACCAAAAAGTGGAGGAATATCTTACGATATGAATATGTATTATGGTCCAACAGACTATAAAATATTTAAAAAATATGATAGAAATCTAGATGAAGCTATGCCTTTAGGTTGGGGTATCTTTGGATGGTTGAATAAGTTTTTAGTTATTCCATTGTTCGGATTTTTAAGTGGATTTTTACCTGCAGGAATTGCAATTATTATGTTAACTGTATTAATCAAGTTAGCTATGTCTCCTGTTCAATACAAGCAATACTTGTCTCAAGCAAAACTTAAAGTTTTGAAACCAGAATTGGATGAGATTAAAGAAAAGTTTGAAGGCAACAAAATGAAAATCCAACAAGAGACAATGAAATTGCAAAATATTGCTGGAGCGAGTCCATTAAAAGGATGCTTGCCGGCTATATTACAAATTCCGGTCTTCTATGCTTTATTTACATTTTTTCCAAGTGCATTCGATTTACGACAAAAGAGTTTCTTGTGGGCAGAAGATTTATCAAGTTTCGATTCTGTAGCAGAATTACCTTTTAATATTCCATTTTATGGTGATCACGTAAGTTTATTTCCAATATTAGCTTCTATTGCTATATTCATTTATATGATGATGACAACTGGTCAAACAATGCAACAGCAACAGCAACCAGGAATGCCAAACATGAAATTCATTATGTATTTATCACCATTAATGATGTTGGTTTTCTTCAATAATTATGCGAGTGGATTATCAGTATATTATTTAACATCGAATTTAATTACCATTGGGATTATGTTGGTAATTAAGAATTTTATTATCGATGAAGATAAAATTCATGCTAAGATTCAGGTAAATAAGAAAAAGCCTAAGAAACAAAATAAGTTTCAACGAAAAATGGCTGAAATGATGGAGCAAGCAGAAGAACAGAAAAAAGCAAAAAAATAAAAATTTGAAACTCCCAGATGGGAGTTTCTTGATTATATTAGAAAACGTAGAGTTATGAGATTAGCATTTATACATTTATCAGCATTAATTTTATTTTCATGTCAACCTACTGAAAAGAAAAAAATTGGAGAGGTTTCTTATAAGGGTGCAATGAAAGAAATTATGTCTGGAGACATATCATCAAAAGCAGATTTGCTTAACTTTAAGGATACTCCAAACTTTTATGCTTTAGGAGCTTTAGAAAATTTAAAAGGTGAAATACAGATATTTAACAGTGAGTCTTTTAATACTTCTGTTAAAAAAAACTCTTTAAACTATGAGAAAACTCTATCTCAAAAAGCTGCATTATTAGTTTATGCTGAAGTACCAGAATGGAGAAAGTTTAAAATACCGAAAGGAGTTTCAACCGAAAAACAATTTGAAGCTTATTTATTAAAAGTAGCATCAGAAAATAATATTGATATCGAATCTCCTTTTCCTTTTCTTTTAAATGGAATGATCCAATCGTATAGTTGGCATGTAATTAATTGGAGAAAAGGGGATACATTACACACTCACAGAAAGCATAAAACTTCCGGACTTTACGGTACGATTAATGATAGAAAAGTAGATATGCTTGGGTTTTACTCTAACAAACATCATGGTGTTTTTACGCATCATGAAACAAATTTTCATATGCATGTAAAAACAGATGGAAATGGAGTTTCAGGGCATGTGGATGAGTTTATTATATCTGAAGGTATGTTTTTAATGTTACCTAAAATATAGAGAATCATTTATTCGTTATAGTTTAATATTATTTTTGATAGAAATGAAATTAATAAGTTTTTTTAGCTTTTTTATAATAGCATCAAGTGTTCTTGCTCAAGGAGAAATCAATCAATTTGATGCGAATAATAAACGTCATGGAGTTTGGAAAAAATACCACGAAAACTCTAGGCAAATCCGATATGAAGGCCAATTTAAAAACGGTAAAGAAATAGGTGTTTTTAAATACTATTGTACTGATTGTAAAGATCAACCTATGGTCGTTAGAACCTTTAATGAATCTAATAATATTGCTCAAGTTCAATATTTTACTAAAAAAGGAAAGTTGGTGAGTGAGGGTAAAATGGAAAAGAAAAATAAGATAGGGGAATGGCTATATTTTCAGAAGAAATCAAAGAATATAATGACTAAAGAGTTTTATGAAGACGGAAAATTAGAAGGATTTAGAAAAACCTTTTATATCAATAATAAAGTTACTCAGGAGACACATTATAAAAATGGTTTGAAAGAAGGAGAAGAAAATTATTATTCCTTAGAAGGAGTGCTTTTAAAAAAATTACAGAATGTAAATGACCAATTACATGGCAAAGCTTTTTATTATGATGCTAGTGGAATTGTAATTATAGATGGTAGCTATAAAAATGGTAAAAAACATGGTATTTGGAAGTATTTTAAAAATGGAAAACTTGTTCTAGAAGAAACGTATCCAAAGCCTGTAAGAGATTAAATTTAACTCAAAATATCTTTAATATTTCGTAAATTTGCGCTTCTTAAATTAAATTATGAAAAAGCGTGTTGTCGTAGGACTTTCTGGAGGTGTAGATTCGAGTGTTGCTGCTTATCTTTTAAAGGAGCAAGGCTACGAGGTGATTGGGCTTTTTATGAAAAATTGGCACGATGATTCTGTGACCATATCTGATGAATGTCCTTGGTTAGACGACAGTAACGATGCAATGCTTGTTGCTGAAAAACTAGGTATTCCTTTTCAAACAGTCGATTTAAGTGAAGAATACAAAGAAAAGATTGTCGATTATATGTTTCGGGAATATGAAATGGGTAGAACACCCAATCCTGATGTTTTATGCAATCGTGAAATAAAATTTGATGTCTTTTTAAAAATCGCTTTAAGTCTTGGAGCCGATTTTGTTGCGACAGGTCATTATTGTAGAAAAGGTATTATTGAAGATAATGGGGAAACTAAATATCAATTATTAGCAGGAAAAGATCCTAATAAAGATCAATCCTACTTTTTATGTCAATTATCTCAAGAGCAATTGTCAAAAACATTATTTCCAATTGGTGAATTATTAAAACCAGAAGTACGAGAAATTGCTTCAGAACAAGAGTTAATTACAGCTGAAAAACGAGATTCTCAAGGATTATGTTTTATTGGAAAAGTAAGACTGCCTGATTTTCTTCAACAACAATTAAAGCCTAAAGAAGGAAATATTATTCAAATACCTTCATATTATTCAGGCTATATGAAAGAGATTCCTGAGTTTAATTCAGAAAAAGAGAGAGTGAAATTTCTTTCAGAAAAATATAAGTATAAACAAGAAGATGGTAAAGTAGTTGGGAAGCATCAAGGAGCTCATTATTTTACGAAAGGGCAGCGTAAAGGACTTGCCGTAGGAGGAACGAAAGAACCTTTATTTGTTATTGATACCGATGTGAAAGAAAATATTATTTATGTAGGCCTAGGTAAAAACCATCAAGGCTTATACAAAAAAGGATTGTTTGTAACTTCGGAAGAGATGCATTGGGTGCGACCAGACTTAGCTTTAAATGTGAATGAATCTTTTGAGGTTATGGCGAGAATACGATACCGTCAAGCCCTAGAAAAAGCGACTTTATATAGAAGTGAATCAGGACTTTTTGTTACTTTTGATAACCCACAATCTGCTATAACTGAAGGACAGTTTGTAGCCTGGTATCAGGATGATGAATTGGTAGGAAGTGGAGTAATATCATAAAGTTTAAAATAATTAATAGGGTAAACAATTTCTTAACTGTTTATTAATAGAAGAAAAGACTAAAAAAAAAGAATTATGAAAAATTATGTATTGTTATTAATGTGTCTAATTGCAAGTTCAACTTTTGCACAACAAGATGCTTGGGTATTTTTTGCTGATAAAGAGAATGTTGCAGAATCAATTGCAAATCCTATTTCTATTTTAACTCAAGAATCCATAGACAGAAAAGCAATGCATGGTATCACTATTGATGAAAGAGATGTGCCTGTAAACGAAAACTATATTACAGATATTAAAAATTCAACGGGTATCACAGTGCATTCAAAATCTAAATGGATGAATTGTGTTTATGTTAGAGGATCTCAATCAAATATTGAAGATTTATTAAATCTTTCATTTGTTACGAATGTAGAATATGCAGATAAGAGCCTTAATTTCTTTCCGAATATTAACAGTACTGAAAATAAATTTGTAATAGAAAATTCTAGTTCTCGTATTGATTATAATTATGGGGCAGCAGCCAATCAAATTGAAATGTTGAAAGGTGAATATTTACATCAACAAGATTTTTCTGGAGAAGGAATGGTCGTTGGAGTATTGGATGCTGGTTTTCCTAGTGTAAATTCAAATCCAGGATTTGCAGACATGATTAATGATGGTCGATTATTAGGGACTTATGATTTTGAACAAAGATCTACAAATGTAGATGGAACGAGTACACACGGAACTAAAACAACAAGTGATATTGTTGGGTATTTAGATGGAGATTTTGTTGGAACAGCTCCAGAAGCATCTTTTTACTTATTTGTTACTGAATATGGTCCAAGCGAAAATCCTGTTGAAGAAGCATGGTGGGTTGAAGCATTAGAAAGATCTGATAGTTTAGGAGTAGATGTAATCAATACATCTTTAGGGTATCAAGATTATGATAATTCTAATTACACTCATAATTATGAAGATTTAGATGGACAGACAACTTTTGCTGCAAGAGGAGGAAATTTAGCTTTTGAAAAAGGAATGATTTTAGTTACTTCAGCAGGAAATGATGGAGGTGGATTTGGATATGTTGCTACACCAGGTGATTCACCAGGAGTATTTACTATTGGAGCAGTAACACCAAGTGGAAACTATGCAAATTTTAGTTCATATGGACCAACTTACGACGGTAGAGTAAAACCAGATGTAATGGCACAAGGTCAAGACGCAGCAGTTATTGGAACCGATGGTTGGGTTTCTTATAGTAATGGAACTTCTTTTAGTTCTCCAATTTTAGCAGGAGCTATTACTTGTTTATGGCAAGCAAGACCAGAAATTAGAAATGAACAAATCATGCAGATTGTGCGCGAATCTGCACACTTATATAACAATCCAACAAATTTAATGGGTTATGGAATTCCTAATTTTGAAGATGCATATAATGAATTATTATTATTAGGTGTTGAGGACGAATTTTTGAAATCAAATTTTGCTTTATATCCTAATCCGACATCAGATGTTATAAATATTTCTTTCCCACAGGAATTAAATAAAGCTCAATTCAATTTATATTCAGTTCTAGGAAATAAAGTATTGAGTACCGAAATTTCATCTAATGTAAATTCAGTTTCAATTGAATCATTAGTAGATGGTATGTATATCGCTACTATTTCAGAAGGAAACAAACAAGTTAGTTTTAAAATAGTAAAACAATAGTGCAAAACAGAATAACTCAACTTTTTAAGATTGAATATCCAATCATCCAAGCTGGAATGATTTGGAATAGCGGTTGGCGTTTAGTAAGTGCTGTTAGTAATGCTGGCGGACTTGGAATTTTAGGTGCTGGGTCAATGTACCCAGAAGTGTTAAGAGAGCACATTATTAAATGTAAAAAAGCTACAAATAAACCATTTGGTGTCAATGTGCCAATGTTATATCCTAACATTGAGGAAATCATTGATATTATTATAAAAGAAGGAGTTAAAATTGTATTCACTTCAGCTGGAAATCCTAAAACCCATACAGCTTACCTAAAAGAACACGGAATTACAGTGGTACATGTTGTAAGTAGTGTAAAATTTGCTTTAAAGGCACAAGATGCTGGAGTAGATGCTGTAGTTGCTGAAGGTTTTGAAGCTGGAGGACATAATGGGAGAGAAGAGACGACAACTTTCACATTAATACCAATGGTGAAGGAAAAGTTGGATGTACCGTTAATAGCTGCAGGAGGAATTGCTAATGGAAGAGGAATGCTAGCCGCAATGATTTTAGGTGCAGATGGAGTTCAAGTTGGAAGTCGATTTGTAGCAAGTAAAGAATCTAGTGCTCATAAAGCATTTAAAGATAGTGTGGTAGAAGCTAAAGATGGAGATACATTTTTAACTTTTAAAGAATTAGCTCCAGTACGTTTGTTAAAGAATAAGTTTGCTGAAGAAGTTGTCGAACTGTATAAGTCGAATCCTTCAGTTGAAGATTTAAAGGAACTCTTAGGAAGAGCAAGGGCAAAAAAAGGAATGTTTGAAGGAGATATGGAAGATGGTGAGTTAGAAATTGGACAAATTGCTGGACTTATCCATGAAATTAAACCTGCGTCTCAAATTGTTGAGGAAATGATTTCTGAATTTAATGCAGCCAAAACCGAAATCAATACATTATAGAACTAGATTATTTAGTTTTAAACCAAAGACTTGTATAGTAATCTTCTTTCTTTGAAGCAGCTTCTCGATTTTTAATAATAAGATGGGTTTTGTCTAATTTTTTACTTCGATAGCCTAATAAATGAAAAAATTGTTTAGCAAAAATCCATGCAATTTTTCGGTTAACTATTAATGCATCTCGTTTTTCTGAAAGCCAATTTACTCCTGGCAATAAAGGTAATATTCTGTCAATTCGTTTATTTCTGAAAAACTCAGAAAGTCTTAAATAAAAAAGAGGAATACTTCGAATAATAAAAAAACCATCATCTCCTTGTTTTTGGTATTGAGGCATTAAAATTCTTCCTTTTTTGTGTGTGATTATATTTTTATTATTGCTAATAGCTAAATTTTGACCACTCTTTATGCGTTGAAAATTTAAAAAACCAGGGTTCATTATAAAAGTTTCATCACTCTCAATTTTATAACGATAGAATATCTCAAAAATTCCTCTAGAGTCAATAGATGTTTTTGCTAAGACTTCATAATAATGTAAAAAGTTGATGCTTTCTTTTTTAATGCTTTCAGAAAAAACTAAGGAGAGATAAATAAAGGCTTCATGATTCTCAATTGAAGCAAGATCGTCATGTTGTCCACCTTCAAAACCGAAGGCAACATAACCTAATTCATTAATATAACTTAGTAGAGGACCTTTTAGAAATTCTTCTATCCCTAAAATTAGAGGAACAGGGTATTGCATAGTAAATTTCCTGTTTAGTAAACTATCATTTACAGTGAGAAAGGGAATTGTTTCTCCTGATGTGGTATGAAGATCCATAAAATAAAAGGGTCCTTCTTCTTTTGATATAATATCGTTTATTACTGCGTTTATTTCAGTTTGTTCTGCTTCATCTTCATTCTTTTTAGGGGGAATATTACCATTTAAAATATTCATTCTTTTAGAAGTCCATAAACGATTTAAATCTTCTTTTAAATAACGTTCTCCTTTCTCTAATGCTTTTAAGTTCCCGCTAATAGCATAGATAGAACCTTTTACAGGAATTTTATTTGACTGAAGAAAATCTATCACTTTTTGTAAAGCAAAAACACCCGAAGGTTCATTTCCATGAACACCTCCAGTAAAGATTAACGTTGGACCAATTATTTCTCCCTTAATATGACCAATAATCCTATTAACATGGATTGATTTTTCTAAGGCTTTGCTATGAACTTCTACCATATTATCCAATAATATCTTTAATGGTAATAATACCTACAATACTGTTATGGTGTAATACGGGTAAGCAACCAAAATTATTTTTTTCCATTAAATTAATTGCTTCTGTAATTTTTGTTTCTGGATGTACAATTAATACCTTTTTAGTCATTATATCTGCAACTGTATAATTTTCATTATAGTTTCTGTCTGCAATATATTTGTCTATATGTGTCCAGGTTAATAAACCACATAATTTACTCTTTTTATCTCTTACAGGAACATGATGAATATTTTTCCATTTCATAATACTTAGCGCTAAATCTGCTAAATCATTTTCTTTCACAGTAAATAATTGAGTAGACATTATGTGTCCAACTAAGTGCGCATCTTGATGTGCTTTTGGATCTTTTTCTATCATAGGCCAATCATGAACAGCGATGCCTTTTTGTTGATTATTATAAATTTCTTTAGTTAAAGCTAGAAGAGCTTCATCTTGTTTTAAATTTTTTCTTAAATGTCTGAAGTTTCTAATACTCCATTGAGCTCCAGTTATATTGATAGCTCTTCTTTCAATAATTGTTAAGTATCGATCAATATCTTTTTTATCTATATTCGCTACTTCTAGGCCTTTTCTTGCGATAGGTATTAATTCATGAATTACTAAATGCCTTGCAGACATTAGTTTTCCATTCCAATTTAATACAGATTCTTTTCCTGATCTTGCTGCTTTAAAAAAGTTGGATTTTGCGTCTTTAAAATCCATCATATTTGCAATATCATCATATTCTTTAGGTCTTCCTTTCATTAACCCAACCCAAAAGGCAAAGTTTGCCATTTCATCGATTGTTGTTGGTCCAGAAGGAATATATCTATTTTCAATCCTAAGGTGAGCTTTCCCTTTACTAATGCCATAACAGGCTCTATTCCATGTGTAAACGGTTCCGTTAAAATGACATAAAGCATCGAGTTTTGGAACATTTCCATTCTTTAAATCTTCTAATGAATTAGGAATGTTTTTTTTAGCAATTAGTACTTCGTGTCTTGCTATTTGATCCTTGTAAATTTCAGCAACAGATCCTTGTGCCCAATCATTACCAAAAGCTACTCTTGATAGTTTATTTTTTAAGGCATATGAAGAACTTCGTGTATCAATACTTTGTTGAAATAAAGCTACTCTAGTTTCGCTCCAAAGCTCTCTTCCTAATAACAAAGGTGAATTTGCACAAATACTCAAAAGAGGTCCAGAAATAGCCTGTGACCAATTGTAACTAGATATGAAGTCATCTGGAGCAATTTGTAGGTGCATTTGGAAACTTGTATTACAAGCTTCAAACAAAACAGACTCATGTTTTATTATTAATTCATCTACACCTCTAAGTTGAATTTTAAAATCTTTCCCACGCATTTTTTTCAGCATATCATTGAGTATATAATACCTAGGCATAGGAGTCATATATTCAATTTCCAATTCGTTTTTGCTGATTGTTGGTAATATTCCAGTGAGTAGTATCTTCTTGTTAAACTTTTCAGCTGCAATTTCTGCTTTGTTAAGTAATGAGTTTAGTTGGTTTTCAACTTTAGAGAAAGCATCTTTTTCTAAAACAACGGGATCAAGATTTATTTCAAGATTGAATAAAGCAATTTCAGTTGTAAAATGAGGATCATTTATTTCTTTAAGAATTTCAGTAGACATTTTGGAAGGACGCCAATTCTCTGTTAAGATGCAAAATTCTTGTTCAGATCCAATTCTAGTAATATCACTTTCAATAATTTTTTCATCAAGCATTTGTTCTAATGCTTGAATATCATTAAGTAACTGCCTAATAAATATTGAGCGGTTTTCTTTTTTTTGGATACTATTTACCTTTTGATCTCCCACTGAAAACCTCTATAAATTTAATAAAAATAGAGGTATATAAAGTTACGTAAAAAATTGATTTAGAGCAACTATATACTAAGCGAATTGTATGTGAAGCCTACATAGAATCTCCAAAGAAAATAGCGTTCATCATTAGTTTATTAGTTCCGTACCAAAAAGCTCTAAAATTTGTGTTATCAGTAAAGTAAATCACATTACCTTTTCCTAATTTTCCTTTTCTAAATGGGACAGTTTCTTTTATAAGATTTAAATTTTTATTAGAGATATAACCACTTATTAACGGATCTTTTGAGTAACGAATTGGATTATTGAAACTTTCTTTATCAGCTTCTAAAAACAAGGTTGAATTTCGAAATATTGGTAAAGTTGCATTTTTATACCCAAAATTGATTGGATGTGATCGGTCTAATTGGGTGTTAAATATTGCACCACCAATTACTTGAGCTCCAAAATATTTCCCTTTTTGCTCAAATGAAATATGTTGTGCAGAATCTTTTTCAGTATTAAATTTTAGTTTTAAAATATCGTTTTTATTGAACCATTTACCTGCATTCTTAAAACCAATTAGAGTTCCACCATCTTTTACCCACTTTTTTAAATTTTCTGTAGATTGTTTATCTAATGCACTTCCCCAATTATTCGGTAAAATGATATCGGTATATCTACTTAAATCTTTTCGTTTTAAATTTCTTGTATCTAATTTAGTGATTTGAATGTCATAACGTTGGTCCATTAAATGCCAAATTTCTCCAGCATCATATGGACTAATTCCATCACCAATTATTAAAGCAATTTTTGGCGGGTCTATTGTTTTAAACTGGCTACTTCCAAGGTCTATTCCTATGGTTAAACCTGTGCTTACTCCGGTAATTTTAATGTTATTCTCTTCTGAAATTTCTTTCATGAACAAATACATTTCATCTTCATTTAGATCTTGATTTTGTGCTGGAACTAATATTGTACCATAATCATATTGATGATTTTCAACTGAAAATGTTTTCATGCCAACTTTTGCGCGAATTCCTCTTTTTAGTATAGCATTCAATACTTTTGGAGTATAATAATCATGCCATTCCATTAAATAAGCATATTTTGATTTGCTTAATATTGCAGGTGTTATTTTAGTAAGCTTATTAATTTCTGAACCTGCTTGAGCCATTGAAATATCTTCCGAATAATCTACATTAAAAGCTAAAGGAAAAGTCCAAGCACTTACATCGTAAAACAAACTATCTTTAAATTGAGTTCTTTTTTCGAACATGGCATTTATTAAGCGATGTTGTTTTTGGTTTTTTGGGATAATATAACTGAACCCTTTTTTAAATTTTTTGCCATTACTTGAAAAATCATTCTTCAATTCATGAAATTTTATTTTATGACGTTCTAATATTTCAGCAAGATGAAACACTTTGGATGCATCTTTTTCATCACCAAAAATAATAGCTCCATCTTTTGAAGCTTCTTTTCTTGAATTTCTGAAAAACTCTTTTTGATACTCTAACATTTCTTTTCGCATTGAAACGGCAGCTTCTAATGTAGATAGCGCTGCTGTAAATTGATTGCGAATTGTAAAAGGAAAAGTTAAGATTCCGTTATCGCTTTCTTGTGCATGTCCTCTAGAGGAAGCTTGCTCAAATAAAATTCCAACTGCTCCATTAATGTCTGGAAATGTAGACCCTTTTCCGTAGTAAAAATCATCAAAACTTTCTTCAGTATAATATAAGCTCCCTATTTTATTAAATGCTTTTGCATGAAATTTTGCAATAGCTCCAGTTAAATCTTGATTTTTTTGAGGAGTTAAGGGGTGAGTTCTTGAAGGAATTCCTGGCTGAAAAAAGAAACTTGAATTCGTCCCCATTTCATGGTGATCGGTTAAGATATTTGGATACCAATTATGAAACGTTTTTATTCTTGCTCTACTTTCAGGTAATTGAGCTGGTAACCAATCTCGATTCATATCGAACCAATAATGATTGGTTCTTCCTCCAGGCCAAACTTCCCTATATTCTCTGTCATTTGGATCGGGATTAATGTTTTTACTTTTATGAACATTAGCCCAATAAGCAAATCGTTGTAAACCATCAGGATTGTATGAAGGATCTAATAGTATGACTGTATTTGCAAGTAAATTATCAATTTCTGAACCTTGAGCTGCCGCTAAATAATAGACTAGAGCTAAAGCTGCATTTGAGCCGCTGGGCTCGTTACCGTGTATTGAAAAACCTTGATAAACTACAATAGGCATTTCACTTGTATTAATACCTGACGAATTATCTTCAGTTAATGAAACATGATTCTTTCGTATTTCTTCTAAATTTTTATGATTCTTTTTTGAAGTTACTGTAAGCAATAGAAGTGGTCTCCCTTCAAAAGTACTGCCTCTGTTTTCTATAGTAATGCGATTACTTTTTTCAGCAACAGCTTTCATGTATTGAACTAGCTTATCATGTGTAATATGCCAATCTCCAATTTCATGTCCTATGATACTTTTTGGAGTAGGGATTTGTGAATTATATGTTATGTCTTCAGGAAGGTAATAACTTAAATCTACTTGATAATCTTGAGCTAAAAATTGTGTAGAAATAAATAGTAATAGTGTAACTAAAAAATGCTTCATAAATGAACTTATGTTTTTGTTAAAGATATAAAAAAACCGTCCTTAATTAAATTAATTGAGGACGGTTTGCATATTTTGTAGAGAATTCTATTTATATATCGTCAAATTCAATGTCAGTAAAGCTAGAAGCGTTAGGCTCTTCTTTTGCAACTTCTGGACTTTCAGTTTCTTCTCTCTTATAATCTTTTTGGTGTCTTTCACTAATTACTTCTTCACCTTTTTCATTTATTATGAAATCTATCATTTCGTCTAAATTCTCTTTGAACTCAGAAAAATCTTCTTTGTATAGATATATTTTGTGTTTTTTGTAATGAAAAGATCCATCATCATTTGTAAACTTTTTACTTTCAGTAATGGTAAGGTAATAATCACCAGCTCTAGTAGCTCTTACATCAAAAAAATAGGTACGTCTTCCTGCACGCATTACTTTTGAATGTATTTCTTCACGTTCCATCATATTCTGATCACTCATAATTTTATTTTATATAGGTTATGCCAAAAATCTAAAAAAAAAACCAAAAATGGTAAATAAATCTACATTTCTTTTTCTAAAAGTTGTTTGTTGTATAATTCTTTATAATATCCATCAATGATTTTTAGTTCATCGTGTGAACCTTGCTGGATTATTTTCCCTTCTTCTAATACAATTATTTTGTCTGAATTTTTCACAGAAGAAATTCTATGACTTACAATTATCGTTGTTTTATCTTGTGATATTTCAGAAAGATTTTTTAAAATTTTCTCTTCAGTTTCAGTATCTACTGCTGAAAGGCAATCATCGAATAATAAAATTTTTGGATCTTTAATTATTGCTCTAGCAATAGAAACTCTTTGTTTTTGTCCACCACTTAAGGTAATTCCACGCTCTCCTAATACTGTATCATACCCATTTTTAAAAGCATCGATGTTATCATGTACTACTGCATTTTTGGCTGCTTCGATGACTTCATCTTTGATTGCATCTTCTTTTCCGAATTTTATATTTTCTAAAATGCTTTCACTAAATAGAAAAGCATCTTGAGGTACATATCCTATTTCTCTTCTTAAACTTGTTAAGTTTAATTGTGAAATATCGGTTTGATCAATATTTAAATGTCCTGCCTCAACGTCATATAATCTTCCAATAAGCTCTAAAATTGTAGATTTTCCAGAACCTGTATTTCCGATAATGGATAAAGTTTCACCTGGATTTACTTTTAATGAAATATTTTTTAAAGCAGTTATATTGGTGTCGGGATACGTAAAAGTTACATCATTAAATTCGATTGCGCCATAAATTGGAGTTTCTTTTTCAGTGTTATTAATTATGTCTGGCGTCTCTTTTAAAAATTCATTGATTCTTTTTTGTGAAGCTTCAGCTTGTTGTATCATTGAAGTTACCCAACCAATTACAGCAACCGGCCAAGTTAACATTTGTACATATATTAAAAATTCGACAATAGTTCCAAAATCAATGATACCATCAATTACTTGTTGGCCTCCAATATAGATTACTGAAATACTACTACACCCAATTAGTAACACCATTAAAGGAAAAAACAAAGCTTGCACTTTTGCTAAATCAATATTTTTATCCATACTTCCTTCAGATAATTCAACAAAACTTGAATTTGTTCTGTCTTCAATTCCGTAGGCTTTAATTACAGAAATTCCACTAAAACTTTCTTGTGCAAATGAAGTCAACTTTGATAAGTACTCTTGTACGATAGTACTTCTTTTATGAATTGCTACACTTAATTTATAAATAGCAACTGAAAGAATTGGTAAAGGTGCAATAGCATATAGAGTAAGGGTTGGAGCTTTATAAAACATATAGGATAAAGCAATAATTAGCAAAGTGATGTTGGTGACACTATACATTAATGCAGGTCCAACATACATTCTAACTTTTGAAACATCTTCACTAATACGGTTCATTAAATCACCAGTTCTATTTTTTTTATAAAACCCTAAGGAAAGGTTCTCATACTGTTGAAATATTTCATTTTTTAAATCAAATTCAATATATCTAGAGACCACAATAAAAGTTTGTCGCATTAAAAAAGTGAAGAAAGCTGCTAGTAGCGTTGTACCTATTATGAGCATTATGTTTGTAAGCAAATCTGACTTTACAATAGCAAGATCAGTAATATCTTTATTTATATATCTTTCAACAACATTAATTGTGTCTCCAATGAACTGAGGTACAAATACTTTAAAAATTGTTGAGATAATCGTAATAATAAGCCCTAATAATAATCGACCTCTGTATTTTATAAAATAATGGTTAAGGCTTTGTAATTCTTTCATTTATGTAACAATAATTTTATTAACAAATTCGTATTTAACGTATGATTATTTTGCAGGACTGTTAGTAAACGATTACTTTTGCCCGTCCTTTTTATGGATGTTTAAAAATAATAAATATATGATTACTGAAGTAGTAAACACAAAAGAACTTCAAAAATTGGATCCAGTTTTTGGTCAGATGTCATTCGACAATCATGAACAAATTGTTTTTTGCAACGACAAAGATACTGGATTAAAAGCAATAATAGGAATACATAATACAGTAATGGGACCTGCTTTAGGAGGTACTCGTATGTGGAATTATAATAATGAATGGGAAGCAGTAAATGATGTGCTTCGTCTTTCTAGAGGAATGACTTATAAAGCTGCAGTAACTGGGCTTAATTTAGGTGGAGGTAAAGCCGTAATTATCGGAGATGCTAAAACTCAAAAAACACCAGAATTAATGTTACGTTTTGGAGAGTTTGTTCATTCTTTAAGTGGAAAATATATTACAGCTGAAGATGTTGGAATGGCAACAAGTGATATGGATTTAGTTAGAACAGTAACTCCATATGTAACTGGTATTTCAGAAGAAAAAGGAGGAGCTGGTAATCCATCGCCTATCACTGCTTATGGAGTGTTTATGGGAATGAAGGCAGCTGCAAAATATGCTTTTGGAAGTGATATCTTAGAAGATAGAGTAGTGTATGTTGAAGGAATTGGAAATGTAGGTGAAGCCTTAGTTGAAAATCTTTCAAATGAAGGTGCTAAAATTTATATTTCAGATATCAATAGAGAACGTTTAGAAGAAATTCGTGATAAGTATAGTGTTACTATTTATGAAGGTGATAATTTATATGCAGAAGAAATGGATATCTATGCACCATGTGCATTAGGAGCTACTATTAATGATGAAACACTTTCTCAACTAAAAGCGAAAGTAATTGCTGGTGCTGCGAATAATCAATTAGCTGAAGAGCAAAAGCATGGAATTCTTCTTAGAGAAAAAGGAATTGTTTATGCTCCAGATTTTTTAATAAATGCAGGAGGAATAATTAATGTGTATGCAGAATTAGAAAACTATGGTCGTAAAGAAATCATTAGAAAGACTGAAAACATTTACAATACTACTTTAGAAATTCTTAAGAATGCTGAGATTAATGGAGTGACAACACACCAAGCAGCATTTGATGTAGCTCAAAGTAGAATTGACGCTAGAAAGCTTAAGAATAGCTAACATTAAAATTTTTTAAAAGCACATTGTATTTTATAATGTGCTTTAATATTTATATAAGTTCTTTTAAAATATGCTTACAAGAAGACATATTCGAGTTAAAGTAATGCAATCGGTATATTCATTTTATAAAACCGAACAAGAAGATTTAACTAAACAGGAAAAGCATTTACTTTATAATATGGAGCAAATGCAAGATTTATATTTGCTAATGCTTCAATTATTATTAGCAGTTAGAGATCAAGCTGAAAATAAGTTAGTTCTTTCCCAAAAAAAGCATTTTGCAACAGATTCTGAAAAAAATCCAAGCCGTGCTTTTATCGACAATAAAGTATTAGCATTAATAGATTCTCATTCTCTTTTTTCTGATACTATTGATAAGAAAAATCTTAATTATTGGGCACAGGATGATGAATATGCTGCTATAGTTTACAATGAATTAAAAGAAAAAGAATGGTATCAAGAATACTTAGAAAATAAAGAAGCTACATTTCAAGAAGATCAAGAATTTTTAGTGCGATTGTATAAAGAAGTTATTGCTCCCAATGACAAATTGTATGATTATTTGGAAGATAAGCGTTTAACTTGGCTTGATGACTATCCTTTGGTCAATACATTGATGGTGAAAATGCTTTCAAAACTATCTTTAAAAAATGTTGGATCAGTACTTATTCCAGATGTGTATAAGGATAAAGATGATCGAAATTTTGCAATAAAACTTTTTAGAGAAGTTATCACTAATGATGAAATATTGTATTCTAAAATAGAAGGGAAAACTCCAAATTGGGATAAGGAAAGAATCGCTGGTCTTGATATGATTATTCTTAAAATGGGAATTTCTGAGTTTCTGTTTTTTCCATCAATTCCAGTTCGAGCTACAATAAATGAATACCTTGAAATTTCAAAAGAATATTCAACTCCAAAGAGTAGTATTTTTATAAATGGAATATTAGATAAGCTAGTAAAGGATTTAACAGAAGCTAATAATTTGAATAAAATAGGGCGAGGGCTTACATAAAATCAAAAAAATAAGTATTTTAGCAACGCTAAAAACTAAAATAAATATAAAAATGAAAAAAACAATTTTAATTGTGGCTGTGATGTCTGCTTTTATTTTTACTTCTTGTAAAGATAATGCTGCAGATAAAGTGAGTGAAGAAAAAGTAGCTGAAGCAGAAACTCGTGATGCAAATGCTGGTAAATTTCCAGTAATGGCTTTTACTGAAGCTGAGTTTGATTTTGGAACAATAGATCAAGGTACAAAAGTAGAGCATGTATTTAAATTTAAAAATAATGGCGATTCTCCATTAGTTATTGTAGATGCAAAAAGTAGTTGTGGATGTACAGTTCCTACGTTCCCTAAAGAGCCAATAGCTCCAGGAGCCGAAGGTGAATTATTAGTGAAATTTAATGGAAGTGGAAAAAACCAAGTAAGTAAAACAGTAACTATTACTGCAAATACTCAAGCTGGAAAAGAAACTCTTAAAATTAAAGCTTTTGTTACTCCAAAAGAAGGTGCTGCAGATGGTTCTCCAAAAGTATTAACAAATACTAAATAATTCAGTTGAATTTCTAATATGGAAAATTTACAAAGTTTTGCTCCTTTATTATTGATGTTTGTTGTGGTTTATCTTTTTATGATTCGCCCTCAAATGAAGCGTCAGAAGCAAGAAAAAGCTTTTGCTAAAGAGCTTAAAAAAGGAGATAAAGTGGTAACTAAAAGTGGATTACATGGTAAAGTTCTTGATTTATATGAAGATGGAACTTGTGTAATTGAATCTGGTGCAGGAAAAATGAAATATGAGCGTTCAGCTATTTCGATGGAAATGAGTGCTAAATTAAATGCACCTGCCGCTAAAAAATAATATACTACTTAGGTAGATAAAAAAAACCTTCAGATAAAATCTGAAGGTTTTTTTATTGCTTATTATTAATTTTCACTAAAGACTCTTTCTTAGTTTTCTAGTTTTAGAAAGTTTCTTTTTCCAAATATCTAATTGGTCTTTTTGTTTGTCGATGTTTTTATAAACATCTCTAACCATAGGATTATTTTTATCTACATGTTGAAAAAATCCAAGGTTATTTTCTAATTGTCTTATTTCATTTTGAACTTCACCAACCTTTTTAACTAAGAAAAATTCTTCATTTTGAAGTTTTCTTATATCATCTTCTGAAACAAGGTTATTTAGTTTATTTTCAAATCTAATTAACTCAATCTCTTTTTTATCAATATCTAATTGTTTAAAGAAACCATCAAGTTTTTTATTAAATTTTTGTTCAATGTCCTTCTTATTATAAGGAACTCTACCAATCTTTTTCCAAGCATTAATTTTGTCTTTAATTACAGCAAGGTCATTTTCTCGATTACCTTCTAAAGTGATTGAGTCAAGAGAAGTTAAAAACTCCTCTTTTAAAGCAAGGTGATTCAGTTCTTCTTTATTAGCTTCGTTCTTTTTAGAATGTATTCTATCAAAATAATGATTACATGCGCCTTTAAATTGTTTCCAAACTTTATCACTGTCCTTTTTTGGAACATGACCAATTTTTTTCCAATTGTTCTGTATTTCCTTCATTAAAGGAGTAGCAACATCAAAGTCATCATTATCTTTATTGTCTTCAGCAATTTTTATTAATTCTAACTTCTTTTCAAGATTTGTAAATTGTTCTTTCTTCTGATTTTTATAAAATGAATTTTTCTCTTTATTGAAATTTCGTGTAGTCTCTTTAAATAAATTCCATACCTCTTTGTTTTTAGATTTTGGAACTTTACCTGAATTAAAAAAGGCATCTCGTAATTTTTGCACATCATTAATAGAATTTTGCCACTCTTTATGATTAGCGCTTTTCTTTTGGCAAATAGTATTAATCTCTTCTATGATTTGTTTTTTTAGATCATAGTTAACTTCAAATTCTTTTTCTAATTCTTGCGTTTGTAAAAAACGTTTATCATGAATTACTTTAGTTGCTTCACTAAATTTATTCCAAATTTCATCTCTATATTCTTTTGCAACTGGACCAATTTCTTCTTTCCACATTTTATGAAGCATTTGTAATTCTCTAAATGCTTTATTTATACTTTCTTCCTGACCAAGTTCTTTAGCACGTTCTATTAATCTTAATTTATGTTCTAAATTATGTTTAAAATCTAAATCTCTAAATTCTCTATTTAAATGTAAAAAGTCATAGAAATTTTCAACATGATGATGGTAAGTATTCCATATTAAATTATACTTATCTTTTGGAATAGCTCCAGCTTCAAACCATTTTTCTTGAATTTCTTTAAAGTGTTTGTAGGTAGAATTGATACTTTCTTCGGCATTTAATAAGCCTTTTAATTCCTCAATTAAATCTTTTCTTTTCTGAAGATTTGCTTGTAAATCTTTCTTTAGATTTTCGTAGTAGTGATTTCGTTTTTCTTTATAATTGAAATAAACAGAATTGAATTCTTTTTTTGTTGGAGTAGTATAATGGAAGTCTATAATGTTTCCTCCATCAGCTAAAAATTGTTCTTTATTAGCTTCTAATTCTTCGTTAAACTTTAGATTAAATGCTTCTCGAATTTCTTCAACTCCGCTTTTAATACTTTGAATAGGCTTATCTGAAACCAGGGCAGATATTTCACTAATCAATTCTTTTTCAGAAAGAGTATTATATTCTTTAGGTTTAGTTTCAATAACTGCAGATGATACAGTTTCAGTTTCAGCTACTGCTTTACTTTCTTCAGACGTTTTAATAGTTTCTTCAACTTCTTTTGATTCAGTTTCTATTTGATTTTCTACTGAAGGCTCAATTATTTTTTCAGTTTCTTCAATTTCAACTTTATTCTCTGAAGTTTCATTACTTTCAACAGGTTTTATTTCCTCATTAGTAATTTCTTTTTCGTTTGTTTCTTTAGGCATTTCTTTTTCAGACATTTCTTTCAATGTTAAGGTTCAAAATTCTTGTAATAAGTTCAAGATACTAACTACTGCGAAATATACAAAGGAAGAGTACTTTTATTTGAATGAAAAGCAATTAAATTTTATCGTTTCCAAATAGTCCAAGCTTTTTTAGCTTGATATTCTAACATTTTCATACCGTTACAAGTATTAGCTCCTTGAACTTTACCAAATTTCATGAAACTTGTAATTTGTGGGTTGTAGGTAAGGTCAAAAAGAAAATGTTCTTTTGTAAGAAATTGATACGGAATATCTGGAAATTGATCAACGTTAGGAAATGTACCTAAAGGAGTACAATTTATAATAAGGAAGTGTCTTGAAATAATCTCTTTATTTAAATCTTTATAAGTAATAAAGTTATCCTGTTCATTTCTAGACACAAAAATAATTTTAAAGCCAAGCGTTTCTAAAACATACTTAATTGCTTTAGAAGCACCACCTGTTCCTAAAATTAATGCAGTTCGTTCTTTTAATGGTGGGATTTCAGTAAGTACTTTTGCAAAACCGTAATGATCTGTATTGTAGCCATTTAATTTGCCGTTTTTCATTATTTTAATTGTGTTAACGGCACCAATAGCTTTAGCTTCTTTGTCTATTTTATCTAAATAAGAAATTATACTTTCCTTAAAAGGAATGGTAACATTCAATCCTTTTAGATCACTATTTTCAGAAATTATGTTTGTAAATTCTGTAATGCATTCAATGTCAAAGTTATTATAGGTATCATGTCTTTTCTCTTTTTCAAACTTAGTCGTGAAGAAATTTTTAGAAAAAGAATAACCAATATTTTTACCTACAAGCCCGTATTTTGCCATAATATATTATCAGTCTTTTTTATACCAATCTAAACTTAAAACTATTAAGATTCCTACAATAGTAAACAAAATTGCCCAAATTGTTTCGTACGAAAATTCCGTCGGAAAAAACCTTTCGTAATGAGATATTATTTCACGTCCATTTGCATCAAATTTAATATTTCCAGAAGCATCAAGATCGTATTGTTTTGTCTTCCATGGCCATACAACACCTAAAGATCCAATTATGAAACCTATAATTACGGCATAAGTTATGTTTTTGAAATGTTTCAATAAATAACCAAGCACATGTGAAAGTGAGACTAAGCCAACTAATGAGCCAATTGAAAAAACGGCTAATACTTTTAATAGTCTAACTCGTAATGTGTTTTGTAGAAAACTAAAATCACCTTGAATCATTTCAGTTAGCGTATCAAAAAGCGCATTTACTGAGTCTACGAGTAATAAAACATAATTACCCAATAATATAAGGATGAATGAACCAGACAAGCCAGGTAATGTCATACCAGAAACACCAATGATACCACAAAAGAAGACAAATATTAAATGGTCATTTTCTTTGGCAGGTTCTAAAAAACTTATACTTAACCCTGCTATTATTCCACATAAAAGATAAGCAATGTATTTTTTTTTCCAAGCACCAAAATCTTTTGCTAAATAATAAATTGAGCCTATAATCATTCCGAAAAAAGCGCTCCAAACATAAAGCTCGAAATGTTCAATTAGATAGTCTAAAATTTTTGAAACGCTAAAATAACTGATAACCATTCCTAGAATCAATCGCCCTAAAAACTTACCGTTTATATATTGATAAAAACGTTTAAACCCTCTTTTGTATAAAAGAACAAACGCTTTAGTATTAATTTTTTGTAATGAATATATAAACTCTTCATAAAAACCACCAACAAATGCAACAACTCCTCCTGATACTCCAGGAACTTTATTAGCAGCGCCCATAGCAAGCCCTTTTAAAATAAGCCAGATATTATCGTAAAATGTTCTCCGATCTTTAATCATTAACGTCTCTTTTATTTACAGATAATCGCTCTAAAATGAAGATCATTAAAAACCCAATGACCATAAATAATATTGCATAAAGAATAAGTGGTTCTTCTGTATAAGATGAAGGTAATATACTTTTTTCAAGAAAGGGTACTTCCTCACCATGTGAGTTCATGCGAAACTGAAGTACTTCTTTCCAAGGCCAAATTTTATTTAAGGCCCCAATCATAAATCCAGTAAGGATTGCTAGTATAATATTTTTATGATGTGAAAACATCCAATTAAGTGCTTTTGAAAATATCTTGATTCCTATAATAGCTCCTAAGCCAAACACTAGTATTTTTAAAAATGCTTCTGAAAATAATTTCCAATCAAGTGTAGTTACACCATCTCTTAACTGATTTATTGTATCTAAAACCGACTGATAAGCTCCTAATAGTAATAAAATAAAAGCTCCAGATATTCCAGGTAAAATCATTGCAATTATTGCAATAAAACCTGCAAAAAATAAAAACCATGTGCTTTCTGGTGAGCCAATAGGTTCAGCTAATGTAATATAATATGATAATGCTGTTGCTATAGCAATGGAAATCCAAATAGGCAAAGACCATTTGTTAATTTGCTTTCCAACATATAAAATACTTGCTATTACTAATCCGAAGAAAAATGACCAAACTAAAATTGGATGTTCTTTTAATAGTACAGAAATAATTTTAGCAAATGAAATGATGCTTATTCCGATACCTAAAAATAAAGCAAGTAAAAAAGAAAGGTTATATGCTTTCCATGAGCTTAAAAACCCTTCGCTCTTCCATTTTTTGAAAAATTTAAAATCTAATTGATGAATGGTGTCAATTAATTCTTCATAAATACCAGAGATAAATGCTATTGTTCCGCCAGAAACTCCAGGTACAACGTCGGCAGCACCCATGGCTAAACCTTTTAAAGTTATAATTAAGTATTGAAGTATATTACGTGAGGGCATTGAAATAAGTTATGATGCCCAAAAATAAGCAATTTAAAGGGAAGTGTTTTTGTGGCTATAAATTATTTTTTGAACGGATTTCGATTCATAAACTTTTGGGAAAAGTTCTTCAATGATGATTACAAATTCCTCATCTAATTTTAAGGCATTTTTTAAATGATATTCACCTTTGGTTTCGTCTTTTAAATAAAAGTATAAACCTGCCAATCGGTATTCTAATTCTGAACATTCAGGGTAAAACTCTAAGGCTTGAAATATGTTATTAATTGCAGCTCTATGTTCACCTAATTTCAGTAAAATATCATTTCTAGTCAACCAAGTATTTAACTCGTAATTCCCTAGTTCTAAGGTTTTTCTATAGCCATGCTCAGCCTCTTCAAATAAACTTAACTTTGCAGTTATTTTAGCATATCGTTTCCAATAAAGCACATTTTGACCATCTATATTGATTGCTTTTTCAATATAATAAAGCGCTTTTTTAAAATTCTTTTTTCTGAAATAATAATCTGTGATTGCAATCCAGCCCTTGTCTAAAAGAGCATCTTCCTCAACACATTTTGTGAAAAATTGGATAGCTAAATCATTCTCATATAACTTCTCATAACATTTGCCAATTCGTAATAAAGCAAATGATGTTGGATCATCTAAACCTAAAGTAATTGTGTAACTTTCAATAGCTTCTTGATATCTCTTTAGTTTTTCTAGAACCTTACCTTTCTCTAAATATGCCCCAATAAAATTATCATCACTGATTATTGCAAAATCAAATGCAGTTAGTGCTTTTTTATAATCTTTAAGGGTAGAATATTGTTTACCAACTTGATGCCAAGCAACTTCACAATAAGGATTGCTATTTAAAAAGTCATTAAGGTAGATAATCGCTTCTTCATGTTGTTCTAAATAATCGAAACAATAAATAATATTGTACAATGCAGAAAAATCCTCTTTATCATTTTCAAGACACTTCATGAAATAATACTTAGAATTCTCAAAATCTTCTAAAAATAAATATTCCATTCCTATTAAAGAAAATACATCGGGCTCATCTTCAGTGAGTTCTAGTGCTTTTTCAAGCATTTCAATAGCCGATTTATGTTGATCTTTTCTAGATAAGATATTAGCTTTTTGTATATAAATTTCTTCGTTAGATTGTTCTATTGATGCTAACTCATTCAATAATTTATCTGCAGTTTCAAGTTCATTTTCAAATACAAACATTTCAACCTGAAACAAACGAAGATTAATTGAAGTTGGATGCTGTTCTAATCCTAATTTCGTGGCCTTTTTTGCTAAAGCCATTTTACCGTTTTCTAAGTAATGATGAATGATTTCTTCAAATTCATTTGAGTCGAAAAATAACACACTATTAGTTTTTAGCATTGACTCGAATCGTGTCAAAGAAAAATTGTTATTTTCATTAGGGCTCAATTGCATCTACAAGGTGTAAGGTTTCTTATAATTAAAGATAGTAATGTAGATTAGAGTTCAATAGTTGTACCATTTTTGTTGTTAACGTAGTTATTAACACAAATTTAAGCGTCTATTTTATTGTATAACAGTTGTGTAAGTTAGTTTCTTTTTTCTTGAATTGAAGTAAGCACATCTAGTAAAATAGCACAACCTTCTTTTATTTCTTCTTCTGAAATGGTTAAAGGTGGTGTAATGCGTATTGCTTTGGTTTCAAAAAGTAGCCAAAATAGGAGTAAACCTCTTTCTTTACAAGTAAGTATAATTTCTGAAGCAATTTCAGGAGTTTCAACCATCAAGGCAAGCATTAATCCTTTTCCTCTTATTTCTTTAATTAATGGATGGATTAATTGACTTCGGAATAATTTTTCCTTTTCTAATGTTTCTTTAATTAATGATGTTTCAGTAATTTCTTTTAATGTTGCTAATGCAGCTGAAGCAATTACTGGATTGCCTCCAAAAGTTGTAATATGCCCTAATTTAGGCTGATGTTGCAGGTTTTTCATATGTTCTTCAGAAGCAGTAAATGCGCCTATTGGCATACCGCCTCCCATTCCTTTTCCCATCACTAATATATCTGGAACACAATTATAATGTTCAAATCCGAAGAGTTTTCCTGTACGTCCAAACCCAGGTTGAACTTCATCTAAAATCAATAAAGCTCCAACTTCATCACATCGTTTTCTTACTTTTTCAAGATAGTTATCTGATGGTAAAATAAAACCAGCACCGCCTTGAATGGTTTCAAGGATTACTGCTGCAGTCTTTTTAGTTATTAATTGTAAGTCTTTTTCAGAATTAAAACGAATCGAATGACAATCAGGAATTAAAGGCTCAAAAGCTGTACGGCGTTCTTCAAAACCCATCACACTCATAGCTCCCATAGTATTTCCATGGTAGGCTTTATCTGCATAAAGGATTTCTTTTCTATTAGTTGTTCTTCTTGCTAATTTAATGGAGCCCTCAATCGCTTCAGTTCCACTATTGGTTAAGTAAGTAGTAGTTAAATTTTCAGGAAGATGACTAGCTAATAGTTTGGTTAATTCAACCGCAGGTTGTTGTATAAATTCACCATACACCATGACATGCAAATACTTATCTAATTGATTTTTTATAGCCTGAACCACTTTTGGGTGTCCATGCCCTAAGCTACAGGCAGAAACCCCTGCGATAAAGTCTAGGTATTTTTTTTCTGAAGAATCATAAATATAAGACCCTTTTGCAAGTGATATTTCTAAAGCAAGTGGGTGAGGAGTGGTTTGAGCTTGATATGTGAAAAAATCGTCAAGCATTAGTTCTCTTTGTTTGGAGGGGATTCCTCTTCTTTTTTTAGCGTTTTCGCCTTAGGATCATCGGGCTTGTTTTGAAAATCTTTAGGTTTTAGCTTTGAAGCCTCAGGAATAACTAAATCTTCTTCGGGAATATCTTCAAAAAATTCACCTTCATCATCAGGCAATGGAATTCCTTTAATTTTAGGAAGTATTGGAATAGGTTTACCTTTAAATAAATCTGATACATTATGCAATCTTTCTTCTCCTCTCCAAATAAAACCAGGAAGTAATTTTTCATCTTCAGGATATAAAGAAGGTGGATATAGTTTACCATCTGCTTCTTTAATAAAACGTATTCCTGTAATTTTTTGTTCTTTTAAATATAATTGTATTGAGCTACTTACTGTATAATTTATTCCTATAAGTTCTTCCTTATCATCTCTTGAATAAAAAACAACTTGTGCATTTTTAATAATGTTTACAGTGTCTAATTCATTATTAGTAAATAAACCAATGAGTCTTTCACCTTTTACTTGATTGTAACCGGCACTATCTTTTTGAACCAGAAATGCATTATTGAATACTTTTAAAGTGTCTAGTTTTTCAGTTACTTTATTTGATAAAATATGAATGGTATCACCCGTCATTTGATTTTCACCACTCCAAAGTACAGGATTTCTTAAAAGTTTTGTGATACCTTCTTTCTGATTTAAAAATATAGAATCACATTTCCCACTGGTAGGTTCTTCACCGGGCTTTCCTTTTTTAAACAGTCTAGCTCTATGAAACCCTTTTATGATACGATGTTCTGGTTTTCCTGTAACTTGTAAAGTGTCTGCATGTACATAAACAGAATCATTGTCACGAACTGTAATAGCAAGGGCTCTTTTTGTTATAAAAACAGAATCTTTGTCTCTGAAAACTTCAGCGTAATGTCCTTTAATTACACTATTATTTAAGGTATCTAATACTCTAATATTATTGGTAGCCGAGGCAAAGCTTTTTTCTCTATCGAAATAAATACTATCTCCGTAAAGTATTCGATTGTCATAATCAACTCTCGAATTTTTCACAAAGTAACCTGTGTTTTCACGTGTGTCATAATATCCTCTTTCACAATAAATGGTACTATTTTCATTTACGATGGTAGATTCGCCATATAAATAAGCGCCTCCTGTTTCTGAATAGAAATCTAACTGTTCAGAATGAACAGTGTAGTCAGGATTTTTAATTTCTACTTTAGAAAGAAACTGATATTTTTTTGTTTCAGCAAAATAACGACCAATTCTACTTGTGAGAACACTTGCAGTATCAATAACGGTTCCTCCTGTTCTATAAAAGGCCTGTTGCTTAATTCTGTCGAAATAAAGTGTGTCTGTCTTTAGGGTAGTTTTTGGTTCTTTAAATAGTACATCGCCACTAGCAAATGCAAATTGAGTATTTCCATTATACTCAGCATATTTACTAGTCATAGTAATGGTATCTGCTTGAATAATTTTTACGGTACCATACGCTTTTACAAAGTTGTCTTTAGTATAGACAAAGGCTTGATCACACCACATTTCAACTCCTTCATGAACAATATAAACTTGACCCGTATTGTCTTTTGTGTAGATGACAGCTTCAGGAAATTCAGGTTTTTTTTCGAGGTAACCAGATTTAATATCTACTTTTTGTTTTTCTTTTTCGGGTTCAGTTTCTTGTGCTTGAAATGTTATTCCGAAGAAAATAAAAAAAATAAGAACAAAATAATTTGACGATTTCAAATACTAAACTCTTTGGTTAAGATGTAACGAAGATACTAAAGAAAACGTATTTACCTTGGAATGGTTTGTTTTCTATCTGGACCTACAGAAACTATTTTAATTGGTATTTCTAATTCCTTTTCAAGAAAATCGATGTACTCATTTAACTCTTTTGGTAACTGACTAGCTTCAGTCATTTTAGTTAAATCTTCCTTCCAACACTTAAAAGTTGAATAAATAGGAGTTACATTTTCTTCTTCAATATTATAAGGTAAGTGTTTAATAACTTCGCCTTTATAATTGTATGCAGTACATATTTTTAACTCATTGAATCCAGAAAGCACATCACTTTTCATCATCATTAGTTGAGTAACACCGTTTACTTCACAGGTATATTTTAAGGCAACTAAATCTAACCAACCACATCTTCTAGGTCTTCCAGTTACGGCACCAAATTCATGACCTACTTTAGCCATTTTGGTTCCTACTTCATCAAATAGTTCAGTTGGAAAAGGACCAGAGCCAACACGAGTTGTGTATGCTTTAAATATTCCGAAGACTTCATTTATTTTTCTTGGAGCTACTCCTAAACCTGTACAAGCACCGGCGGCAGTAGTATTTGAAGAGGTAACAAAAGGATATGTTCCAAAATCGATATCTAATAAAGAACCTTGTGCGCCTTCAGCAAGAATGGTTTTACCCGATTTCATTGATTGGTGGAAATATTCTTCACTATCAATAAAAGTTAGTTCTTTTAAACGTTCTATAGCTTCGAAAAATTCAACTTCCATTTCATTCAAATCATATTGAATATCCACGTCGTAGAAATTAATCATCGCCACATGTTTGTCTGCTAAAGCTCTGTATTTATCTTTAAAATTTACTAATTCTAAGTCTCCAATACGAATTCCATTTCTACCAGTTTTGTCCATGTAAGTTGGACCAATACCTTTTAGTGTAGAACCAATTTTCGCTTTACCTTTTGAAGCTTCTGAAGCAGCATCTAATAATCGATGTGTAGGTAAAATTACATGGGCTTTTCTTGAGATAATTAATTTTGATTTATAATCAACATTATAAGGATCAAGACCTTCCAATTCTTTAACAAAAACAACAGGATCAATTACAACTCCATTACCTATTACATTCATAGAATCTTCATGAAAAATCCCTGAAGGAATGGTTCTTAATACGTGTTTAATACCGTCGAATTCTAAGGTGTGACCAGCATTTGGACCTCCTTGAAAACGAGCAATGATATTGTAATTTTTTGTGAGGACATCAACAATTTTTCCTTTTCCTTCGTCTCCCCATTGTAATCCAAGTAGTAAATCTACAGCCATAAATATTAAGAATTTCCCTGAGTTTTGTCAGGTGTTTTTTTATTTCCGTAGAAATATAATGAATGGTTAATTATTTCAATATCGAAAACTTCCTCGATTGTTTTTTTTATTGTTTGAATACGTGGATCGCAAAATTCAATTACTTCACCATTAGATAAAATAATATGATCGTGTTGTTTGTCGAAATATGATTTCTCGTAATGTGCTTGATTCTGTCCAAACTGGTGTTTTCTTACCAATGAGCAATCAAGTAATAATTCTATTGTATTATAAAGAGTAGCTCTACTTACACGATAATTTTTATTTTTCATGTTAATGTACAGCGATTCAATATCAAAATGATCATCGTGATCATAAACTTCCTGCAGTATTGCATAACGCTCGGGAGTTTTACGATGTCCTTTATCTTCTAAAAACGCAGTAAATACGTTTTTTACGATGGCCTGATTATTTAAATTTATTTTTGTACTCATAACAAGTTACAAAGTTAACGATTATACTCGTGTTACTTTATCGATACCGTTAATTTTTTTAATATTTTTCATCAAGTTTTTAAGAACGGTACTGTTTTTAACAATTACTTTAATTTTTCCTGTAAAAATTCCATCATCACTATCAAAATGAACACTTTTCATATTGATAAGCAGGTTGTTAGAAATTACTTTAGTTACATCATTTACTAAACCAATAGTGTCTATTCCTGAAAGTAATAATACTGCTTTGAAATCACTTTGAGTAGAATCTATCCATTTTGCTTTTAAAATTCGATAGCTATAATTGCTTTGTAATTGGACTGCATTTGGGCAATTTTTTTTATGTACTTTGATACCTTCAGAGACTGTAGTAAAGCCAAAAACTGGATCACCTGGAATTGGATTACAACAAGCAGAAATTTTATAATCTAACGTTTCCTCTTCTTTACCAAAGACAATTTGATCATACTTTTCAGTAATTTCTTCTTTGTGAACATCTTCAGGATTATTAGGCTTTCTTATTCTATTTTTGAAGAAACTAATGAATGCATTGTTCCTAGAAGTTGCAAATTCTTTAAGTTTCGAATTATCAATTAAGCCAGAACCAACTCTAAAATATAAATCAAGACTCGTTTTTAATTTAAAATAAACGACTAATTGATTAATGGTTTTTTCATCTAAAGTGATTTTTAACGATTTAAGTTTTCTTGCTAGAATCACTTTTCCATCTAGAGCAATCGTTTTTTCATCTTCCTTTAAAGCATTTTTAATTTTACTTATAGCTCTACCAGTTGTAGCGTATTCTAGCCAGTTTCCTGAAGGTTTAGCTTTGTTAGAGGTAATGATTTCTACTTGATCACCACTTTTAAGTTGATGACTCAATGGTACAAGTTTACCATTTACTTTTGTTCCTCTGGTATGTAAACCTACTTCAGTATGCACATGAAAAGCAAAATCTAAAGCTGTAGCTCCTTTTGCTAAAGAATACAAATCTCCTTTAGGTGAAAAAACAAATATCTCTTTCGCATAGAGATTAAGTTTAAATTCTTCTACAAAATCGACTGCATTTATTTCTTGACTTTCTAAAGTTTCTTGTAATTTATTTAACCAAGCATCTAAGCCGTCATCTATTTTTTCTTTTGTTTTGTTTTTATATTTGTAATGTGCAGCAAATCCTTTCTCTGCAATTTCATTCATTCGTTCACTTCTAATCTGAACTTCTACCCATCTACCTTGTGGGCCCATTACAGTAATATGTAATGCTTCATATCCTGTAGATTTTGGAGATGAAATCCAATCTCGAAGTCGAGTAGGGTTTGGTCTAAAGTGGTCAGTAACGATAGAGTAAATTTTCCAGGCGACAAATTTTTCATTTTCTTCCTCGCTTCGATAAATGATACGTACCGCAAATTTATCGTACACTTCATCAAAGGTGATACTTTGTGCTAATAATTTCCTTCTAATTGAAAAAATTGATTTAGGTCTTCCCTTAATATCATAATCAAGTTTCTCTTCGTCTAAAGTGTTTTTTATTATTTTGGTAAAAGATTCTATATAAGCATCTTGCTCTTCTTTACTATCTTTTATTTTACTAAAAATATCTTGATAAACTTCTGGTTCTGTGTACTTTAAACTTAAATTTTCTAGTTCAGTTTTGATGTTATACATTCCAATACGATGCGCTAATGGAGCATAAATATATAAAGTTTCAGAAGCTATCTTAACCTGTTTATGAGGTGGCATTGAATCCATGGTTTGCATATTGTGCAAACGATCAGCAATCTTTATAATAATAACCCTAACATCTTCATTTAGGGTTAATAACATTTTTCTGAAATTTTCAGCTTGTAGCGAGACATCTTTGTCTGCCGACATGCTTGATATTTTAGTAAGACCATCAACGATTCGTGCTACGGTTTCACCAAATAACTGTTCAATATCTGCAAGAGTATATGACGTATCTTCAACAACATCATGAAGCAAAGCAGCTGCAATAGAAGTAGCATCTAAGCCAATTTCTGAAGCCACAATTTTTGCAACGGCGATTGGATGAAAAATATAAGCTTCACCCGATTTTCTGCGCTGCTCTTTATGTGCGTCTACAGCTACATCGAAAGCGCTTCTAATTAGTTTCTTATCTTCCTTTGTAAGATCTCTGTAACTAATTTTTAAAAGCTTTTTATATTGCTTGGCAATTTCTTTACTTTCTTTCTCTAAGGCTTCTTCGGTCATAAATTAAATGTACTGTTTCGGAATGAAACAAACAACAAAAATAATGAAAAGCCATTGATTTTTATATGACAAATATCGTATAGCTTATATAATGTTAAGAATTTAAATTTCTAGAGCGCTGTAATAGAGTGGGATGGGAGTAATGTGCTTTCACATAAACCGGATGTGGCGTAAGATTACTAAGACTATTTTTAGATAATTTCTTTAAAGCAGAAATTAACGGTGCAGCTGCAAAAGTGTTTTTTGCGTAATCATCTGCTTGGTATTCGAACTTTCTTGAGAAAAAATTCATGATAAGTCCAGTGATTTCTGAAATAGGACTATATAAAACACCAAAAGCAATTAAGCCAATATGAAATGAAGGTTGTGAAATATTTAATGCTTCAGAAAAAATTGGATTACCCACAAACACTGAAAGTAGCCAAAGTGTAAATCCTGTAGTGACGATTGAAGCAGTTAGATTAAATATAATGTGTTTCTTTTTATAATGACCTACTTCATGTGCAAGAACCGCAACAATTTCATCTTCATCTAAATCATTGATCAATGTATCATACAATGTGATTCTCTTTTCTGAACCAAATCCTGAAAAATAAGCATTAGCTTTTGTACTTCTTTTTGAACCATCAATCACAAAAATATTATCCAGTTTAAATCCAACTTTTGTCGCATAGTCTTCAATTTTTGAACGCAAATCGCCTGCTTCTAAAGGTGTTTGTTTATTGAATAATGGGACAATTAATTTTGCGTAAAACATGTTCATGAAAAATGAAAATACTGCAATAATTGCCCATGCATATAACCAAAACTGACTTCCAGTTGTTTCGTAAAACCATACGATGGCAGTAAGTAAAAGTCCGCCAATGATTATCATCATGAACAGTCCTTTTATTTTATCGAGGAAAAAAAGCTTTCTAGTTGTTTTATTGAATCCGAATTTCTCTTCAATTACAAAAGTGCGATAATAACTAAATGGTGTAGAAAGGATATCACTAGCTAGCATAATAATTCCGAAGAAAACCAATGTGGTAATAATACTATTGTCTGAAATGTTTCTAGCTAATTCATCAACAAATTTAAAACCGTCTAAAAAGAAAAAAAGCAAAGTTGCTATAATTGAAATGGTAGAAGTGATAGTTCCGAATCGTTGATTTTCTTTTTTATAAGCTTGTGATTTTTGATATTCATCTAATTCATACACATCCTTTAATTCATCTGGGATAGGATCATCAAAATGTTTAGCGTTTAGAGAGTCTAAGATTTTATCAACAATAAAATTGATAATTAGTATTCCAATAATAATGTAAAAAAGGAGTTGAGCAGTCATAAATTTTTAGGAAAAATTTCTTTGTCTTTTCGCTTCAAAGATAAGGATTCCAGCAGCTACTGAAACATTCATAGAATCTATTTCACCTTGCATTGGAATATTAATGTTTTTTTTGCTTTTATCACGCCATTCTTGACTAAGACCTGTTGCTTCAGTTCCTACAACAATTGCAGTTCCCTCTTCAAAATTACAAGTATAATATGGAACAGACTCTTGTAAAATTGCAGCGTAAATAGAGATTTTGTTTTTTTCTAAAAATGCTATGATTTCTGAAGTAGTTCCCGTTGCGATGTTGTTTGTGAAAACACAACCTACACTACTTCTAATAATGTTTGGATTGTATAAATCTGTCTTTGGATTCGCAATGATCACAGCATCGACATTTGCTGCATCTGCAGTTCTTAATATTGCACCTATATTCCCTGGCTTTTCGGGAGCTTCAGCAACTAAAACTAATGGATTTTTATTGTCGAATTTTAAACTTTCTAGCGTATTTGTTTTACATTCAGCAATAGCTAAAATTCCTTCAGTTGAAGTGCGATACGCAATCTTTTTATAGATATCTAATGTGATTTCAATAATTTCAGAAGTTGAATTAATTAAATGTGATAGAAATTCATTTTCTTCAGTAATAATTTCAGAACAAAACAAGATTGTTTTTAAGGTATAATTCCCTTTTAGAGACAATTCTATTTCTCGTTGACCTTCAATAATAAATAAACCTGTTTTTTTACGTTCACGAGATTTTTCTTGAAGTAAAACTACTTGTTTAATTAATGGATTTTGAAGACTTGAAATTTGTTTCATGTGTTTCTATTATTCTTTTTTTGTGGTCACATGCTATTCGCAATTAGTCATTTCGTTGGATGATAAATATTTTAGCATGCTCGTTTCATCCTGCAAATATAAACTAATATGAGTAGTTGTTTTATTGCTTTTAATGTAATTCTAGCTTATTAATATAATCATTATTTTATACGGTTATCATTAAATGTAAGCCATTTATACATTCTTGATAATTTATAAGAGAATATTGTGTAACTTAGATTTCGTTAAAAAAAATACTATGAAAAAAATTACATCCTTATTTTTATTTTTATGTGTAACATTATTATCTACTGCTCAAGATTATGTAGTAGAGTCGATTGGTTTTAATCCACCACATTCTTATGTACAGATTGATTCAGAAATATTTCAGATAGATGATACATATTCAGGTGTTATTCCAATTGGATTCGATTTTGAATTTTATGGAAATACCTATAATGAATTATTGCTTAGTACAAATGGGACCATTAATTTTGATACAACATTAGCAGAAGAATATTGTCCTTGGCAATTCGATAATGATATTCCGGATATTGTTATCTTAAATAATGCAATTTTTGGACCATATCAAGATTTAGATCCTAGTGTTAGTCAAGAAGCAGAAATAAATTACGGACAATATGGAACTGCTCCTAATAGAAGGTTTGTAGTTAATTATTATAATATTCCATATTTTCAATGCAATGATTTGATTGCAACAATTCAAATAGTAATCTATGAAACCACGAATGATATTGATGTATACATAAAAGATAAGCCAGTTTGTGAAACTTGGAATGATGGAAATGCTGCGCTAGGAATTGAAAATATTGATGGTACTGAAGGAATTGCTGCACCTGGAAGAAATACAAGTGATTCTCCTTGGGAAGCTTATAATGAAGCATGGCGTTTTAGCTTTTTTCAAGGTGAAACTGTAGAAGCTTATAATTTTACTTATAGTGTTTGTGATACTGGAAACGGAGGTTTTGAAGCTTTTGATTTTGGTTTAATCGAAAGTGATGTTGCAGGAAACCAAAGTAATGTTACAATAAGTTTTCATGAAACATTTTTAGACGCAAATAATAATGTAAACCCACTAGTAAGCCCTTATGGTAACACATCAAATCCTCAAACTGTGTACGCAAGGGTTGAAAATGCAGATGGATTATATGCTACTTCTGAAGTTATTTTAGAAGTAATTGATTGTTTAGATAATGATAATGATGGAGTTTCTACAGAACAGGAAGATTTAAATGGAGACGGTTATCCAGGAAATGATGATACTGATAATGATGGAATTCCTAATTATTTAGATGAAGATGATGATAATGATAATGTAGATACCATCGATGAAATTACTGGAATTGGAGCAGGATTTAATGGTGTAACATATAACTATATTGATACAGATTTAGATGGTGTTGAAAATTATATCGATAATGATGATGATGGAGATGGGATCTTATCTTTAATGGAAGATTATAATGGAAACGGTACTCCAATAGATGATGACACAAATGCTAACAATATACCCGATTTCTTAGATGATGCAGTAGCAATCATACTTGGAATTGAAAATTCTGATATAATTGACTTTACAATATCTCCAAACCCTGCTTCAGAAATAATTCAGATTCAATCTTCTAATTTTTCTTCGGAAACAAATGTTCTTGTCTATAACATTCAAGGACAAGTAGTTTTTTCAAAAGTGAAAAATTCAGCAACAGGAAACTTTACAGTCAATGTTTCAGACTTAGCTTCTGGAATGTATTTTGTTCAACTACAATCGAAAGGAAAAAAAGTTGCGAAGAAATTTATTAAGAATTAATTTTTATTATAATATTGACACATGAAACATCATTACCTAATATTTATTTTCACATTTTGCAGTACATTTTTAGTTTCTTCTCAAGAGCCAGCTACTTTGTATCTTGAAGTAGAGGACGTTAGTGTTGATTGTTCAAGCGATGGTTGTACAGACATTACAGCTTCTTTTTTAACAACTTTTAGTACCGATAGTTATACCATAGAATCTATAGATTATAAT
>Ga0209345_10000731_pt1 | contig 42022 bp, 43 predicted proteins | sample Cruoilmetagenom7_FD_187294 | JGI IMG/M metagenome (GOLD analysis project Ga0209345, IMG submission 187294) | Oil polluted marine microbial communities from Coal Oil Point, Santa Barbara, California, USA - Sample 7 (SPAdes) (version 2) | ecosystem: Environmental > Aquatic > Marine > Oil seeps ...
AATTCCGAAGGAATTTCAGCAGTAAGTAAATAAACAACTTCCATAATTAAGACACTAAAGTAAACAATTTTTTATATGCTGTGTTGCCTACAGTTTTTAATTTTATTTTTTTTGAGCCACAAGCTAACTCGGTTTACGTCGTTGTTGCGTCTGAGTGAATATCGGAAAACCATACTTTTTTTACATTATCAGGCTAAAATTCTGAATTTAGTAAACTGTGTACTTAATGTTAGCTAAAGACTATCAAAGGTAGCTTAAAATCAGTGGTTTTTATATTCGGTATTACACGTTTTGAATTGAGCGTTGCAATTGTAGGCAACGGTTTGTGTAAGAATAGTAAGGGATTTCGAAGGACTGAACTTTCAATTTATCACTTAGCCAAATTTGCAATTTTTTCTTTAATTAATAGACATGCAAAATTGTAAATTTTGCGGACTTTGTAAAATGCACTTCACTTTGGGATAAGCACTAAAACCCTTATTATTTTTACACTTTGTTACCTGTAGGCTATTTTGTTTCAGTTCCTATTTTTCCGTTGATTTGTTAATTCGTATGAAATTATATACGCCTTTTCCTTCTGCAATTAATTCATCATTCTGAAAGGCTTTCATTTTCGTTACAAGTATTCTATTACCTAACCTAACTATTTTACCTTCCACAATTATTTCAGATGCTTCAGCACCTTTTAAATAATCTATTCTTAAATCAATAGTTACTAATTTATCTTCCAATGACGTAAAGTGAGTGCTTCCTGCAATACCACCAACAGAGTCCATTATTGTAGCAATAATTCCTCCGTGCCACCTGTTTGTTCTCATATCTCCAACAATTTCATCTCTAAAGGGAACTTTAACTTTTACAAACCCTTTTTCAAGTTCCAATAATTTTAGTCCTAAAAATTTATGAACTGGAATACCTTCTTCAATTATTTGTTTAATAAATCCTATGTTTTTTTCTATCATTTATTTTGATTCTAATTATTGTTCTTGGCTTACAGGTAACGTTTATGTATAAGAATAGTTGTGGGTTTGTATGCGAGGATTTTCCGAAGGAAAATCAGACGTTACAAACACGCAACGACCTTTGATTAAGCACTAAACCGCAATTATTTTTATACGGTGTTGGCAAATCGTTATTTTGTCATATTTCTATACTCATTTTCAATTTCGGATATTAATTCTTGTAATGACTTTTGAGCATTTTTAAATTCAGGAAGTTGCTTGATTTTATTAATTCTTTTTAAAATTTGCTCTGTCTCATCAAATTCATCGTTATACATATATCTAAAATCTCCTCTAAAGTAATCTTCAAATTCACGAATCTCTCTGTTGTTTTTTATTATCTGTTGAGTGAAATCTCTAAAATATACGATGCTTTCATCAATCTTTACGCAAATTTCTTTAGTAAACAAAATTCTGTTTTTTGAATAAAAAATAATTGTTTCGTTGTTAGTGTTTAACCAATTTTCTATTTTTAGTTTAAACTCATTATGTTGGTTTTTATTTTCCTGTTGAATCAATATAGAAGTTAAATCATATTTAAAATCATATAATAATTCGTAAAATTTTTTATAAGTTTCAACTTGATTTGTATGATGTTTTGTGAATTTTATTTCCGCTTTTTTTAAAGAACTATTAAATTTTGATAATTTCGTTTTTATCCAGTAGTTCTGTATGAAAAATTGAATTAATAGAAATATAATTCCAAATAGGATTAATGTATAAATTTGATTTTCAGTAAACTTATTAAGTTCATCTTGAATTAAGTCTAATATTACTTTATCCATATTCTAATGTTATTCATCTAGTTTTTTTAATGTTTGCCAACGTTGTTGTATATGGTTTGTTGCGTGTTTCAAGCATCTAATTTAGTAAATATTTACTGACCAAGAAAGTCCGCGAGGACTTTCGTAAGTAGGCGAGAAGCCAGCAATAAATTATATACGGTGTTGTGCTTTCGTGTTTTTTAACTATTCAATTGGAAATCCTTCATTTTTCAATTCTTTTAACTCTTCTTGGTTAAATTTGTCAATTACTAAATCCATTTTACTTTTATTCTTTCTTTTACCCCAAACCCATTCATAAATATTTCCTATAATTGGTTTTGGCTTAAACCATTTTCCTTCTGGATTAATAGATTTATTATATCTAAATTTTTTCCATTCTTCTGTATAATCTTTAACTCTTGACTTTTTTATCCAACTTCTATCTTCTTTAAATTTCTGTTTCCACAATTTATTTATTTCATTGATTAGATAGTCTGGTATTTTATCTTTTCTATGGATTATTCTTGAATTAAATAAAGTTTGATATTTTGATTTTTTTGGATTTAAATCTTCTTCAAGGTTTGATAGAAATCTTATGGCTGAATTTTTAGGACTTCTACTTTTTTTATTATAATCAAAACCCGCTTTTTCAATTAAAGCTCTTGTTTCTATATCTTTTTTAGATTCTTGAAGCCAAGTTCCTAAATTTTCTCCTTCAAAAATATAGCTATGAATTTGTGAAATTTCTTCTCCTTGTCTCAATGCTTTTTGCAATAATTTCAGCCATCTTTTTCTTATAAAATCAGTTCTTTCATCTTTTCCGTCTCCAAAATGAAAATCAATTGATTCTAACTTTTCCAAATGTTCTTTTGGCATCTCAAGTTCAGGGTCATTAAAAATCAGTTTTTGTTTATAATACCAACCTATTAAAGTTTGGTCAGCATGATTTTTACTTACTGTTGTGCGACCAAATTCCTCTTTGTAGGCTTTCATGCGTTTAAACATTCCGTCCCATTTTTCTAAATACTCTTCTGTTATTTTAAATTTATATTTTTTTGATTGACGAGCATTTTCAGTTATTTCTATTTTCCCAAGTGTTCCTATTTTGGGGTTTTTAAAACGTTTTTTCGTGTTATCATGAGTTTTTAAAAATGAGTCATCATCTGATTCATATTTCTCAATTGAAATTAGAGATTCTTCTACTAAATAAGTAATATATTCTTTAGTAACCTTTTCAAGGTTGTCACTTGTAAATTCTAATAAAGGTGAGAAATAGTCTTTAAGTTGATTTAAAACTTTATTTCCGCCTTTGTCTTCATTTGTAAAGTCAAGTAATATTGAAGATTCTATATTATAAAATAGACCTGATTTAGTAAGATTTGATGAGCCAGTAATAATTCGACTTCTAATTTCTCCTTCAAACACATAAACTTTAGGGTGGTAAATAAATTGTTTTGAAGAATAGACATAACTGTCAATTCCTAATTCCAAAAGCATTTCAAGAGCCTCTTTTGATGTTATTTTTTCATCTATACCAATAAAAAATGTAAAGTTCGCTCCATTTTTCTGTGCTTTTTTTATAAAAGGTTTTAATTCTTTCAGTCCTTTTGAACGTAAAAAAGCATTAAAAAATGTTATCTGTTTAAATGTTAAGTTATTTAAAGTTGAGCATACGTGATTTCCGATACTTTCTTCTGTATCGTCAAATAATCCTTGTCCTATAAATTCTGCAATCATTCGTTTAGTTTATCGGTTTTTTGGACATGAAGCACAACGTTTATGTATAAGAATAGTGCGGTTTTGTGTGCGAGGATTTTCCGAAGGAAAATCAGACGTAACAAAATTGCACTAACCCTTGATTAAGCACTAAGCTACGCATTATTTTTATACTGTGTTGGCAACAGTTATTTTTCATCAGTTTAAATTCGGTCAGCGTTATATTCCGAAAAATTTTTCAATTCCGTTAGAGTTAGCAATTCCGAAACTTGCAAAATTTATAATTCAGTTTGTTTTCTTTACCTCTAAAAAGTCAAAACATTTCCCCATTTCAATAGGTAAATAAGAAATACTGTAATTCCACCACTAAAGAATAATGCTCCAGTCCAATAAAAAGTTCTTGTTCCCCATTGTTTAAACATTTTTTTACCGTATTCTTTTTCAGCGTAGCCATTCGTCAGTTTCCAATAAAGAAAAGTGACTATTGCGAAAAGTGATATTACTATTAATATTATCCAAATTTTTTCCATTTATTAAATTTTTAGTTTTGTTGCTCTTAATTGTTGCCAACGTTGTTGGATATGGAAAGTTGTGTTTACAAGCAATGAAATTCCGAAGGAATTTCAGCAGTAAGTAAATAAACAACTTCCATTATCTAGACACTAAAGTACACAATTTTTTATATGCGGTGTTGCCTACAGTTTTTAATTTTTACTTTTTTATTGGTCAACAAGCTAATTCGGTGTGCGTAACTATTGCGTCTGAGTGAATATCGGAAGATCGTATTTTTTACATTATCTGGCTAAAATTCTGAATTGGTTAACTGTGTGCTTTATGTTAGCTAAAGACTAATAAAGCTAGCTTAAAATCAGTGGTTTTTATATTCGGTATTACACGTTTTGAGATGAGCTCTGCAATTGTAGGCAACGTGTTTGTATATGGTTTGTTGCGTGGTTTAAACACTAAAGTTAGCAAATAAAAACCGAATAAAAAATCCGCGAGGATTTTCGTAAGTAGGCTAGAACTAGCAATAAATTATATACAGTGTTGTGCATAGTATTTTTTATTCCGATTCCCATTTTTCTTTTCTCGTTTGTTGATCGTTCAATGATAAATAGTGAATTGCTAAAATCAATTGAATATTTGGGTTATTTAGATCGAAATCTTTTTTGTTATTTAAGACTTCCCAATAATTAATATCGAATCCGCTAAAATCTCCAGATGCATGTATTCTTTCTGCATATTTAGCAATTCTTGGATTTCCTTTTCCTAAATCCGCTAAGAATTTTTGATATTTTCCGATTGAAAATGCACATATACTTTTTAATTCTAAACCGCTTTCAGGATATCTAGCTTTGCAAAAAGACCAAATTTCGTCAAAAGTTGATTTTGAAATTTCTCCGTATAGCTCTTGTTGTTTTTCAAAGTTTATGTTTTTCCAAAATCCGTTTCCTGTTGCTTCTAAATATTCGTGAGGAGTTCTTTCGTAGCAAGTTTTAAAATCAGATTCCATTCCCAAACACATTTGGTTTTTAAAGAATTCAGTTATCTTATTTAAATCAGATATTTGCTCTGTAGTAAAGTTGCTTTTTAATTCAGTTGTTGAATATTGAGATTTACAAGAAAAACTTAATTGTAAAATTATTATTCCTAATATCAATGTTAACGTTTTTCTCATATTATGCACAACGGTTTTGTATATGGCTCGTAGCGTGTAAAAAGACGTTGTCCTTTCGGTTTAGCACGAGCCAGATTTTTTAATTTTTCTTATTAACTTTTTTACAATAAGCCAAATTAAAAAATTTGGCGGACTTGCAAATATGCCTTAACTTTGAATTAAGCAACTAATTAGCTATGAGCTATATACGTTGTTAGCATACGTTATTTACAGTTTCTTTATCAGAACATATTCGTTATCAAAATCCTCAACTTTTAAAATCCTTTTCGGACTACAAGAACTTTCTCGATAAGCAATTTCTGGATTTCCATAGTCAACTTTAGTTCGGTTAAAGCAACCTTGTTTTTTAAGAACGACATAAATTGTCCCACTTTTCAAATCATCATTAGATAGTTCAACACCACAATTGAATGGAATTGTTTTTGAATGAGAGAAGTCATTTCCATAATCCGCATAGTTTCCAAGATATGAACCATAATCTTTCCATCTTCTAAATTTATATCCTTGTGTACCCAAATATTTTAATTCTCCATTGCTCATTTGATAAACTAAAATTGGTGGTAAAGAAGGATTATTGTTTTCTGAAGTCACAGAAATTCTCGTCATAATATGGCTGTTTCCTCTTTCGGCATCTCGTAAAAAATATTGACTACCATAATCATCAAAAGACCAACGTTTTCCTTTCCATACTTTATCAAAACGTAATGATAAATCTCCATATTTTACTCTTGTTGTTGGTTTTAAGACTTTATACCCAAGAGCTTTTTTTCTCTCCTCATCAGCTCTCTTTTTCTCAATTATTTTGTCAATTTTTTCTATTTCTTTTGAAGCTGTTGTTGCATCATTAGTTCCTTTAAAATTATCTACAATTCCTTGAAATTCTGTTTTCGCTCTAGTCAGATTGTTTTCGGTAAGTAGTTTTTTTGCTCGAATAAATCTGTTTTCCGCAGTATTCTTTATTTCGGTCAATTCAGCCGAACAATTGCTTAATTCAGTTTTTGCTTGTTCAAGTTCAGTTTTTAATTCAGATAACTGCTTTTTTGTTTCTCCGTCCGAGCAACTAATTAAGGTTATAATTCCAATAGTAAGTGCTAGTAATCTTCTTTTCATTCGTTAATGTTTTTTTGTCAATGGTAAATCTAATACGAAAATTTTAATGATGATTGTGGGTTTCCGTAATGTATGCTAACGGTCTCGTATATGAAACGTAGCGTATAAAAAGACGCTAACTTTTCAGATTATGCACGAGCCAAATTTTTAAATTTTACTTTTTATCTTTCATTTATCTAAAAGCCAAATTTAAAAATTTGGTGTTCTTGGCAAATACACACAAACCTCTCGGAAAGCCTGTAATAGCTATGTTTTATATACATTGTTGTAAGTAGTGCTTTTTTCATTCACTTACTTAATTTCAAAATCCGAAACGCTCCTTGAATTACCAAAATAAAAACGATTGTTCCGATAATCAAATCAGGTTTACTCGAACTCAACCAGTTTACCAAAATCCCAGCAATTATTACTCCTAAATTGATAATCACGTCATTTGATGTAAAAATCATACTCGCTTTCATATGAGCCTCTTCTTTGCTTTTTGACTTTTGCAAAATATAAAGACAAATTCCGTTTGCGATAAGTGCAAAAATCGAAACGATAATCATTGTCGAAAAATCGGGAAGTTTCTCGTCTCCAAAAAATCTTCTTAAAACTTCCACAAATCCAATAATCGCAAGTGTTATTTGAAAATATCCAGCAAGTTTTGCAATCCGCTTTTTCTTAACTATAGTTCCTCCAACCGCAAACAAACTAATTCCGTACACGAAACTGTCGGCAAGCATATCCAAACTGTCTGCAACAAGTCCCATTGATTTTGAGATAATTCCTGTTGTCATTTCGATAATGAAAAAGACAAAATTGATTGCAAGTACAGACCAAAGTAGCTTTTTTTGGTTTGCGTTTTCTTTAAATTCCGTTTGGTCGGTTTGTTCCGTTGAGATTTTTTTTCCGCCTAAATTTAGTTCAATAACGGACTTTTCGATTTGGTCAGATTCTCCGCTGTGAAAAACAGTCAGTTTTCGGTTCGGAATATCAAAGTCCAAATTCGCAATACTTGAAATTCCGTCCAATTTCATTCGGATTAGATTTTCCTCTGAAGGACAGTCCATTTTGGTAATTTCAAATATTGTTTTATTCATTCGGTTTCTGGGTTTTTCGGCATTACTTACAACGGTTTTGTGTATGGTTAGTTGCGTGGTTAAGCAACTAAATTAGTAAACAAAAACGAACGCGAGAAAATTCCGAAGGAATTTTCCAAATAAGCAACGACCAAAGCAATTAATTATACACGTTGTTGCCAACAGTTTTATTCCACTTTTATTATTTCAATCGTTTGTTTTTTTTCCGGTGGATTTTTAATTCGGACATTTATTATTTTATAAATCCATTCATTATTGATTTTATCAGCTTTAATATCCATTCTTGCTTTTCCTTTTGTTCCTTTTAATCGGATTGAGGAATTCACAGTTTGATTATTATTTGTGAAATGAACTTCTCCCTCTAAAATTGCAAGTTTATCAATCGGTTCAATTTCGCCAAGTAAGTCAATAACTTTTTGGTCAGATTTAGCTTTTTTCAAAGCATTTTCATAAAGTTCAGTATCTGAATATGCTTGAGCCAAATCAGCTCCAATTCCACCCATTCCAGAAGAAATAAAAACAGATATAATAATCAATAATATTCCGCTTAAAGGAACGAACCATTTCCAATTCCTTTTCCACCAGCTTTTTTGTTCAATCAGTTCGTTGTTCATTCCGTATTATTTATTCTCCATTTTTCAATATTAAACTTTTTCTATTTTCAGCCTAAATTTCGGTTGTTTTCACGATTTTCTCAAATTGTTGGCAACGTTGATGTGTATGGTTAGTTGCGTGGTTTAGCGACTAAGTTAGCAAACATTTACGAACCTGTGAATATTCCGCAGGAATATTCGCAAGTAGGGAAGAACCTAGCAATTAATTATACACGGTGTTGTAAAACGTTTTTTATTAATTTCGTTTCATAGGAAGTTCTAAATCCGATGTAACTTATTTCCTCTATTTTTATTTTTTCCTTATTAGTCCATTTTGAATCTTTATCAATCAATTTTAATTCAATCGAACTGTCATTAATCGATAAGATTTTACCAACTAAATAAGACTCTTCGTCATCGTAAGTATAAATTGCTATAAGTTCAGACATTAAGTTCTTTAAAGATGACTTTAAATCGCTAAAACACTCAACATTGATAGTTTTAAGTAGTTCAGCAGAATTGTCATTTTTTAATTCAGCGTAATCTTCTTTTTCCCAAACACGATATTTTTCAAAGTCTTTGTTCTTTACAATAGTAAAGCCGTCAAATTCGGCAGTTTCTTCGTTAAAATTCAATAGTAAAACTATTTCTGAATTTGCAACTAAACATATTCCACTATAAACTTTGTCCCAATTCGGTGCAGTATCAATGTCAATTATTAATTTTTGTTTAATTATGTCTTTCAAAATACAGGATTCTATTGATTTTTTTCTTTTATAAAATTCAATCCTTTTTCTGTAAGTGAATGATATCTTATGTTGTTTTCTCTTTTAGTGAATTCAATGTATCCATAGTCAACTAAACACGTGACTAAAACTCCAGCTTCAACGTGGTCTTTATACTTAAAATCTTTATTATTACTAACATATTCATAAGCCATTGACGCAATGTCAAAAGGATAATCTTCATTTAAATATTTCCAGTTTTTATTCCAAAAAACCAAAGCTTCTTCTTTAAATTCCTCGTCTGTCCAAATCATTGATAATGTTTCTTTTAAATGTTTTACAACGTGTTGCATATGGAAAGTTGTGATTTGCGCGCAATGAAATTCCGTAGGAATTTCAGCAGTAAGTAAATAAACAACTTCCATAATTTAAGTACTAAAGTAAACAATTTTTTATATGCTGTGTTGCCTACAGTTTTTAATTTTTACTTTTTTTGAGCCACAAGCTAACTCGGTTTACGTCAATATTACGTCTAAGTGAATATCGGAAAACCATACTTTTTTACATTATCAGGCTAAAATTCTGAATTGGAAAACTGTGCGCTTTATGTTAGCTAAAAACTAATAAAGTTAGCTTAAAATCAGTGATTTTTATATTCGGTATGACGCGTTTTGAATTGCGTTTTGCAATTGTAGGCAACGTTGTTGTGTATGGTTAGTTGCGTGGTTAAGCAACTAAGTTAGCAAACTTTTACGAACCCGTGAATATTCCGCAGGAATATTCGCAAGTAGGCAAGAACCAAGCAATTAATTATACACGGTGTTGCCAGTAGTGTTTTATTCCTCCACAATCTTATTTATTCTCGGTTGTATAAACCAAATACCAATCGGAAAAAACCAAATCATAAAAAAATCGCCCATATAATCATTCAGAGTTACTTCTCGTTTCAATTCAGCCGTTTTTATTGTTTTGGAAGCGAAGTATAATTGGTAAAACATACAGAACATAGAGAATAAATGCAAGGGTAAAATAAAGAACATCATTTTTCCAATTATTCCACCAACAGTTCTATCTCCAGAAGAAATTCCATAAATAGTTGTTCCAATTAAGGTTAAAAAAAATGTTATATAAATTAAAGGGATGAAAAAGAATATTTTGAATTTCTTTAATTTTAATTGTATTTCATTAGGAATATATTTCTGTAATCCAATTCCAATTGACCAAAACCAACCAAAGAAAAATCCCATATAAATAAACATAATTATAGGAAATAATTTGAATGAATTAAACATTGTAGCTGGCTCTGGATTTCCATTTGAGTCAATATTGGAAAACATTGAAGTCATTATTATAATCTGAAATATAATTGGAACTCCAAACATTAAAATAAATAGTTGCCAATGTTTAGCTTTCAAAAATTTGTCTATCATATTGCGGTTGAGTTTACATTACTGGCAACGTGATTGTATATGGTTTGTTGCGTGGTTTAAGCACTAAAGTTAGCAAATAAAAACCGAATAGAAAATCCGCGAGGATTTTCGTAAGTAGGCTAGAACCAAGCAATAAATTATATACGGTGTTGTGCGTTCGTTATTTTTCTAATTCATTTATTGTTTCTTCCAATGCTAGAACCCAACCATTTTTAATATCATCATTATCTTTTTTTGCAATTTTCAGATTTTCATTCAAATATGGCAAAAAATCCTTGTCATTCAATTTTAATATTGATTCAAATAATAAAGTTCCATAATCTCCATTTTTAAGTTCGGAAATAATGACATCTTTTACTCTTTTGTCCATTCTATCAGCTAAACCAGCAATTGCCTCTGATTTTGTTTCAAAGTCAGAATCATTTATTCTATTCCATAAAGCGTTCCTAATATCTTCTGTGTCAATTTCGAGTTGTCTCCCAATTCCAAAAGTTGCCCAATTTCTGATATCAGAATCTTTGTCATTAGATAACTCGATTAGCGTTTTAATCGCATTCTCATTTTCTAAACAAGAAATTGCAAGAGTTAATTCAAACCTGACATCCGCAAAGTTATGAGTTTTGTATTCTATTAGTTTTGAAATCTGATTCTCATTTAAGTTCTCATTATTATGACTTATTGAAGATAAAATTGCTGATATCACTTTTGGTGATTTTTCATTTTCTAATAATCTGAAATATAAATCTACTGTTTTGTTTTGATGAAATCTTGGGTCAAAACCTAATTGAGCTAATACATAAATTCCAATAATTTTTTCTTTTTCACTTTCGGAATTAGCAAGTTTGAAAGCTCGATTATATACTTCTTTATTCGGTCTATTTCTTAATTCTCTAACATTATCCCAAAAAGTTTTTTGCGTTTTATTATTCAGCAGTCGAGTGAATATTTTTTCAGATGTCCATTTTTTTCGACTCATTTTTCTTTTTTCGAGGTTGCTGGTTAATGACGCACAACGTTTTGCATATGGAAAGTTGTGTTTACGAGCAATGAAATTCCGAAGGAATTTCAGCAGTAAGTAAATAAACAACTTCCATAATTAAGACACTAAAGTAAACAATTTTTTATATGCTGTGTTGCCTACAGTTTTTAATTTTATTTTTTTTGAGCCACAAGCTAATTCGGTTTGCGTCAATATTGCGTCTGAGTGAATATCGGAAAACCATACTTTTTTACATTATCTGGCTAAAATTCTGAATTTAGTTAACTGTGTACTTAATGTTAACTAAAGACTATTAAAGTTAGCTTAAAATCAGTGATTTTTATATTCGGTTTTACAGGTTTTGAATTGAGTTTTGCAATTGTAGGCAACGGTTTTGTGTATGGCTCGTTGCGGAAAATCAGCTATGATTTTCCGCCGTAACCGAAAGATAGCAAATTGCAATGAATTCCGATTAGGAATTCAGCCGCAATGAGCTATACACGTTGTTGTAAAACGTTTTTTATTCCACTTTCAAATTCCGTTTTCAGTTTATTTATTTTTCTTTTATTAGCAAACCAATGAAAAGGTGAAGGACTTGAGTGAAGTCCGAACGATATGCAATTCACGAGTAAATCAGTTCCATCATAAATTATTGTCAATTGTTTTCCCCAATCAAATCCACTTGATTCTTTCCAATTCAAATTTAGAATTGTCATTTGTTGATTGCTTGAATAGATATTCCAATTATTTTTCTCCGCAATTTTTTTAATCAGATTTGTGTTTTGTCCTCTGGATATACCTTTAACTCTTTTCAGCGTGTTTAAATTCAGAATTGAGTAGATAAGCAGAGAACTAAGTATAAGCGATAAAGTAAAAAAGGTTAAAGAAATTCCAATCGGCTCATTTTTGGTCAAATCCGAATTAAATTCCATAAAACTGATAAAAGGAAAAGCAATCACAAACATTCCATAAAGGAAATATTCAGCAATTCGTTCAAGAATCCATCGCTTAAAAACTAACTTTTCAGCTTGTTTAGATTTCGGTATGTCAATTTGATTAATCAGTTTCTTGAAATGTTTTACAACAATTGAATAAACTCCCAAGGGAGTTTATTCCTATTATATATACCTACAAATCTAACGGATTTTTTATTAAGTTAAAAGTATTTGTGGCAACATGAGTGTAAATTTCTGTGGTTTTTGACGAGTTATGGCCAAGTAGTATCTGTATGTATCTTAAATCTGTACCAGATTCTAGGAGGTGCGTTGCAAAACTATGTCTTAACACATGCGGAGAAACTTTAACTTTTATTCCTGCTTTTACACCTGCATTACTTACAATTTTATAAACACTATTTGCATTATATTTTTGACCTCTAACACCTTCAAATAGATAGTCTTTTGGTTGGTACTGCTTAAAATATTGTCTTAAATCTTGTAATATGCTATGGGATAATAACGTGTAGCGATCTTTATTTCCTTTGGATCCTAAAACTTTTATTACCATACGCTTGCTATCAATGTCTTTTGGTTTTAAACTTAATAATTCGCTTCGACGTAATCCAGCCGAATAGAGTAAGCTTACAATACATTTGTGTTTTAAGTTGTTGGTGGATTCAATGATTTTTAATACTTCTATTTTGGATAATACAATTGGTAATTTGGCTTCTTTCCTTGGTCTTTCAATTGCATAAAACCGGTTTGGCATGCCTAAAACAACTTCGTAATAAAACTTTATGCTATTAATAGCTTGATTAATGTAGGAGTTGGAGTGCTTGATCTGTATTAACATTTGTATGTAGTTGCGTATGTCTACTTCATTTAAGCTATCTATATCTTTGTTTTTATGGTAGTTTATAAATCTTTCAAAACAAGACACGTAGGATTTTACTGTGTTATTAGCGTATCTTTTTAATTCTAATTTTTGAAAATAAGATTCTGGACACGATTTTAAATTTTTGGGTAAGTCTCGTTTTCTGTACCATTCTACATTAAATTCTTCATCCAATTGTTTGGATTTGGTAGTCTGAAAAAAGTATTTTCCATTAATCCAGGCAACACCTCTAAATAAATCAAATATTGCACTTAAGTTATTTGCTGTGTTTTCAATATAATGCATATTAAACTCGTCTGTCCATTTTAAATCTGGTAATTCTTTTATTAAAGAATTTAATACCTTATCAGAGTAAAATTGTAGTCCAATAAATTTTTTATTATCTATTAAAAGATGTTTTAGTGTAATATGTTTTTTTAGATCCATAGCCAATATTACTTTTATTTATGTAAATAGTTGTATATTAAACGTTTAATAAACGTATAAATAACTGCTGTATATTCTGTTTTATGGAAAAAAGCAAAACATGTCTGTCTTGTAATAAAGAGGTGTCAGGACGATCGGATAAAAAATTTTGTGATGCTTATTGCAAAAGCTCTTTTCATTATAATAAAATGATAGAGGATACACCTAAATTTTATAGTCGTGTAGACAAACAATTAAAGCTAAATAGACGTATTTTAAAAATTTATAACAAAGCAGGAAAAGTTACAGTTAGAACTAACGTATTATTGGATTTAGGTTTTGATCCCAATTTTTTTACCCATTACTGGAAAAACAATAAAGACGAGGTGTATTTGTTTGTTTACGAGTTTGGTTTTATGAAAAAAAAGGAGAGCGGAATAGAGAAGTATGTATTGGTAAAATGGCAAGATTATATGCTTAAAAAGTAACTGTAGTACAATATTAAACAGAATGCAAATAGTGTTTAAACAAAAAAAGCCTCACAATTTGCGAGGCTTTTTTTAGCAATTAAGTCTTATTTTAAAGTAATAGGAAACTCCACAACAGTAGTATCCCATCCAATTTTTAAGTGTACTGTGTTTTTAGATGCTTCGTATAACGCGATAGACAGGTTTTCAATTTCTGTATCACTTTCAGTAACAGCTACGCTTACACTAGCAACATCGTTACTTTCGTCATAACCGTAATTTCCCCAACCATCTAAACCAGTATTTAGTTTAAGTGTCCACTCGTTAGCAGTAGGGATGATTATTATAGAATATCTTCCAGCTTTTACCGTTTTTCCGCCAACAGTAACATCGTTTAAAAATAATATCTCAGTAGACTCATTAGCACCAACTCGCCATGCTTCTCCAAATTTTAATAAACCTCCAAAAATGTCTCTCCCTTTTTTTGCAGGTCTAGAGTAAGTTACTCTAATTTGTGGCTCCATTGCGGCTTGCTTAGCTTCATCTTTTTCAAACGCTCGTTTTGGTGCATTTTCTGGATAATAGGCACGATCCATTGGGCTTTTGTCCATTTTAGCAAACTCTTGTGCATTGACAGTCGTTCCTGTTAATACAACAGCGATAATAAATAGTAATTTTTTCATTTTAGTTTTTGTTTAAATTAATTATGTTCTCGGTTTTTATTTCTGAAAGTTTTTCAAGCACATCAGCTTCATATAATTTAGGTAGCGTTTGTAATGCTGTACCAACATCTGCTTTGTAATTTATATAATCCTGAAACGTTATGCCATCAATAACACGACTGTTATAAGCACTTCTAAATCTTACACCACCTTCATTGACATGATAACTGTAGGCTAAATAGTCAATTTTATTAGTGTCCTTATTTATCCAATAATAAAACTGGTCGTCAAAGTCTTGTCCACCACCTGCTTCATTAAAAGTAATTTGTATGACTGCATAGTCTTTGTTTTTTATAGTAGTAGCTTCAATATAACTAGCGTTAACAGCAGGATCATTTAATTTGTAAGGTAACATAGCAAAATAAATAACCGAGTTTATCGCTCCTGAGCTATCCACAATTTCCTTTTCCGTTAGTGTAACTGCTTTGTTATTTAAAAGTCTTGAAAATGTAGTGTTAGTCAATATATCTTGGATCGTATCGTTGTCCTTTATATACGTTTTTATGTATTTATAATTAGAGCCATCATTTTTAAATTGATACTGCTTATCTCTAAAAGTAAACGCATAATGTGCAGTTTGGTATAAGTCGCCACCATGAGCCAAAATAGTTTTATTTATAATTTGCTGCGCTTTACTAAGGGTAGTCGTTGTTACTGTTGTACTATCTATGACTGTTGCAGTATTACTAGTGTTACGCTCTTTACAAGACGTGTTTAGGACTAATAATAGTAGTATAATAACAGGTCTTAAAATGGTCATTGGTTAATTTTTAGATGAAATTACAATTTTTGTCGTTTTAAAAACAAGACCTTTCAGTTAATTAGTAAAATTTTATGATAGCTTCCATCTTGGATATGTATGTCGAAGTGTTTAAAATGTACTTAAAAATTTTACTTTTGTAACATGGTAGATAATTTTGAAAACGAATATTTTGGTATAGGTATCCAAAACGGAAAAACACCAGAAAACCTAGGTGTCCTTTGGCGTACTGCACAAAATTTAGGTGCAAGTTATATTTTTACAATTGGTAATAGGTATGCTAAACAAGCTTGCGATACGCATAATGCAGTCAAGTCTATGCCATATTTTCATTATGATACCTTTCAGGATTTTTATGATAACATCCCAAAAGGTGCGCGATTAGTAGGTGTGGAGCTGGATGATACAGCTGTAGATCTAGAAACCTTCCATCATCCTAGACGTTGTGTCTATTTATTAGGTGCAGAGGATCATGGATTATCTAAACAAGCGATAGGTAAAAGCCATTTTTTGGTTAAATTTAAGTCGCAATTAAGCTTAAATGTATCTGTTGCAGGAAGTATTGTGATGTATGATAGAGGAATAAACAAACCAAGGTCGTAACTTTGCGGTCTATTAAATAAGATTAAGATGGCACATAAAGCAGGTTTTGTAAATATTATTGGTAATCCAAACGTAGGTAAGTCAACACTTATGAATGCCTTTGTAGGCGAAAAATTGTCTATAATTACCTCTAAGGCACAAACCACAAGACACAGGATTTTAGGGATTGTTAATGGTGAAGATTTTCAGGTAATACTAAGTGATACACCAGGAATAATTAAACCAGCTTACGAGCTGCAAGCCTCTATGATGGATTTTGTTAAGTCCGCTTTTGATGATGCAGATATCCTTATTTATATGGTAGAAATTGGTGAAAAAGAATTAAAAGACGAAGCGTTTTTTAATAAAATTACCAATGCTAAAATCCCTGTTTTATTACTTTTAAACAAAATTGATAAATCTAATCAAGAGCAGTTAGAAGAGCAAGTACAATCTTGGGCTACTAAAGTACCAAATGCAGAGATTATTGCTATTTCGGCTTTGGAAGGATTTAATGTAAAAGAAGTTTTTGACCGTATTATCGAATTATTGCCAGAATCTCCAGCCTTTTATCCAAAGGATCAATTAACAGACAAGCCAGAACGCTTTTTTATAAACGAAACCATTCGTGAAAAAATCTTAATGCATTATAAAAAGGAAATCCCTTATGCAGTAGAGATTGATACCGAAGAGTTTTTTGAAGAAGACCAAATAATTAGAGTAAGATCTGTAATTATGGTCGAGCGCGAAACCCAAAAAGGGATTATAATTGGACATAAAGGAAGCGCTTTAAAACGCGTAGGTGTAGAGGCTAGAAAGGATCTAGAAAAATTCTTTGGTAAGCAAATTCACTTAGAGCTTTATGTAAAAGTTAATAAAAATTGGAGAAGCAGTCAACGTCAGTTAAAACGTTTTGGTTACAATCAGTAGCATATTTTAATGTAATCGTTGCTTTGACTTAACTTTAGGTTAAACTTGATGTTTCACTTTTATGGTTTATAAAAAAACCAACTAAAAATGAAACATTTAAAAAAGTCAGTACTATTATTTTCAGCCTTAACATTATTCCATTGTGCAAACGATGATGACGCTTCAGTAGATTTACCAACAGTAAATACAGCAGTTAATTTTACTTATAAAACCACAATTAATGTTGGAGGTGAGGCTGCTGCCGAAATTTCTGCATATGATAAAACAACAAAAAAGTTGTTTGTTACTAATGCTGAAAGTAATGAGATTTCTATTTACAACCTTACAGATTTAGAACTACCAATGCAAGAAGCATCCATTAGCTTAAGTGGTTTTGGTGCACCTAATAGTGTAGCAGTTTTTGATGGTAAGTTAGCAGTAGCTGTTGAAGCTTCAATTAAACAAAATCCAGGACAAATAAGAGTGTATAATACCGCTGATGCGTCTTTAAATAATACTTATACAGTTGGTGCGTTACCAGATATGGTTACATTTTCTAAAGATGGTAATTTTATTTTATCAGCTAATGAAGGCGAGCCAAATGGAGATTATACCAACGATCCAATGGGAACGGTAAGTATTATCGATTTAAATAATAATACAGTTACCACATTAGATTTTACAAGTTTTAATAGCCAAGAGGCTACTTTGGAAGCCAATCACTTTAGAGTAACAGGATTAAATGCAGATCTAGCAAAAGACGTTGAGCCAGAATATATTACAGTGTCAGAAGACTCGCAGACAGCTTGGGTATCGCTTCAAGAAAATAACGGAATTGCAAAAATTAACCTGCTAACAAAAACCATTGAAGCTATTTTTCCTTTAGGTTATAAAGACCACATGTTGCCTCAAAATAGTTTGGATGCGAGTAATGAGGATGGTGTAACCCAACTTAAAAATTGGCCAATTAGAGGTTTGTACCAACCAGACGCTATTGTATCTGTTAGAATAAACGGAACAGATTATGTAATTTCTGCTAATGAAGGTGATGCAAGAGAATATGAAGGTACTCCTGGTTATATAGACATTGACAGAGTTAAAGATTTAACTTTAGATGCGACTATGTTCCCAGTGTCAGAGGATTATCAAAACGAAGCTAATTTAGGACGATTAAATGTGATGTTGTCTGAAGGCGATATTGATAACGATGGTGATTATGACTATTTGTATAGTTATGGTGCACGTTCGTTTTCTATCTGGAGTGCAAATGGAGCTTTAGTGTATGATAGTGGTAATAACATTGCAACGCAAACCTTAGCAGCTACTCCAGCGACCTTTAATGATGAGGATAAACGAAGCGATGATAAAGGTGCAGAACCAGAAAGTGTTGATGTTTTAAATATTGGTAACCAACGTTATATTTTATTTGTTGGCTTAGAGCGTACAGACCAAATTATGGTGTATGATATTACTAATCCAAATGCACCTGTGTTTTTATCCATTTTATCACATGCTGGAGACGAGGCTCCAGAAGGCTTGCTAGCTATTCCTGCAGCAGATAGTCCAACAGGAAAAGACCTATTGATAGTCTCTAACGAGGATAGTGGAACAGTATCATTTTACGAAAATCAACAATAAGATATTTAAGATATAATCGAATTTTTAAAAAAAGCTTCAGTGTAAACTGAAGCTTTTTTTATTCATCTAAAACACTACTCATAAACGTGTAAAGTACTGTCATTTCTTTTTGGTTAGACGTTTTACTTAAACGTCCAGAAAAATACAATATAAACCATAGTATAACCATACCAATTAGTCCCCAAACTTGTAATTGATAGTCTACTTTTAAGGCATAATTGGAGTAAGCCCAAATACAAAATGCTATAAATAATCCAGCAACTAAAAAATGTAAAAACATAAATAATGTCCAAACTGTAGGATTGGGACCAAAAAGCCCATACAATTGACTTTTGTTGTTTTCTAGATCATTTATCTCTAAATGTAATTGTGGTGACCAAAATTGTTGTTGCGCTTTTGGTAATTTAATAAACACATGATCATCCACTCTGGAGACTATAAATTGCTTCTGGTCCAGTCGTTTAGCTTCAAAAGCTTCTAAAACAGACGTATGTGATTTATTTAATTCTATCTTAAATCGTGGACGCAGCACGACTTCATTTAAATTTTCGTTCATAATTATCTCATAATGAAAGTAAAATACTATTTTTTCTCAAACTAAACACTACCTTTGCACTCGCTTACAGGATATGTAATGCATAAAAAAACAAAGATATGGGTAATATAGTAGCTATTGTAGGAAGACCAAATGTTGGTAAATCAACTTTTTTTAATCGTTTAATTCAACGTCGTGAGGCAATTGTGGATGCTGTTAGTGGTGTTACAAGAGATAGACATTATGGTAAAAGTGATTGGAACGGAAAAGAATTTTCGTTAATCGATACAGGAGGATATGTAAAAGGAAGTGATGATGTTTTTGAAGCAGAAATCGATAAACAAGTTGTTTTAGCTATTGAAGAAGCAGATGCCATTATTTTTATGGTAAATGTCGAAGATGGTGTAACAGGAATGGATGAGGATGTTGCAAGATTACTGCGTAAAGTTACAAAACCTGTCTTTTTAGTAGTTAATAAAGTAGATAATGGTAAGCGTGAAGAAGATGCTGTCGAGTTTTATAACTTAGGACTTGGTGAATACCACACTATTGCTAGTATTAACGGAAGTGGTACTGGAGATTTATTAGATGCTTTAGTAGCAGCATTACCAGAAGTAGAAGAGGAGGAAGAGGAAGTAGATGCTATACCACGTTTTGCAGTAGTTGGTCGTCCTAATGCTGGAAAGTCATCGTTTATAAACGCCTTAATTGGAGAAGATAGATATATTGTTACAGATATAGCTGGTACAACCAGAGACTCTATTGATACAAAATATAACCGTTTTGGATTTGAATTTAATTTAGTAGATACTGCTGGAATTAGAAAAAAATCTAAGGTAAAAGAAGACTTAGAGTTTTACTCTGTAATGCGAAGCGTACGTGCTATTGAGCATTCTGACGTTTGTCTTTTAGTAGTTGATGCTACCAGAGGATTTGATGGACAAGTACAAAATATATTTTGGTTAGCACAACGTAACAGAAAAGGTATTGTAGTGCTAATAAATAAATGGGATTTAGTAGAAAAAGACCACAAGTCAACTATCGAATTTGAAAAATACATTAAAACACAATTAGAGCCTTTTACTGATGTGCCAATTGTATTTATTTCGGTATTAACTAAGCAACGTATTTATAAAGCTATTGAAACCGCTGTTGAGGTGTACCAAAACCGATCTAAGCGTATCAAAACTAGCGAGCTTAATGAGACTTTATTACCTATCATAGATAATTATCCACCACCAGCTTATAAAGGTAAATTTGTTAAAATTAAATACGTAATGCAATTGCCAACACCACAACCGCAATTTGCTTTTTTCTGTAACTTACCACAATACGTGCGTGAAGGATACAAGCGTTATTTAGAAAATAAATTACGTGAGTTGTATGACTTTAAAGGTGTGCCAATTAGCGTTTACATGCGTAAAAAATAATTTTAAGGAAATTTTAAGTTTCTTTTAAGACTAAAGATAATATTACAAGGTTACTTTCGTTTTTGAAAATAAAGAGCTACTAATCAGGCTTTATAACATCAACCAAAAACCAATGCGTAATCTAATCATTATCACAGCACTGCTGTGTACCGCTTTTTCATTTAGTCAATCCAAAGAATTTATTATAACAGGTCAGGTGCTTGATGACTTAGATCAAGCACCTTTAGAAGCCGCAACGGTTTATCTAGAGCGTGTCAAGGATAGTAGTTTAGTAACTTATACTATTACAGATAAAAATGGCGCTTTTAGTTTAGAAGATGCTAGTGCTGAAGAAAATTTAAACCTTCTAGTGTCTTACGTAGGTTACCAATCTTACAAGAAACAAATAGCTATCAAAGCAGGTGGAACCATTAATTTGGGTAAAATTAATTTGCAAATTAGTAATGCCTTAGATGAGGTAGTTATCAAGTCTTCAGCTCCTGTAACTATTAAAAAAGATACTTTAGAGTTTAATGTAAATTCATTTAAAACCAAAAAAGACGCAACTGTAGAGGATTTACTAAAACAATTACCAGGTGTCGAAATTGACGAAGAAGGTAAGATTAAAGTTAACGGTAAAGAGGTTAATAAAATATTGGTAAACGGTAAACCCTTTTTTGGAAACGATCCTTCTATTACAATAAAAAACTTAACTAAAGAGATTATTGAAAAAATCCAAGTTGTTGATACCAAAACAAAAAGTGAAGCCTTTACAGGAGAAGAAGGAGATAAAGAAAACAAAACCATAAACTTAACCATAAAAGAAGAAAACAATAAAGGTGTTTTTGGACGTGTAGCAGCAGGAGTTGGGACTGATAAAAGGTATGAGTTTGCCGGAATGTTTAATAGGTTTGACAACGACCAACGTATTAGCGTTTTGGTTGGAGGTAATAACATAAACTCGCCAGGATTTAGTTTTGGTGAAATCGAAAAAATGTTTGGTAGTGGAGGAAGTAGAAGTTGGAGTGCCAATGGTTCTTTTAGTATTAACGGAAGACAATTTGGAGGTGGTCAAGGGATTACAACCTCTAAATTAGCAGGAGCCAATTATGCAGATGCTTTAAGCGAAAAAACAGAAGTTGCTGCAGATTATTTTTTCTCAAACAGTAACTCTGAAAACGAAACGTCTTCCCAAAGGGAAACTATTTTATCAGATTCTAGATATTTTTCTAATTCTAGATCTCGCTCAAATAACGATACACAAAGTCATACTGTAAATTCGGATTTTGAAATAAAAATTGACACTACATTTTTTATAAACATCAAACCATCTTTTGCTTACTCAAAAAGTACAACAGATTATACTAGTCAAGACGAAACTTTAGATGAGGATAGAGCGTTAACCAACCAATCTACATTATCATCGTTTGTAGATAATCGCGTTAAAAACTTTTCAAATGAAATTAGCGTTACTAAAAAGTTTGGTAATAAAGGTGCCTATTTAAGATTTGGATTGGATAACAGTTTTAATAATAGCGAAAGTGAAGACTTTATAAATTCTAATACCGAAGTGTTTGGATCAAGTCCAGAAACTATTAACCGAAACCAATTTACTGATGGTGATAATACTAGCAACAATTTACAAACAGATATAAGCTATAGATTGCCAATTATTGAAAAAGAATTTTTTGTAAGTTTTGATTATGAATACCAACGTAATAAAGACGAAAACAAACAAAGTACCTTTGATTATAACTCTGGTACAGATAATTATGATGCTTTTAATGAACTGTTAAGTACAGATTTTGAATACACAGATATTAAAAGCGCACCAGGAGTTAGCTTAAGTTATAATAAAGAAAAATGGTCTGCTAGAGTAGGTGCAGATTACGTGTCTAGAACTTTGAAAAATCAAGATGGATTACGACCGCAATTTAATGTTGAAAGAGATTTTAAAGCAGTCGAGCTAAGGTCTAATTTTAATTATAGATTTAGTAAAAAGGCTTCTATTTATGCCAATTATAGACTATCAAATAGACCTCCATCTTTAAGACAATTACAAGCGTTTGAGGATGTGTCAAACCCATTAAATACAGTTGTTGGTAATCCTAATCTAGAGCCAACTAATGAGCATAGTTTTTACATGGGCTTTAATGCTTATAATTGGCAAGAACGTTCTGGGTTTTACATGTATGCTAATATTTCTAGAAGCCAAAATGCAGTCGTGTCTAGAACAACAATTGATCCAGCAACTTTAAAACGTATTACTACTTATGACAATGTAGACGGTAATCAAAGTGGGTATTTTGGAGTGGATTATAGTAAAAAGTTTAAAATAGACTCTTTACAATCTGTAAGATTTAAAATTGGTAACTGGTCAAACTTTTCAAAAAATATAAACTATAATAATGACGTGCAATACGCAAGTAATGTATTGGTGTTTAATCCAAACTTTGGGATTGATTATGTTTATAATACTATTTTTGAGTTTAAACCACGTTACCGAATTTCATTTTCAAATAATAAATACGATATTGAAGCTTTTGAAGATAGAAACTTTACATCTCATAATTTAGATTTAAATACTGCATTTTTTCTTCCAAAAGGTTTAGAATGGCGAAATGATGTCACCTATAATTATAATCCAAATATAGCAGATGGTTTTCAAAAAGATGCTTGGTTTTGGAATGCTAGTGTAGCGTATTCAGTATTAAAAGATAAAGGGTTAGTCACGCTAAAAGTTTATGATTTATTAAATCAAAATACCAACGCAAGACGTACAGCTACTAATGACTATATACAGGATACGCAAAGTACTGTATTACGTCAATACTTTATGCTTAACTTTAGTTGGAAGTTTAATAGTTTAGGGTCTAAGGGAGAATCTAGAGATAATGGTATGTATTACATGGATTAATTAATCCATAACCTACATAAAGTCTATAATAAAAAAAAGCAGCTTACCTTAAAATGTAAGCTGCTTTTGTGTTGTATAATATGTGTTTAGTTAATGTGGATTGTTAATAATGGTTTAGTATTTTTAGTTCATGCAGTTATTTTAATCCAAAGTGATTTATAGGACCATTTCCATGTCCTAAAATTTTGTTTTTACCATTAGTAATAGCAACGTTTATGTATTCACAAGCTTGCTTAACAGCATACTCTAAATCATCGTCTTTGCTTAAAAATGCAGCTATACTTGACGATAAACTACAACCAGTACCATGTGTATTATTTGTGTTTATTCTTGGGTTTTTAAACACAGATAATGTATCAGTTGAAAAATTGTACAATACATCAAACATATCGTCTGAAGTATCTTCTAAATGACCACCTTTTAATAATACAGATGTTTTAAACGTTAGGGCAATATCTTTTGCAGCAGCTTTAACGTTGTTTTTATGGATTACATATCCAATTAATGTTTCTGCTTCCTTGCTATTTGGTGTAATTAACAATGCTTTTGGCAATAATTTTTTTAAGCAATCTATAGCTTGGTCTGTAATTAACTTGTCGCCTGATGTTGCTATCATTACAGGATCTATTACAACGTTTTTTGTATGGTATTCAGCTAATTTTATACCAACAATTTCTATTACTTCACAGGAATGGAGCATGCCTATTTTTATGGCATCAAAATTAATATCTGAAAACACAGCATCTAGTTGGTTTTCAATATGCAAAATAGGCATTGGATGTATATCAAAGACACCTTTGGTATTTTGCGCTGTAGATGCAGTTATAACACTTGCTGCAAATGCGCCACATGCCGAAATACTTTTGATATCAGCCTGTATTCCTGCGCAACCACCAGAGTCGCTACCAGCAATAGTTAATACACTTTTGTAGGGTGTTTTTATATTTTCCATGATTCTTTATTATAAGCACTATCCCAAAACATCCATTCTAATTTTGAAGCTTTTTCAAAAGCTTTATTCATGTTATTTATACTTTCTTGTGATGCTTTAATGGTATGCTTGTTAGTTATTTCAATTGCACTTTTTACTGAATTTGCAAATGCTTCTCCACCATAGGTATTAATCCAATCTTGGTATGGATTGTTGTTTTTATTTGTCTGATTGGCTAAGATGTAATCTCCAATCTGTTGGTAAATAGTAAAACATGGAAGCACAGCTGCAAGACCTTCTTCTAAAGATTTAGTATGTGCCATACGCGATAAGTAACTTATATATAGTTCGCACGTAATTGAAGCTTCGTTTGTAATAGTTTTTTGATTAAGAAAATTTTGATGCAAGGCATTTTCTACATTTATGATTCCTGTGGCTGCATTCAAAAAAAACTGTGTATCATTTTCATCAGAACATTTTATACCTATTTGTGCCAAAATCTTTTTGTATTCAGATAAATAAATAGCGTCTTGATTTATATAAAAATAAAATATGTCTTTTGGAAGCGTTCCAGCCATAAGCTCTTGTATAAAACTATGCGCTTTTATCTGTTCTAAAATGTGTGCTGTTTTTAAATTTATTTTTTCGTACCAGTTTGACATATAATTTCTTTTAATTGTGCTGTTGCTTGTTCTGGATTGTCAGCTTGTGAAATAGCCGAAACTATTGCTACACCATCTGATCCATGTTGTATTATGCTTGCAGTATTTTTGTTGTTGATACCTCCAATACAAATAATAGGTATGCTGCATATTTTTTTTATTTCTTTTAAGCCTGCAATACCTATAGGCGAGTCTAAATCTTTTGTTTTTGTATTAGTATTAAAAATTGGAGATATGCCAATATAATTCACGTCTAGATGGTTAGCTTCCAAAGCTTGTTTTATATTGCTTACAGACCAACCTATAATTTTGTTTTTGCCCAATAACTTACGAGCAAGTCCTACAGGCATATCTTTTTGACCAATATGCACACCATTTGCATCTATAGCTAAAGCAATATCTATTCTGTCATTTATAATAAGTGGAATCTTGTATTTTAAACAAAGATTTTTTACAGCTAAGGCTCGAATATAAAATGCTTTTGTATTTAGTTTTTTTTCTCTTAATTGAACTATGCTCACACCACCTTTTAAACTGGATTCTAAAACCTTTAAAAACGCTGTATTGTCAGTTATTCGTTCATCAGTAACATACATTAGTGAATAATCTTGCTGTTTCATTCTTTATTAGAAATTTGGTATAAAGCATCAAGAAAATTTACTTGAAAACTTCCAGTACCATGTGATATTTTATCAACCATATTTCCAGCTTTTCCCATTAATTCCATTGCCATATGTGAAGCCACATGGTAGTTTGTGTTTACAGCTACACAAGATCCAATGATGCTAGTAGCAGTGCAACCCATTCCGGTAACTTTGGCCATAATAGGTTTTCCTTTGGTTACTTTATCCATAAGCTCTCCAGTAATAATATAATCTACTGCACCACTTATAACAATGGTACTATTTAATTTTTTTGAAAGCTCTTGAGCTGCATTTAATGCGTTTTCTGAACTTATTGTACTATCAACACCTTTAGTATTATTGCTTAATTGAGTTAATGCTAAAATTTCTGATGCATTTCCTCTAATAACCGAAGGTTTATATTGTTCAATAATTCTTAGAGCAGTTTTAGTTCTGTATGAAGAAGCGCCTACACCTACAGGGTCAAAAACAACTGGTATATTAAGTTGGTTTGCTTTTTTAATGGCTAATTCCATTGCTTCAACCCACTTTGGGCTTAGTGTTCCCATATTAATGACCAAAGCTGAAGCAATGGAAGTAATATCTTCGACCTCTTCAATTGCATGTGCCATTACAGGTGATGCGCCAATAGCAAGTAAAGCATTGGCAGTAGTGTTCATCACGACATAGTTGGTGATGTTATGAACTAAAGGTGCCTGTGCTTTTAATTCATTTAAAATTTTGTTGAGTTGTTGTTTTTTAGACATAGTATTTATTGTCAATTTTTATAATAAAAAAAGCCACTTTCGTAGCTGCGAAAGTGGCTTGTATAATTATATATCCAATTATGTACAAGGCTCGTTTCCCTCCGCTGTTGTTAAACATATCAGGTTCATAGGGTATAATCTCAGCCATATTTGGGCACCCCTAACGATTTTGTAAAGTTACTTTTTTTGTTTGAATTTGTCTATATACTTCAATTTTTAATTGGTTACATTGTTGAATATGGTTTTATTCAACGTATACTTTTTGAGTGTATTCCATTATGTTTTTCAAAATGATTGTATTAATTCTTTCTTTATTAATAACTCCATTTTCATTATTTCTTTCCCAAAATTCATAAAGATGTTCTACTTCATCAGATAATAAAAAATAGTCATATTGTTCTTTCTTAAATCTTTGAAGTTCCTCAAAATTGAATGTTCTTTTCTGTATCAAATTTCCGTTTTCAATCTCCAAATATTCAAATATTCCGTTTTCAGGTTCTTTGTCAAATTCTCCTCTAAATTCATCAATTCTTATAAGTCCAGAATACCATGTAAACTTGTTATTTGGAAATAATTCTTCTCGAAATGATTGCATATTAAAATTTATGTCAGTCAACCAATCTAGTTCTTTAATTAAAAGCTTATTATTTTTGACCTCAAATATCGCAACGTATCCTCTCCACAAAGCACTACAACTTATTTCAAATTTAGGACGTTTTTCTGGATGTTGTCGAAAGTAGAGTTCTATTAGTTCAGTATTAAGATAATATTCTTGATTTTCATAAATAAGTTTATCTCTGATTTGACGTGTCATTTTTTAATTGTGCAAAACGGTTGTGTATATGAAAAGTAGCGCTGAAAATATACGCTATCTATTAGGATGAAACACGAGCCGAATTTTTAAATTTTACTATTTATCTTTTTTATTGGAAATCGTCAAATTTAAAAATTTGGCGACTTCCTAAAAATGCCCGAACCTTTTTGTTAGCAAAGACTCGCGCTATTTTTTATATACGTTGTTGTAAAACGTTTTTATTCCACAATAATCGCTTTAGGCAATATTCCTCTATTTTCAAACATAAAACCGAAATTAGGCTTATTTTCAATTCCATTTAATTCCTCAATTATATTCAGCAATAGTTTTTTTGTTTCGTTTATTTCTTTTGTGCTATCAACATTTATACTAATCAGCTTTTTCTCGTTTTTTAGTGAGTAATTCCTATTATTTGTTGGATTGAAAAGATGATTTGTCAGAGCAAATTTTAAGCTATCTATTGGGAATTTCAGCTCGTAATTTACAGTAATACTATCGGTATTTACATAAAGTACTTCTCTTAATTTGTAATCAAATATACTTTCGCAAAATTGTAATGGTTGGATTTTATAAACTTTGTCGTCAGTCTCCAATTTAAAAATAGCATATTCACTTAAACAGTCAGTTTCGTCCAAAATTTTTATAATTCCATTGTAATTCTTAAGTGTATCAATATCGTACTCAACTAATTCGTTATCGACCAAACGAAAAGTCATAAAACGTTGAATTGGTTTTTCAATCGCAACTCGTTTTTCTCCGTTATTATTTTGTCCGCAAGCAGTCAGCAGAAGAATTAAAATCAGTATGGATAATGTTGTTCTCAAATGTTTTACAACAATGATATATAATGCTTTTATTCTAAAAAAAATTACCAACCTCCAGAAGCGCCTCCACCTCCAAAGCCACCTCCACCGAAGCCTCCACCAAATCCACCTCCTCCAGAAGAGCCTCCAAAACCACCTCCAAATCCTCCGGAACCGCTTCTGTAACCTCCACGTCCAGAGTTGCTTAAAATAATAGCTTCTAAAATACTTCGTGTCGTGTTGCTTCCTCCTCCAAAATTATCTGTTCCGTTGCCACCTTTTTGGTTTTTAGATATAGAAATTAGGATGATGATAAAAATAATAAACAAAAAGAAAATAAATCCAACAGGGAAGTCTCCTGCATTGGTGTTTTGTCTAGAGCCTTGATATGCTCCAGATAAGACTTCAAAAATAGCATCAGCACCACGATTTAAGCCTCCATAATAATCATTTTGCTTAAAGTATGGGATTATATCTCTTTCTATAATACGACGCGACATAGCGTCGGTTAACAAATGCTCTACTCCATAACCAGTACTAATATTTATTTTACGATCATTTCTAGCTAATAAAATAAATACACCATTATCTTCTTTTTCTTGACCAATTCCCCAAGCATGTGCCCATTGTGTGCCTAAATAATTAATGTATTCACCATCTGTGGATGTTATTATGGCAACTACAATTTGTGTTGAGGTTGTGTCAGAGTATTTTATTAATTTGTTTTCTAAAGTGCTTTTTTCACTTGCAGATAATAAATTTGCATAATCATAAACACTAGTTTGTCCTCCATTGGTTTGGTCTGGCTTTTCTGGTATTTTAAATTGTGCAAAACTGGTTGTAAACGATAATAACAATAACATTACAATGATTGGCATTGTAAATTGTTTTACCGTTTGCTTGAAGGCTACTTTTCGTTGCTTATTTAATTTCATCCTTTAGAAATTGTGTTAGTCAACTGATTAGTATCATTGTCTTGGACTGGAAAGTGTTTTTTTAGTTGTTGTCCAGCGTGTAATATACCGTCTACTAACCCTTGTTTAAACTGACCATTTTTAAAATGGTTTTGGATAATTAATTTAGTGTTATCCCAAAAGTCTTTTGCTACAAGATTATTAATGCCTTTATCGCCATAAATTCCAAATTTGTGGTCGTTAACAGCAACATAAATTAAAACACCATTTCTGTCTTTGGTATTATGCATTTTTAAAACTGAAAACACCTGTAATGCACGACCCTCAAGGTTTTCATTACAAGTGTTTTCAATATGCACACGGATTTCTCCAGACGTATGGTCTTCTGCTATACGTATAGCCTCAACAATTTCTTGCTCTTCGGTAGTGGATAGAAAAGATTCTACGTCTTCAGGTATCATGTTTTTAGTCAAATTTAAATTCTACATCAGGTACGTTTTCAGATCCTGGATCAGCTTTGTATCTAGCCATTTCTTTAAATCCAAACCATCCTGTTAATAAGCTGTTAGGGAATTTAGACGTGTAAATATCATATTTATTTACTTCTTCATTATATCTATCTCTAGCAACATTTATTCGGTTTTCAGTACCTTCTTGTTGAGAGATAAACTCTTTAAACTGTTCTGTAGTTTTTAATTCTGGGTAACGTTCAAAAGACGCAATAAGTCTGCTAAAAGACCCACTTAACTCACTTTGTGCTTTTTGAAAAGCCTCCATTTTTTCAGGAGTTAGGTTGTTTGCATCAATATTTACAGACGTAGCTTTAGCACGTGCAGCAATAACTTCGTTTAACGTTTTTCTTTCAAAGTCAGCAGATCCTTGAACCGTTTTAATAACACTGCTATATAAATCATTACGTCTTTGGTAGGTGCTTTCTACATTAGACCAAGCAGTTTTAGCATTAGCCTCAAGGGTTACTGCTGTATTGTTTATTCCTACTGCCCATTTGTATAAGCTAAAAGCAATTATTGCAATAATAATTACAGGTACAAGCCATTTTTTCATAATTGTTGGTTTTAAAGTTGTTCTTTTAGTTTGATTAGTTGATTTCTAACACCTTCTAATTTAGCTATAATTTCAAAATTATCCAGTGTTTTTTTTCTTTCTTCTTTTAAGTGAATTTTTGCACCTTCTAAAGTAAACCCACGTTCCTTAACTAAATGAAAAATTAGTTGAAGGTTTTTAATATCTTCAGGTGTGAATTTTCGATTGCCTTTTGCTGTTTTTTTTGGCTTTAGCTCGTCAAATTCTTTTTCCCAAAATCGGATTAAGGATGTATTTACATCAAATGCTTTAGCAACTTCACCTATGGTGTAATACCGTTTTTCTGGAAGGTCTATAATCATTAATCTAAAGATTGGTTTTCAAGTGAAGCACGTTCTAATAACTTATTAAACTCTTCTGGTGTTAAACTACCATAGTAAAAGTTAATTGGGTTAATGCGTTCTCCATCTTTAAATATTTCGTAATGTAGGTGTGGTGCTTCAGAGCGTCCTGTACTACCTACAAAACCTATTAAATCACCACGTTTTACACGCTGGTTTTTTTGGACATTATATTTAAACAAGTGTGCGTATAAGGATACATAACCATAACCATGATCTATTCTAATGTGGTTTCCGTATCCAGCAGAATTACTGTCTGCACGCTCCACAATTCCGTCACCAGATGCATAGACAGGAGTACCTCTTGGTGAGGTAAAATCCATTCCCCAATGCATTTTTCTTAGTTTAGTAAAAGGGTCTGATCGCATACCATATCCGGAAGCCATTCGTGTTAAGTCTTCGTTGCTAACAGGTTGTATTGCAGGTATTGCTCGTAATAGTTTTTCTTTTTCTTCAGCTAAAACCGCAATTTCATCTAAAGATTTGGACTGTACGACAATGCGTTTTAATAGTTTATCTATACGTTTTGTGCTGCTAATAATAAGTTCTGAATTATCATAACCATCAAGCTTTTTGTATCTGTTTACACCTCCAAATCCTGCTTTTCTTTGTTCTTCTGGGATTGGATTTGCTTCAAAATATAATCTATAAATAGCATTGTCACGATCTTCAATATTGGCTAAGACCGTTTCAGCCTCTTCCATTTTTTTGTTAAGTAAGTCAAACTGTAGTTCTAGATTGGTTAACTCACGCTTTAATGCTTTTTCTTTTGGAGATTCAAAATAATGACCACCAATAAAAACAAATAGAAAACCAAACAAAGCAGCAGCAACTAAGAATAGTGTTACAAACTTAAATGTGCGTCTTTTTTTGCGCTCTATTTTTTTATAAGAGAGCGTTTCAGAATCATAATAATATTTTACCTTACTCATTATCTAATTTATACTATTTTTGCAATTATTAAACTTGAATATTTTAGTTTATCAAAATAGTAACGAATAACAAATATATAAATTGTTTTAATAAGCGTTAAGCTTATGCTAACAAGATTATCAACATAGTATTATGAACTCTCAAGACATACGCGCAACTTTTCTTAAATTTTTTGAAGATAAAAAACATAGTATCGTGCCTTCTGCACCAATGGTGTTAAAGGATGATCCAACATTAATGTTTGTTAATTCTGGAATGGCTCCTTTTAAAGAATACTTTTTAGGTAACGGTCAACCAAAAAATAATCGTTTAACGGATAGTCAAAAATGTTTACGTGTCTCTGGAAAACATAACGATTTAGAAGAAGTTGGTTATGACACCTACCACCACACATTATTTGAAATGTTGGGTAACTGGTCTTTTGGTGATTATTTTAAAAAAGAAGCAATTGCTTGGGCTTGGGAATTGTTAACCGAAGTGTATAAAATTGATAAGGATATATTATACGTTACTGTTTTTGAAGGAAGTGATGATGAGGATAACCTTAAAATGGATACCGAAGCTTTTGATATTTGGAAACAATATATTAGTGAAGACCGTATTTTAAAAGGAAATAAAAAGGATAACTTCTGGGAAATGGGAGAGCAAGGACCTTGTGGACCTTGTAGCGAAATCCATGTGGATATTAGATCTGCTGAAGAAAAAGCTAAAGTAGATGGTAAGACTTTAATAAATGAAGACCATCCACAAGTTGTGGAAATATGGAATTTAGTTTTCATGCAATACAACCGTAAAGCAAACGGAACCTTAGAAGGTTTGCCTAACAAACATATTGATACAGGAATGGGATTTGAGCGTTTATGCATGGTGTTGCAAAACGTACAATCTAATTACGATACAGACGTATTTACGCCAATAATTAGAGAGATTGAAACCATTACTGGGAAAGATTATAATAAAGAAGAAAAAGTAGATATTGCTATTCGTGTTATCTCTGATCATGTTCGTGCTGTAGCTTTTTCTATAGCAGATGGACAATTGCCAAGTAATACAGGAGCTGGTTATGTAATCCGTCGTATTTTGCGTCGTGCAGTACGTTATGGTTTTACTTTTTTAGATAAAAAAGAACCATTTATTTATCGTTTGGTTAATGTTTTAACCGAAAAAATGGGATCAGCTTTTCCAGAATTAAAAGCACAAAAGCAATTAATAGAAAATGTAATTAAGGAAGAAGAAGCCTCTTTTTTAAGAACATTAGATCAAGGTTTAGCAATTTTAGATCGTATTGTAGACAATGCAACAGATAAGCAAGTGTCAGGATCTAAGGTTTTTGAACTTAAAGATACCTATGGTTTTCCTGAAGATTTAACGGATTTAATTTTACGTGAAAAAGGGTTCTCTTATAATAAAGGCGAATTTAATAAGCGCTTAAAAGAACAACAAGGTAGAGGTCGTGAAGCATCAGAGTTAAAATCTGACGATTGGACAGTGCTTATCCAAGATGAAGACCAAGAGTTTATAGGCTACGATCAATTAGAAGCTAAAGTTAAAATTACAAAATACCGTAAAGTCGTTTCTAAAAAAGATGGCGAGATGCACCAACTAGTCTTTAATCTAACACCATTTTATGCTGAAGGTGGAGGACAAGTTGGAGATAAAGGATATATACAAGCTGGGAATGGTGACGTATTTTATATTGTAGATACTAAAAAGGAAAACAACGTTATTATTCACTTAACTAAAGAGTTACCTCGTGATGTAAATCAAGTGTTTGTAGCAAAAGTTGACGAGAAACAACGTTACAGAACAGAATGTAACCATACAGCAACACATTTATTGCATCAAGCTTTAAGAGAGGTTTTAGGAGAGCATGTAGAGCAAAAAGGTAGTGCAGTACACTCTAAATATTTGCGTTTTGATTTCTCTCACTTTTCTAAGTTAACTGTTGAAGAATTACGTGATGTAGAAAACTTTGTAAACTCTAGAATAGAAAGTAAGTTACCATTACAAGAAGGTCGTAACGTACCAATGGAAAAAGCGATTGAAGAAGGTGCTATGGCTTTATTTGGCGAAAAGTATGGAGACGCTGTGCGTACAGTACGTTTTGGTCAGTCTATAGAATTATGTGGAGGAACACACGTGGATAACACTGCAGATATCTGGCATTTTAAAATAGTGTCTGAAGGTGCAGTTGCTTCAGGTATACGTCGTATTGAAGCAATTACAAATGATGCTGTTAAGTCTTATTATCAGGACAATAATAGATCATTTTTTGAAATGAAAGATATGCTTAACAACGCACAAGAGCCTGTTAAAGCATTACAGAATCTTCAAGAGGAAAATTCAAGTCTTAAAAAGCAAATAGAACAATTACTTAAAGATAAAGCTAAGAATATAAAAGGCGAGCTTAAAAATGAAATTACAGAAATAAACGGAGTAAACTTCTTAGCTAAACAATTAGATTTAGATCCTTCTGGTATTAAAGATTTATGTTTTGAGTTAGGTAGCCAATTTGATAACTTATACTTGTTATTTGGAGCAGAAAATGATGGTAAAGCAATACTCTCATGTTATGTGTCTAAAAGTTTAGTGGACGCTAAAGGGCTTAATGCAGGAACTATTGTTAGAGAATTAGGTAAACACATCCATGGTGGAGGAGGTGGACAGCCATTTTTTGCAACAGCAGGTGGTAAGCATCCAGATGGTATAGATAATGCTTTAGAGGCTGCTAAAGGGTATATCTCTTAAAGGTTTTTCTCGCAAAGTAGGGAAGTCTTAAAGTTATATTTTTGTAGTTTTGGTTAAATTGAGCAGAATAGAAAATTTGAGGATTACCTGTCATCGATTATAGTTAATTGTTGTTATAATATTCATGTTCAGTTGGGTCCAGGACTTTTAGAGTCCGTTTATGAGGAAATACTTTATACAGAATTAATAGCTGCAGGCTTATCTGTCGAGAGACAAAAAGAGTTACCAGTGGTTTGGAAAAGTAAAACGTTAGATTTGGGTTTTAGGACGGATTTAATTGTGGATAATAAAGTAATCATCGAAATTAAATCAGTGCAAGAAATTCATCCAGTACATCCAAAACAATTACTAACGTATTTAAAATTGAGTGGTTTAAAATTGGGTTTACTGATTAATTTTAATAGTCCTTTAATAAAAACAGGTATAACTCGGATTGTAAATAATTTGTAAATAGATAAGATTTAATTTTTTTAAAAGAATACGTCTTTGCGTCTTAGCGTCTCAGCGAGAGCTATTTGTTCAAAGTGATGGCAGCATTTAATTAGTGTTTTTCATGTTATAAAAACATTTTTAAAATTTAAGAATTAAAATAAGATGAATCTTCAAACCAAAATACCATTAAAAAAACAAGAATATAATCTGATAGATTATAACTCTAAAGTGTTTTTGTTAGGCTCATGCTTTGCGGAAAATATTGGTGAAAAATTTGAATATTTCAAGTTTCAGCACTACGTTAATCCGTTTGGTATTTTGTTTCATCCAATAGCCATTCATAATTTAGTATCTAATGCATTACATGGTAAAAAATATGCAGAGGATGACGTGTTTATTAATAACGAGCAGTTTCATAGTTTTGATGCACATTCAAAATTAAGTCAACATACCAAAAGCTTATTATTGCACCAACTTAATGCAGCTTCGCAAAAGACTAGTCATTATTTAAAGCAAAGCACACATGTTGTCATCACTTTAGGTACAGCTTGGGTATACCGTTACTTAAAGACTAATAAAATTGTAGCTAACTGTCATAAAATTCCGCAGCAGCAATTTCAAAAACAAATATTAAGTGTAGATGTTATTGTAGCAGCATTACAGTCTATAATAGAGCAGGTTAAAAAGGTAAATCCTAAGGTTAATTTTATATTTACAGTATCACCTGTTAGGCATATCAAGGATGGTTTTATAGAAAACACACAAAGTAAATCGCATTTACTTGCTGCGCTCCATAAAATGTTGGATGACCAATCTCATTATTTTCCTTCTTACGAAATTATGATGGATGAGTTACGTGATTACCGTTTTTATAACCAAGATTTGCTACATCCAAGTCCATTAGCGGTCGATTATATTTGGGATAGGTTTAAAACGGTTTGGATGGCAGATTCTGCTATTGCTATTATGTCTGAAGTAGATATTATTCAAAAAGGATTACAGCACAAACCATTCAATCCAAACTCGACTGCACATCTTAAATTTGTACAGCAATTGGTAGAAAGACAAATTACGCTAACAAATCAGTTTCCTAATATTAAGTTTTAGTAATTTGTAAGTAGTTGATTTGTAGCTTTTTTAATACAAATATTGCTTACAACTAATTATTTATCCTTTTTGTCGAATAAAAAATATTAAACGAAAAAGTAGGCTTATTTTTATAAAGCTATTAATCATTATATTTTCAAACACCAACCATAGAACTGCCAATCTAGTTTTTATGTTGGTGTTTTTTTTGTTACTAATTTTTTAAGTTTTTTTCGATTCTTAAAAGTCTCTTTTTAATTAGTAACGGTAGGTTTTAAATGTTGCTAAATTTTTCAATAATTATTAAAATCTTAAATGCTTTTTTTATGTACTTTTATGGTATGCGAAAAATAGTAATAGGTATAGTAATAGCGTTTGTAGTTTCTTTTGTAATAAAGAAGTGTACAGAAGGTAGTGCAGATAAAACAGTTGTAAGAGAACACTCTGCGTTAATCCAAAAACAAATAAATAATGTTGGTAAATTAATTGTTACCGAAGGGTATTTTAGTGATGCTTACAGTTATAAAAACTCTAAAGCTTTGTTTGCTAATTTAACCTCAGATAAACAAGCATTAGTTATTGTAAATGCTGAGGTTACTGTGGCTTATGATTTAAGTAAAATTGAATATGAAATAGATAGTATTAATAAGGTTTTAAAAATAAAATCTATTCCTAAAGAAGAATTAAAAATCTATCCAAATTTAGAATATTACGACGTAGAAAGTGGATACCTTAACGCTTTTAATCATGACGATTATAACAAAATAAAAGAAATTGTTACAACACGCATAACAAAAAAAATAGAGGCATCCAATTTACGTATTAATGCTAAAAACAGATTGGTAAGCGAGCTGTCTAAATTTTATATTTTAACCAATAGTTTAGGTTGGACGTTGCAGTATAACGACAGTAAAATAGATACTCCAGACAGGTTAGAAATTTTAAAACTATAGCTTATTATATAGGCTTTGCCATCCACCACCATTCATAACCTCTACACCATTGCTGCGTAAAATTGCTGCAGCACTACCAGAGCGCATACCACTTGCACAACAAGTAATTACTGGCTTGTTCCATTTTTTTATATCTGCAACTTTTGCTTGTATTTGTTGTAACGGAATATGTTTAGAACCTGGAATAGCTCCAGAGTCATATTCTGCTTTTGAGCGTACATCTAATATAACAGCACCTCGATCTGTAAATTCTTTTATTTTATTGGCTTTATTTCCAAAAAGAAAACTAAAAATTCCCATAGTATAATTGTTTATTACAAAGCTACTAATTTGAAACTTAAAAATCCTTAAATTTGTGTAACTTCAACTTAAAAAAAAGCAGTATATGTCTCAAGCATACGTTAATCAATCCATTGAAAATAACATAGGTTACATCACTTTTTTTACACCAGAACATAATGCGATGTCTAGTCCAATTTTAAAACAATTGGAATTAGCTATTAAAGATGCAGGTAAAAATAATGACATTAAAGTAATTGTTTTAAAAAGTGGAGGCGAGCGTACATTTTGTGCAGGAGCAAGTTTTACAGAGTTAGTGGCTATTACTAATTTAGAAGAGGGTAAGCGCTTTTTTTCTGGTTTTGCAAATGTAATTAATGCGATGCGTAAATGTCCAAAGTTAATTATTGGTCGCGTACAAGGTAAAGCTGTTGGAGGTGGTGTTGGATTGGCAAGTGCAACCGACTATTGTTTGGCTACTAAGTTTGCTGCCATAAAACTTAGCGAAATTAGTATTGGAATTGGACCTTTTGTTATTGAGCCTGCAGTTACTAGAAAAATGGGTCAAACTGCGTTTTCTCAAATGACTATTGATGCCGAATCATTTTTTACTGCAGAATATGCAAAAGAAAAAGGCTTATATGCCAATGTGTTTGATTCTGTTGAAGCGTTAGATAATGCTGTAGATATTTTAGCTGCTAAATTGGCAAGTTACAATCCAGAAGCTTTGCTAGAACTTAAAAGAGTGCTATGGGAAGACACAAATGAGTGGTGTGTTTCTCTACTGGAGCGTGCCGAAATTAGTGGAAAACTAGTTTTAAGTGATTTTACTAAAGAGAAATTGAAGAGTTATAAGTAGGTTTTAATAATATCTAATTTATAAAACATATAAATGCAAAAATTAAAAATCTTCTACACGTTTGTTATTATCTCTAGTATATTAACGCTATTTAATAATGGATTTATAGTGTTAAATTTAAGTGCAATAGTTAGTGTATTAGGTATTGTAGCTTCAATTTTGTTTTTTGCTAAAAAGTTTAATTTCTACTATGTAGCTATACTATGGATAGTAGCTCAAATCCCTTACGTTGCATATCAAAATGATATTTTTGATTTGTCTCAATTTTTACACTTTCATTTAGCAATAACTATTGGTCAATTATCAATTGGTGTAAATGCACAAGTTATATTGTTGGGTTTGATAATTAAAGACATATTGCTATCAAGACACTTATTTAAAACGCTGACTTTTAATGCTTATACTGAAAATGACATCCTTAAAAGAGAAGATTTCTATAGTTTTATTCCTATTGATATAAAATCTAAAAAGCTAATTGGTGTATCAGAAATTGTAATTGAAAATGTAGCATATACCAATATACAGTTTGTGCCTTTACAGGAACAACAGGTTAAAAAAGCATCTATTGTTATGTCTTCATTTAATGAAGAAAATACAATTAAAGCGACAGTACAATATAGTATTACAAAATCTTAAACCACAATCTCCTGACTAGCAATCTTAATACCATCGTCAATTAAATGTCCTACTTCAGGTCTGTTTTGTTTAATTGTTTCTAAATGATCTAAAATAGTATTACATAATTCATTTTCATTTCCTTTTTTAGCTAATTCAAACAACTCAACTGGTAATAACCAATCCATCGGAAAACGATTAATTAATTGCTCTAACACTTTAGTTCTAGAAATAGTAAAGTTAGTCCCTTCTCTATAATCACGTACCTGTTTGTAAAGCGCTATAAGTTCTAGCTTTTCAGGTGATTTTTCCTCATGTATAGTAGTGCTACTAATAGTGTGTGTAATTAAATCAAAACTATGTAAGTCGGCAGTACCAGAATATCCTGAAAGCACTTCCTTACCAACAGCCATATCATATTGTCCCCATTCTGGTTGGAATAAAACAGTATCGTTATGGGTTACCGTACAATTTTTAAAACTAATTAATATAATTTTACCTTGTAGGTTTCTAGTACCAGTAATAATTTCACCTTTAACAATAATACCACCTTCAAATTCCAAAGTAACTGTTTCGCCTTCATAAATATCGTAAGCGCGTAAATCTCTAGGCGACATGTCTTCAATAGCCAAATTAATTCCTTTTAATTTACCAATTGGCGACCCAAAACCATCAGGATGCTCTAAAGTGCTATGTCCAACTAGCTCTTTATCTCTATTAGCTAAGGCAGTTTTTCCGGTAGTTTGTATGTAGCTTACTTTACCATTATGTTCTATCATATTGGTAAAAACACCAGATATTTGTAAACCAGTACTCAGTTCGATAGTTCCTAAAGCTTCGCTTTGTATCAGTTTTTTAATTGCACTTGGTCCACCAGTACGCAACGCCATAGTATTAGCAAATTCTTCTAAAACTAAACTTAAATGTGCAAAATCCGGAGTGACATATAATTGTGGTTGCGGTTTTGTGATATCAAAATTCTGAAAGGTAGAGTCGATCGTATAAGGTAATTTTTTAACCTTATCTGTCATACACCAAGCACTCTCACCAATAGACGATAGTAAACCTGCACCATAAATTTTTGGATTATCTATTGTGCCAATTAAACCATACTCAACTGTCCACCAATGTAAATTTCTAATCAAAGCCATTTCACTTGGTTCACCCATGTTATTCTGTAAATCTTCAACTGCTTTTTCAGCTATATCAATTTGATCTTGTGGTGTATTAGGAGCTTCTTTAATAATAGATAAGTGTCGCACAGCTTCATATAACTCGTAATCTTTGGCAGAGCTTATCGCTTTACAACCAATCTCACCAAAACGTCTTAAATACTCAGCATACTCAGGATTAGCAATAATTGGCGCATGACCAGCACCTTCGTGGATTATGTCTGGAGCAGGCGTATACTCAATATGTTCCAATTGTCTAATATCACTAGCAATAACCAGGACGTTATACGCCTGAAATTCCATAAAAGCATTAGGAGGTATAAAACCATCCACAGCAACAGCAGCCCAACCAATAGCTTTTAAAATACGGTTCATACCATACATATTAGGTATAGCATCCACACTAATACCAGTTTGCTGCAAGCCTTCTAGGTAAGTATTATGTGCTACTTCACTTAGGTAATCCACATTTTTACGCATAGCATAACGCCAAACTGCTTGATCAATAGCAGAGTAATCCTCATAATCCTGAGGTTTAATAAATTGTCTTAAATGCTTAGGTAAACGATCTAAAATTGGATTAGATTCAATATTTTTAAACGCCATAGTATTGTGTTTCACTTGATGTAAAAATACAAAAATCGTACTAAAAGACTCTTAAAAAAAACAGTAGTTTATTCAAACAATCAAAACAACTTAGTATATTTGTACCATGATTAAATTAGCAACATTTTTATTTATAAGCGGAGGAGAAATATTTTTCATCCTACTTATCGTTGTTATGGTATTTGGTGCTAAAAATGTACCAGATATAGCCAAAGGTTTGGGTAAAGGTATGCGCCAACTTAAAGACGCAACTAACGATATTAAAACCGAAATCACAAAATCTGCAGAACGTAACGGTCTAGACACAAGCATCACCAATGATGTAAACGAAGAGCTTAAAAAAGTTAAAGACGATCTAGAAGAGTTTACAGGATCTGTACGTCGTAAACTATAATTCAAAATTTATTTTAATTATTTGGGCGTTACCACAAGGGTCGCGTCATCCATTATATCTTTTTTTGCCATATATGGCAGCAAAAAAAGGATGTCATTCCTACCGCTAACGCAAAGCAGTACTCTTAAAAATGTGTCGATTTACTATTTTGCGTAGTGATTATTTGTTAATTTGTAACTTTTATTAACTTTTCTTTAAGAATAATTTATATATTTAAGCATCAACCTTAAACTATATAAAATGAAAAAACGTGTACTTAAATTGTCATTACTAGTAATGACTTTTGCTTTTTTTAATGCCTGTCAGGATGAGGCCTATCTAGACAATCCTGAAGAAACCACAGTTAACGACGACCAAAAAGCAGCATTGACTATCCCAGAAATTAATGCTATAATTAATACTAGTCTTACTGAAACTGGAAGTTTTGATTGGAAGGACGTTACACCACATACCTTATGGAGTGCAGTTGTTAGAGGAAATAATATCTTAACCATAGGATATGGAGAAGAAGGAGAAAGTTTTGCAGAGGTCAAAACAGAGCGCTTAAAGTCTACCTTGTCTAATATAGAGCAACTAGTAGAAGCCAATGAAGCTTACAAAAAAAGCGAAAAAACAATGTTTGAACATGATATAATAAATGTTGTAGACGTTAAAGTAGAAAACTATATAACAATAAAACAATTGTTACAAACAGATGGTGTTAGATATTTAGAACCAAACGGTTATAATCACTACGAAACCGTAAATAATGCGCGCTCAAGCTCAGGGTGTGATAAAAATGCAGATGCTATAAACGCATCGCATTACACAACAATAGCACCAAATAATGCACAAGTATCTTGGCATTTTAACAAGCATAATATTCCGCAAGCATGGAATTATAGTACTGGATCAGGAATAACTATAGGGTTGATAGATACAGGTGTATCAGCATCACAAAGCTTATTAAATACATCAGGAATTAATGACGGTTATTCTAACGGTCGCTTTGTACAAAAATATGGAACCTTTATAGATTCCTCTTGGTGGTGGTCTAGTAACTATGATGGACCACACGATAAATGTGGACATGGTACAGCTATGGCGTCAACTATGGCAGCACCACGTAATGATAATGGTATGCCAGTTGGTGTTGCCTATAATGCAAATTTAGTAGCTTATAGAGCAACAGAAGATGTTTTGCTTAATGACTATCATGAGCGTAAAGGTGTGTCTGCAGCATTAACGCAATTAGGTAACAGAAGTGATGTCAAAATTATATCTATGTCAATTGGTTATGTGTGGTCTATTGGTAATATTAAAGATGCTGTTAAATATGCCTATAGTAAAGGGAAATTAATTTTTGCTGCAGGAGGGACGTCTACTAGTTTTACAAATGGATTTGGCGTAATTTTTCCAGCAACTATGAGTGAGACTGTTGCTGTTACAGGTGTTGATGATGGTCCAAATTATGACAGATGCGAAGTGTGTCATAGCGGAAGTAAAATAGATTTTACAATTATTATGGAAGGTGATAATAACACAAGTAAAGCGCCTCCTGTATTAGGTTTTTATAATGGAGATAGACGTTACACAGGTGGATCATCTGTAGCAACAGCAACTACAGCTGGTATTGCAGCATTAGTTTGGTCAAGACATCCATCTTGGTCTAGAACACAAGTGTTAAATAAATTAAAGCAATCTGCCCAGTTTTATCCTAACAAGAACAGTAGTTTTGGTTATGGTAATATT
>Ga0209345_10000732_pt1 | contig 42010 bp, 31 predicted proteins | sample Cruoilmetagenom7_FD_187294 | JGI IMG/M metagenome (GOLD analysis project Ga0209345, IMG submission 187294) | Oil polluted marine microbial communities from Coal Oil Point, Santa Barbara, California, USA - Sample 7 (SPAdes) (version 2) | ecosystem: Environmental > Aquatic > Marine > Oil seeps ...
CCTTCAAAGACTTCGGCCGCCATTCCAACTGACTCGGCCAGCGTCGGGTGTGGATGAATAGTCTTTGCGATATCAACCGCATCAGCCCCCATCTCAATTGCCAGACATACCTCGCCAATCAGATCACCCGCTTGGCTCCCCACAATGCCCCCGCCAATGCAGCGATGCGTTTCGGCATCAAACAATAGCTTCGTGAAACCCTCATCGCGGCCATTAGCAATCGCACGCCCGGAAGCAGCCCATGGGAACATTGCCTTTTCAAATTTAATGCCCAGTTCCCTGGCTTCAGTCTCGCTCAGACCAGCCCAGGCAATCTCGGGATCGGTGTAGGCAACAGAGGGTATCTGCCGGGCATCAAAAACACTCTTCTGCCCAGCCGCCGCCTCGGCCGCCACATGCCCTTCATGCGTGGCCTTATGCGCAAGCATCGGCTGCCCGACAATATCTCCAATCGCAAAAATATGCGGCACATTGGTTCGCATTTGTTTGTCAACGCCAACAAACCCGCGCTCGGAAACGACGATGCCAGCCTTATCAGCATCAATCAAATCGCCATTTGGTCGACGCCCGACCGCAACCAGAACCATGTCATATCGTTGCGCCTCAGAAGGCGCATTCGCACCCTCAAAGGTAACAAAAATGCCTTCCTCCTTGGCCTCGACACTAACCGTCTTCGTCCCCAACATAATGTTGTCGAAACGAGGTGTGTTGACCTTCTCCCAAACCTTCACGAGATCGCGATCCGCCCCTGGCATCAGCCCATCAAGCATTTCCACAACGTCGATGCGCGAGCCTAGCGCCGAATAAACCGTTGCCATTTCTAGCCCGATGATACCCCCACCAATGACCAGCATCCGCGAAGGAATCTCAGGCAATTCAAGCGCACCAGTTGAATCGACAATCCTTGGGTCGTCAGGAATAAACGGCAACACAACTGATTCAGAACCTGCCGCAACAACCGCTTGTTCGAACCGCACAACTCTCACACCAGACCCGTCACTCAGCGTAACCTCGACATGGTTCGGGTCAAGAAACCGCCCCGTCCCGGTAACAACCTTCACCTTGCGCGCTTTGGCCATTCCCGCCAAGCCGCCAGTCAACTTGCCGACGACCTTGTCCTTGTGCGCCCTGAGCGCATCAAGATCAATTTCCGGCTCGCCAAACGAAATGCCGTGCGCCGACATTCCCTTCACCTCTTCCATTACAAAAGCCGTATGCAACAGCGCTTTGGATGGAATGCAACCAACGTTGAGACATACTCCGCCAAGCACCCCCCAGCGCTCGATTATCACGGTATCGAGACCAAGGTCTGCCGCTCGAAAAGCCGCCGAATATCCCCCCGGTCCTGCACCCAGAACGAGCATCTGGCAGGCAATATCCGCTTCCCCATTATGACTCAAAGCCTTTGGCGCGGGAGCAACAAGCTGTGGAGACCGCCCGCTGGACGATGGCATCTTGGCATTGTCGAACTCACTCGTCTCGTTTGTCTCTGATGCCCCTGAGCCAACAAGCGTCAGGATCACAGATCCTTCCGAAACCTTGTCGCCAATCGCCACCTTGATATCGACTACGGTCCCAGCCTCTGGTGCCGGCACATCAAGTGTCGCCTTGTCGCTCTCCAACGTCACAAGTGGATCTTCAAGCTCAACCCGGTCACCCGGCTGAACCAGAATTTCAATCACCGGGATATCCTGGAAATCCCCGATATCAGGAATAAGAACATCTCTAGCCATTGTAGGACCTCTATCCTCTCATCGCCCGCGCTAGCTCCCGCATGTCGCATGAGGCGAGTTTCTGGAGTCTCATTACAAAATCTTGACGAGGGTTAAGCCTACCTGCAATCAGCAACTTAAACCCTTCCTGCGCTCTAAAGCACCAACTGACGCACGTCTTCGAGGAACTCACACATCCGACGTGTAAACCGCGCCGCCAATGCACCATCGATCACCCGGTGATCATAAGATAGGCACAACGGCAACATGAGACGGGGCTGGAATTCCTCACCATCCCATACCGGCTTCATCTTGGCGCGCACAACGCCCAGAATTGCCACTTCCGGCGCAGAAACGATCGGCGTGAAGTTCGTGCCTCCAATTCCCCCAAGACTTGATATCGAGAATGTGCCCCCGGAGATATCAGCCGGAGCAATTTTCCCGTCCCGCATACGCTTGGAAACCTCGCCAAGCTCTTTCGACAATTCGACAATTCCCTTGCGATCCACGTCCTTAATCGCCGGCACCACCAGTCCATCCGGCGTATCCACCGCAACTCCGATGTTATAGTATTTCTTCAGTATCAGCCCGTCCTTGCTGGCATTAAGCGAGGCATTGAATGCCGGAAACTCTTTCAAGCAGGCAACGCTTGCCTTCATCAGAAACGACAGCATCGTGATCCGATAGCCATCATTCTTGGCCTTTGTATCCAGCGTCTTCCGGTAACTTTCAAGCTCGGTTATGTCTGCCTCATCCGTATGCGTAACATGCGGAACATTCAGCCAGGATCGATGCAGATGCGGCCCCGAGAGTTTTCTCAATCGCGATAATGCAACCTCTTCAATCGGCCCGAACTTTGAGAAGTCCGGCACCGGAACATCTGGAATACCGCGGCCTGCCGTCAATGGTCCGCCGGTTGCCCCTCCACCAGACAATGAACGTTTCACATCCTCTTTGGTGACCCGCCCTTTGTCGCCCGTGCCCTTTATCGATGTCAGGTCAATTTCAAGTTCACGCGCTAATCGGCGCACACTCGGGCTGGCGTGCGCACCACCAAAATCAGCAGGTCCGGGCAAAGGTAGCCCCGAAGCCACCTTCCCACTACCTCTCCCATGGTTCGCAGAATCCGGCTTGGCAAGCGTTACCTCCTCAGGTGCATCCCCAGACGCATTCGAAGCGTTCTCGCTATCGCCATTACCGTCTTGCCCACTGATGTCGCCACCACCATCAGCCTCAAACTTCACAATCAGCGTGCCCTTGCTGACCTCATCTCCAATACCCACAATAACTTCCGCCACGCGCCCAGCCTGCGGCGCCGGAACTTCCAATGTCGCCTTATCGCTTTCCAACGTAACGAGAGGATCTTCCTGCGCGACCGTATCACCCGCGCTGACATGAATTTCGATAACGGGGACGTTTTCGAAATCCCCGATATCCGGGACAGTGACATCAATGAGGGCCATGAGTGGACTTTCCGAAAAGACTTTATGGGTTTGGTTTAAGTGACTGCCGAGCAACCAACCTGAAGAGGCGAAGACCGATTATGCGAATGTGGGATCTGGCTTTTCCGGATTGATGCCGTACTTAGCGATAGCCTCCGAGACGAGCTTTGAGGGCACGCGGTTCTCCTCAGCCAAAGCCTTAAGCGCCGCCACCACAACGAAATGCCGGTCGACCTCAAAATGTTCCCTGAGTTTTTTCCGATAATCCGATCTGCCAAACCCATCTGTCCCAAGCACGCGGTACCGCGCAGGCACGCTCGATCTGATCTGCTCGGCAAAAGCCTTCATGTAATCTGTTGAGGCAATCACCGGTCCATCGTCATCTGCAAGCAGCGACGTGATATGTGGAATTCGTGCGGGTTCCTCCGGATGCAGCATATTCCACCGCTCAGCCATCTCGGCTTCTCGGGCAAGCTCAGTGAAACTCGTCACGCTGAACACATCCGCTGCAACACCGAAATCCTGTTCCAGCAAATCAGCCCCAGCAATAACCTCGCGCAAAATTGCGCCCGAACCCAGCAGCCGTACTTTGTGCCGCCCTGTCTTGCGATCTTTTGTTTTCTGCTTCGTGTCCGTCTTAGTTTTTGGGCCTTGGCCACTTTCAATCAGCCGGTAAGCCCCTTTGAGAATATCCTCTTCGACACCCGCCGGCATCGCGGGATGCCGATAGTTCTCGTTCATCACGGTCAGATAATAGAACACGTCCTCCTGCTCCTGAACCATTCGCCGCACCCCCTCGCGAACGATCACCGCCACCTCGAAAGCAAAGGTTGGATCATAGGAAATACAATTCGGGATCGTAGCGGAGAACAGATGACTTTGGCCATCTTCGTGCTGCAAACCTTCGCCGTTAAGCGTCGTCCGTCCCGATGTGCCACCGATCAGAAATCCGCGTGCACGACTATCACCCGCTGCCCAGGCCAAATCGTGCACCCGCTGAAACCCAAACATCGAATAATATATATAAAACGGGATCATCTGCACATTCGAAGTCGAATAACTTGTACCAACAGCAATCCATGACGCCATTGCACCAGCCTCGTTAATGCCCTCCTGCAGCATCTGCCCGTTCTGGTCTTCCTTATAATACATCAGCTGGTCGGCATCTTGCGGCTGATAGAGCTGCCCCACCTGCGAGAAGATCCCAAACTGCCGAAACATCCCCTCCATGCCAAACGTCCGGCTTTCATCCGGCACAATCGGCACGATCCGTTTCCCAAGGCACTTATCGCGTAATAGCGTAGTCAGAATCCGTACAAACGCCATCGTCGTTGAGATTTCCCGCTCACCGGATGACGCAAGCTGAGTTTTAAAGGCCTCAAGCTCCGGTACCACCAGCGCCTCATCAGACTTCTGCCGTCGTGCAGGAAGCGATCCTCCCAACGCTGCTCTATGCTTACGGAGATACGTCAACTCCTCCGAACCTTCGTCGAGTTGAATGAACGGCAACTCCGGCAGTTGTTCATCACTCAGTGGCACCTCGAACCGATCCCGGAATTGTTTCAGCGAATCCAGATCCATTTTCTTTGCCTGGTGACTAATCATTTGCCCTTCGCCAGCATCCCCCATACCGAAACCCTTAATGGTCTTGGGCAGGATCAATGTCGGCTGGTCAGTGTGCTCAACCGCCGCCTTATAGGCAGCATAAACCTTGCGCGGATCATGCCCACCGCGCGTCAGCTTCCAGATATCCGCATCACTCCAGTCAGCGACCATCTGCGCGGTCTCAGGATATCGCCCAAAGAACTTCTCACGGACGTAACCACCATCCTTCGACTTGAAATCCTGATATTCCCCATCCACACACTCTTCCATCAACTGTCGCAAACGTCCTGTGTCATCCTTCGCCAATAGTTGGTCCCACTGCGATCCCCACAGGCATTTAATGACATTCCACCCGGCCCCTCGGAAACTACCTTCCAACTCCTGCACGATCTTACCATTGCCACGTACTGGTCCATCCAGCCGCTGTAGATTGCAGTTGATAACAAAGATTAGATTGTCGAGTTTCTCCCGCCCAGCGAGCGAGATTGCCCCGAGGCTTTCTGGCTCATCCATCTCCCCATCACCACAGAACACCCACACCTTGCGGTTCGACGTGTCCGCAAGACCGCGGCAATGAAGATACTTTAGAAATCGAGCTTGATAGATTGCAGTCAGCGGGCCAAGCCCCATTGAAACGGTCGGAAACTGCCAAAAATCCGGCATCAACCAAGGATGAGGATAAGACGACAGCCCCTTACCATTCACCTCCTGCCGGAAGTTAAGCAACTGATCTTCCGTCAGCCGTCCCTCAACATAAGCCCGCGCATAAATGCCAGGTGACGAATGCCCTTGATAAAAAATCAAGTCCCCGCCGTGGACCTCTGTCGGCGCATGCCAAAAATGCATGAAGCCGGTGTCATAGAGGGTCGCTGCAGATTGAAACGATGCAATATGTCCGCCAAGCTCTGAACTCTCCTTATTGGCCCTAAGTACAATTGCTGCCGCATTCCAGCGAATTACATTGCGTATCCGCCGCTCGATCTCCCGTGTGCCCGGATGCTCAGGTTGGTCTTCTGGTGCAATCGTATTAATGTAAGCGGTATTTGCCGCAAACGGCAGGTTGGCCCCCTGCCGACGCGCTGTATCGACGGCATGACCCAACAAAATATCTGCCCGTCGCGTGCCTTCAAACGCAATCACCGATTCAATCGCGTCAGTCCATTCATTCACTTCAGTTGCATTATCGTCGAACCGATCAGCCATGCCATCCTCTGGTGTTGCCTTCTAATACTCTAGCACTTCCGCCCTCGCGTCCTACAACCGCGACTTTTATCGACGCCACAACCTCCCTGTTGTCCCTAAATCATGACGCTTTCCATCCAAATCCGTCCGAGGCCAACTGGTCACAGCGCCAAAGGTATCTGCAAAGGTTCCATAATCAATGCCTATGATTCAACAAAAATGGCCTGTAGAAGCATCCATAATATGAGGTACAATATATAACTTAGGCTCGGCATCGCTGGATACGTTAGCTAATGTTTCGGAGTTCTCTAACTCGCATTGTGTTTGCCGCAACCCTGTTGCTTACGAGTTGCGCCACACCCAGGCCACTGGCAATCCAGCCAACGACTATTGATGGCGCGAAGATTGTCGGCCTGCAAAGCAACCACATTAGAATGTGGGGCGACGAACCTTCGAACGATCTTATGGCAATCATCGCGGAGATGAAGCGCGAACGCCGTGCCACAACTCGAAAAGGCCTCCACCTCACTCGAAAACACACTGCTGATATACTGGTGATCTCAGGCGGCGGTTCAAACGGCGCATTCGGTGCGGGCTTATTGAACGGCTGGAGCCAATCAAAAAAACGGCCGGAATTCATCCTTGTCACTGGCGTCAGCACCGGCGCACTTATGGCGCCTTTCGCTTTCCTAGGCCCCAGATACGATCACATCCTAAAAAAATTCTACACAAACTATTCCACCAGAGACCTTCTAACGCCAACCCTATTGGCCGGCATTCTAGGTGGTGGCTCATCGGTTGCCAGTTCGGCACCTCTTGCAAAATTAATTGCCAAATACATCACCAAATCGGTTCTAAAACGCATCGCGAAAGAGCATATGCGCGGCCGTCGTCTCCTCATCGGCACCACAAATCTGGATGCAGAACGCCCCGTAATCTGGAATATGGGAAAAATTGCCACCGTCGGAACGGATCGAGCACTGATCTTGTTCCGCAAAATCATTCTCGCTTCAGCCGCCATTCCCGGCATCTTTCCCCCTGTCATGATTAACGTCACAGTCAAGGGCAAAGCCACACAGGAAATGCACGTCGACGGCGGCACCACGAACAACGCAATCCTATTGCCAATCAAGACAAATATCCGCGCAATCGCAAAGCGATTGAACCTCCGCCGCAAAAAGCGCCGCATCTTCATAATCGCCAACGATTTCCTCGATCCAAAATGGAAGAGTGTAAAGCCTTCAACTGTCGACATCGCCGGCCGCTCAATCTCCACCCTTATCAAGCAGAATACCATCGGCGACATTGTCAAAATCTACAATTTCTCCAAACGCAGCCGTCTCGATTTCAATTTAGCCGCCGTCCCCCTAGGCTTCTCCATGAAATCGAAAGAACCGTTCGACAAAGAATACATGACAGCCCTGTACAAGGTTGGCTCCAACCTCGGCCGCATGGGCTATATCTGGAAGAAAAAGCCCCCAACCGTCCATTAATTGTCTATCAATTGTTACCCTGAGAGACTGTCCATTCAATTCCGGCAGCCGCCGTCTTCATCAAGCCAACAGAACCGACTGAAAGCCTGGATCAATGCGTTTGAAATGGTTCATCATCGGCGCCGCAGCCGCCACTCTAGTGTGGCTGATTGTGATTTCCAACATCGGCAATCAGTGGATTAGTTCGATCCTCGGTGGCTAGCGTTCGAGGTCAAACGATTAAGACTGAACCGGCCACTCCGTATCCTCGTCAAGCGGATAAACCGGCCGTGGCAGATATTGCCATTGCCGCCGCTCCAGCACTGGCGACGTAAGCCCTTCGGTATCCAGCTCAAAAACCTGTTCAGGCGGGAACCATGGCCTGAAACCAGCCCGAAAATGCCCACGGGATTTCACCACCACGGTCTTAGCCGTACCAATATCAAGCCCGAACATCTCAAAAAACATCGGATCCGCCGTCTGGGCACGGTCAGAAATCACAATCACAATCATCCCGCCGATCTTCAGCGCAGCAGACGGACCAAGCGACATCCGCCGTCCGGCCAACAAACCAAGCCGTCCCACAACTTCACCATCCTGCAGACCAACAACCTCTGCCTCGCAACAAACGGGCCGGTCATAGGGCGTGCCCGGCTGCGTATTAAATGCCGCCGTGAACACTTCGCCGACACCCGCTGCATGCGCCGCGCTAGCCAACGGCGGATCAAAATAGCTACCATAAAGAACACCCTCAGGTTTCGCCTCAAGCAGCGCTTCCAAAAATTCCGTCGTCCGCCCCGTGCCACCGCCCCCCGGATTGTCGCCAGTATCCGCAAAAATCACTGGTGCGCGGCCAGAGGCACATGCCATTTCCACCGCATCCGCAATCGGCATAAGTTTCCGCCGAAAAGCGCCACGCGCCTCCCAGCCAATCCCAGCAAGCTCCTCAGCAAGAGCCTTCGCAACAAGCATATTCTCCCGCGCCGTCACCACAACTGCCACACCATTGTCAGGCGTATCAGAAAATACAAACCCACCAAAAATCGAGACATTCAAAATCGCACCAGCATGCTCTGCCTGGCGCCGTTGCCCGATATCGATCATCGTTCCATAAGGCGCATTCGCCGTCAGCAGATTGACCGACGCCGGCGTCAACGGCAGTCGCACGAAATACATCTGCGGCTTGGCCCGGCCAGCCAACATCATCCGCATTCCTGAGGCAGCCTCCTCCCCACGCTCGATCATATCGACATGCGGATTTGTCCGATAACCGATAATCATATTTGACGACGCGACCATCCGATCTGAGATATTCGCGTGCAGATCAAGTGTCACGATAATCGGCACTTCAGGGCCGACTTTCTTGCGCACTTGAGCAATCAGATCACCATCGGGATCATGACTATTGGTTGCCACCATCGCACCGTGATTGGCGATGTAAACACCATCAAGCGCCCCCGCAGTTGCAACGCTATCAGACAGCCGCGCCAATGCCCGCTCAATGAATTCATCCATAAGCTCACCGTCAATCGGGCCATGCGGATGGCATCCCGCCAGCAGCAACGGCACAGGCTCCCACTCACCTGTCGCATCCATCATCCCCACAAACGCCGAAGCTTCAGGCGCAATCACCGGGCTCAACGCTCGCGCCTCATCCATAATGGCGCGGCCCTCAAGCACATAAAGGCTCTCAAAATCAGCGCGCTTAGCCACAGGAGACTGCCGATTACTCTCAAGAATGACACCCAGAATGCCAATGCGCGGCCCCGCCATTTGAACGAACTCCATTTGCAATTGTTTGTCTGCCCCAGTTCAACATAACACGCCGGGGATATTTCAACTTCTGACTATTCCAATGTTTCCATAAGCCGACGCATCAACATAAGCCTCGGGCGCAGCGACGAGATTTCCAGATGCTCATCAAGCGTATGCGCACCTGCACCACACACCCCAATCCCATCCAATGTCGGAACTTTTGCAGCGAGAAAACTTCCATCACTCCCTCCACCTGCCGCCTCATCCGCGATATCAAACTCGATCTCCGCCGCAAGTGCCTTTGTATGATCGAACAGCGCCTGGATTCCGGACGTCTTCCTATATGGCGGACGATTAAGCCTCCCCGTCACCTCCAATCGAACATCCGGATCATGTGGCTGCAGGCTCCGCACGGCACGATCCGCATATTCAAAATCATCCATTGTCGCCACCCGAACATCAAGCCGCGCCACGCAATGCTCCGGGATCGTGTTGTCGGTCAAACCGCCATGCACCTGCCCCACATTAAACGTAAGATCGCGCTCATAGTCGGTCAGCGCCTCAAGTGCCAGAACTTGATGCGAGATCTCCTTGATAGCACTGCGCCCCAACGGATGATGCGTCCCCGAATGCGACGATCGCCCATGCGCCGCGATCTGATACCGCGCCGTCCCCTTCCGCGCGGTAACAGCATTGCCGCCAGCCCGCGCCGGCTCGGTAACCAGAACGTACTTCGCCTGCTCGCCTGCCTTCTCCGTTAATGGCCGCGAAAAAAGACTGCCAATCTCCTCATCAGATACGAACAGAAACCGGATCGGCAGCGGCGTTTGTTTACCTTCACGCACCAAGCTTTGGTAGGCAGCAAACGCCAGATAGGCTCCCCCCTTCATATCGTAGATCCCAGGCCCATAAGCCTTATCGCCTTCAATTCTGAACGGCAGTTTCTTCAGTGTGCCCTTCGGATGCACCGTATCAAGATGACAGAGCACCAGAATCCCCCGGCATTCACTGTCTCCCAACCTTTCATCATCTCCGTGGCCTTCACCACCCCACGGCGACGACACAGACACACAATCACCAAAACCGCTTGAACCGGCGATACGCTCTACTCTGGCGCCGCTCTCACGGAAAAGCCCTTCGACATCATCCATCATCCGATTGACACCAGCCTGATCAGCCGTCTGGCTTTCAATTTCCACCCACCGGCGAATGCCTGCCAAAAGCTCCTCGACACTCTGCAATTGCATGCTCGTCTCCTTGCCGCCAGGGTTTGTGGGACTAGCCCAAACGTATAGTGCCTGAAGCATTGCTGCCAAACATCACATAGCCCATTATCGCTTCGATCCGTAAAATTGCCGGGATGCAAGCTTCGAGCACTCATAACTCATCCGCCTTGAGCCGCATCCCCAAGGCCGTTATCATCGCAAGTCGCCAAGAATCCAGTTACCAATCATGAGAAACCCAGCACTGCCACCATCCCAGAAACAATAAAAATACCATCATCAGGAAGAATAGGAACAGCGAATGAAAACTTGGAAACTCCTGGCATTCAGTGCCCTTGCCGCAGGCATCTGCACCACGGAAGCCTCTGCAAAGGGCGTTAAAATCGGCATGATTACCACTCTCTCCGGTGGTGGCTCAAGCCTCGGCATCGACGTTCGAGACGGCTTCAAACTGGCCCTAAAACAATCCGGTTCAACCAACGTTGAACTCCTTGTTGAAGATGACTCCCGCAAGCCTGGCGTAGCCAAGCGCATTGCCGACAAGTTCATCCAGCGTGACAAGGTCGATATTCTGACCGGCATCATTTTCTCAAACCTGGCCATGGCCGTGGTGCCGGCAGCCGTACGCGGCGGCACCTTCTACCTCTCTCCCAATGCCGGCCCCTCGGCCCTGGCCGGCAAAGCCTGTCATAAAAACTACTTCAACGTTGCCTGGCAGAACGACAACCTCCACGAAGCCATGGGTGCCTATGTCAAAGCCGAAGGCAAATCAAAACCCTTCATCCTGGCTCCAAACTACCCGGCAGGGAAAGACGCGCTGACCGGCTTCAAACGCACTTACGCTGGCAAACCGATTGGCGAGATCTACACCAAACTCGGCCAGAAGGACTATGCAGCCGAGATCGCGCAGATCCGCGCTTCCGGTGCCGATTCCATATTTTTCTTTCTGCCCGGCGGCATGGGTATCGCTTTCCTCAAGCAATATGCCCAGTCAGGCGTGAAAACGCCGCTCTACGGCCCAGCCTTCAGTTTCGACCAAGGTATCCTAGGCGCCGTCGGTGATGCAGCACTCGGCATCAAGAATAGCTCTCAATGGTCGAAAGACATCGACAACGCCGCCAACAAGGCATTCGTCGCGAGCTTCAAAAAGGCCTATGGTCGTCTTCCATCACTCTACGCCAGCCAGGGCTTTGATACTGCAAACCTCATCCTCTCAGCCCTCAAAAAAGCTGACGTCTCCAACAAAGATGCGTTCCGTAAAGCTTTGATGAGTGCCGACTTCGCTTCAACGCGCGGCAAGTTCAAGTTCGCCTCGAACCACCATCCTATTCAGGACATCTACATTCGCGAGGTGATTAAAGAGAATGGGGTGCTGACCAACAAGATCGTCTCTATCGGCCTGAAAGATCACGCAAACGCCTACGTCTCGCAATGTAAGATGTAGGCTAGAAAAACGTGAACCAGAAAATGTAGACAAGACAAGAAGATGTAAGCGTCTTGCCGCCGGAGCCGCACCCACGCAGCGGCTCCGGTCAAACTCTGCCTTGCAGCCTTTCGCCAATCATCTTTTGGCCGGCCCGGCTCCAGACAACAATCCCGCCCAATCACTACTCCCGCAACATGCCCAAATCTCCCTAACGAGTCCGAACCAATGACGCTGGCCCTATTCGTCGAGCAGCTCCTCAATGGCGTGCAGTTCGGTCTTATGCTTTTTTTGATGGCATCTGGCCTAACGCTGATTTTCGGCGTCATGGGTCTTATCAACCTTGCCCATGGCTCGCTCTACATGGTTGGTGCTTTCGTTTGCGCCTTTGTCTCAGCCGCCACCGGCTCCTTCTGGCTTGGACTGCTCACCGGCACGCTGGCTGCTGCCATCATGGGCGTGCTCGTCGAAGTTCTGGTTATCCGCCGCCTTTATAACCGCAACCACCTCGACCAAGTCCTCGCCACCTTCGCACTCATACTTATCTTCAGTGAAGGAACCCGCTGGCTGTTTGGCGACCGCCCCCTTTGGCTTGACATCCCGCCCGCACTCAAAGGCTCGGTTCAATTGCCCGGCGGTATAACCTATCCTCTCTATCGACTCGCCATCATCGGCGTTGGCTTGGCTCTTGCTGCATCCCTCTATGCGATGATTTCCAAATCCCGCATCGGCATGCAAATCCGCGCCGGCGAAGCAGACCGCGAGATGATCGGCGCTCTCGGCGTTGACATCGCCAGGCTCTACACCTTGATCTTCGCTCTGGGTGCCGCACTGGCAGGCATCGCAGGTGCTCTCATAGGCGCGCTTCAATCGGTCCAGGTCGGCATGGGGGAACCCGTCCTGATCCTTGCTTTTGTGGTTATCGTCATCGGTGGCATTGGCTCAATCAAAGGCGCGCTTGTCGGCTCAATCCTCGTCGGCGTCGTCGATACCATGGGCCGGGTTCTGCTGCCGCAGCTCTTCGGCATTCTCATGCCCCCCTCCACCGCCGCCACCGTCGGCGCCTCGCTCGCATCGGTCGCGATATACCTGTTGATGGCCCTCATCCTGATCGTCAAGCCAAAGGGATTGTTCACCGACCATGCCTGATACAATCCCTCATCCGATACAAACCATAGCCTCCGAAACCTGGCTGAACATCGCACTCACAGCAATCCTCATCACTGCTCCACTGCTCGCCTGGACACTGGGTGAAGTCTATTACGTGAACCTTGGCAGCCGCATCGCAATCCTGGCGCTCGCAGGTACCGGCCTCAATATCGCGCTCGGCCAAGGCGGCCTGATAAGCTTTGGCCACGCAGCCTTCTTTGGCCTTGGAGGATATACTGCCGCCATTGCAGCCCATCACGCCCTCGAAGGCTCAGCCATAGTCAGTTGGCCATTTGAAATCGGCGCCACAGATTTAATGCCCCTCATCTGGTGCGCAGCAATCCTGGTGTCGGCAGCAGTCGGCGCCATAATCGCGGCCTTGTCGCTCAAGACTGCCGGCGCCTACTTTATCATGATCACCCTCGCCTTCGCGCAGATGATCTATTACCTCGCGGTATCAATCCCAACCTACGGTGGCGAGGACGGCCTGCCAATCACCTTACGCAATCGCATCCCCGGCATCGAGACAACCAAACCGCTGACCTTTTTCTTCCTCTGCCTTGCCTGCCTTGGCCTCGGTCTTTGGATCTTCCACACCATTCAACAGAGCCGTTTCGGCGCAGCCCTCGCCACGGCTCGCATGAACGAAACCCGGCTGGCAACCGCTGGCATCGAGCCATTCCCCATAAAGCTATCGGCGTTCGTGATATCGGCCGCCCTCACCGGCTTGGCCGGCGCGCTTTATGCGGACCTCAACGGCTTTGCGGGTCCCTCAATGCTGAACTGGCATACCTCCGGCGAAATCATGGTGTTCGTCATTCTCGGTGGTGTTGGCCGCCTGTATGGCCCGGTCGCCGGTGCCGCTCTCTTTATTCTGCTTGAAACCTTCATTGGCGGCATGACTGACCGATGGGCGTTTTTCCTCGGCCTGATACTACTGAGCGTCGTGTTATTCGCCCCCGGCGGCTTGATTGGTCTATTCTCCGGCAAGTCTCGCGCAAACTAAACGCACCGTGCCACTTCATATCCAACTAAACCCACAACAACCAAAACCATGCAGCCAGAGCCAATCCTTGAAATCCATCATCTCCATAAATCTTTCGGAGCCATCAAAGCCACCGATGACATCACACTTGATCTCAAGCCCGGCGAAATCCACGCGCTCATCGGGCCGAACGGTGCAGGCAAATCAACCCTCATCGGCCAAATCGCCGGTTGGATCAAACCGGACGCTGGCAGCATCCGCTTTATGAACCAGGATATTACCGCTCTATCGCCAGCACAACGTGCGCAACTCGGCCTCGGGCGCAGCTTCCAGATCTCCTCGCTGGCCACGGAATTTTCAGCCCTGCGCAATGTCATGCTCTCAGTGCAGGCCCGCTCGGGCAGCAGCTACCGCTTCTTCAAACCAGTAGCTTCCGACTACTCCCTCATTGAGCCAGCCCGCGCAGCCCTTGCCACCGTCGGCCTCGAAGACCGCGCCAATATCCCGGTTTCAGACCTCAGCCACGGCGAATGTCGCAAACTAGAAGTTGCCTGCGCGCTGGCGCTCAAACCGCGCGCCCTCCTGCTTGATGAACCCATGGCCGGCCTAGGCATGGACGGCACGGAAGCAATGACGGCATTCCTGGTTACACTGAAACGAACCTTGCCCATGCTCCTCATTGAGCACGATATGGACGCCGTTTTCGCCCTCGCCGATCGCATCTCGGTGCTGGTTTATGGCCGCGTCATCGCCACCGGCACCGTCGCTGAAATCCGCACCAATGCTGCCGTCCGAGATGCCTACTTAGGTGAGATCGCCCACACCGGCAAGGCGCACCCATGCTAAGGGTTGAGAACATAGAAACCTTTTATGGAGCAAGCCAGGCCCTGTTCAGGGTGGACCTTACCGTTGCAGAAGGCAAACTGGTCGCTATGATGGGCCGCAATGGCATGGGCAAATCAACAACCATCCGCTCTATTTGCGGCTTAACAAAACCCCGTACCGGAAAAATCACATTTCGCGGCAAGCAAATTTCAAACCTGCCCGCCTACCGCATCGCACGCCTCGGCATCGGCCTGGTGCCGGAAGGGCGACGTTGCTTCGCTCCCCTCACTGTGCGCGAAAACCTCATCGCCACTGAGCGACCTGGCCCCTGGACCCTCAACCGTGCTTACCAACTGTTCCCACGCCTCAAAGAACGCAGCCAACAAATCGCCGGCACACTATCTGGCGGCGAACAGCAAATGTTGGCCATTGCTCGTGCCCTCCTCACCAATCCAAAACTGCTCATTCTCGACGAAGCAACCGAAGGCCTGGCCCCGCTCGTTCGCAATGAAATCTGGTCCGCGATCCGTGACCTGAAAACCGAAGGCCTCTCAATTCTAATCGTCGACAAGTCGCTAAAAGAACTCCTCCCAATCGCAGACCATTGCGTTATCATCGAAAAGGGTCGCACGGCTTGGTCTGGCAAACCTCATACCCTCGACAATGATCCAGCCTTGCAAGATCGTTACCTGAGTATTTAATTGGAGCGCCCAGAATAGCCCAAAACCAGAAACACTCGGTAAATCGGAACGGCCCATGCCCCACAATCCCAACGTCCGCGTTCTCATCGTTGTCCTCGATGCCCTCCGCCCCGAGTTTGTCACACCTGATTTGATGCCTAACCTGCACGGCTTTGCAACTCAGGGCGTCCGTTACACCAACAGCCATTCAACCTTCTTCACCGAAACCCGCGTCAACCAATCCAGCGTCGTTACCGGTTGCATGCCTCACCGGCATGGCATCACAGCCAACAAATTTTTCTCCCCCGAAGCCTCCCCTCACCACGTTCTCAACACCGGCGATGATATCCAACTCGAAGCAGCCTTCCAGCGCATGAATGGCGAACTTCTCGACATCCCCACCCTTGGGCAACGCCTGACCAGCAACGGCAAACGCTTTGCCACCCTGAGTGCAGGCACTCCCGGCGGTGGCCGCCTCATCAACCACTCCGCCGAAATTGACGGCAGTTTTCGACTTGCCATGCACCGCCCCGAGGCTGCCTGCCCGTCAGACAGCATTGCCCTCATCATCAACAAAATCGGTCCGATCCCTGATCATGTGCTGCCTGCAACCAAATGGATAAGCTGGGCAGTCGACGCCTACCTTGAGCACATCGAGCCGGAGATCTCCCCCGACGTGATGTTATTGTGGCTATCGGAACCAGACGAGAGCTTCCATAAACATGGCATTGGCTCCGATAGCTCCCTGACGGCAATCAAACATATCGATGCTGAATTCGGCCGCATCTTAGCCCGCCATCATGACGCCATCACCACTGGCACGATGCAGGTTATAGCGATGTCAGATCATGGCCAGATCACCTTGGACGGCGAGCCATTGGATATCGTCCAACACATGAGAACTGCGGGCTTTCGCGCAAGCCACCAGCCGGCCGACGATGTCGATTATGTTGTCGTACCCGGCAATGCCGCTGCCATCTGGACCCAGAATCGTACCGAGAGCCAAGGTCCCGAATTGACTGAAAAGCTGGTTGGTTGGCTCGGAAAACAATCTTGGTGCGGCCCACTGTTCACGAACACTGGCCTGCCCGGAACAGTGCCGCTGGAGGAGGTCCGCCTCAGCCATCGTCGCGCACCGGATATCGCTCTAGTGTTCCGCCACGACGACCTCCCAAACGCGCACGGTCGCAAGGGCCGGACCCTGCACGATGCACCTTATCCAACTGGCGGCGGCTGCCACGGTGGGCTCAGCCGCTATGAGCTCCACAATGTCCTGACGCTCGGAGGCCAGGCATTCAAGGCTGGCACCACGATCGATATTCCCGCCGGCAATGTCGACATCACACCCACGGTTCTGGCTCTCCTGGGTCTTGAAGTACCTGATGGCGACTTCGATGGCCGCGTCCTCAACGAAGCATTCTGTAACGGCCCAACCGCCGCCGACTTAAGCTGGACCGACCATATAATCACCTCAAACAACACCGGTAGCCAAATAAACGCACGATCCACCCACCTCTCAGTTACTGACTTTGGCCATACCCGTTACATCAATCGCGGCTGGGTGTCCGACATCTGAAAGCCAAAGCGGTACGGCATGTCTAAATTTTAAGCAGAAGAACTCCGGAAAGCCAAATAAGCTGCATATTGCTTATTAGTTAGGCAATTACGGCAGGCAATTGCCCGTTGAAATTCCCGGGATTTTCGTTCGGAAATAAGAATTTCTATATTTTTTTTATTCAAGTTCAATAGCTTACAGTGTGGTAAATTCAGCCAAAGGGAAACTGGCACACTGTTTGCGGATCGTTAACGCGAATTGTTAACTAGTTCGAACGATCTCAATTGGAGTTCTGAATGAAAATCTCCCGCAGAACAGTACTATCAACGGCGGCCCTCGCGCTGACCGCGTCAATGGCCTTCAGCCTCCCGGCAAGCGCTAAGGAAACCATTAAAGTTGGCATCCTTCACTCTCTGTCCGGCACCATGGCGATCAGTGAAACAACGCTGAAAGATGCGATGCTGATGCTCATCGAAGAGCAGAACAAAAAGGGCGGCCTGCTCGGCAAAAAACTAGAAGCAGTGGTTGTTGATCCCGCATCAAACTGGCCACTGTTCGCCGAAAAAGCCCGCGAACTCATCGCGGGAAAAAAGGTCTCAGCTGTATTTGGCTGCTGGACATCAGTTTCGCGCAAATCCGTTCTTCCCGTGTTCAAAGAATTGAACTCGATCCTCTTCTACCCTGTTCAGTATGAAGGCGAAGAGAGCGAGCGCAACGTGTTCTACACAGGCGCTGCCCCAAACCAACAAGCCATCCCCGCCGTTGACTATCTGATGAGCAAAGATGGTGGCTCGGTAAAGCGTTGGGTCCTCGCAGGCACCGACTATGTCTATCCCCGCACCACCAACAAAATCCTCGCCGCCTACCTCAAAGCCAAGGGCGTCAAGGACGAAGACATCATGATCAACTACACACCATTCGGGCATTCCGACTGGCAGACGATCGTGGCCAACATCAAAAAGTTCGGTTCAGCAGGCAAAAAGACAGCAGTTGTCTCCACTATTAACGGCGACGCCAACGTGCCGTTCTATAAAGAACTCGCCAACCAGGGCCTCTCAGCAACCGACATACCGGTCATCGCCTTCTCCGTTGGCGAAGAAGAACTTGCTGGCATCGACACCTCAAACCTTGTTGGCCACATGGCGGCTTGGAACTACTTCCAGTCTGTTGAAACACCAGACAACTCTGCCTTCATCAAAAAGTGGCGCGCTTACACAAAGAACGCAAAGCGCGTAACCAATGACCCAATGGAAGCCCACTACATTGGTTTCAAAATGTGGATCAAAGCCGTTGAAAAAGCCGGCACGACCGATCCTGACAAAGTGATCGCTGCGCTAATCGGCATCGAAGCACCAAACTTGACCGGCGGCACATCTAAAATGCTTGCCAACCATCACATCACCAAGCCAGTTCTAATCGGTGAAATCCTCGAAACCGGCCAATTTGACGTTGTCTGGAAAACCAAGGGTCTCGTCCCAGGCGATGCGTGGTCTGATTACCTTCCAGGTTCAAAGGATTTGATCGGCGACTGGAAAGACAAAAAGTGTGGCAACTATAACAAAGCCAAGGGAAAGTGCGGCGCATAAGCCAAATCCCGCACTATCCTACTGGAAGAAGTCAGCATAGCTGATAGAGAAAGACTGATCACGGCGCCCACTTAGGCGCCGTGATCACTCAGAAGCCAAAAAACAAGCAACAATGTGCCAAACGTCATATATAAACTTGACGTTCCGAAGCCTCGAACATGCGGGCCACACAAGTTGCATACCGGGGATATTCGAATGCCAATCGTCATCAGAAATGCGCGCGACCTAGCGCTCATACTCACGACGATTATTCTCGCCCTCGCAAGCCTATCCCTTTTCGGATCAAGCAGCGTGCGTGCTCAATCGACTTTAGCCCATAGCTCAGACCTCGATCGAGCCTTGGAATTATTCAAGGCGCGTGGCTATGCCGAAACAATGAAAGCAGTGGATATCATCGCCGCCTCAGGCGTGCCTCATGCCCCGGCGATCCTCACGGCGTTGTCAAAGCGCCGCGTCTATCTCAGCAAAGAAGCTTCAATCGCAGTCTATCGCACTGACCACAAATATTTTGATTTTCAATCAGCCAAGCAATTGGCCACAAAACCCGAGGGCATGAAAAGCGTCCGCGTAAATAATCGCGTTCGCAACGTCATCAAGGCCGCCCTTGGCACCCTGGAACTTCGCGCAAAAGACCCAAATCTGAGGATTCGCGCCGCAGAAGTTATCTTCAAGTCGAAGGATCTGAGCGTTTTACCCACCCTCGAAAAGCTGATCCCGCAAGAGAAGAATATGCGTGTCAAACAAGCTTTGGAGATTGCCCGCGCTGCTTTGATCCTTGCCACTCCCGACACTAAATCAGCTGCAGCCGTTGACGCAAAACTTTCAGCCATCAGCGTCCTCGAAGCCCGTAGCAATCAAATAGCGGTAACCGCCCTCAGCCCCGCCACACAATCAACCAACAAGCGCATCTCAGATGCCGCCAAGCTTGCGGTCGTCAATATCGAACGATGGCTCAGCGTCTTAGGTAACATCCAAAACGTCTGGTATGGCCTATCTCTCGGCTCGGTCCTGCTACTCACCGCCATTGGCCTGGCAATCACGTTTGGCGTGATGGGCGTCATCAACATGGCGCACGGCGAAATGGTCATGCTCGGCGCCTACACCACCTTTGTCATTCAGGAAGCCTTCCGCGCTTACGCCCCCGGCGCATTTGACCTGTCGTTATTTGTGGCCGTCCCAGCCGCTTTCGCTGTCGCCGGCCTCGTTGGCATTGCCATCGAACGCGGTGTCATTCGATTTCTATATGGTCGCCCCCTTGAAACACTACTCGCCACATGGGGCATAAGCCTCTTTCTCCAGCAAACCGTCCGCACTATCTTCGGCCCCACCAATCGCGAGGTTGGCGCTCCCTCTTTCATGTCCGGCGGGTTCGACTTCCTTGGCCTGGCAATCACCTACAATCGCTTGTGGATCATTGTCTTCACGTTCATCGTGTTCGTAGCCCTGCTAGCAATCTTGAAGGCAACCACACTGGGCTTGGAAATGCGCGCAGTTACTCAAAACCGCCGCATGGCTGCCTCTATGGGCATCCGAACCGGCTATGTTGATGCCATGACATTCGGCCTAGGATCAGGCATCGCGGGCATTGCCGGCGTCGCGCTAAGCCAGATCGATAATGTCTCCCCCAACCTCGGCCAAAACTACATCATAGATAGCTTCATGGTTGTCGTCTTTGGTGGAGTTGGCAATTTATGGGGCACGCTCGTCTCGGCCTTTGCTCTCGGCATTACTAACAAGTTCCTTGAGCCGTGGGTCGGCGCAGTCCTCGCCAAAATCTTCATTCTCGTATTGTTGATCCTGTTCATCCAAAAAAGACCGCGCGGCCTCTTCGCGCTCAAAGGACGGGCAATCGAAGCATGATCACGCGCGCCCTATTCAATCTGTCAGACACAGGCAGTCGCATCTTTCTCGGCATTCTGTTGGCCGTCGCCGTGCTTGTCCCGGCCCTCAATCTATTGGTGCCGGAAACCTCCGCCTTCCATATTCCCACCCACATCGTTCCGCTGTTTGGCAAATACGTTTGCTATGCCGTGCTTGCTCTGGCGCTTGATCTTGTATGGGGCTATTGCGGCATTCTTTCGCTCGGTCACGCCGCTTTTTTCGCGCTCGGCGGCTATGCTATGGGCATGTACTTAATGCGCCAGATCGGCACGCGAGGCGTCTACTCTCACCCCATCCTGCCAGATTTCATGGTGTTCCTGGATTGGCAGAATCTACCGTGGTTCTGGTACGGCTTCGACCTCTTCCCGTTTGCCCTCTTCATGGTATTTTTGCTGCCCGGCATTCTGGCCTTTGTATTCGGCTGGCTGGCTTTCCGCTCCCGCGTCAGCGGTGTCTACCTTTCAATCATCACCCAGGCCATGACCTACGCACTTCTTCTGGCCTTCTTCCGCAATGAAATGGGCTTTGGTGGCAACAACGGTCTAACAGATTTCAAAGACATCCTGGGTTTCGACATCCAAGCGCAAACCACCCGCGCCACCCTCTTCGTTGCATCCATCGCCACTCTGGCTCTCAGTTACATCATCGCCCGGCTGATCGTGACCTCAACCTATGGCAAAATCCTGATCGCCATCCGCGATGCGGAGAGCCGCACACGCTTCCTCGGCTATCGCGTCGAAAACTATAAGCTACTCGCCTTCGTCGTCTCAGCCTGCATGGCCGGTGTTGCCGGCGCGCTTTACGTACCGCAGGTCGGCATTATCAATCCGTCCGAATTCCAACCCGCTAATTCAATCGAGGCCGTCATATGGGTAGCCGTTGGCGGGCGGGGCACACTAACCGGCGCAGCCCTTGGTGCCGTCGTTGTCAATTTCCTCAAAACCACATTCACCACGGGCCTCTTAGCCCCCTATTGGTTGTTCGCGCTTGGCGGCCTATTCGTCTGCACCACATTATTTCTCCCCAAAGGCATAGTCGGAACCATTTCCAGTTTCATAGCCCACCGCAAAGCCGTCAAACAGCAAGCTAAAGACGCCAGTGAAAACCGCATTCCAGACGCTGCGGAGTAACCAAGATGACAGACAAACATCCGCCAACCAATGTGCTCTACCTCGACGGCGTCAGCGTATCGTTCGACGGCTTTAAAGCTCTCAACGAGTTATCCTTCGTCATCGAACCCGGCGAAATGCGTGCTATCATCGGCCCCAATGGCGCCGGAAAAACCACCATGATGGACGTCATAACCGGTAAAACCCGCCCCGATGACGGCACCGTTATATTCAACGACAGCCACAATCTCACCGAACTCGACGAACCCGAAATCGCGGAACTCGGTATCGGCCGCAAGTTCCAAAAACCCACGGTCTTCGAAAGTCACACAGCCTCGGATAACATCCGCCTTGCGCTGGCAGGCCCACGAACGGCAATGTCCGCTCTGTTTGGCTCACGCGATCACATAGCAAAAGACCGCATCATCAAGGTTCTGGAGCGCGTCCGCCTGATTGATCACGCGGAACGGTTGGCCGGCGACTTAAGCCACGGCCAAAAGCAATGGCTCGAAATTGCGATGCTACTCGCACAGGACCCAAAGCTACTGCTCGTCGATGAGCCCGTTGCCGGCATGACCGACGCCGAGACAGAAGACACAGCCATCCTATTGCGCGATATTGCACAAACTCATTCCGTCGTCGTTGTCGAGCATGACATGGACTTCGTTCGTGCACTCGATGTGAAGGTCACATGCATGCATGAGGGCTCAGTCCTGGCTGAGGGCAGCATTGATGCGGTCTCTGCAAACGAGCGTGTTATCGAAGTTTATCTCGGGCGCTAACGCAGCCATAGTTCAAGTAAAGGGGAAATTATGCTACCGCCACATCGCCCATTCCGCGAGAAGCCCGCCGCCAGAACCGCGACCATCGTTAAATATCCAGCCCCCAGAAAAAGTCCCCGAATAAGCCTCCGAATAAATTCGAATGCGAACTCAAATACAATCCCTGGCACGCCCGGCCAATATGCAGCCGCCAGCCGCCCCACATCTGCCAAGCGCCTACCATTGCGGCAGCAGTTGAGAAAATCCGCCCCCGACAAACAACTCCACTCAATTAAATTCGGCCGGGAGGCACGCTAGTGCTCGCCGTCAAGGATATCGACCTCCACTACGGCGCAGCCCACGCTCTGCGCAAAATCTCACTGCAAGCGCAAGCTGGCAGCGTCACCTGCGTACTGGGTCGAAACGGCGTCGGCAAAACCAGCCTTCTGCGCGCAATCGTCGGCCAACATCCAATCTCATCAGGTCAAATCCTCTGGCAGAACGACGACATCTCCCGCATGCCTCAGTTTGAGCGTGCCCGCCGCGGCATCGCCATCGTCCCCCAAGGCCGAGAGATCTTTCCTCTATTATCAGTGAAGGAAAACTTGGAGACCGGCTATGCCTCAGCCGGTCGCGGCAACCACTTCATACCCGATGAAATATTCGAGCTGTTTCCAGTCCTCAATGATATGCTTGGCCGCCGTGGTGGAGATCTCTCCGGCGGCCAACAACAGCAACTCGCCATTGGCCGCGCCCTCGTCATGCGCCCCTCGCTATTGGTGCTTGATGAACCGACAGAAGGCATCCAGCCCTCAATCATCAAAGATATCGGCCGGGCCATCGATTTTCTCCGCTCCAAAGGCGAGATGGCAATTGTTCTGGTCGAACAGTATTTCGAATTCGCACGCGATCTCGCAGACACCTACGCAGTGCTGGAGCGCGGACAGGTCGTCATGTCAGGAACCCGCGAAGAGATGAACGAAGATGATGTCCGCAACCGCCTCGCCGTCTAAGCCATCTAAGGCCGCGGATCACGCGCCCTCAAGACTACCTTCGCTATCTTCCATTCGCGTGGCTGGCGGCACACGCATCGAAATTATCAAGCAAGCAGGCCACAACGTCGTGGCCAGCGTGTCGGAACGCGATGGCTACAAGGTCCGTTTTCCACGCTTCCGAGATACCCCGGAAGGCATCTTCATCAACACCGGTGGGGGTGTCGTCAGCGGCGACACGGTCCAGCACAATATATCGGTTGCCGCGGATGCAAGCGCTGTCTTTTCAACCCAGTCAGCCGAACGGATCTATCGCGCGCGAGGCCAGGAAACCACCCGCTTGAAGATCGAACTATCACTCAGCGAGCGGTCAGAACTCAGTTGGCTGCCGCAAGAAACCATTCTCTTCAACAATGTCCGCCTGAGACGCACCATCAAAGCCGATATGCCAATATCAGCAAAACTTTTGCTTTCTGAAATCTGCGTTTTTGGCCGCTCAGCCATGGGTGAAACCGTGACAAACGGATCATACCACGACCGCTGGCGGATCAAGCGAGATAGCCGCCTCCTATTCGCCGACGATATCCGTCTTGAAGGTCAAGTCTCCGAAACGCTTGCGCAGCGCGCCGTGGCCCAAGGTGCCACTGCCACCGCCACAATCTTATATGTAGCAAACGATGCAGCTGACAAACTTCCCGCTACGCGCGCCATATTATCTGAGTTGGATTTCGAGGCCGCCGCCAGCAGTTGGAACGGCTTTCTCCTGGTCCGTGCTTTCGCCAGCTCCACAGAGCGCATCCGCGCCATGATTGCCACCATTTCACCTATGTTATCTGGACGCGCCCTCCCCCGCGTCTGGTGGACATAGCGCCCATCAAGAGAATAACGTCCACAACAGCATCGCAACACAATGAAGAGGTCGAGCCAGTGAACCTGACCCCGAGGGAAAAAGACAAACTACTTGTCGCGACAGCCGCAATGGTCGCGCGCCGTCGGCTGGAGCGCGGCGTAAAGCTCAACCATCCAGAAGCAATTGCCCTGATCACTGACTTTGTTGTCGAAGGCGCCCGCGATGGCAGATCCGTGTCTGATCTGATGCAGGCCGGCGCGCAAATCCTAACCCGCGCCCAGGTCATGGATGGCATTGCCGAGATGATTCACGACGTCCAGGTCGAAGCCACATTTCCTGACGGCACCAAACTGGTCACCGTCCACAGCCCTATTCGATAGCCCCTCAACGCGCAGCAAGAAATCACACCGAAAACCACACCCAAAACCGCCTCAGGAACCCGCTCCATGATCCCCGGTGAAATTATCACGCAAGACGGCGATATTGAACTGAACGCCGGACGCGAAATCATATCACTCGAAGTCGCCAACACAGGCGACCGCCCAATCCAGGTTGGCAGCCACTACCATTTCTTCGAGACAAACCAGGCGCTAAAATTCGAACGCGATCACGCACGTGGTTTCAGGCTCGACATCCCCGCCGGCACAGCCGTGCGCTTCGAGCCCGGCCAATCCCGCACGATTACCCTGGTTGCATTGGCTGGCAAACGCGAAGTCTATGGCTTCCAGCAGCGCGTGATGGGCTCCCTCGGAGGCAACATCTAATGGCATACAATATTCCACGCAGCGTCTACGCCGACATGTTCGGCCCAACCGTTGGCGACAAGGTCCGCTTAGCCGACACCGAACTCTTCATCGAAGTCGAAAAAGATTTCACAACCTACGGTGACGAGGTGAAATTCGGCGGCGGAAAAGTCATCCGTGATGGTATGGGCCAAAGCCAGGTGACCCGCGCCAATGGCGCTGTCGACACCGTCATAACCAACGCGTTGATCATTGATCACTGGGGCATCGTCAAAGCCGATATCGGTATCAAAGGCGGCCGCATTGAAAAGATTGGCAAGGCTGGCAATCCAGATATCCAGCCCAACGTCGACATCATCATCGGCCCAGGCACCGAAGTGATCGCTGGCGAAGGCAAGATCATCACCGCCGGCGGTTTCGACGCCCACATCCATTTCATCTGCCCCCAGCAGATCGAAGAAGCACTGATGTCTGGCGTCACGACTATGCTTGGCGGCGGCACCGGACCTGCCACCGGCACCAATGCAACAACTTGCACACCGGGCCCTTGGCATATCGAAATGATGCTGCGCGCCGCCGATGACTTTGCCATGAATTTGGCCTTTGCAGGTAAAGGCAACGCTGCCACCCCTCATGCGCTTATTGAACAGATTGAGGCCGGCGCCTGCGCTCTCAAACTGCATGAGGACTGGGGCACAACACCAGCCGCCATCGATAATTGCCTGGCCGTCGCCGACGATCTCGACGTCCAGGTCATGATCCACACCGACACCCTCAACGAAAGTGGCTTCGTCGAAGACACGATAGCTGCCTTCAAGGGCCGCACCATTCATGCCTTCCACACCGAGGGTGCTGGTGGAGGCCACGCCCCAGACATCATGAAGGTCGCAGGCCTTGAAAACGTTCTTCCTTCTTCCACCAACCCAACCCGCCCCTTCACCACCAATACGATCGACGAGCATCTCGACATGTTGATGGTCTGCCACCACCTCGACCAATCAATCCCCGAGGATCTGGCCTTCGCTGAAAGCCGTATCCGCAAGGAGACAATCGCTGCCGAAGACATCCTCCACGACCTTGGCGCACTTTCAATGATCGCCTCAGATAGCCAGGCGATGGGCCGGGTTGGCGAAGTCATCATCCGCACCTGGCAGACAGCCCATAAAATGAAAATCCAGCGCGGCCCGCTGCCGGAAGATGCCGGCACAGGCAATGACAATTTCCGCGTACGGCGTTACTTGGCCAAATACACTATCAACCCGGCAATCGCGCACGGCATGTCACAACACATCGGCTCTGTCGAAGCCGGAAAACTTGCTGACCTCGTACTGTGGTCACCAGCCTTCTTCGGCGTAAAACCCGACATGGTCATCAAGGGTGGTGCAATAGCGGCCGCGCAAATGGGCGACCCGAACGCCTCCATCCCCACCCCGCAACCCGTCCACTATCGCCCTATGTTCGGCTCCTTCGGCTCAGCAAAAACAGCAACTTCGCTGACCTTCACCTCAGCCTGCGGCATCGCAAACGACCTGCAAAACCGCCTGGGACTACAAAAACAGATGGTTGCGATCGAGAACGTGCGGGCCGGCATCTCAAAGAAATCCATGATTCTCAATGATGCCACACCAGATATCTCGATCGACCCAGAAACCTATGAGGTCGTGGCCGATGGCGAGTTGCTGGTCTGCGATCCCGTTGCCGAGCTTCCTATGACCCAGCGCTACTTCCTATTTTGAGGCAAGCATGATCCGCGCAGTCAAAATTATCTTTCCCCCAGATCCTCAATTGGAAAACGCCCACGACACCATCACCCTGTCTCGGGAAGATAGATACCGTCGACGCAAGGTCCTCCGATCAGACAATGAGCTAGCATTTCTGCTAGATCTCCCGGAAGCCACATATCTGCCCCACGGCAGTGCCGTCGAGCTGGAAGATGGCCGCTTAATAACCATCCGCGCGGCATCCGAGGAGCTCCTCAAAATCACAGCACCCGACGCCCTGGCCCTGATGCGCATTGCATGGCACATTGGCAATCGACACACCTCAGCCGAGATCACACCAGAGGCGATCTTCATCCAGTCTGACCACGTGCTGGCAGACATGGTGCGTGGTCTCGGCGGCTATGTCACTGAAGTCTCCCGCTCCTTTGAACCGGAAGGCGGTGCCTACGGCGGATACCGCACCCTGACCAAGAACCATCACCACGGCCACTCACATTAGCCATGCCCGACAACAGCAAAAACCTAACGCCTCTCGCCGCTCCTTCGCCTATCGGCATGCCGCCAGCAGGCCCCTCATTCACGACTGAAGCAACGCGCTTTCCTGCTGAACTTCTGATTTGGCTATCACCCGCCTTCCCCATCGGATCCTTCGCCTACAGCCAGGGACTGGAATGGGCCGTCGAATGCGGCTGGATCAACGATTCCGACACACTGCAAACCTGGCTACGCACACTCACAATGCACGGCTCCCTTCACAATGATCTTGTGCTTCTGTCCGAAGCCTACCGCGCACCAAATCAGGCAGCACTTGATCAAATCGCGGAGCTTGGAGCCGCTTTGCAACCTTCCGCCGAACGCTCAGCCGAAGCCAACCAGCAAGGCGCAAGCTTCCTCATTGCCTATCAAGAAAGTTGGGCCGGCCACGAAAGCTCGGCGCAAACCGCGGCTGCTCGTCCAAATACCGTTCATACAAATGATGATCCAAACCGCATTACAACAGATCAGCCCGTCACTTTGCCTATCGCCGTGGCCATAGCCGCGCGAAGTAACGAGTTGCCCCTTGCCCCTACACTTGAAGCCTACGCCATCGCGTTCCATTCTAACCTGGTATCAGCCGCCATCCGCCTGAGCGTCATCGGTCAGTTCGACGGGCAGCGTATTCTGGCCGCCCTGATGCCCGACATCCGCGTCGTCAGCCAAACAGCAACAAGAGCAACGCTGGACGATCTAGGCAGCACCACCTTCGCAAGCGACATTGCTGCGATGAAACACGAAACGCAGCACACGAGGCTCTTCCGTTCATGACCCCTCCCTCAGTCGGAACAACCACCTCTGGTTCAATAACAGCCCCGGAAAAACCATCGCCCAACGGTCCCCTCCGCGTCGGCATCGGCGGCCCAGTCGGCTCCGGCAAAACCACGCTAACCGCAGCCCTCTGCCGCGCTATGGCAAATCAAATCGACATGTGCGCCATCACCAATGACATCTACACAAAAGAAGACGCTGAATTCCTTATGCGCGCGCAGGCCCTGCCCTTGGAACGCATCATGGGTGTCGAAACCGGCGGCTGCCCACACACTGCCATCCGCGAGGACTGCTCTCTCAACCTTGCAGCAATCGCCGAGATGCGCCAACGCCTGCCGGGGCTGGAATTAATCTTGCTAGAATCTGGCGGTGACAATCTAGCGGCCACGTTCTCTCCGGATCTTGCAGACTTGACAATTTATGTGATCGACGTCGCGCAGGGCGAAGAAATTCCTCGCAAAGGCGGCCCCGGCATCACCAAGTCGGATCTACTGGTTATCAATAAAACCGATCTCGCTCCTTATGTCGGCGCAAACTTGGACGTCATGCGTGCTGACGCGAAAAAGATGCGTGGTGATCGGCCCTTCGTATTTGCCAACCTCAAAAACGGCCAAGGAACAAAAGAAATCTCCACATTCATAAAAAGTCATGGAGGCTTGTGATAACCCTCGCTCTTGCATCTAGCTGTGAACTATCATGGCCTTGTCCACACGGTCCAATCGCGAGATATTATGTCAACATTCGAACGCTACTTGTCACTCTGGGTCGCCATCTGCATTGCAATTGGCATAGCGCTTGGCAACGCAGCCCCATCCCTGTTCCGCTTTCTCGCCAGCCTTGAGCTTGGCTCAGTCAACCTCCTCGTTGCCGTCCTCATCTGGTTCATGGTCTACCCGATGATGGTTGCTGTCGACTTCTCAAGCCTCACCCGCATCCATGAACGCCCCAAAGGTTTGATCATCACCTTGGTTGTGAATTGGCTGATCAAACCTTTCACCATGGCCGCCCTTGGCGTCTTGTTTTTCAATCACCTCTTCGCTGCCTGGATTGACCCCAAAGACGCGAGCCAATACATCGCCGGGCTCATCTTGTTGGGTGCGGCCCCCTGCACCGCCATGGTTTTTGTCTGGTCACAACTTACGAAGGGAGACCCCAACTACACCCTCGTCCAGGTCTCCCTAAACGACATCATCATGGTCTTCGCATTCGCACCGATCGTCGCCTTCCTGCTCGGCATTACCGATATCGAAGTCCCCTGGCAAACCCTCCTCATCTCAGTCCTCCTCTACGTTATCATCCCGCTTGCAGCCGGCATCCTCACCCGCCTCAAATTAACCAGCAGCACAACAAATCAAACTGACGCAACAACCCGCATTGCAGCCTTCACCAGCCGCATCAAACCGCTGTCGATCTTGGGCCTCCTCGTGACCGTGATCCTGCTGTTTGGCTTCCAAGGTCACGTCATCCTCGCGCGCCCAACCTTAATTGCTCTAATTGCGATACCGTTGCTCATCCAATCCTACGGTATCTTTGCCCTGGCCTATGGCGCGGCTTACCTCTGGCGCGTACCCTTCAATATCGCGGCACCTTGCGCTATGATCGGGACTTCAAACTTTTTCGAGCTGGCAGTGGCTGTTGCAATCAGCCTGTTTGGCTTGAATTCCGGCGCCGCCTTAGTCACTGTCGTTGGTGTGCTCGTTGAGGTCCCCGTTATGCTGTCCCTAGTCGCCTTCGCCAACGCCACACGTTTGAGCTATGAGGCCGCCATAACCAGATAACCAATCCCGGCTAGCTCTCGCGCGCCCACTTTAAACAAAAGCCAAACAATAAAGGACAACACATGCCACCATATCTCTCTCGTACATCGACCCATGGTCGCAACATGGCTGGTGCCCGAGGACTATGGCGTGCCACCGGAATGCAGGATGGCGATTTCGGCAAACCGATCATCGCCATTGCGAACTCATTCACGCAGTTCGTGCCAGGACACGTCCACCTCAAAGACATGGGCCAACTCGTAGCAGGCGCCGTTGAAAAAGCTGGTGGCGTCGCCAAGGAATTCAATACCATTGCCGTCGACGACGGCATCGCAATGGGCCATGACGGCATGCTCTACTCGCTCCCATCCCGCGAGTTGATCGCCGATTCAATCGAATACATGGTCAACGCACATTGCGCCGATGCCATGGTTTGCATCTCCAATTGCGACAAGATCACCCCAGGCATGTTGATGGCGGCATTGCGCCTCAACATACCCGTCGTGTTCGTCTCTGGCGGCCCCATGGAAGCGGGCAAAGTCATCGTCAAAGGCGAGACCGTTTCCGTCGATCTCATCGACGCCATGGTTGCCGCCGCCAACGATGACATGACCGATGAAGAAGTCACCCGTTACGAGCGCTCTGCCTGCCCAACCTGCGGCTCATGTTCTGGCATGTTCACTGCCAATTCAATGAACTGCCTGACCGAAGCGCTTGGCCTATCTCTTCCAGGCAACGGTTCGATGTTGGCCACACACGCCGACCGCGAAAGTTTATTCTTGCGCGCCGGCGAGTTGATCGTTGACTTGTCAAAGCGTTACTATGAGCAAGACGACCAATCTGCCCTCCCGCGCAATATCGCCAATCGCGATGCATTCCAAAACGCCATGACCGTCGACATCGCGATGGGCGGCTCGACCAACACCATTTTGCACATTCTAGCCGCCGCTAACGAAGGCGAAATCGACTTTGGTCTGGCCGATATCGATGCCCTCTCACGGCGCGTTCCGGTTCTCTGCAAAGTCGCCCCTGCCGTCGCTAACATCCATATGGAAGACGTCCACCGCGCTGGCGGGATCATGTCCATTCTCGGTGAGTTGAATCGCGCGGGCCTCATTGAAGCAAGCCTCCCCACCATCCACACCAAGACACTTGGCGATGCCCTCGACAAATGGGACATCGCAGCAACGACTGACAACTCCATCCACACTTTCTTCAAAGCAGCCCCCGGCGGCGTGCCAACCCAAGTAGCCTTCAGCCAAAACCGACGCTGGGACGAACTTGATCTTGACCGCGAAGCTGGCGTCATCAGAAGCGCCGACAATGCCTACTCAAAAGACGGCGGCTTGGCCGTGCTTCACGGCAATCTTGCAGAAGATGGCTGCGTCGTAAAAACGGCTGGCGTCGATAGCAGCATCCTCAAATTCACAGGCCCGGCCCGCGTCTTTGAAAGCCAGGAAGCAGTTGTGTCAGCCATTTTGACAAATAAAATCTTGGCAGGCGATGTCCTCGTCGTGCGCTACGAAGGTCCCAAAGGCGGCCCGGGCATGCAGGAAATGCTCTACCCGACAAGTTATTTGAAATCGAAAGGCCTCGGTGCCAGTTGCGCCCTCATCACCGACGGTCGCTTCTCGGGCGGCAGCTCTGGATTGTCTCTCGGGCACATCTCTCCGGAAGCCGCCAATGGTGGCACCATTGGTCTGGTGCGTGAAGGTGATGTTATCGAAATTGATATCCCCAATCGCACGATCAACTTGGCCGTCGATGATGCCGAGCTTGCAACTCGTCGCGCTGAACAGAAAAAAATGGGTTGGAAGCACGCGGAAACCCGGCCTCGCAAGGTAACGTCAGCACTAAAAGCCTATGCCGCGTTCGCCAGCAGCGCCTCCAAAGGCGCAGTTCGCGATCTCGATCTTGGCAAGTAACACCAACATCCAGGCTCCAAAATGACAAACACCTGCGGGAACTAAAATCCCGCAGGTGGCTACAAAAGAACCAGGAATAAAAGACCAAGCGAATAACAACTAAACGGATGCCCTAAGTCAGCAAGCAATTAACAAGGCCCTTCAGTCACCACGTCCAAATGCCAGCACACGCTGAGCAATCTCACCATCGGGCCGCATCATCGCCTCTACGACTGTGAAGTGATTGCCATTTTCCACTTCCAAATATTCGGTGGCAATTCCTGCCTCCCCCCAGACTGTCGCAAGCTCCCGGCTTTGGCGCAAAAACTCACTCGATTCAGCGCCCCCAACAGTAACAACCAGTCTCCTGCCCTCACCCGAGACCGTCCACTTGATCGGGCTAACCTCATCAACCGTCGCTTCAGTCAATTTAAGGTTTTCGTTCATCCCAATATGAAGCAGCGGTTCTAGATCAAATACCCCACTGATCGCGCAGGCATTCCGAACCAGGTCTTGCGGCACCCCATCAAATTCCGACCAATCAGTCACCAACATAGCCGCAGCCAAATGCCCGCCAGCGGAATGCCCGGTAACGATCGGCCGCGCCCCGGTCTTCTTCCACACCGCAATCATAGAGGCCCGTAGTTGCTCGATGATTTCTGGCAACGTCGTCTCTGGGCAAAGACCGTAAGAGACCACTGCCACACTCAATCCAGAAGCCGTGAACGGCGCCGCAATATGGCTATATTCTTCTCGCTCGCCATACTGCCAGTAACCCCCGTGGATATAGACAACTACTTCAGAACCAGGCCCACTGTCGGGATGAAAGAGATCAAATTTTTTGCGCTCACCCGTACCATAAGGCAGGTCCAGCTCGCTGCGTTGGCTCGCGCGATACTTAGCAGCTTCACGCTGCCATCCCGCTCTGATCTCAAGATGCTCTGGCACCCGCGCACGGTTGTTGTATTCGGCTTCAAGATCCATGTCGTCCCCCATTAAGCAAGGTCATTCTTGTTGGGGCTACTCTCGTCCATCTCGGCACTGTGGGCAAGAACATGCATCACGACCAGGACTGATCACAAAGCTAAGCAATCGCGCCGATCAGCTCCCTTCCCTCACCTGCGCTCTCCTCGATTGGCGGAGGCCGCCGGGCACTAGACAATGAAACCTTGCATGACGCAGCCGAAATCCCCGCAACGACAAAAACGGCAATGCCATCCCGTTCCAGCCACGCAATCTCGGCATCTGAGCCGCCATACTCCATCGGATCGCCAAGCTTGAGCCTCACAACATGCTTACCTTTCTTTGCCAGACCGGCCATTAGATCATTGATGTCCTGCGGTCCGCAGTCCGTCTGACCACAGCATTTGCCCACCAGCATTCGCTTAGCCTCCCGGCGCGCCAACTCAAGAACCTCATTTGACACAAGTTCATCAAACAAGATTACATCGGCAGATTGAAGCGTCCGCACAGCCTTCAACGTCAATAGTTCAGGATCACCCGGTCCCGCCCCAACCAGCGTCACGCGACCAGCAGCGTTTGCAGCATCGGAATGCACGTCTCCGATCGAGTTCAACAACCAACCGGCATCCGCACTCGTTGGAGCAGGTCCGAACGCCAAGTCTGCAAAACGCTCCCAGAATGCTCGGCGTTGTTGTCCCGGCACAAGTCTGCTGACAACCTTTTCACGCAGCTCCCTTGCCAGCCGTCCCCACTCCGCCAGTGCAGGAGGTAACACCGTCTCAATCCGGCGACGAATTGCCTGCCCTAGAATTGGCGCGGCACCATCTGTTGAAATTCCCACCACAACCGGTGAACGGTTGACGATCGAACCAAACTGAAACTGACAAAAATCAGGCTTGTCGATAACATTGACCGGCACACTAGCACTCACAGCCGCATGGTAAATCGTCTTTGCTTCTTCGTCCGTCTCCGCATCGGCAATCACCAACGAGGCACCAATAAAAGTGTCCGAACTCCAGCAACTCGCCTGATGGCGAAGAGAACCCGCCGCCGCACCTCGCCCCAACAAACAGGCCATTTCATTGCCAATATCGTCCGCGTAAATCTCCACATCGGACCCGGCCGCCGCCAGCAGTTCAGCTTTCCACGACGCGGCGGCACTCCCGCCCAGAACGATCGAGCGTCTGCCTTTGAGATCAAAAAACACCGGCAACGTCGCTAATGCACTCATCCGCTGCATCGATGTCTCAACCGGCTTCTGCAAAACAACCTTCATTGAGCAACCTCCCGATCTCGACGCGACACGACCCACAATTCGTCCCAGCTTTAAGTTCATCACCAACCGCCGCCACGCTGTCACAACGACCAGAGGCGATAGCCTCAGTAATCTGGTTCAGTCCAACATCGAAACAGGCACAGATGATCCGCCCGCGATCAGGCACATCCCTACCCGGTCGGCCAGCCAGCAATTGCAGGCGTTCCGCTCCCTCAAACGCCTGATCCAACTGCTCAACAGCCCATGTGCGCGAAATCTCCACCGACCCACGTGCGGCAAAAAACAAGCCGACGCAGCGATCGTCGCAAAATGCCGCAAACCGATACTGCCCAGCCGACCGATCATGATAGGCAACCACTTCGATCACCGGTCCCACACGGTTTGAAACTTGAGTTGCAGCAGCTGTTCCATCGAGTGGCCCTGATGGCTGCAAAAGTTCATCGGCAAGCTCAACCCAGCTTGCAGGCACCTCGCAGCCAGCCAGTTCAAGCCGGAACCCACCAGCAATTGGCGCAATCGCCGCGTAATCAAAGGACGCAATTTCAACCCGTGATGTCACAATTGCAAACCCATGCCATCGGGCATTCAGCGGTTGCACGCGCACTGGTGTAAACTTGGATTCAGGTTGGCCTGACTGCGGATCGGTATGCCCAGAAATCAGCGCATCTATCCGCGCATTATTAGCAAACTGATCCGTCCAATGCATCGGCGCAAAAACTGTGCCCCGGCGCTGCTGATCGGTGACCACGACACGCATCACGACACGCCCGCTTCGGCTCTCGATTTCAGCCAACTGTGCCGCCTCAAGCCCTGAGGCCCGCGCGTCATCGGGATGAATTTCAACAAACGGTTCCGCGTAGTGGCTGAGCAGACGCGGCGTCTTCGCGGTCCGGGTCATCGTATGCCATTGATCGCGAATGCGTCCGGTGTTTAGAACCAGAGGGAATGCCTCCGACGTTTTGCTGGCAGGAGCGCGGAAAGGCGTCGCCACCAAATAAGCCCGCTTATCTGGCGTGAAAAAATCACCATCGGCAAAAAACCTGGTCTCACGAGGAAGCCCGCCAGCCGGCTGCGGCCATTGAAATGGCGCAAGCGCGTCGTACTCCGCAACCGTCACCTTCTCATAGGCGGAAATGTCGAGATCTCGTGAGCCGTCATTCTCCGCCCCCGTCAGCGCTGCATACTCAGCAAAAATAGAAGCCGGCCCCGCATATTCGAAACCCTCATTATATCCCATCCGCTTGGCAACTTCGCAAATTTGCCACCAGTCCGGCTTAACCTCACCCATAACCGGCACGAACGGACGCTGTCGCGATATCCGCCGCTCTGAATTGGTCACCGTGCCGCTCTTCTCCCCCCAGGACTGAGATGGCAAAAGCACATGCCCCAATACCGTTGTGTCAGTGTGGCGTTCGACATCCGAAACAACCACGAACGGGCATCCGGCAATCGCTTCACGAACCAGGTCCGCCTCTGGCAAACTGTCAACCGGGTTGGTCGCCATGATCCACAGCGCCTTAATGCGCCCATCGCCGACTGCCCGAAACAGATCCACAGCCTTATAACCAGGCCGGTTGGCAATCCGTGGCGACTGCCAGAAATCCTGAACAATGCGGCCATGCTCAGTATTCGAAAGCTGCATGTGCGCCGCAAGCATATTGGCCAATCCGCCAACCTCACGCCCCCCCATTGCATTAGGTTGCCCCGTAACAGAAAACGGCCCGCACCCCAGCTTGCCAATCCGCCCGGTAGCGAGATGGCAATTCAGAATAGCGTTGACCTTGTCAGTACCGGAAGACGATTGATTGACGCCTTGGCTATAGACCGTGACAACGCGCTCATTGGCAGAAAACAGAGCGTAAAACTTTGCGCACTCATCGGCACTCAGGCCCGTAGCCGACTGAAGCTCGCCCTCAGACAACTGCGCCGCAACCGCCACCGCGGCATCAAAGCCGGACGTGTGGGCCGCTACGTACTCATCATTGACTTGCCCCTCAACCGTCAGATGAGCAAGCAATCCATTGTACAACGCAACATCACCACCCGGCGCAATAGCCAAATGCAGATCTGCGATCTCGCAAGTCATAGTCCGCCGTGGATCAATGACAACAATCTTGGTTCCGCGTTTTTCGCGCGCGACCGCCAATCTCTGAAACAGCACCGGATGGCACCAGGCAAGGTTCGAACCGACCAGAACCACGAGATCAGCCAGCTCCAAGTCTTCATAGTTTCCCGGAACAGTATCGCTACCAAACGCCCGGTTGTGCCCCGTTACGGAGGACGCCATGCACAGCCGCGAATTGGTATCAATATTCGCGGATCCGATGAATCCTTTCATTAATTTATTGGCGACGTAATAATCTTCCGTCAGGATCTGGCCTGAAACATAGAGCGCGACGCTGTCCGGGCCATGGCAATCGACGGTTTCGCGAAAGCGCTCGGCAACAAGCGAAAGAGCATCATCCCAACAGCGTTGCTCACCATCAATCATCGGGTGCCGCAGCCGGCCATCCAACGAGAGTGTTTCTCCAAGTGCCGCACCTTTCGAGCACAACCGGCCAAAGTTAGACGGATGATCGGGGTCACCTTTTATCTCGGCCAATGTGCATGTTTTATTCGCGGGCTTTGCCAGCACGCCACATCCAACGCCACAGTAAGGGCAGGTGGTCTTTGTCCAGTCGGCAGCCACGCCCTCAACCTCAAGCGACATCAGATTGCGCAAACGCGGTGACATCGACAAAAATGCGCCCCTCTTCCACACGCAAGCGATAGGTTTTGACCTGTCCCTCGTCAGCTCCCTGCGCCTGCCCCGTCTCCAGTGAGAAAACCCAGTTATGCAGCGGGCACGTCACCTTGTTTCCATGCACAATGCCCTGGCTCAGTGGGCCATTTTTGTGCGGGCATCTGTCATCGATCGCATAGACTTCATCATCCACTGTGCGAAACACGGCAATGCAGCCGATGCTCCTGCGGACAACCCGCCCCCCCTCGCGAGGGATGTCTTTCAGCGCGCCTATTTCGGCCCAGGTTTCATCCATCATTATCACTCTGCAGCCTCCAGTCGCGTCAGATCAGCCATTGGGCGGAACTCGTGCTTATCCTTACCTGACACCCTTTCCGACCAAGGGTCTACTTGTGCAAATCCTTGCGAGAAAACGAAGCGGTCGTAGAAAGCCTTGCGCCGTTCTGGCTCATTCATGACTTGGCGCCGGATCTCATCAAGCCCGATCCGCCGCGCCCATTTGTAGATCCGTTCCAGATAATGGCCCTGCTCACGGTACATTTGCACCAATGCCACGATGTGCTCCATCACAGCATCTTCAGTTGCCACCGTCCCCAGCACCTCCGCACCTTGGATTTCCAAGCCAGCAGCACCTGCGAAGTGGATCTCAAATCCACTATCAACGCAGATAATGCCAACATCCTTGCACGTCGCCTCTGCGCAGTTCCGCGGACAACCCGAGACCGCCATCTTCACTTTCGCCGGCGTCCAAGAGCCCCACATGAACTTCTCAATGCGAATGCCAAGACCGGTTGAATCCTGCGTGCCAAACCGGCACCAATCGGTGCCAACACATGTCTTCACAGTCCGCAACCCCTTGGCATATGCATGCCCTGAGACGAAACCCGCATTGCCAAGATCGTCCCAAACCGCAGGCAGATCATCCTTCTTGATACCCAGCATGTCGATCCGTTGCCCACCAGTCACCTTCACCGTTGGGATCGCAAACTTATCGACAACATCGGCAATAGCCCGCAGCTCTCCCGCAGAGGTAACCCCGCCCCACATCCGTGGCACAACAGAGTAAGTGCCATCCTTTTGAATATTGGCATGCACCCGTTCATTGATATATCGTGACTGGTAATCATCGGCGTATTCATCCGGCCAGTCACTTACTAGATAATAGTTCAGCGCTGGCCGGCACTTGGCGCAACCGCCAGAAGATGCCCACTCCAGCTCCTGCATAACGGCTGGGATGCTCTTTAATTCTTTCGCTTTGATATGGCGGCGCACTTCATCATGACCAAACGATGTACATCGGCACATCGCCTGCACGGCGGCTGGGTTGTAATTGTGCCCCAGCGTCAACGCCATCAGGGACTCAACCAACCCCGTGCACGACCCGCACGACGCCGAAGCCTTGGTCTGCGCGCGCACATCATCGAGTGACGTCAAACTCTTTTCGGTAATTGCAGTTACGATCTGTGATTTACAAATGCCGTTGCAGCCACAAATCTCTGCGTCATCTGGCAACGCTGCAACGGCCGCCATAGGGTCCAGTGCGGCCCCCCCAGCGTAACTTTGGCCAAATATCAACGTCTCACAAAGATCGCTGACATCCGTGCCCTTCTTGAGCAGATCAAAGAACCACGCCCCATCCTGCGTCTCGCCATAAAGCACAACACCGATAAGTTTATTGTCCTCCAGTACTAGCCGCTTGTAGACGCGTCGGGTGGCATCTCGCAGAACAATTTCTTCTCGATCCTCACCCTCCGCAAAATCACCGGCAGAAAATAAATTGACGCCTGTAACCTTCAGTTTGGTAGCCGTCGCCGATGGCGTGAATTCGGCCCCGTCATTGCCCGCAAGCTGTTCCGCAATCACACCGGCCATCTCATAGAGCGGCGCCACAAGCCCAAAGCACTGCCCATGTGCTTCCACGCACTCCCCGACAGCAAAGATATTCGGATCACTCGTCCGCATTTGCGGATCAACCACAATCCCTCTATTGACCTCCAGTCCAGCCTCATCCGCCAACCCGATACTCGGTCGAATACCGATCGCCATTACAACGAGATCTGCGTCAATCGTACTGCCATCATCCAGTTCCACGCCGCGAACACGAACCAAACCATCCACCGGCTCGCCTCCCAGCACTGCTTTCGTATTCGCCTTGGTGACAATCTTGATCCCGCGCGCCTCAAGCTCCTGCTCCAGCAGATGACCTGCTGCCGGATCAAGCTGTCGCTCCATCAGCGTTGGCATGAGGTGCAGCACGGTGACATCCATCCCGCGCGCTTTAAGGCCGGCCGCCGCTTCTAGCCCCAATAGGCCGCCCCCGATAACCACCGCGCGCCGACCAGCCTGTGCCGCAAGCAACATCCCATCGACGTCATCAAGGTCCCGATAGGTCAACACTCCCGCCAAGTCATGGCCAGGCACCGGGATCACAAACGGTAGCGAGCCCGTAGCAATAAGGAGCTTATCGTAAGGCACCATCTCGCCATGCTCAGATGTAACGGTTTGCGCATCGCGGTCGATCTTGGTGACTTTATGCCCTTTGTAGAGCATCACTCCATGCTCAGCATACCACCCATCCCCGTGGATGATGATGTCATCAAAAGATTTTTCCCCTGAGAGCACCGGCGACAGCATGATACGATCATAATTGACGCGCGATTCAGCATTGAAAATCGTTACCTCGTAAGCATCAGGGGCATTCTCGAAAAGACGTTCCAACGCCCGCCCGGGTGCCATCCCATTGCCAATAACAACCAGCTTTTGTTTCATCTGGCTTGCTCCTTCAAGCTGCGGCTTCGTTGTTGGGTTTCATGATGCCCTTCCCGCCATCGCCATTTCTGACATCCGGTCCGACACTCGGGCTCCGCCGCATTCTAATCGCCTCAAGCGCCTCTGGCGTGGGGTTGGCGCCACCTTCGTAAGCTTCCAGGAAATCTAAAAGCTCCTGCCGATAGGCGTAATAGTCCGGGTGTTCGAGAAGCGCCTTGCGCGAGCGCGGTCGCGGCAAGTCAACATCCATGATGTTGCCAATCCGAGCATTCGGCCCGTTCGACATCATCACCACTCGATCGGCGAGCATGATCGCTTCATCAACATCATGGGTAACGCAAACCGTCGTCACCTTGGTCCGGCTCCAGACCTCCATGAGAACTTCCTGCAGCTCCCACCGCGTCAGGCTATCAAGCATTCCGAACGGCTCATCAAGCAGCAATAGCTTAGGTGAAAGCGCAAATGCCCGCGCAATCCCAACCCGCTGCCGCATACCATTCGACAAATCACTCGCCAATTTATCCATGACGTCAGCTAGTCCAACCCGCTCCAGGTAATATGAGACAACGTCATCCCGCTCGCTTTTCTTGGCATGCGGATAGACCCGATCGACCCCCAGCATCACGTTCTCTCGCGCGCTCAACCATGGAAATAGAGACGGTGCCTGAAACACCACCGCTCGGTCGGGCCCCGCTGTCGTAACTTCCCTGGCATCCAGAATTACACCGCCAGCCGAAATCTCATTTAGTCCCGCCGTCATCGACAGCACCGTCGACTTGCCGCAACCCGAATGCCCTATCAGCGAAATAAACTCACCTTTTTTCACCTTGAGATCGAAACCATCGACAACAGTCAAAGGCCCCTTCGGGGTCGGATATATTTTCTTCAACTGCGAATATTCGAGATACCGTTCCGCACGCCGCGACAGCGCTGCCTCCGCATATACTTTCGGCAGTTTTCGAAATTTTCGGCCAATCTCAATCGGTAAAATGCTAGGCAGCAATTTTGTGCTTTCCTCTTGCGAGGTTCGCTCTGCGGCAACATCAATCAAATATCTGGTAACAGACTGGCGTAGCTTCTTGAAAGCAGGGTCACTACCCATCGCATTCCTGTCGCGAGGCCGGGGAATATTGACCTTAAACTCTTCACCAAGCTTCGCACCCGGCCCAGGCGTGAGCGGAATGATGCGATCCGCCAGTAAAATCGCCTCATCAACGTCGTTCGTGATCAGAATAACCGTCCGCTTTTCCTGCGAGCAAATCTGCTCAATTTCATCCTGCAATTTCGCCCGTGTCAGCGCATCGAGCGCCGACAGCGGTTCATCCAAAAGCAAGATTTCAGGACTGGTCGACAGCGCCCGAGCAACCGATACACGCTGCCGCATACCACCAGAAAGTTCGGAGGGAAGACGGTCACACGCATGGCCCAACCCCACCATGTCGATATACTTGTGCGCCCGTGCTACTCGCTCTTTTTTGGATTCCTTCCGAAATACTTGGTCAACCGCCAACGAAACATTGCCCAGCACACTCAGCCACGGCAGCAAGCTATAGGATTGAAAAACAACCCCCCGATCAGGCCCTGGCCCAGTGATTGCTTTTTCCTTGATAAGGATCTCACCCTCGTCCGGCTCGGATAAACCCGCAATCGCAGAGATCAGCGTTGTCTTGCCTGACCCTGAGAACCCCACAATGGCAATGAATTCGCCTTCTTCCACTGTGAGATTTATGTCATCGAGCACCACCATCCGCCCACGGCCCTCGCCATAAGACTTCGACACACCTTTAAGTTCGAGAAATGCCATTCGTATCTCCCTCGCTTACCGATTTGTGGAATAAGAAAAAGCTGCCTGCAGCGCGAACATCAGCCGATCGAGCATGAAGCCGATCAAACCGATCGTCACGACGGCAACCATGATCTTCGCCAGTGACTGCGATGAGCCGTTCTGAAATTCGTCCCAGACAAATTTCCCAAGACCTGGATTCTGCGCCAGCATTTCAGCCGCGATCAGCACCATCCAACCCACACCCAGAGACAACCGCAGACCCGTAAAAATCAACGGAAGTGACGACGGCAACACCAGTTTCGTGATTGTCCGCCAGGTGGGTAACTGCAAAACGCGGCCAACGTTCCATAAATCTTTGTCGATCGATGCCACACCAAGTGATGTGTTGATAAGCGTCGGCCATAGCGAACACAGCGTCACGGTAACGGCTGACACCACCAGTGATTTCGGCATCGCATCACTGGGGTCCAGATAGACCGCCGATACCACCATTGTTACAATTGGCAGCCATGCCAGCGGTGAAACCGGTTTGAAAATTTGTATCAAAGGGTTGAGCGCGCCATTCACCGTTTGCGATAAACCGCACATAATACCAAGCGGCACGGCAAGAATCGTGGCAATCACAAAGCCCAAAGCCACTGTCTTCAAGCTGGTAAAAATTTGATCGATGTATGTCGGCTTGCCAGTGTAAACGCGATTTTTCGCACGTTCAGGCTTGCCCGCCGCAATGTATTTTGCATTGCGCACCGCTTGCCGCTTATAAAATGCAACTGCTTTTTCCCGCTCTGCCAAGTGGTCGGCATAAAGGTTCTTGGTTTGCTCCCAAACCTGTGCCGGCCCAGGAATAACACCCAGT
>Ga0209345_10000733_pt1 | contig 41974 bp, 44 predicted proteins | sample Cruoilmetagenom7_FD_187294 | JGI IMG/M metagenome (GOLD analysis project Ga0209345, IMG submission 187294) | Oil polluted marine microbial communities from Coal Oil Point, Santa Barbara, California, USA - Sample 7 (SPAdes) (version 2) | ecosystem: Environmental > Aquatic > Marine > Oil seeps ...
TCCCGCAGCTCCGCCTGCCGCATCACCGGCGCGAAAAACCGCATCACCCGGCCCGACTGCCCAAGCGCGCCCAGCACGGCGTTTTGCAGCACGGTATATTCCATCGCCAGCGAGGAGATCTGAAACGTCCGCCCCAACCCCGCCCGCGCCCGCTGCACGGTGGTCATCGGCGTCACGTCCTGCCCCGCGAAATGCACCGTGCCACTGTCCGAGCGCAGCCCACCCGCGATCTGTTTGATCAGCGTCGACTTACCCGCCCCGTTGGGGCCGATCAGCGCGTGGATCTCGCCCTTGCGCAGGGTGATCGAGACATTATCGGTGGCCTTCAGCGCGCCAAAGCTTTTGTGCAGGTTGCGCACATCCAAAAGCGCTTCAGTCATGGGCCACCTCCCGTCCGGCGATCAGGCCGATCATGCCGCCGCGGGCAAAGAGCACGACCAGCAAGAGCAGCAGCCCCAGATAGATGTGCCAGAACTCCGACAGCCCGCCCAAGACATGCTCGAGCAAGATAAACAGCGCAGCACCCGCCACCGGGCCAAAGAGCCGCCCCACCCCGCCGAGGATCACAAAGACCATGATCTCGCCAGAGGTTTGCCAGCTAAACATCGTCGGGCTGACAAAGCGGTTGAGGTCGGCAAAAAGAGCGCCTGCCAGCCCGGTGACAGCACCCGAGATGACAAAGGCCACCAGACGCAGACGGAACGGCGCGAGGCCGACGCTTTCAACCCGCTCCGCGTTCTGCCGCGCTGCCGAAAGCGCTAGGCCGAAGGGCGCGCGGGCGAGACGGCCAGCAAAGAACAGGACCGCTGCGAGAATGACAAAAGCGATGCCAAAGAAGGTCAGCGGGTCGAGCGTGTTCAGCCCCGGAAAGCCGTTGCGCACATAGATCGACAGCCCGTCTTCGCCGCCATAGGCGGGCCAAGAGATGGCGAAGTAGAACAGCATCTGGCCGAAGGCGAGCGTGACCATGATGAAATAGACGCCCGAGGTGCGCAAAGACAGCGCGCCGATCAGCAGCGCCGCAAGGCCCGAGACCACAAGCGCCACCAGCCAGATCACCGGCATCGACTTGGTGCCTTCGATCAGAAACGGACTTTCCATCAGCGGTGTGTAGCTTTGGGCATGGGCGGCCAAAATGCCCATGGCATAGCCGCCGAGGCCGAAAAACGCGGCGTGGCCAAAGCTGACCAGCCCGCCGAGGCCGAGGGCGATGTTCAGCCCCACGCCCGCCAGTGCCAAGATCGCGGCCTTGGTCGCCAGCGTGATGATGAACGGCTCGTCCAGCGCAAAGGCGGCCAGCGCCGTGGCGGGCAGCAGCAGAAAGAGGAAGGTGTTGAGGATCGTTTCGCGGGTCATCTTACGCCTCCCCGAACAGGCCGGTGGGCTTGAACAACAAGACCCCCGCCATAAGAATGTAGATCGACATGGAGGCCAGCGATGAGCCGACCGAAGTGGCCGCAGAGGCTTCCATGAAATTAGCAAAAAGCAACGGCAGTAGGACCGAGCCGAGCGTGTCGGTCAGCCCCACCAACAGCGCGCCGATCAGCGCGCCTTTGATAGAACCAATGCCGCCGATGACGATGACCACGAAAGCGAGGATCAAGACCGGCTCGCCCATGCCAACCTGCACCGACTGGATCGCGCCCACCAGCGCGCCCGCCAACCCTGCCAGCGCCGCGCCGAGGGCGAAGACCAGCGTGTAGAGCTTGGCGATGTCGACGCCGAGGGCGGCGATCATCTCGCGATCGGCCTCGCCTGCCCGGATTTGGATGCCGATGCGGGTGCGGGCGATCAGCAGGAAAAGCCCCGCCGCAATCGCCAGACCAACGCCGATGATCACCAGACGGTAGAGCGGATATTGAATGCCGCCCGGCAGCATTACCGGGCCAGAAAGCGCTGAGGGAATGTCGAGAAACAGCGGGAAGGAGCCAAAGAGGAACCGCGTGCCTTCGGAAAAGATCAGGATCAGCGCAAAGGTGGCCAACACCTGATCAAGGTGGTCGCGGTCGTAAAGCCTGCGAATAACCGTCATCTCGATCAGACAGCCCGCCAAAGCTGCCGCCGCCAAGGCCGCGACCAGCGCCAGCAAAAACGACCCCGTCGCCGCCGCGACCGCCGCCGCCGCAAAGGCACCGACCATATAGAGCGACCCATGGGCGAGGTTAATCAGCCCCATCACCCCGAAAATCAGCGTGAGGCCCGCCGCCATCAAAAACAGCATGATCCCGGATTGGACCCCGTTGAGCACCTGTTCTATGAGCAGGATGAGTGACATTTGGCAAAGCCTCCCGGCGCGCCGGACGATGCCCGGCGTGAATGCGTGAAAATGTCGGCCCCGACGCTCCGCCGGGGCCGCAAAGGATTACATCTTGCAGTCAGCCGCGTAGGCGTCAGCGTGATCGGTCAGCGAGGGGCCGACGAGCTTGTTGGTGTAAACATCGCCCTCCTTCACCACTTCGCGGACGTAGTAATCCTGAATCGGATGCTGGTTGTTGCTAAAGCTGAACTTGCCCCGGACAGAGGCGAAATCCGCTTCCTTCAGCGCCGCTTGGAAGGCGTCCGCGTCCGACACATCAGCCTTGTCCATCGCGCTCAGCAACAGGTTGGCGGTGTCGTAGCCTTGGCTGGCATAGAGCGAGGGCAGACGGTCGTATTCCTCTTGGAAAGCGGCCACGAACTCTTTGTTCGCCTCATTGTCGAGGTCCTTGTTCCACTGGCTTGTGTTCTTGATGCCAAGCGCGGCTTCACCCACGGCCTGCAAGATGCCTTGGTCAAAGCTGAAGGCCGGGCCCACGACAGGCAGATCGACGCCGGAGTTGGCATACTGCTTGAGGAAGGAAATCCCCATGCCGCCGGGCAGGAAGAAGAAGACGCTGTCCGCACCCGACGCGCGGATCTGCGCGATCTGCGCGGCATAGTCGGTCTGGCCGAGATCGGTATAAACCTCACCCGCCGCTTCGCCCTCGTAGGTGCGCTTATAGCCCGTCAGCGCGTCCTTGCCCGCGGGGTAGTTCGGGGCCAGCATGAAGGTGTTCTTGTAACCTGCGTCATTGGCATAAGCACCCGCCGCCTCGTGCAGGTTGTCGTTCTGCCATGCGACGTTGAAATAAAGCTTGTTGCAGCCCTTGCCCGCCAGTGCCGAAGGGCCAGCATTAGGCGAGAGGTAGAACTTGCCCTGCGCGGTCGCCGCCGGCACCACGGCCATTGCGAGGTTCGACCAAATGATGCCGGTCATCACGTCTACCTTCTCGGACTGGATCATTTTGTCGGCCAATTGCACGGCGATCTCGGGCTTGCGCTGGTCGTCTTCGATAACGACCTCAAGGTTCTCATTGCCCGCCATCTTGGCCGCCAGCATAAAGCCGTCGCGCACGTCGATGCCAAGGCCCGCGCCGCCGCCTGAGAGGGTGGTGATCATGCCGACCTTCACCTTGCCCTCTTCGGCCCATGCGCCGCCGGCTGACAGTGCCGCGACCGAGGCCGCCATCACGAGTGTTTTCATCTTCATTTCGTTCTCCCTTGGTTGGTTTGGGCCTCTTTGACGGGCCCGCTTTGTTGGGTCGTTTAGCCAGCTTAGCGAGGGGAATTGACCCTGTCAGGTCACCCTTGCGCGGGTCTTGTATTTTTCGTTGTCCCAGAGCCGGTTTTTCATCACATCGCGAATGATCGCGACGGCTTTGGAGACATCCTCAGCGTCGAGGTATAGCGGCGTGAAACCAAAGCGCATGATGTCCGGCGCGCGGAAGTCGCCGATCACGCCACGGTCGATCACCGCCTGCATGGCGGCATAGCCTTCTTCAAACCGGAACGACACCTGACTCCCCCGCTCGGCGCTGTTGCGCGGGCTGGCGAGCGTCAGTTGCGGCACGTCGCGCTCGATCTCTTCAATGAACTGCTCTTGCAGCGCGATTGAGGCCGCGCGCAGCTCTTGCATATCCACGTCAGCCCAGAGCTCCATGGCGACTTCAAGCGCGGTAAGCTGGATCACCGGCGGCGTGCCGACACGCATCCGCTCGATCCCCTTCCCGGGCTGGTAGCTCTCCTCAAAGGCAAAGGGCTGGCGGTGACCAAGCCACCCGGCAAGCGCGGGCTGCACTTCATCCGCCAGATCAGGCCGTACATAGATGAACCCCGGCGCGCCGGGGCCGCCGTTGAGGTATTTATAGGTGCAACCGACCGCGAATTCGGAGTTGCTGCCCGCCAGATCCACCGGCAGAGCGCCCGCCGAATGCGCGAGATCCCAAATCATCACCGCACCATTGGCGTGGGTCAGTTCGGTCATCGCCTTCATGTCATGCTTGCGCCCGGTGCGGTAATCGACCTCGGTCAGCATAACGGCGGCGATGTCTTCGTTGATCGCGTCTTTCACTTCTTCGGGTGCCACGGTGCGCAGCTCATACCCCTGTTCCAGCAGCCCGACCAAGCCTTCGGCCATATAGAGGTCCGACGGAAAGTTGCCGCTGTCGGACAAGATCACCTTGCGCCCGGGCCGCAGTTTCACCGCCGAGGCCAGCGCCTGAAACACCTTGATCGACAGGGTGTCGCCCATGACGACCGAGCCTTCCGGCGCGCCGACAATGCCCGCGACCATATTGCCCACCCGCGTCGGCTGCTCCATCCAACCGGCTTGGTTCCAGCCGCGGATCAGCATTTGCCCCCATTCGTCGGCGATCATCTCCTGCACCCGCCCAGCAGCGGCCTTAGGCAGCGGGCCGAGCGAGTTTCCGTCGAGGTAGATGACACCCTCAGGCAAAACGAAGGCTTCTTTTTTCAAAACGTTAGACACCTACAGTGCTCCTCTGACATGCCATAGCTCGGGGAAGAGTTCCACTTCGAGCATCTTGCGCAGATAGGTCACACCCGAAGTGCCCCCGGTGCCGCGCTTGAAACCAATGATACGTTCCACGGTGGTGACGTGGTTGAACCGCCAGCGCCGGAAATAGTCTTCGAGATCGACCAGCTTTTCAGCCAATTCGTAAAGTTCCCAATGGGTTGTCGGGTCTTCATAAACCTTCTGCCAAAGGTCTTGCACCTCCTGCTTCGGCGCCCAACCCTTAGGCTTCGGTCCGCCGGCCAAAGGCGCTGCGCCCATCCGCTCACACATCAGATCGATGGCCACTTGATAGAGGCTTGGCTTTTCCATCTCGGCCACCAATGCGGCATGGGGCTCCGGCGTATGCTCATGCAGTTTGGTCAGCGCCGCGATGCGGTTGCCCAGCAGGTATTCGATCAAGCGGTATTGATAGGACTGAAATCCCGACGACGCGCCCAGATAGGGGCGAAACGCGGTATATTCGCTGGGCGTCATGGTGCGCAGCACGTCCCATGCGGAATTAAGCTGCTCAAAGATCCGCGCCACGCGGGTCAACATCTTGAAACTCTGACGCAATTCCCCAGCCTGCAACGCCTCGCGGCAGGCCGTGAGCTCATGAATCGCCAGCTTCATCCAAAGCTCCGAGGTCTGGTGCTGGATGATGAACAGCAGCCCATCATGCGCCATGTCGAGCGGGTTTTCGGTGGTCAGGATCTGGTCCAGCCCGAGGTAATCGCCATAGGATTTGTCCTTGGCGAAACTCATCTTGGCGCCTTTTGAGGCTTCGTCGAAGGTGCTCATTTGCCCTCTCTCAGTGCGAACCGCTGGATTTTGCCGGTGGCGGTTTTCGGTAGTTCCTTGAGGAACCGGATGTCGCGCGGGTATTTGTACGGCGCGATAGTCGCCTTAACATGATCCTGCAACGTCTTGATCGTCAAGGCATCTTCGGCAGTACCCTCGACCAGAACCACATGCGCCTGCACGATGGAACCCCGCGCCTCATCCGGGGCGGCAACCACCCCGCATTCGCTGACAAACGGATGGCTCAGCAAGGCCGCTTCAACCTCCGGACCCGCGATGTTGTAGCCGGAACTGATGATCATATCGTCATTGCGCGCCGCGAAATGCAAATAGCCGTCTTCGTCCATGGTGAAACTGTCGCCGGTGATGTTCCAGCCGTCTTTCACATAATCGGCCTGCCGCTTATCGCCGAGATAGCGGCACCCTGTCGGACCCCGCACGGCCAAGCGGCCCACTTCTCCACACGGGACCTCATTGCCCTCCGCATCAATTACCCGCGCCTCATAGCCGGTCACCGGCTTGCCCGTACAGGCGGCGCGGTGGTCGTCGAAACGGTTGGAAATAAAGATATGCAGCATCTCCGTCGCGCCGATCCCGTCCAGCATGGGCTTTCCGGTCTTTTCTTGCCATTCGTGATAAACGGGCGCAGGCAGCGTTTCCCCGGCCGAGACAGCGGCGCGCAGGCTGCTGAGGTCCGCGCCCTCTTCCATCGCCTGTAGCATAGCGCGGTAAGCGGTGGGCGCGGTGAAACAGACGGTCGCCTTATACTTCTCGATAATCTCGATCATATTCGGCGGACTGGCGGTTTCCAGCAGCGTTGCCGCCGCGCCAAAGCGCAGGGGGAAGACCGCGAGACCGCCAAGGCCAAAGGTAAAGGCCAAGGGCGGCGAGCCGACAAAAACGTCTTCCGGTGTGACGCCAAGTACCTCACGCGCATAGCCATCCGCGATGATCAGAAGATCACGGTGAAAATGCATTGTTGCCTTAGGGTTACCCGTCGTTCCTGAGGTAAACCCAAGCAGTGCCACATCGTCTTGTGATGTTTGCACGGCCTCGAACTGCACCGGTTTTTCCAGTGCCAAACGGTCCAACTCGGCGTCGTGGTTGCTGGTCCCGTCAAAGCCGACAACGGTCTTGAGATACTTAGACGACTTCGCGCAGGTGGTCATCTCGTCCATCAGACGCGTATCGCAAAAGGCATGGCTGATCTCGGCCTTATCGACAATCGCCGACAACTCCCCTGCACGCAGCATGGGCATGGTGTTGACCACCACCGCCCCGGCCTTGCTCGCCGCCAGCCAGCAGGCCACCATCGCCGGATTGTTGGCCGAGCGGATCAGGACGCGGTTGCCGGGCTTCAACCCGAGGTCTTCCACCATGGCGCGGGCCAGACGGTTGGTCCAATCCGCCAGTTCCTTGTATGTGCGACGGCGACCGTTCCCGATTAGGGCTGTGCGATCTCCGAACCCATTTTCCACCATAGAGTCAGTGAGTTCGACGCCGACATTCAAGCGCTCAGGGTAGTTAAATCTGGAGAGGTTGAACTCTGGCCATTGGTCCATCGGCGGCAGGTTGTCGCGGGCGAAAGTGTCTTCATGTCCGCTTTGGTACAGCTTCATCCCATGGCTCCCAATGTCTGGCGCGCGATGACCACACGTTGCACGTCTGACGCGCCCTCGTAAATGCGCAAGGCTCTGATTTCGCGGTAGAGTCGTTCAACGGCCTCGCCATGGCGCACGCCGTCGCCGCCGTGCAGTTGGACGGCTGTATCAATCACCTTTTGCGCCTGATCGGTGGCAAAGAGTTTGGCCATGGCCGCCTCGCGGGTAACACGCGGTGCCCCGCTGTCCTTGGTCCAAGCGGCGCGGTAAACTAGCAGGGCCGCCGCGTCCACATCCACGGCCATGTTAGCGATATGGCCTTGGACCAGTTGCAACTCGCTCAGCGGCGCGCCTTGCACATGACGGTTGGTCACACGCTCCAGCGCCTCGTCCAGCGCGCGGCGGGCAAAGCCCAAAGCGGCGGCGGCGACTGTCGAGCGGAAGACGTCGAGCACCGACATCGCAATGGCGAAGCCGCGACCCGCCTCGCCCAAGAGCGCCGATCCGGGCAGTTTCACGCCATCGAAATGCAGCGTGGCCAGCGGGTGTGGGGCCATGACTTCGAGGCGTTCCTCGACCTTCAGCCCGGGCGTGTCAGCCGGCACGATGAAGGCCGAGAGCCCCTTGGCGCCCGGTGCCTCACCGGTGCGGGCAAAGACGGTGTAGACGTCCGCGATACCGCCGTTGGAAATCCACGTTTTGCGGCCGTCGAGCACATAGCCATTGCCCTCAGCCTTGGCCGTCATGGTGGAGTTTGCCACGTCGGAGCCGGACTGCGGCTCGGTCAGGGCAAAGGCCGAGATCGCCTGCCCCGAGCGCGTCTTGGGCAGCCATTCGGCCTTTTGCTCATCGGTCCCGAAGAGCGAGATCGCCCCTGTGCCAAGCCCCTGCATCGCAAAGGCAAAATCCGCCAGCCCGTCGTGGCGCGCGAGCGTTTCGCGGATCAGGCAAAGGCTGCGCACGTCGAGCACCTCATCACCCTCGGCGCCGCTATGGCGCAGCCAGCCGTCTTGGCCCATCATCGTCACCAAATCGCGGCAGGCCCCGTCGGTGTCGCCGTGATCGACGTTTACCAGTTCCTTACCGGCCCAGTCGTCCAGCGCCAAAGCCAGTTCTTTGTGGCGCGGCTTAAAGAAGGGCCAGTCGAGAAAACTCTTGTCAGCCATGGTTTACGCCTCCCCGCGTTGTTTTATCATTTGGCTATGGGTCACTTAGTCGCCCTCAAAAACCGGACGTTCTTTGGCGACAAAGGCGTTATAGGCGCGCTCAAAATCGCCGGTCTGCATGCAGATCGCCTGCGCCTGTGCCTCGGCTTCGATCGCCTGTTCAATGGACATGGCCCATTCCTGCGCCAGCATCGTCTTTGTCATCATATGCGCGAAATTCGGGCCAGCCTGAATTTTCTGCGCCAGTTTCAGCGCTTCGTCTTCCAGCGTCTCACCCGTCACCAGAAGGTTGTAGAAGCCCCAGCGTTCGCCTTCCTCCGCCGACATTGCGCGCCCGGTGTAGAGCAGTTCCGCCGCCCGGGTCTGGCCAATTATGCGCGGCAGGATTGCGCAGGCGCCCATGTCGCAGCCTGCGAGGCCGACGCGAGTGAAGAGGAACGCCGTCTTGGCCTCCGCCGTGGCCAGCCGCAGGTCCGAGGCCATGGCGATGATTGCACCCGCGCCGACGCAGACGCCGTCCACCGCCGCGATGACCGGCTTGCCGCAGTTCACGATGGCTTTGACCAAATCACCGGTCATCCGGGTGAAACGGAGCAGTTCTTTCATGTTCATCCGGGTCAAAGGCCCAATGATATCATGCACATCGCCGCCGGAGCTGAAGTTGCCACCATTGGAGCCAAAGATCACCACATCGACGTCATCAGCATAGACCAAATCGCGGAACCAGTCGCGCAGCTCGGCGTAGCTGTCAAAGGTCAGCGGGTTTTTACGGTCGGGCCGATCCAGCCGTACGGTAGCGATACGGTCTTTAATTTTGCATTGGAAGTGTTTGACATCACTGCGCATTTACTTGTTCCTTTTGTTCTGACTTGGCGGCAAAGGCCTGTAGCCGTGCTGCCATAGCGCGGGCATCATCGGGGGAGACGTCGCGCAGTTTCTCGTTGATCCAGTCCTGATGCGCCTCAGCCTGACGGGCGAACTCTGTCGCGCCATCGGGGGTCAGCCGCAGCATCATGGCGCGGCGGTCGCCGGGCACGGGGATACGTTCGACCAAGCCTTCTTCGCTGAGCCGGTCAGCAATACCGGTGACATTGCCGTTCGACACCCGCAACACGCCGGACAGTTGGCTCATCTTCAGCCCCTCGGGGTGACGCGAGAGCGCCGACATGACGTCAAAGCGCGGCAGGGTCGTGTTGTGGGTGCGGCGCAGCTCGTCGCGCAGGTCTTGCTCAATGCCGCGCACAACTTTGAGCAGCCGCAGCCAAAGCCGCAAACGGTCCTTGGCATCGGCGCTCATACTTCGCCCCCCGACAGGGACAGCGCATGGCCGTTGACCGCCGCCGCCGCGTCGGACAGCAGATAAAGCGCCGCCGCCGCGACCTCGGAGGTCTCCACAAATCGGTTTTGCGGGCTGGCGCGTTTGAGAATGGCACGGGCTTCCTCGGCGCTTTTGCCGGTGCTGGCGGTGATGTTTTCCACCGAGCGTTCCAGCAGCGGCGTATCGATGAAACCGGGGCAGATCGCGTTGACGGTGATGCCCGTGCGCGCCAGTTCCAACCCAAGCGCGCGGGTCAGGCCGACGACGCCGTGTTTCGCCGCGACATAGCCCGCGACGTAAGGATACCCCTTGAGCCCGGCGGTGGAGGCCACGGCGATGAGGCGGCCTTGCTTGGCCTCTTTCATCTCGGCGAGTGCGGCTTGCCAGACGTTAAAGACGCCGGTGACGTTCACGGCCAGCATGTCGTTCATGTCCTGCGCGGTGATCTTGTCAAAGGGCGCGGAATGGGCGGCGCCGGCGTTGGCGATGACGCCGGTGATGGGGCCGTTCTCGGCGCGTGCGGCGGCGAAGGCCGTTTGCACAGCTTCCACATCGGTCACGTCGCAGGTCTGGAACGGCAGCCCCTGTTCGCGCAGGGGCGCTTCGCGGCGGCCCATGATGGTGACCTTGGCGCCGCTTTTGGCCACGGCATGGGCGATCTCGGCACCCACGCCGGAGCCGCCGCCGGTGATGACGATATGGCTCATACTTTCTCCATCTCGGCAGCACGGTCCGCCAGACGCCACGCCTGATCACGGCCGGGGCCGTAAGGCAGCGGCCAATCGGCATGACGGTCGCCGATGGATGCCGCGGCATGGAGCGTCCAGTAAGGATCGGCCAGATGCGGACGGGCGAGGCAGACCAGATCGGCGCGGCCCGCCATCAGGATCGAATTGACGTGGTCGGCCTCATAGATGTTGCCTACGGCCATGGTCTTGATGCCGCCGTCGTTGCGGATGCGGTCGCTGAAGGGCGTCTGAAACATGCGGCCATAGACCGGTTGCGCTTGTTTGGAGGTCTGGCCTGCGGAGACGTCGATGATATCGGCCCCGGCTTCGCTAAACATGCGGGCGATTTCGACGGCTTCTTCGGGGGTGACGCCGTCCTCTTCGACCCAGTCATTGGCCGAGATGCGCACGGCCATGGGCTTTTCCTCGGGCCATGCGTCGCGCATCGCTTTGAAGACTTCCAGCGGGTAGCGCATGCGGTTTTCCAAGCTGCCGCCATACTCATCCTCGCGTTGGTTCGACAGCGGCGAGATGAAGGACGAGATCAGGTAGCCGTGGGCCGCGTGCAATTCGACCATGTCGAAGTTGGCGCGGTCGGCCATGCGGGTGGCTTCGACGAATTCGTCACGGATTTGGTCCATGTCTTCGCGGGTCGCCGCCTTGGGCACGGCGTTGTTCTCGGACCATGGGATCGCGGAGGCGGAAATGGTGTCCCAGTTGCCAGCCTTCAGCGGCGCGTCCATCTCTTCCCAACCCAGTTGGGTCGAGCCTTTGCGCCCCGAATGGCCGATCTGGCAGCAGATTTTAGCCTCAGTCTCGGCATGGACGAAATCGGTCAGACGCTGCCACGCCGCCTCATGCTCGGGGGCATAGAGACCGGGGCAGCCGGGGGTGATGCGGCCCTCGGGTGAGACGCAGGTCATCTCGGTATAGACCAGCCCTGCCCCGCCTTTGGCGCGTTCGGCGTAGTGCACGAGGTGCCAGTCGGTCGGGCAGCCGTCGACGGCCTTGTATTGCGCCATGGGCGAGACCACGATGCGGTTGTTGAGCTTCATCTCGCGCAGTTGGAAGGGCGCGAACATCGGGGCGCGGACCTGGCCGTTGGTGTCAGCACCCGCCTGTTCGAGGAACCATTTCTCGGCCCCTTCTAGCCATTTCGCATCCCGCTCGCGCAGGTTCTCGTGGCTGATCCGCTGGCTGCGGGTCAGCATGGAGTAGTTCAGCTGCACCGGGTCAAGGTCGAGATAGCGTTCCACATCCTCGAACCATTCAACCGAGTTGCGGGCCGCCGATTGCAGGCGCAGGACTTCGAGGCGACGGGCCTCTTCGTACTTTTCAAAGGCCGTGGGCAGGTCGGCGTCGTCGGTGACGTGTTTCGCCAGTGAGATCGCGGATTCCAGCGCCAGTTTCGTGCCCGAGCCGATCGAGAAATGCGCCGTGGCCGAGGCGTCGCCCAAAAGCACGACATTCTCATGGCTCCAGTTTTCGCACAACACGCGGGGGAATTTGATCCAGGCCGAGCCGCGGATGTGGCTCGCGTTGGTCATCAGCTTGTGGCCGTCCAAGTGGTCTTTGAAGATCTCTTCGCAGATCGCGATGGTCTCCTCTTGGGTCTTTTCGCCAAAGCCGTAGGCGTCAAAGGTGTCTTGGCTGCATTCAACGATGAAAGTCGCGGTGTCTTTGTCGAACTGATAGGCGTGGACCCAGATCCAGCCCTTGTCGGTCTTCTCAAAGATGAAGGTGAAGGCGTTGTCGAATTTCTGATGCGTGCCGAGCCAGACAAAGGGACAGCGACGCACGTCGATGTCGGGTTTGAAGGTCTCTTCGAACTCCATGCGGGTTTTGGAGTTGAGCCCGTCAGCGGCGACCACGAGATCGTAGTCGTCCATATATTCGGAGGCGGCTTTGACCTCCGTCTCGAACTGCAGGTTCACGCCCAACTCCCGTGCGCGGTTTTGCAAGATCAGCAGCAGGCGCTTGCGCCCGATGCCGCAAAAGCCGTGGCCGGAACTGTGGATCACGTTGCCCTTGTGATGCAGCGCGATGTCGTCCCAATAGGCAAAGTGGCTGCGGATTTCCTTGGCCGAGACCGGATCGTTCACTTCCAGATTGTCGAGCGTTTCATCCGAGAGCACCACGCCCCAGCCGAATGTATCATCGGCGCGGTTGCGTTCCAGAACGGTGACGTCCGCATCAGGCTGACGCAGTTTCAGCGAGATCGCAAAATACAGCCCCGCAGGGCCGCCGCCAAGACAGATTGCACGCATCGAAAATCCCTTCTGGTCCTCTTTACCGGAAAGCCTAGGGTGAGTCGCGCTATCGTTCAAGGATAAATATTTTAGGCTTAAACTAAATGGCAGAGAGGCGTTGCAGAGTGGCTGTTGGATTGAACCCGAACGCGCTACAGCCTATGCAAACCGAAGAAATATGATGAGAGGCAGTAGAATGACGAACCCGGCAAAAGCAGATTGGCTGGCGGTGGAGTGGTTTGAAAACCGCCTTTCGGTCTGGGCCATGCAGGGCAGCACTGTACTGGACACCGCCACGGGGGCGGCCATTGGCGACAGCGTTGACGCCCTCATTCAATCTCTGACCCAGCTTGTCGCATCTTGGGGTCTATCCGCCCGCCTGCCCACGGTGGTGGCTGGCTGGCCCGAGGCCGCTTGGCGTGCTGTGCCCTGTAGCGCCGTAGCCGATAAAACCGCCGCGCAACCTGATGAAAACTTTAACCTTCAATTCATTCCCGGACTGCGCCAAAGCGAGCCAAGTGGCCTTTTGCACGGCGCTGAAACCCGCATTGCCGGGTTCCTGAGCCTGAACAAAGATTGGGATGGGGTGATCTGCCTGCCGGGGGCAACATCGGTCTGGGCGCAGGTGAGCGCGGGCGAAGTGGTTAGCTTTCAGGGTTTCTTAACAGGCGAATTGATCGCGACACTCGGCGCAGACGGCCCTGCCCCGGAAAATACCGCGCTGGACGATACGGCATTTGACGAAGCGCTGAGTGATGGGCTTTCGCGGCCCGAGCGCCTTGCCGGGCGTCTGGCCTCGCTGCGCGCTGACCGGATGATTGGCGACATGCCTGCACCCACGGTGCAGGCGCGGCTGGCGGGCACCTTAATTGGCGCGGAACTGGCAGCGGCGCGGCCCTATTGGCTGGGCCAGTCCTTGGCAGTGATCGGACCGGAGGCTGAGGCGAGCCTCTATATGCGCGCCTTGGCACAGCAGGGTGCGCCCGCGACGCAGGCTGACGCAAAACGCATGGCGCTGGCTGGTATTTGCGCGGTGCGACGCGCCACTACCGGGGCGGGATGACCGCCCCGCGCTAGCTCTTTTTCTGCATGTCCAGCGCGACAAGATCTTCGAGCATATCGAGCAGTTCTTCCATCCGCGCCTTGCCAAAGCGGTTTTCAAAATCGGCAAAAAGCGCAGCGGCATCTTCGGCGTGATCTTGCAGGATCTGACATCCCTTATCGGTCACCGTCACAATGGATTTGCGCCCGTCTTTTGGATCGCTCGCGCGGGTCAGCAGGCCCTCTTGCTCCATCGCGCGCAACATCCGTGTCAGGCTGGGCAACAGCAGGCAGGTTGCCTGCGCCAGCGCGGTCTGCTCCATCGGGCCGGATTCGTCCAATACCCGGATAACGCGGAACTTCTGCTCGGAAATGCCGCTTTCATTGAGGATCTCGCGGATCGGTCCCATGACCCGTTCGCGTGCGCGCAACAGGGCAATCGGCAGGGAACGGGCCGTGCGGCGCAGGGGGGGCTTGGTGGCCATTCTTGACGGGCTCCTGATCGCTTCTTAACAAGTCAAACGCCGCCCCGTTTTCAGAGCGGTCACAACAGCATAGCCGCTGCGCGCGCGTTCTTGAAGAGCGGATGCAGACATCGGGGTCAGGGAAAGGGCGCAAGATGCACCACATGCGAATGATGAAGGCAGAGGAAGGCCGAACATGAACTGGGAAGATTTCCGCCATTGGGGCCGCCGCGCGGCTGATTGGGCCGCTGATTACCACGCGGGCCTGCGCCAGCGCCCCGTGCGCGCGCAGGTGGCTCCGGGTGCGGTGCTGGCCGCCCTGCCCGACACGCCCCCGGAAAGCGCCGAGGCGATGCAGGCGATCTTTGACGATTTTGAGCAGACCATTATGCCGGGCATGACCCATTGGCAGCACCCCCGCTTCTTTGCCTATTTCCCGGCCAATGCCGCACCCGTGTCGGTGCTGGCGGAATACTTCGTGTCGGCTATCGCGGCGCAATGTATGCTGTGGCAGACCTCGCCCGCAGCGACCGAGTTGGAAACGCGGGTTTGCGACTGGATGCGTCAGGCGGTGGGGCTGCCGGATGGTTTTACCGGTGTGATCCAAGACAGCGCCAGTTCCGCCACGCTCTGCGCCGTGCTGACTATGCGTGAGCGGGCTTTGGCGTGGCAGGGCAACAAAGCGGGCTTGGCGGGCCAACCGCGCTTGCGGGTCTATTGCTCAGCCGAGGTGCATACCTCGATCGACCGGGCGATCTGGATTGCGGGGATTGGCGAAGACAACCTGATCCGCATCCCCACCCAAGGCTCGAACCGCGCGATGGACGCAGAGGCGCTGCGCACCGCGATTGCCACTGACCGGGCCGCAGGCCACCTGCCCGCCGGGATCATTGCCTGCACCGGCGGCACCAGCGCAGGTGCCAGCGATGACATCGCCGCCGTGATGGATGTGGCCGAGGCCGAGGGGCTTTATACCCATGTGGACGCCGCCTGGGCCGGGTCTGCCATGATTTGCCCCGAGTTTCGCGCCCTCTGGGCCGGGGTGGAGCGCGCCGATTCCGTCGTGCTGAACCCGCATAAATGGCTGGGCGCACAGTTTGACTGCACCACGCATTTTCTGCGCGATCCGGAGGACTTGGTGCGGACGCTGGCGATCCAGCCCGAGTACCTGAAAACGCACGGTGCGGATGGGATCGTGAACTATTCCGAATGGTCAGTGCCACTGGGCCGCCGCTTCCGAGCACTGAAACTATGGTTCCTGATCCGGGCGCATGGGCTGAAAGGTCTGCGCGAGATGATCCGCAACCATGTGACATGGGCGCAAGCGCTCGCTGCACGGCTGGACAAGACCGACGGGTTTGCGGTTGTCACCACGCCGATGCTGTCACTCTTTACGTTCCGCCACGCGCCTGAAGGGGTGCAAGACCTTGATGCGCATAACCAAGACCTTGTGAACCGCATCAACGAAGACGGACGCATTTACCTCACGCAAACCCGCATCGACGGGGCGCTGGTGATCCGCTTCCAGGCAGGCGCCTTCACCGCCACGTCAGAGGATGTGGCCACGGCCTATGACGTTATCACTGAACTCGCCGCGCCCTAAGGCGTGATGAGCGTGACCCCGGGAATGGCGCGGATGATTTCCACATCCGCGTCATAGATCGCTGTCATGCGCTCAACCAAGTCCTCGGTCCAACCGGGCATGTCGATCTCTTCCTCGATTTCCTCTTCCAAGGCGAATTTATCTAGGAAAGCGGTGATGACCCGGCGCTTCTGCGCTTCTGACATGTCAGGATGCGTATCAAGATAGCCGCGAAAGCGGTGCATACCTTCGGCCGACATGATCGTGTGCAGCAAATCGAAACCGCCCTTGATCTTGGCATTCGGCGCAATCCCCGCCATCTCGCGGATCACCTGTGCCCAGATCAGCGGCGCGTCTTCATTGCACCAAATCGTGACGGGCACGTCGGGCGCGGTCTCGCGCAACAAGCGGATGGTCTCGGACCATCTGAGATCCTCCGGCCCCTTATCGCCCCAAAAAGCCTCAGCAGACTGGTCGGCGGCCTTTTCAAACAACACCGGCACCAGCGATGCCGGATTGCGGATCGCCATAAAGATGCGAATCTCATCTTCAGGAAAAAGCTGTGCCATCCGCATCATCCGCACAGGTGCCGCTGAATAAAGCATTCCCTGCTGCAGAGCGGTGGCCGGAGAGCGGAAAAAATTCGCGTCCGACAGGATCACCCGGTCCGCCGGTGCCTCATCCAAGACCGCGTCCAACAAAACGTCTCGGGCCACCTCAGACGGGGCGGTTTTATGCATCGCATTCAGCGTGTCGCGAAACAGGTTACGATAGGTGCTCGGCCCCGGCACCTTGACCCCCGCTTTGGCAAAATCGTCCTGATTGCGGAGCAAACATTTCAGCAGCCGCTCGTCTTCGGTAAAATGGACGCCAGTATGCAAAACGAGCTGCATGATATTCCGATCAACTATCAAATCCTTACGGCTAAATAGCGAGTCTGGCTGTCCGTGTAAAATCCGAAAGAAAGGCGCATTTCCCCTCTTGCACCCCCCGAGTCATTTCTCTAAATGAGCCTCCAGTGCCCCTATAGCTCAGCTGGTAGAGCAACTGATTTGTAATCAGTAGGTCCGCGGTTCGAGTCCGTGTGGGGGCACCATCAATACCGGATAAGTATCTTAGATTAAAAGAGATATTGCTGGGGCATGCTTTTTGATCCACCCCACAATCCACCTTTTAGTCACGCCTAGCGCCCGACCTCCGAGCCGCGATGACTACACTTCAACTTACTCACCCACGATCCGAACGCGCCTGAGATAAGTTCTTCGCAGCACCAAACTCGCCCCACAATTCCGCAATTGAAGTTAGAGTGTGATGGCAAACACATCCTTTCATCTAATGCTGGCCAGGCAACTTCGAAAATGTCTGGAGGACTTCTTTGCTAGGGCGAGAAAGAGGGTTCCTTGGGAGCGTGGATTCGGCAGGGAACCGGGCTAACCCCCGCCAATCCTGACCGCTCTCCCTGCTCCTGATCGCTTGGAGCCTTCCTTGAACTTCCGCTGAGTTATCTGCCTTCGTTGGAGCCAAGGGAGTGAAGAATTTCTGAACCTGCCTTTCCCTCACCTTCTCGGCAAGGTGACCGTAGGTGTTCATCACTGTCAGCGTATTGGCATGGCCCAATTGCTTTGCGACTGTGTCGAGAGTAGCTCCGCGCGCAACTAGATCACTTGCATATGTATGTCTGAGACCATGAAAAACGAATTCTTTTGGTAAGTCCGCTTTGGCTGCTGCTGTACGGAACTGCAAGGTATGCTGACGCCGCCAAGGTTTTCCTTTTGCAGAGAGAAAAAGACGCTCGCTTGGGCGCTTTCCCGCGCACGAATTCAAGAAAAAAATCATTCCTTCTTCCGGAAGAAACACGAACCTTGCAGGGCTGCGCTTGAACGCCCTTACAGTGATTCCAAATCCATCCGCCGCAACATCTTCCACGCGAATTGCCCCAAGTTCTCCTACCCGGCAGCCGCTATAGAGCGCCGCCAGAACCAATTGTCGCAAAGCAGGATTGCTAGCTTCGATTAACTTAACGCACTCTTTCCTAGTCAGGAAAAGAGTTCGCGGTTGGTGATTTACCGAAACCCTGTTCAAACATTTCCATGAGCGCTCCGACTGCAGATGACCGCTTTCCCAAGCATAGCGAAAAACCATTCTCAAAATTGTAACCAGCGAATTGAACGTCCGCTTCCGCTTTCGAACCTCGTCGGTACTGAGGCTACTCATGTCCACCTTAGCGGGTGTACTTTCGAAACCCCGCTTTGGGGGGCGCTCTAGAACTTTAACAGCAAGGCGCTGAAGATCCTTCGCATTGAAACACTCAATCGGAATGGCGCTGAAATGGGGGACCAAATGATAATTCATCAGCGTCAAGTTGTTGTAATGGCCCCCCGGGGACCGGGCCAACTTCGACCACTCTAAGTAGTCAGCCATCGCATGGCCGACGGTGTAGATTTCACCAATGGGACACACACTAAGCGCCGAGGCACGACCAACATACTCCGGCGCAACAGATAAAGCGCTGACAGCTCCTGTTTCAAACCATTCAAACGCGCGTGAAATCGCAAGATCAAATGTTATCGCTCGCTTGCTTAAGTTCAGCGCCGGCCCGAGGCATCTTTGTTTGTATTTTCCGTCTGACCGAAGAGTTCGAGCGACCCAGTTGCAGATGCGGCCATCTTGCCGATGCACACCAATATGCCTGCCCTTCAGCAAAACATGCCAATAAGGATACTCTCTATAGCCTAAACGCCAGATTGCATGTTCCGTCTGAAAGGGGCATTGCTGAACGGTATCTACTTCACCCGATGTTCTGGCCCTGTGCTCCAATGTGTTCATACCGCCCCCTCCATCCTTGCCGGCTGGCAAAGATTGACGGATTGCGCACCCGAAATCTACAAAAGAGCCACAAGGACGTCGAACGCTTCAAGAGGTGGTTCACGATTCCAGTTCGGAACTCTTATCCCCAAGCATCGGCAAGCGCATATAGTAGTCACGAGCTTCTTCAATAAACCCATACAATTCCACGTATTTTATCAAAGCTGCTTCCAACAGTTTAATACGCTCTCCGTCTGTCATCTGATAGTCCTCCTGCTCATACTCTCGTCGAGAAAGGTTAACTAGTCGTTAACCGAATGCGCAAACCGCAAGTCGCCCTCAAAGAAGGTCATGGCGAATACCCTTGCTGAGGTGGCAAAAATTAGCCGGAGAATGCTACAGTGAAAGCGGCCAACCACAGCAAGCCAAGAGCCACCGCAAACGCAATGCGCTCGGGCGTACATCTACTGAGCTGCCGTCTTAGTTTCTCATCATCATCCGCCATGAAGCGCAAATAATCTAAGCCGGCGCATTGGCAAGGACGACAAACGAAGAAATTTACTGCACCAGCCTCAGATGTCATTAACTGCGCATCAGATAATGGATTACCTCATAGATGGCATAGCACCAAAGGACAGCCAAAATTACGGCGACGAGCAAGCTTGACCTCCGCCAGCGGCGAACTTTGCGAATGAAACCAACTTCATTCCCGTTATTTTTAGAAGACATTAGACTAAAACGTACTTTCTGTGATTTGGGTACGGTTCGGGCCGTTTGCTTGGTCGCTTCTACCAGAAATTGAGACGGGCGCTATGATCTATATCTACCCGAAGGCTACTAAATCCCGGGAATGCCAATAAAAATAAATCAGGAATGGCCTCTCCCTGAACATGCCACGACCAGTGGCGGATCAGCCGGAAACGACCTCAGATCAAACCACTTGAACCGCGTCCCGTCCGCATTGTGCTGGTCGCCCATGACAATCTGAGGGGCGTTCACGCGATTGCGGATGAGTGCAGCACGAAACGCCCGAAGGTCAATCAGCCACCACGCCTCTAAGCCCGTTTGGTCAGGGTTGGAATGTCCGTAGAACATCCAGTCGCCATTGCCGTTCACAATCTTGGAAAGCTCTGTCTGAGCGCCTGAGGCCACCGCAGAGCGGATCGTGAACTGGTAGGGGTAGCGCTGTGCGTAGCCGGGACGCCTTACCCGTGCAGCCACCCGCATGTCGCGGGCATCCAGCATCATCAGGTCGGTGGCTTGGATGTGGTCGAAAGGATCGGCGGCGGTTTCCAACAGGTAGCCGCCGATCAGTTGCTTTATCTCAGGCAAGAACCTGTCGGACCAGTTCCGGTTGTTGGTGTAGCAGTTCATTTGCTGACAGTCTCCAATGCGGCCCCCACCGCGTTGCCCAAGCCCCGGCAGAGAGGCGCAGGCGGGTTCGTTAGGCCTTGGCCCGAAGGTATTCGATCACGGCCCTCTGAGCGCGCGGATACTGCTCACACAGCAACTCTCCGGCGCAATCCTCTACACACCATTCCAACATTGCCGCTGCGTCTTCATCGGATTGCGGCTCAAAGCAGGATATGCGCTCTGCAAGCCATTCAATGGTCTGATCAAGCTCACCCATTTCGTTAGGCTCGTCCTCCGATTCAGGGGGCGTGGAATTGATCAGCGCTTCCCGCTTGCGGCGTTCGGCCTTCCATTGATTGAGCAGCCGAACGACACCGGTCTGTAGGCTGGCAACTTGGCCTGGCAGGTCCCCTCTCAATTCAACCAGTTCAAGGGTGCTGATCAGGTCTCCAACTATGTTGTTCGCCAGCTTGACGGTATGAGCGGTTGCTGCGCTGTCCCCCGGTTGCTCTGGTGCATCACCCTCAAGCGAGCGGACACAGACGCGTAGAAGGCTGCTGAGGTCATATGCATCGCTGATTGCGGTTGCGAGGTTCGTGTTCATTGTGCTGCCTCCCCTGCCAAACGACGCGCTCCAGTGCGAAGGTTCAGCATTGCGATGTAGGTTGGATTTCTCATGGACTCCTGCCATTCGAGCGTCCCCATGTGAGAGACCGGCCCTTCGGTCTGCCAGTGCATGTTGGCGAGTGCGGCTAGCCCCTCGGCGGTCGTCGGTACATGCTTCAGCATCTCATCTTCGAGGCGGTGCAGTTCTTCGATCATGTCCTCGAGCAACGGATCGCGGCTGTCCACACTGTTGATCAGTTTGCGTAGTGGTCGGCACCGGGCGTCGAGATCAACAAGAGGATCGGGTTCACCTTCGGTCAGGCGTTCGGCATCGGCGCGAAGGGCTGCAATGGCTTCATCAAGCATGCCATCGCAGATGAGGGCTTTCACCTTCCGCAAGGCATCCATCGGGGTTTGCGGCTCAATGGCCATGAGGGCGCGTTCAGCTTTGCCCACCGCCTCTGCGGCGTCACCGACTGCATCTTCACTTGCAGGTGACGTCTTACCACCATTCGCGGCCTGATATGCGTCTCCTACTGCGATAGCGGCCTCGTGGGCTTGGCGGGCATCTTGCAGGGCCTGTAGGGCGTTCGTGAATTTGGACATGTGGGTTTCCTCCGTTCGTGTGGCGTTCGGCCACGGTTGTTTGATTGCAGGCAGTTCAGGCGCGGTATTCGTGGACGACCCCATCAACCGCGATGCGTGAGATGGTCGCCAGATTCACAGAGCGGGGCGCTCGGGCCTTTGCGTCCCAAACGGGCAGCAGATGGGGGTGGCGGGCTTTGCGCGTCTCTACGGCCCGTTTTCCGGCCTCTGTGGCGGCATCACCCTTCACATGACCCTGCAAGGTCGCGGGCTGCACCTGCATGGTGCGCACAGTGCCGTCAGCCTTTGTGAAGGTGACTGCGCAGAAGCGGCCACCGGCTGAGGCGATCAGGTCACGCTTGGCGGCGTAGTCAGGGGCTGCGGCCTCATGCTCCTGTGCGGACCTCAGACCAGCGCGAAGTACACCGATGCGGGCATAGTCGGGTTGCTCCCAATGCGTCTTGCTTTCGAGGATGGCGATTTCGCTTTCGATGCGGGTCACTTCGGGCGATGCCTGTGCTTGCTTGTCGCGTAGGGCGTCCATAGCACGTTCATGTTTGGCGTTCGCCCATGCGGCTTTAAGTGCGCGGCGCATGATCACCCGGAACCCGTACAGATCCATGTTGGCTTTGCGGACCATTTCCCAAGCTGCGGTCATAATGGCTTTGCGGCTGTAGGTCATTTGGCATCCCTTGCTTGCGTGTGTACCGTCGTATCGATACAATGTATATATAGATACACTCACTGTAGTCAATACCCCGTATCGATAAAAAGGACAATGTAGCGATGAATGGCAGTCAGGCACGGATGGCGCGCGCCCTAGTTAAGCTCGGAGTGCGCGAAATTGCATCAGCAGCAGGCGTAACGCCGAACACAATCTCACGGATAGAAAATGGGTCTGATGCAAAACAGTCGACCATCAACGCTGTCCGGGCGGTCTATGAAGATATGGGCGTCAAATTCTTGGCTGCCGGTGACGTGACAACCTCGGCGTCAATCTGCATGGAGGAGCAATTAAAATGAGCGCCGACCCGGATGACAGAATACAAGAAGTAAGGCGGCTTGAGCGGGAGCGCGAATGGATTCCCATATTACTTGCGCTAGGGGCCGCTGCTGTCGGCTACTGGCGTAATGAAGGGTTCCAGACGCCTACGGCTACGGACGCAATTATCGTTGCTGGCATATTCGGCGTCCTGTGGAGCGTCCTCGACATCAGAGTCATGTTAGCGCGCCACCATTGGGCCACTTTACGGAAGTAGCTCCTGAACATAGTGGGTGGCGATGCAGCCGCAAAGAAGCCTCGTAACTAGCCTGTACGGCTTCTCCCCCCGTTACTCCCTAGTTTGAGTACGACTAGACTGGAGAAATGTAACACAACATCGGAAATCGGTTTTCTCCGAAGTTGCGATACTTTTCTACGGTGTTCTTCTAACCAGATTGGGAGAACGCGATACTTTTTTGGCATACCTGTGGGTGTACAAGCTTTCGCAGATCAGCTTTAGGTTGCCTCTGGTCAATCGGCCCGAAGTTAACTAGCATTCCCATAAGGGAGGTGATTGTATGGCAATCTTGCGTCTGTATTGGGCTGCAGTGGCATTCCTATTGTCCGGGCTAATCTCTTATGGGGAATCCAGTATAAGCTCAGTGAGCACCCCCACATATGGTTGCATAGCGCCTCCTTAAATGCGGCGGAAAACGACGCAAATTACCCCTCAGGACCAAATGATGGCCGCATTCGCCATTCGATGCCGGTTCTTCTCACCGAGATTCAACGAACTTCTGCAACGCTTTGCTGATTTGAGTGCCCAACGCCATCGCATCAAAAGGCTTAGTGATCACGTCTTTCGCACCAAGTTCCAGTAGCTCAGCCCTGCATACATCACTCGCACGAGCGGTCAGAAAGATGACCGGCACGTCTCTAAGGCACGCGATTTCACGCAGTTTTTGCATAGTTTCAGGTCCAGACATACCGCGCATTACGACATCAAGTAGGAACAGATCCGGAATGAAATCTTTGGCCCTGCTAATCGCGTCTTCTCCCGACAAGCAATTGGAAACTTTAAAAAAACCAGTTAATTCCAAAGACATTTTGACTAACTCTAGTATATCAGGCTCGTCATCAACATAGATTAATTTTAGCATGGAAATGGTCCTATTAAATATACCCATGCCGCGAATTCCTGAACTATTTTCGCAGCGGGACAAATGAAGCGCAATGCATCCGAGTTGAAAAGATTATTCACATAACTTCAGGTTATGGCGAAATTATGTTGAGGGCGAGCTAATAGACTAAGGTAGCAAGATCAGCGGCGCATTGCCGCCTCACCAGCTCATGTTTAAACGACCGCAGCCGCCCCCCACCTTGATTTGCGCCTTCCACAGCCTACGTTCCTACGCATCACGCCGTCGATCAGGAGTGAATAAATGCAAACGTTGTATATTTATTTTCTGTGCGTACTCGGATTTCTTCCGATACTTGTTTTGATTGCGGAATTGGCGCAAAATTGATGACCCGCCCCAGCGCAATGGTTGAACATTGAGCTATTTTGAGCGCCTCTCCTAACCAGAACAACTCTAGCTTAGTTCCGAAAAAGACTGGGGAACGAATTATGATAGACAAGGTAAGCCACTGGCTGAAAGTCAGATCCGCGCCGAATGCCACTACGAACCCCTACTGGATCGGGACGTTCTACGTCGTCTGGATCGGGGCAATTTGGTACTTCGACTGGGGCTGGAACCTCTGGTAACCTAGCCGCCTAACTGAGAGGCTTTGTACTCAGTCGCACAAACGTCCTTCGCCTCTGCCATGCCTATCTGCACTTCTGCGACCATTGTATCTGGGCCAAGTTCGCCCAGCGCATCATAGATATTCCAAGTCAGGCAGATCACGTATTCCTCGAACGTTTTGCAGTGCTCCGCAATTGCTCGCCCCACAGGATCGGCAGCAAGCGCCTCTGCGGCCTGACGGATAGCATCCACCCGATCAGGTCGCATAGGTCGCTCGAAAGGCTCTCTTCCCGAGTGCTTCACTGCGCCACCGCGCCAGAGAGAGCGCGAACCACGGCGCTTTGGCCACCTTCAGCACCATAGGCAGGCATGAGGGCTTTCTGCACCATCAGGGCGGCTATAACGCGGCTCTCAAGGTCGCTAGCGGTTTTCTTGGGCAGAGGCTTACCGTTGCGGATTAACTCGCCCAGCGCCGCGATTTTCTTGCGGGTGTTACGTTCGCCAAGATATTTCGCACCCTGACCCGCAATCCCGGGTGCAATGAACAATGGGTTTCCGGTCGCTCCTGCTGCACCTGCCGCACCAGTGAAACCCCCAAGCGATAGCGCACCGGACGTTGGGGCTAAGCGACCAATGAGGCGCAATGCGTTCTGCGTGGGCGTCCCATCTGCAATGTCACGCATGGCCTGCAACTCGGTTTCATTGAACCCCCTCCGCAGCTTCGGGTTTTCCAGCACCCTGCGCACGTTCTGCCGGATTGCGTTGATCTCATTGCCCCCGGTGCCGGTGGTGGCAGCACGACGCAGCCCTTTCGCCACCAAGCCGGTGTCTTCAGCTTCGAATAGCTGCGACTTGTGAACCCGCCGCGCCTTCTCGCGCGCTCCAGTCAACGCCTCTACTACTTCGTTCGCCCTATTGGTTCCTGTCACGTCACCGGGCTGCAACTGATCTAGGTGGCTATCAATCGCATCTTTCATTATCGCGCCGAGGCGGCGTTCGCCTGCCTCGTTCGATCCGGCCACGTTATCGCCGATCCACTGCCGCGCCTCATCCACCTCGGCAATTGTGGGCGGGCGTTGGCGCATATCTCCGGCCAATTCCTCCGCCGCAATCGCTGCCTTGGGGTTCATGCGTCGAGTAGCTGGGCGGGTGCCAAACGTCCCTTCAATGCCCCCGGCCAAAGCATCGGCGGATTGCGGGCTGAGCGTGGCACCGGATTCCCGCACAGCGTCGTAGCCTGCGTTACTCTGCGCCTGTAGTTCTTCAAGCGTGGGAGCCTTGGGGCTTGGACGCATTGCCCGACTTGCGGCCACCGGAGACAGACCACCAGCAAGGGACGCAATGAAATCGGCAGTATCGCTCTCAGGCGCAATCTCCCGCGAAGTCTGGCCCGCAATGCCCGATCCCACTGCACTCGCAGCTTCCCCACCAGCTACAGCGAGAGGGGCTTTGGCCCCGCGAAGCATGATACCACCCGGCACCGCCATCGCGCCCACCTCCATCCCGACGCGCCTGCCAAACCGTTCTGCTGCGTTCTGCGGTTCAGCCTCTGAAATTGTAGGGGCGAGCAAATCGCGGAATGTACCACTGCCGCCGACCGGGTTTTCGGTGGGTTTCAAGTCTGTGCCCGCCAAGGCATTCACACCCTGCTTGCCCATGTTGATCGCGCCGGTCATCAGATCCACAGGCGCGCCGAGAATACCGGCAATGCCCACATTAACGCCGCTCATGGTCTGCCCAACCATACCAGTCTGCTGTCCGCGATCATCCGCGTAGCGCGTCCAAGGGCCATCAGTGGGGGTTGACTGGTATTTGTCCCAAGGTCCAGCCATCGCTTCGGCTTCGGCCTCAAGCAGAGCAATCAGGTCAGCGTCGCTCATCCCCGACACCGCCTTTTGCTTGAGAAGTTCCGATTGCAATTCGTTAGGCTCTTTGCCAGCCGTTGCAGCTTTGCGCCGTTGTTCAGCCAACGCCCGCGCTTTACGAGCCTCAGCGGCTTTTCTCGCCAGTTCTGCCTTTTTTTGATCACTCATTTTCTCGCCCCTCTTCCATGGCACATTCTACTCTATTTTCATTGGTTTTCAAAGCTATAACGTCCTTTTCTTGGTCCGTAAGCGGCTTCTCATTTGGGTCAATCTCTCCCCGAGAAAATGCTTGGCAGCGGGCCTCAAAATCCTCGAAAGATTCTGAACTATCACGTTCAACGAAAGCTCCAGCGTGAGGGCCGGTGACAACTGAGGCTTTCCAAATTTCATCCTCAATGCCACCGTCCTTGGCTTCGTAGACCGTTCGAAAATAAACGATGAGGTAGTCTAGACCTCCCGACTTTTGCTCCATCGCTTCAAGGCGTCGTTTGAAATTCATTTCTCTGCCTCCAGTGCCGTGATCCGGCGTTCAATCTCTGTGGTTTCCAAGGTGCGGCGGAACTGTTCGACCACGGCCATGACAGTCGCTGCTTCAAGCGGGGTGACGTCGCCCTCTGCAATTGCTCTGAGAATGGCCCTTGCGGCCTTGGCGGCGTCTTCTGCCGTTTCGATGGTGGGCAGGTCGAACGAGACCGGCGCATCCTTGCGGGCTGGCGCGATACGGTCGAGGCAAAGCCGCAGAGCGGTTACGTCGCCTTCCAGCGCCTTGTCTATGGCTGCCTGCGTCAATGCCTCCTGCTGACCCTCTAGCATCGCCTCAATGGCCTGTGTGACCTTGTGGCGCGCGCCTCGTGGCCTGCCGGGGTTACCGTGGGCAAATGTGCCATCCGGATTTCGCTCATCCGTTTTCTGCCCGTTGTTACGGTTCTTCATGGGATCGCTCCTATGCGCCTTGCTGCTTCGATAGTTTCTGAGTGTGGCCCTTGAGCCTTTTTCCCTTTCTCAGCACCTCTGACCTCTGCCGAATTCGGTGCCGTGAATGGTTGGACATTTTCCGCCGAAAATTGGTCCGTATAGTTTTCGTCTTTTCTCGTTTTAGTCTCGTCTAAGTGTCGTCTCGTCTTAGTGTCGTGTGCCCCCACGGTGTGGGCAGGGTGGCGGCAGGGTGCCTCAAGGTGATGCTGCAAAGAGGGGATGAGCGCGCAGAGTTCGGCCTTCACTGCGCGGTTTTGCCCCTTGAGTTGGCCCGCTAACGCTTCGTGTAGGTCGTCTTCGTAGTTATGCCGCATCCCTGCCAAGAAGGGCTTGAATACGTCGCGGAGCTTCGACCATTCCACACTGTCGGGCTTCCACCGCTGCGCGCGCTTGATTGCGCCTACTGTGAACTCTGCCGCCGATTCTAGGATCATCGCATCCGGCGCGTCGAGGTCCGCATAGTCAGCGGCGATGGAGGCCATACGGCTAGCGTTCTCAGGCGCATTTTTCTTGAGAAACCAGCTATGAATCCGAACGAAGTCTTCATCCTCATCGAATGACAACAGGCCTGTGTCGGTCATCTTCTGGATTGCTGTATCAAGCTCCGACACCGAAAGGTCTGCATCATTGGCCCAGACGGCCTTGGGATACCGAAACAGGCCGATGTATCCCCCAAGCGGCGTGAGGTGGGCGCATAGGTACGCCCACCTTTCCTTATGGTTAAGCTGCCGCAACTTCCGAGAGTGCGGCAGTGTGGTTTCAATTTGGGCGAAGGTCTTGGCCACTACACGCCCTCCCCGTAGTGCAAACCAGCGACTAGGCGGGCTTGGGTTGCGGTCAGGCCATAGAGGCGCTGCAAGCGGGCAATCTGGATTTTGAGGGCCATAATCACGCTGCACCCCCGTCAATGCGGCGAACAGTGCCGCTGAGAAAATACACACCGAACTTGGCCCGGTCTGTGGCGGTGTCGTTGGAGTACATCTCCTTCGTGATCGGCACCCCGTAGTCACGGCGCAGGATGCACACCCGGTCGGAGATGCGCACCGGGCTGGCGCAGTAAACGGGCTGCTGGATCAGGGCGTCGAGAATGATCCGGTTGCCCTTTGCCAAGGTGAAGGTTTTTGTGGTCCCGTCTTCGGCCACAACCTCATAGCGGGCCGGAGCAGTGCCGTTAGACATGTCGCTCCACTTTTCCACGCGCAAAGCGTTCGCGGGCGGGCGGTCGGTGCTTCCACCGAAGTTTGTTTTGATGTTCATTGCCGTTTTCCTTTCTTGTTGAAAGGACGGGCCAAACGCGCTATCTCTTGTTCACCGCTGAAAAGAAATTTCGCCCCGGCTCGTCCTCGTACGGCTGGGGTTTTCTCTTAGGCGGCTTGCTGTTGTGCTGTGGCGATAGCGTCATCTACAGCGCTCTCGACCCAATAAAGGCGACTACCGAGCTTAAGCGGCTTGGGAAGGCGCTTGTTTTCGACATCGCGATAGATGGTGGTGCGTCCGCGACCACCAAGCTTTTCTTGCAGCTGCGACATGGTGAGATACTTCATGGCTTGACCCTTTCGGTTGCTCCGATGGGTACCAATGTGCGCCATTACACCATTCGCTCAATTCAGCCTGTAAAGTTACAGACTGTACGAACCCGCACGAGGGTCGGACGCTTAGTCTTGTGAATAGATTTTACTAAGTTCGTCCCAATATCCTTTTATCGTTCTCGCGGAGAGGGTAATGCCCTGCACTTCCAGTAGCTCACTGACTTCTCCTGACGATTTTTCTATTGATGTACCTAAGTGAATTCTTTCCCTCATGAGCCGCAGAATCGTACCAATCAGGGCGGGGTCGATACTACGTACATTGTCGCGTCTCTTGATGTGGAGGGTCCGGTCGCTGCCAGCCAGACCCAACTCTGTCTGTGTGCTGTCTGTCCGAAATAGATGTTCCCCAACCTTTCGCGAGGTCCTTGTGTCCTTCGCATCCGGCGCAATGGCGACCGCAAGAAGGTCTAAGATTTCCTGCGGCGCGTCACCGTCAATCAAGAGCTGCGCGAGCGCACGTCGGCAGTCTCGATCCTGCTCAGTGAATTCCTCCACTCGCCTCGTTATCAATACACCATCGAGGTCTCTAAAGTACCCACTAAGCCAAGCGCGTGACCTGATAATATTTTGAATTCGCTCACTCATTCTGCACCCAGCGACCATATAAGGCTATTTGGGTAAAGCCTAAACCGATGGCGGTTTTATCATGCCCTTCACCCATCACATCGCCCCTCTAACCAGTCGGCCACGGCGCTCTGCCGCCACCCAATGGCACGAACGCCCAGCTTCGTAGCCTTCGGGAAATCATCCCGGTCCATCATGCGGTAAATTGTGGACCTACTGAGACCTGTAACCTCCTGTACGTCTCGGCAGCGTAGAATTTTATCAGTCATCGTTATCTCTTTGTTAAATGAATGATGCCATTCGTAGCAGAGAGAGATTAAGGGAAAATTTACGAATCTGGGACTACGCAATCTTGATCACCTTGCTGGCGTTCTTGCCGGTTACGTGGTTCGCCCAGCGCGCCATGAGCGGACGGCGGCGCTCCAGCAGGTCAGTACGGCGGTAGGACCGCTTGACCTTGTTGCCATCGACATGCGCCAATGACGTTTCAACAACCACTTCGAGTACGTCGGTGGTTTCTTCGCACCAAGTCTTGAAGCTTGATCGGAACCCATGCGGACGAGCCTCCAACCCCTGCCGCTCCATATGGCGGCTCATCGCTGCATCCGAAATCACTCCTTTTCGAGCACCGGGGAACAGGTATCCATCCCGCGCCAGCGGCTTCGCCAGTTCTATCACGGCGAGAGCCTCTTTCGATAGCGGCACTCGAAAATCGGTTACAGCACCCACCTGCCCTTTCATGTTATCTTCGGGTACGGTCCATACGTCGCCTTCAATTTGATCCAAATGACAAAAGCGAACTCCATATGACCGAACCGTTGTCAGGATCAGCAAGCGCAATGCAAGATGGGTGGGCGTCTGCTCAGCAAGGCTTTTGTAGAAGACTGGCAACTCTGGCCAAGGCATGTAGGGAATGTTCTTTGCCTTGTGGCGCGTCTTCCCCAGAAGCGCTTTCGCTTTCATGATTGCCTGAAGATCCACGTTGAGTCCCATCGCCGCTGCATGCTCCAGTGTGATGTTCAGGCGGTTCATTGCTTTGCGGGCTGTATCGGCTTTCTCATGCCAGATGGGTTCTAGTGCGTTCTTGATATCCTGCTGGTCGATTTCCTCGACAGGAACCTTACCGATTTTAGGAAGCACATGAAGTTCAAGCGGGGAGAACCAGCGACCAGCCTTACCGTCACCCTTAAGCTGCGACTTGCGAGCTTCGAACGCCTCGTGAGCAACAGAGGCCAGAGTGTGATCTTGCCGCTCTGCTAGCCGCCGCTGCCGGTCACGTTCTTTAATAGGGTCTTTGCCTTCCCGAACCACAGCACGCCATCTTTCCGCTTTCTCTCTAGCTTCTTTCAGGCTTACTGCTTGCAGGCTTCCGATCCCCATCTCACGGCGTCGCCCGTAAACGGTAACGCGTAGCACCCACTGAGCGCCGCCGTCATCACGTTTGACAAGCCATAGCCCGCCCCCGTCCGAGTATTTGCCCGGAGGGGCATTTCTAACCTTGGCCGAAGAAAGCTTGTTCAATGCCGCCAAATTTCCATCCCCCTCTCAGTCCACCCCTACATGTAGCATAGCATGGGACCGGATGAAACAGAATGATACAACAAAACTCATACATAAAAGGGGTTTGGAGATTTAGTGAAATAGGATGACACTAGATGATACGTTAGTTCAATGCCGTGTGGGGGCACCATAGATTTCAATGGGTCAGCAGGTAACTGCTGGCCCATTTTTGCATGTGCCTACCCATAAGGAGCAACTGAAAAAGAATGGCGTGCTTTACGCCGGGCTTGGCAAAGCAGACTACAGTATGTTCGCCTATTTCTATGACAACTACACCGATCCCCAGCACTTTTTGGGAGTGTCGCCCGAGGAGGCCAAGGCCAAAGCTGAGGCGCGGATGGTCGAAATTGAGAAGGAAATTCGAGAGAGCGACGCAGAAACTGTTATCTACTCTAACGAGCATCTATGTCTGTTTGGGAAAGAAAAACTTGAACGCGTTCGCGAGTACTTCAGTGCTTTCGGCAAGGTTGAAGTGATATATTTCTATCGCGAAATTTTAGATTGGATGGCGTCGGACACCTCACAACTGGCTAAGTCCGGACTCAGCACGCGCGTAACGCCTTACGAGCGCGCAATGAAAAGGATGTATGACATCCCCCTGATGATGTCCGCGATATTTGCCGACGTGCAGTTCTTTCACTTTTCGGAGGCTGTAAGGGATGGTCTCTTCCTAAAGGCCTGTGGCGTGTCTGAACAGGTTCGGAGCGGGGTTGTCGAAGAACGGGCCAACCCGAGCATTTCAGATGCTGGGGTGCGAACATTCTTCATTTACAACAGGCTTTTCCCACGGGGCAGCGGGAACCGAAGTAAAGAGATGTCCAAAAAGATTGCGAGCCTCCCTGGTGGGAAATACAAGGTTTCTGGCCTGCGCCGCGACCAGATCGAAGACTATGAGGCGAAGAGGATCGATATTGCGAAAAGACTCAATTTTCGCTTAGTTCCCGGCAGCACAATACCGGAAAGCGATATTCCAGACCCGCAAAACTTCCTTGTACAACGCATGTTGCGTGCTCAAGATTGATGGGTCATAGCCGTGGTAACTCCCTCACATAATGGGGTTTTGGCGACATGAGCCCGCGCTACGAGTAGCTAAACTCTGATGTCTTAAACGCTTCTGAAGTGGGACTTCGGGGCCCGTAAGGCTGGGGCCGAATGGCTGCAGCTATCGCTGCATAGCTCATTAGCGCCTTGCCCTCATTTCGCGCGAAAAATCTCCTTAGTGCCCCTTGACCCTCCAGTAACTGGAAGCACCATATGGAGGCTATCAATAGCGCGAGGGCCGATACATGGACGACCAGATATCACTGACATTCGGTGTCGAGAACATGAGCTGCGCGTCTTGCGTGGGGCGGGTGGAAAAGGTGCTTGCTGCCCTTGATGGCGTAGAGGCTGCACAGGTCAACCTTGCCACGGAAAGCGTGAAGCTCACGGCGGCTCCGGGGCTGGATACGACGAAGGTCGCTGACGCTTTGACGCAGGCCGGCTACCCTGCCCGCCTTGTAACCCATCGCATGCGCATTGAGAACATGAGTTGCGCCTCATGCGTGGGGCGGGTAGAGCGCGCTTTTGCTGCTGTGCCGGGCGTTGTATCGGCTAATGTGAACCTCGCGACCGAAGAAGCGCAGGTGCAGGCCTTTGATCACCCCGATACGCTCGCCGCCCTGCAAGCGGCAGCGGCGATGGCTGGCTATCCGGCCACGCTCGATGCCGACGATAGCGCCGTTGAAGATGCCGCCGCGCGCAAGGAAGCAGAGGCCACCCAGCTAAAGCGCATGACCCTGCTGGCCGCTGCGCTGACCCTGCCGGTCTTTGTGCTCGAAATGGGGGGGCATTTGATTCCGGCTTTCCATCGATGGATCGCTGGAAGCATTGGGATCGAAACCTCTTGGCTCATCCAATTCGTGCTGACGACGCTGGTCCTTGCTTGGCCGGGCCGGCATTTCTACCTCAAGGGCATCCCTGCCCTGTTCAAAGGCGCGCCTGATATGAATTCGCTGGTGGCGCTCGGCTCTGGTGCGGCTTGGCTGTTTTCGGTCACCGCCCTGTTTGCGCCGTCTGTTCTGCCTGAAAGCAGCCGAGTGGTCTATTTTGAAGCGGCTGCAGTGATCGTGACGCTGATCCTTTTGGGTCGTTTTCTTGAGGCCCGCGCCAAGGGCCGCACGGGCGCTGCTATCGCCAAACTGATCGGTTTGCGCCCCCGTAGCGCGCGTGTGGAACGTGACGGGGCCGTCACTGAGGTCGCGATTGAGGAGATTGTCGCGGGCGATGTGATCCACCTTCGCCCGGGCGAGAAGATTGCCACGGATGGTGTGGTCGCCTCGGGCCAGTCCTATGTCGACGAAAGCATGATCACGGGAGAGCCTGTGCCGGTTGAGAAGGCAGAAGGCGTCGAGGTGGTCGGTGGTACGGTGAATGGGACTGGCAGCCTGACCTTCCGCGCCACCAAAGTGGGCGGCGACACCATGCTGGCCCAGATCATCCGCATGGTCGAAGAGGCACAGGGCGCGAAGCTGCCGATTCAGGACTTGGTGAACCGCATCACCCTGTGGTTCGTCCCTGCGGTGATCGCCGTGGCGCTTGTGACCTTTGGCGTCTGGCTGGCCTTTGGCCCGTCGCTGAGCCATGCGCTTGTAGCTGCGGTAGCGGTGCTGATCATCGCCTGCCCCTGTGCGATGGGTCTGGCTACGCCTACGTCGATCATGGTCGGCACGGGCCGAGCGGCCCAGTTGGGCGTCCTGTTTCGCCAAGGTGATGCGCTGCAGACGCTGCATGATGTGAAGACCGTGGCGCTGGACAAAACCGGCACGCTGACCAAAGGCCAGCCGGAACTGACCGACCTGTCGCTTCTAAATGGATTTACCGAGGCAGAGGTGCTGCCGCTTATCGGCGCGGTAGAGGCGCGTTCTGAACATCCGATCGCTCAGGCGGTGCTGCGGCGTGCCGAGCGTGCGGGGGACATCTCAAGTGATGTGACCGAGTTCCAGTCGCACACCGGTTACGGCGTAAGCGCGGTGGTTGAGGGTCGTCTCGTTACCGTGGGCGCAGACCGCTTGATGACGCGCGACGGTGTCGACTTTGGAGATGCAGCGCATATCGGCGCGGACTACGGCACGGCGGGTAAAACGCCGCTTTACGCCGCCATCGACGGCAAGCTTGCCGCCGTGATCGCCGTGGCCGACCCGGTCAAACCCGGGACGCCAGAGGCCATTGCCGCCCTGCATGATCTTGGCCTCAAGGTCGCGATGATTACGGGCGACAATCAAGGCACGGCGGACGCCATCGCCGCACGTCTTGGGATTGACCGTGTGGTGGCTGAAGTGCTGCCAGACGGCAAAGTCGCTGCCATCGATACGCTAAAGGCGGAAGCTGGCCCAGTGGCCTTTGTCGGCGACGGCATCAACGACGCCCCGGCGCTGGCGCAGGCGGATGTCGGCCTCGCCATCGGCACCGGCACGGATGTCGCGATTGAGGCGGCGGATGTGGTGCTGATGTCAGGCGACCTGCGCGGCGTGGTCAATGCCATCGACGTGAGCCAACGCAGCATGCGCAATATCCAGCAGAACCTGTTTTGGGCTTTTGGCTACAACGTGCTGCTGATCCCGGTGGCGGCGGGCGCCTTTTATCCGCTCACTGGCTGGCTGTTGTCGCCCGCACTGGCGGCGGGGGCCATGGCCTTGTCGAGCGTCTTTGTCCTCAGCAACGCGCTGCGCCTGCGCTGGATCACCCCGCCGCTGGCGGAGACGGCTGAGACCCCACCCGCCCGGGCCGCAGTGCCCATGGCGCAGAATAGGAGCGTCACATGAACATCGGAGAAGTTGCAGAACGCACCGGCCTGCCCCCCAAAACCATCCGCTATTACGAAGACATCGGGCTGGTCAAACCGCTGCGCGACACCAATGGCTACCGCGCCTTTCGAGAGAGCGAGATGCACAAGCTCGCCTTTCTGGGGCGGGCGCGGACCTTGGGGTTCAGCATCGAGGATTGCCGCAACCTGCTGGCGCTTTGGGAGGATAGCAACCGGGCCAGTGCCGATGTGCGGGCGATTGCGAAGGATCATCTGGCGCAGATCGAGGCCAAGATTCGCGACCTGCAAGAGATGCGCGATACGTTGAGCACCTTGGTGCGGGATTGTGCGGGGGATGATCGGCCGGATTGTCCGATATTGAAGACGCTGGGGACAGAGGCCGCTGCGGAGCAACGCTAGCAGTCAACCATAAAGGGCAGCGCCGGCCCGCGGGGCGGAAGCGAAGCGCCGGCCCAGGGGGGCGGGTCGGCGCTGCCCGGCGTGCCGCCGGGCGGGACACTTTCGGAGTGTCGATTTAAGCCTTTAACCGATCCACAATACTATGCGCCGTGACCGTGCCGATCTGTGCACCGTCTTCCATCACAGCAATCGCCGCATCCGGCCCGCGCAGCCGGTCCATCAGATCACGCACCGGGCTTTCCGCTGCGGTCTCGCCCTGTGTGCCAGCGCCATCCACTGGCCCCATGACATCCCGCGCAGTCAACACCTCAAGCGGGTTCATATTGGCCACGAACTCCGCCACATAGTCCGACGCCGGGTTCGAGAAAATCTCACGCGGGGTGCCGATCTGTACGATGCGGCCCCCTTCCATGATCGCGATCCGCCCGCCGAGTTTGAACGCCTCATCAAGGTCATGACTCACGAAGATGATCGTACGGTTCAACTCGCGCTGAAGGTCGAGCAATTCATCCTGCAACCGCGTCCGGATCAGCGGATCAAGCGCGGAGAACGGCTCGTCCATCAGCAAGATCGGCGCTTCGGTGGCAAAGGCGCGCGCCAGACCCACGCGCTGCTGCATCCCGCCCGACAACTCACCCACCTTGCGGTCAGCCCAATCGCTCAGCCCCACCAGCGCCAACTGTCGATCCGCACGTTCCAATCGCTCGGCTTTCGGTACATTGGAAAGCTCCAACCCAAGCGCCACATTGTCGCGCACCGTCCGCCACGGCAGCAGGCCGAACTGCTGGAACACCATTGACACACATTCCCGCCGCACTTGCCGCAACTCGGAAGCGCTGCTTGCATGCACGTCACAGGTCCAATCTGAGGCGTGGACATGCACCGTGCCACGCACCATCGGGTTCAACCCGTTCACGGCGCGCAGCAGCGTGGACTTGCCCGAGCCCGACAGCCCCATCAGCACAAGAATCTCGCCGCTCTCGACGCTCAGCGAGCAATCATGCACGCCCAGCACCTGCCCCGTCGCCGATTCAATCTCGGCCCGGCTCTGGCCCTCGTCCATCAGCGGCAGAGCCTTCTCTGGCTTGTCGCCAAAGACGATGGACACATTGTCGAATTCTACTGCTTTAGTCATTTCCGCCCCACCCGCAGGATACGGTCGAGCATGATCGCCACGACGACGATCACCAACCCGGATTCAAATCCCAAGCCCGTGTTGACTTGGTTCAAGGCGCGCACCACTGGCACGCCCAAGCCGTCTGCGCCGACCAGCGCCGCGATCACCACCATCGACAGCGACAGCATGATGGTCTGGTTCAGACCGGTCATGATCTGCGGCAGCGCATAGGGCAGTTCGATCTTCCACAGCGTCTGGCGCGGCTTGGCGCCGAAGGCCTGCGCAGCTTCAAGCAGCGCCTTTGGGGTCGAGGAAATGCCCAGCTGCGTCAGCCGGATCGGCGCGGGCAGCACGAAGATCACCGTGGCGATGAGCCCCGGCACCATGCCGATGCCGAAAAACACAATCGCGGGGATCAGATAGACAAAAGTCGGCAGCGTCTGCATCAGGTCCAAGACCGGCGCGACCCACGCATAAAGCTTAGGCCGATGCGCCACGGCGATGCCAATCGGTACGCCCAGCCCCATGCAGACCACACAGGCCGAGAGCACCAGCGTCAGGCTCTCGGTGGTCTCTTCCCAATAGTCTTGGTTGAGGATGAACAGGAAGCCCAGCACCACGAAGGCCACGGTCTTCCAGTTGCGCTGAATGGCAAATGTGATGGCGGCAAAGACCGCGATGATGATCAGCGGATGCGGGGTTTGCAGCACCCAGAGGATCGCGTCGATCAGCCATTCCATGGCCTCGGACAGCCCGTCAAAGAACCACGCCCCGTTGATTTGCAGCCAATCCAGCGCGCGTTCGGCCACATCAGCCACGGGGATCTTGTTTTCGGTCAGCCAGTCCATGTCAGTCCTTCAACTCTGGAGAATTGCGCATGAGAATGCCCGCCCCAAGTGCTGGGACGGGCCGTTTTCATCATGTCGTGCGGATCACCTCAGCGAAGCGACGGCTTCCATCGCGTCGCCGCCGTCCACGGTGGTCACACCGTCGAGCCATGAGTCGAGCACGTCAGCGTTTGCCTTGATCCAAGCAGCGGCGGCCTCTTCGGCCTCTTCACCGTCATCTAGGATCGCGCCCATGATCTCGTTTTCCATCTCAAGCGTGAACTCAAGGTTGTTCAGGAATTTGCCGAGGTTCGGGCATTCCTCGACAAAACCAGCGCGGGTGTTGGTGTAAACCGTCGCGCCGCCCAGATCGGGGCCAAAGTAATCGTCGCCACCTTCCAGATAGGTCAGCTCAAAGTTGGCGTTCATCGGGTGCGGCTCCCAACCAAGGAAAACCACCGGCTCTTCCTTACGTGTGGCGCGCTGAACTTGGGCCAACATGCCCTGCTCGGAGGATTCGACGACTTCAAACTCTTTCAGGTCAAAAGCGTTTTCGTCGATCATCGACTGGATCAGGCGGTTGCCGTCATTGCCCGGCTCAATACCGTAGATCTTGCCTTCCAACGCGTCGGCATTGGCGGCGATGTCGGCAAATGTCTTGATGCCCATGTCGGCAGCAGCCTTGTTGACGGCCAACGTGTATTTCGCGCCTTCAAGGTTCGCGCGCACAGTGTCGACGCTGCCCTCTTCGCGGTACTTTGCGATATCGCCTTCCATAGTGGGCATCCAGTTGCCCAAGAAGACGTCGATGTCGCCCGCCGCCATGGACGTATAGGTCACCGGCACGGCGAGGATCTTGGTCTCGGTGTCATAGCCAAGCGCGTCCAGCACGACGGAAGCCGCAGCAGTGGTGGCGGTGATGTCGGTCCAACCAACGTCAGAGAAGGTAACTTCGTTGCATTCGGCGGCGGCCAGCGAAGTCGCGGCGGTCATCGCCAGAACGGATGTGGTAAGCAGTTTTTTCATTGGTGTCTCTCCCCAGAGAAGTTTTTATTGACTGATGCGCCAATCAAAAGCCATCAGCGGTGATATTGCAACCGGATTTAATTTTGCCAATCTAAAGCAGGCCCAGAACCAATACCAATGGTTTTGCGGGATCAGTCCCGCGCGGCCTGTTGTGGGCGCAGCACCGGGGTTACGTCCTCGCCAGCGCCGGGTTCTGGCGTCGCATCAGCGGTCACGTTGTCGGGATCAACTGTCGCCGTCTCCTCCGCCTCCCCAGCGGGTTCGTCCGCCGCTTCGGTTGGGGTGTCCTGCTCCGCTGGCTGAACGTCTTCCTCATCTGTCTGGGCAGCCTGATCGCTGACCTCTTCCGTGTCTTCCGAGTTTTCAGAAGGCGCGTCTGACCCCTCAACTGGCTCTTCAGCCTTAACGCTTTTAGTCGGCGCGCTGCCGTAGGCGGCCCGAATGCCCGCCTGTGTCCCCGGCCCGTAATCGCCATCGATCGGCCCGTCATAGAAACCCATGCTCGCCAGCTTGCGCTGCAAGGCCTTGCGGGTCTCGCTGTTAAAAAGTTCCGGCTCATCCGTCATCAGGTCCAGCAAGGTGGCATCGCCCCCGCGCAGGGCGCGGTAAAGGTAGAGCGCTGCATCAGGGGCACCGCGCCCCTCGACTTTGCCGTCGTCGATCAGGGCGGCGTAGTTGAACATCGCCGATGGGTGACGTCTGTCGGCCGCACGGCGGAAGTAATCTTGCGCACGGGCGGCGTCCGGTTCTAGACCCAACTCTCCTTGCAAGTAAATGAACCCCAGATCGTTGAGCGCCGGGGCATAGCCCTCCGCCGCCGCTTCTTCATAAAGTTCTAAGGCTCGTTCCACATCCTGCGGCACACCATCGCCCTTTTCATAAAGCTGCGCGAGTTGGAACCGTGCCTCTGATGACCCTGACTGGGCGGCGCGTTCCAAAGCGTCGGCCGCGGCGGCGGGATCGTAGCGGGGGTCTTCGGGGTCAAGGTGTAGATAGGCCGAAGCCAACAGCGCCCTGGCATCGCCCCGTTGGGCAAGTGCTGCGATTTCGGCGCCCTGCGCCTCGCTCAGGCGCGACCAAGCCTGTCGTGGGTCGTCACGTGTCTCAGTCAGATTCTGCTCACCATCTTGATCGTGCCCACCGAGGAAAAACGGGCGCGCGTTCAGTTGGCCAAAGCGTCGCGGAGACAGATCGCCGCCAGTGCGGCTGCGCAGGTCGGCGCGTAGTCCGTCCAGCATGACGCTGATTTCGACATCGGGACGAGAGAGCGCTTCAACCAGTGCCTGCGCAAAAACCCCCGGCCCTTCGCTTCCCGTTTCACAGGCGCCGACTTTGCCCGACGTCAGCACCAAAGTACCATCGCGCGGCTCAGGCGGGTTTAGGGGTGCGACACTTGGCAAAGCTGTGGCCTGACAACTGTCCAGAATTACGACGCGCATATCGCGTGCCTTGCTCGCCGCCCGCAGCACCGATGGCAGGGCAACACCCTGTTCGCGCAATGCCGCCGCCGGTGCGAGCGCGCCGTCTGCGGGGATCAGGTAGTTCTGCCCCCCTGCTGATATCCGATGCCCGGCATAATAAATCAGCGCGACTTCCGCAGTCTCGGCCCGAAAAGCGAAGTCAGAAATTGCTTGCTTCAACGCCTCACCCGGCGTGTCGAGCAAGGTTGTGACTTCGAACCCCAATCCGTCCAGCGCCTCCCCAACCGCTTGCGCGTCCACGCGCGGCCCGTCAAGGTCTTTGGCATTGGCGTAGTCGGCCATGCCAATGACCAATGCCGTACGGTCTTGTGCCAAGGCACCCAGGGGCATGGCACATAGCAAGAGGATTGAGGCTAAACGCATAGAGCAGGCTCCTTTCTGCAGGCGCGCGATGACTGGGGCAGGCTTGCCCCGTCACTGCCCAACGTATGGTGTCCGCTTGTAGTTTCCACCATTTACAAAAAGCACAGAGGGCCAAGGTTTCCCCCAGCCCCCGTCGTTTGCGGTGCAAAAGTCTGTCCGACGCTTGGATTTAAGCGTTTGGGGCCAGTTCCTCGACCTCACGGTCCTCTTCTGGGACGTTCAGCGTGGCCCAACTGTCGCCCTCCGGCAGTTCTGGAGGATTTGGCGCGCAGTCCCGCCGGTGGATATTGGCTTTGGCCATGAAATTGGCTGAAACGGGTGCGGTGACAAAGATAAATGCCATAATCAGCAGCTCATGCAGCGACCCCTCGCCCACCGTAAAAGAATGCACCATTGCGGCCAGCAAATAGGCCCCGATGCCAAGCGTTCCGGCCTTTGTCGGCGCATGAAGCCGGGTCATGGCGTCGTTAAGCTTAAGCAGGCCGATACTGGCCACAAGGATGAAAAAACTGCCGATGATCAGCAGAGCGGCGACCGCGTAGATGGCAATGATCTCAAGGCTCATTCGATGATGTCTCCGCGCAATACGAAACGGGCGTAAGCCACTGTCGAGACGAACCCCAGCATGGCAATAATCAGCGCCGCTTCAAAGTAAATCTGCGTACCTTGCAGGATGCCCAACAGCACGATCAGACCGATGGCGTTGATGAACATCGTATCAAGGGCCAGTATGCGATCTCCGGTGCCGGGACCGATCCATAGCCGGATCATCGCCATAAACTGCGCAACGGCCACCAAGGCCAGCGCGGCATAGAGAGCGAGGTTCAACATATCATTCGCTTCGGTCACAGGAAAATCTCCTTCAGACGGCGTTCATAGCGGTCTTTGATCTCATCGCGCACCGCATCCGGGTCATCAGCGTCAAGCGCATGGACCAGCAGGTAGCGCCCGCTTTCAGACAGATCTGCCGAGACGGTTCCGGGGGTCAGCGTGATGGTGCCGGCAAGGATGCTGATCGCCTCAGGCTCGCGCAGGTCCAGCGGGATCACGACCCATGCGGGGGTCATGCTGGCGTTGGATTTCGTCAGAATGATCCAAGCCACCTGAATATTGGCCACGATGATGTCCCACAGCACCAGCGCCACATAGGCGAACATGCGCAGTGGGCGGATGCCTTGGGGGCGGTCTGTCCACCAGCGTGCGGTCAGGATCGGGATCACGATGCCAAGGATCAGGCCAAAGACCACCATCCCGGCGCTCAGCTTGTTTTGCAGCAGCACCCAAACAACGGTGAGCAGAATGGTCAGAAACGGGTGCGGAAAGAGCCAGCGGAATGGTCGCATCATCTTAGTGATCCTCCTCTTTGCCGTCTGACAGCTTGCCGGGGGTCTCCAGCACCGTGGTCAGATAGCGTTCCGGGCCAAACAACTGTTTCGAGATCGCCGTGGCATAGGCCGTCGCCGGACCAGCCAGCAGCGTATGCGCCACCAGCAGGGCCAACAGGCCGCCGACCCCCACATAGCATAGCACACCGGGGGCCGCCGTCGGGGTGGCGTCTTCGTCCACCGGCACGGCGCGGGCCTTCCAGAACAGCGTGCTACCGGCGCGGCCAAAGCCCACGAGGCTCAGCAGGCTGGCACCCAAGATCACGGCCCAGATCCAGACCATGTAAGGGTTTTGGACCGCTGCATCCATGATGAGCAGCTTGCCGACAAAACCCGACAAGGGCGGCACTCCGACCATGGCAATCGCGGCGACAAAGAACATCGCCGAGGTCAGCTTGGCCCCCGCCACCTGCGGTTGCGCGGTCAGATCAAGGTTCGCCCGCCCCGCCCGCGCCAGATCGCAGATCAGGAACAGCGCCCCCGCCGCCAGCGTCGAATGCACGATGTAGTAGAGCGCGGCGGCAATCCCTTCGGGGGTAAACAGCGCAATTGCCACCATCACCATGCCCATCGACCCGATGACCGAAAAGGCCACCAAACGGTCCAACTGCTTGGCCGCCAAGACCCCGACCATGCCGAGCGCCAGCGACAGCAGCGCGGCAGGCAGCAACCATGTGGTGTGCAGATCGGCGGTCGCGGCCAGTTCCGGCGGGAAGATCAGCGTATAGACGCGGATGATCGCATAGGCGCCGACCTTGGTCATGATCGCGAAGAGTGCGGCCACCGGACCGGGCGCTTCGGCATAGCTCGACGGCAGCCAGAAATGCAGCGGCACCAAGGCGGCTTTGATCGCGAAGACCATCAAGAGCAGTACGGCGGCGATGCGGATGCCCACGGTCTCGCCCAGATCGATCAGCGCCACACGCTGCGCCAGATCGGCCATGTTGAGCGTCCCCGTCTCGGCATAGATCGCGCCGAGGGCAAAGAGGAACAGCGTCGAGCCGAGCAAGTTATAGAGCACATATTGCACCCCTGCCCGCAGCCGGATCGTGCCGCCTGCGTGGATCATCAACCCGTAGGAGGCGATCAGCAGCACTTCGAAAAACACAAAGAGGTTGAACAGGTCGCCCGTCAGAAAAGCGCCCATGATGCCCATCAGCTGGAACTGAAACAGCGCAT
>Ga0209345_10000735_pt1 | contig 41840 bp, 43 predicted proteins | sample Cruoilmetagenom7_FD_187294 | JGI IMG/M metagenome (GOLD analysis project Ga0209345, IMG submission 187294) | Oil polluted marine microbial communities from Coal Oil Point, Santa Barbara, California, USA - Sample 7 (SPAdes) (version 2) | ecosystem: Environmental > Aquatic > Marine > Oil seeps ...
TTTCGTCAACGATGACGAGAAATTTTCGCTGGTGGCCTTTGTCGAAGGCTTGGCGTTTTCTGCTGGTAACCATAGAGGTATGCTGCCATGTGGCGCTAAACTGAGCAATCAAAGAGTGAATTATGAGGTAATGTAGCCTCTATTTTGTCCGTAATGACCCGAATCACGGCCGTAGTAAGCCTACAATATCTTTGGTTTCATTGAGGATGGGAGTGGCTATAGCCCTGGCTCTTTCGCCACCATCGGCAAGAATGCGGTCGATCTCGACCCGATCCTCCAATAAACGACGCATTGCATCGCCAATCGGGCTTAGTTTTGCAACTGCCAGCTCAGCCAGCGCGGGTTTGAACTTGGAAAACTGGGCGCCTCCAAATTCCGATAAAACCGCTTCTGCTGTGCTGTCGGCGAGGGCTGCATAAATGCCAACCAGGTTTTCAGCTTCCGGGCGGTTGACCAGGCCAGCGGTCTCGGATGGCAGAGCTTCAGGGTCGGTGCGTGCCTTGCGAAGTTTGGCGGCAATAGCCTCGGCATCATCGGAAAGATTGATGCGGGACATATCAGAAGGCTCGGACTTCGACATCTTTCGGGTTCCGTCTCGAAGGCTCATCACGCGCGTTGCCGGGCCTTGAATGACCGGCTCCGGTTGTGGGAAAAACTGGCCATCCGCATAGCCAAGCGCCACGATGGCATCGCGGTAGTCGTTATTGAATTTCTGCGCAATATCCCGCGACAGTTCGAGGTGTTGTTTTTGGTCATGGCCAACGGGGACGTGGGTCGCGCGGTAGGCGAGGATGTCCGCGGCCATGAGGTTTGGATAGACGAACAGGCCGGTTGAGGCCTTCTCGCGGTCTTTACCAGCCTTCTCCTTGAACTGCGTCATGCGGTTCAACCAGCCCATCCGCGCCACGCAATTGAAGATCCAGCCCAATTCAGCGTGCGCGCTGACCTGGCTTTGATTAAAAATGATGCTCTTGGTGGGATCAAGGCCGCAAGCGATGTAGGCGGCGGCGACCGTACGGGTCGACTGTCGCAGCTCGTCGGGATCCTGCCACACGGTGATGGCGTGCAAGTCGACCGCGCAATAGATGCACTCATGCGTATCTTGCAGCTTGATCCACTGGATCATGGCGCCGAGATAATTGCCAAGATGCAAGTCACCTGTCGGCTGCATCCCGGAGAACACTCGCGAGGTGAGAGGAGGAAGTGTCGTCATTACCGGCGATCCTTCAGAACACGGCAGTAGCTTTGGAATCTCATAACAGCCCGTTGGCACAATTGTGTTCTGCGTTTGTTGGCCCCAGTGCGATTCCCACCCTTGATGAAGGCATCAAAGACGATCGCACTGTTGGAAATCAGACGCGGGTTATGGCGTGCGTTGAGGCTTGGTGCAAGTGCCTCAGATCGAAGCCCTGTGCATTGATCGGGCCTGGAAGAATGCGACGGGCACTAGCCTTCAACTCAATGCTGCGCTGCGACATATGGAAAATTGCACCGCAACATCATTGTTCGCCCTCACTCTTCGTTCTAAGAGAACGGATAGATTTCCCGAATCTCCAAAAATGGACCCAACAAACGTGAGCAAATCGCTGCTTGCGGCCTTTGCTGGCCGTATTACTGATACCGATTGGAAGAAGAAACCCGATCTCACCCACTTCACGCCCAATCGTATCAAAATTGAACTGCTTTCCGGGCTGACCGTCGCGCTGGCGCTGGTGCCTGAAGCCGTTGCATTTGCTTTTGTTGCTGGCGTGCATCCGCTGGTTGGGCTTTACGCTGCGTTTATCGTTGGGCTGATTACTGCCGTGATCGGTGGCAGACCCGGCATGATTTCAGGCGCGACCGGTGCGCTAGCCGTCGTCATGGTTTCGCTGGTGGCCACACACGGCATTGAATATCTCTTCGCGACAGTTGTCCTGATGGGCATTTTGCAAATTCTGGCCGGCGTGTTCAGCCTTGGAAAATTCATTCGTCTGGTTCCGCACCCTGTTATGCTGGGATTTGTGAACGGGCTTGCGATTGTTATTTTCCTGGCCCAGCTCACGCAGTTCCAGATTGCGGGATCCGATGGGGTTAAGGTTTGGATGAGCGGTTGGCCACTGGTGTGGATGCTGGGGCTGGTGGTGCTAACAATGGCCATCATCTGGCTTACACCGAAAGTCACCACTGTCATTCCCGCACCACTTGCCGGCATCGGCATTATTGCCCTCATCGTCATTCTATTTGGCATTGACGTGCCACGCGTTGGCGATTTGGCATCGATCAAAGGTGGCTTGCCGCCATTCCACATCCCGATGGTTCCACTGAGCTTTGAAATGCTCGAAATCATCTTCCCTTACGCGCTTATTCTGGCAGCCATCGGGTTAATCGAAAGCCTTTTAACGCTCAACCTGGTCGGAGAAATCACCGACAAGCGTGGCGGTGCCTCGCAGGAATGCATTGCTCAGGGCATCGCCAATACCGTCACCGGGTTCTTTGGCGGCATGGGCGGTTGCGCCATGATCGGCCAGTCGATGATCAACGTGAAATCTGGCGGCCGCACACGCCTTTCCGGAATCGCGGCCGCACTGTTCCTATTGGCCTTCATTCTGGTAGCCTCTGGCCTCATCGAGCAAATCCCGCTGGCCGCACTGGTTGGCGTCATGCTGATGGTTGTGATCGGCACATTCGCCTGGCAAAGCCTGACCATCCTGCGCCGCATTCCCCTCACCGACGCGTCGGTTATGGTGCTGGTTACCGTGGTCACGGTGATGAGCGATCTCGCAATCGCGGTGGTTGTCGGAGTGATCGTTTCCGCGCTGGCCTATGCATGGAGCAATGCCACCCGCATTCATGCGAAAGTTCATGTGACACCCGAGGGCGCCAAGATTTATCAGATCGAAGGCCCGTTGTTTTTTGGCTCGACCGAGGGTTTTTCCGAAGTCTTCTCGCCACAGACTGACCCGGGCCTGGTTATTGTCGATTTTCTCAACAGCCGGGTGGTTGACCAGTCTGCGCTGCAAGCGATCGAAGATCTGGCTTCGAAATACGAAGGGCTCGGCAAAACACTACAACTCCGGCATTTGTCTGCTGACTGTCACAAGCTTCTGCATCGCGCTGGACAGTTGGTGGTGAATTCAGATGATGACCCGGATTATGGACTGGTCGTTAATTACTCCGTAAAAACCGGAATTCTGAGCGGCGGGCATTGATTTTCTCGGTGTATTTCTCTCACGGCCTATTCGCGCTGCACGCTGGCCTACGTCGCTCGTGCTCGCTGCCAGCAAGACAGCGCAACGCGAAGCACCAAGTCACGTGCACCCCCGGATAGGTAGCTTCCTGATAGGCTGATGTATTCGGTGGCCTGGGGGTTGGCCATCAGGTTTTGCCAATGGCTCCACGGAGGCTCGATAGGCGCAGCACGCCTGTAGCCATGACTATGCCGAAGAACACCACCATGCCGAGTGCAACTAAGCCTCCAAGCGCCGCAACGCGCATGTAAAGTGCGTTGCCGATAGCCGTATGAGGCGTGATATAAGGCATCGCAAACCACACCACAGCACCCATTAACAGGCTTGCCAGTCCGATCAGCGGTAGATTGATCGTCAGCCGCTTGTCCCACGCGAACTCGCCACTGCGCACTAAGAAACGCCACAGCAGCAGCGCGTTTAGCCACCCGGCTATGGTGGTCGCAATTGCTATGCCCACGTGCGGCATCCAACCCAAAGACTGAAACAAGAAGAACAATGCAAGCGAACCAACGACATTGACCAACATGTTGATACCTGCAAACAGCATTGGCGTGCGAGTGTCTTCGCGGGCGAAAAATGCGGGCTGGAAGACCTTGATCATGACAAATGCCGGGAGGCCGGCTGCAAAGGCCGTCAAAGCCCAGGCGGTAGCTGGTGTATCTGATGCCGTGAACGCCCCGCGCTCGAACAGAACCGAGATTATTGGCTCAGCCGCAATGGCAAGGGCCACGGCTGCCGGAACCGTCAACATGAGTGCAAATTCCAATGAGCGGTTCTGGCCTCCCATCACGGCGGCTTTGTCCCCGGCTCTCAATTTGCGAGCAAGATCAGGCAGCAGCACAACGCCTATGGCCACACCCACGATGCCGAGCGGGAGCTGGTAAAGCCGATCTGCGTAATAGAGATAAGACACCGCCCCCGCCTGCAACGAGGCGATGATTGTGCCGACCACAATGTTGATCTGGGTAATTCCGCCAGCCAAGATGCCTGGGATGCCCAGTTGGACCAGGCGACGCATGCCTTCGGTGTAGCGGGGACGTTGGAACGACAGCCGCAGCCCCGCGCGACGCACCGCCAGCCACAGCATTGCCAACTGCACAATACCCGCAATCATTACACCGATTGCCAGGATATACCCGGCACCCGATGTGTTCGCGTAGCCCAGCGCGATGGCTATGAGCATGGCGCTAATCAACACGAAATTGAGGAGGATTGGTGCGGCGGCGGCGGCCCAGTACCGCTGCATCGAATTGAGCACGCCCGACAACAATGCCACCAGCGACATGCACAATAGATAAGGAAAGGTGATTTGTGTGAGGTTGACGGCGAGGGCATATTTCTCGGCATCAAACACGAAGCCGGGGGCCAGAACCACCATCAGCCACGGCATCGCCAGCATCGCCACAGCAGAGAATATTACCAAAATGAACGTCAACCCGGATAGCGCTTCCTGCGCGAATGTCGTGGCAGCGGCCTCCCCCTCGCCTTCCAGGCGCTTGGCGAACAATGGCACAAAGGCCGAATTGAAGGCACCTTCACCAAATAACCGGCGGAACAGGTTTGGAAAACGGAAGGCCACGAAGAACGCATCCGCGCCGCCCCCCGTGCCGAGAGCTGCCGCGATCAGGATATCCCGGATGAAACCAAGGGCACGGCTGAGCATGGTCAGGCCGCCAACAGTGGCAAAGGCTCGATATAGCATCTGTGCCGAATAGCCTTCAGAGCCGTATTCGGCAAGGGCGGAGTGTAAAAGTGTTGGTGTGCAAAAATGCTTGCGGGGGTGCAATCAGGAGGCCACACTGTGGGTAATCCAAACAAATTCAATTCCTAGGGAGCTGGACCACTATGGCTGAGAACTCACTTTCGGAGAGCCTAAAAGCTGTGCCTGCAACAGCCGATTCGCCTGACAACCGGATGCCTGCAATCGCTCCAGAAGACCAGACGGAAGACCAGAAAGCTGTTTCTGCGGAATTCGAGGCACAGCGCGGACGGGCGCCTGGAGGTCCATTCACACCGCTTCTGCGCGCACCTGAGGTGTTTAGATATGCCAACCAGATGGGCCAATATCTGCGCTTTAAAACCGAACTCCCGATGACGCTTTCGGAGTTTGCGATCTTGATTACCGCACGACGATGGTCACAGAATTATGAATGGCTCGCACATCGTAAAATTGCCGAGCAAGCCGGATTATCGCCAGCCATCGTCGAAGCCGTGCGTGAAGGCCGCCACCCTGAAGGCATGAGCGATAACGAACAAACTATCTACGCCTTCTGCACCGAGCTCCATCACAACGGACAAGTCAGTGATGCCAGCTACGAGCGCGCTAAGATAGCGTTTGGCGAGCGGGGGGTGATAGATATTGCAGCCATCTGCGGACACTATTCAACGCTTGCTATGATTATGAATGTCGCTAAAACGCCTGGCCCCGTGGGCGAAGACTTGCAGCTGAGCGGCTTCAATCGATAGCTCGATCTATCTAATGTGAATATGATGGTCTGACGTCTTAGGACATTCCAAGTTTGCGTCGACCTAACCGGAGGACATAATCGTGGATCTTGGTCTGGCTGGGAAAACTGCCATAATCACTGGCGCCTCAAAGGGCATCGGCTATGGCGTTGCCGAAAGTCTCGGGCGTGAGAGTTGCAAATTGCACCTCGTTGCACGGGACAAGGAAATGCTGGAAAGTGCAGCCGCTCGTCTCAAGTCAAAATTCGATGTTGATGTTACCATTCATCCAACCGACCTTTCGGTCAGCGGCTCGGCAACAAAGCTGCTCGCTCAAACCGGTGTACCGGATATTCTGGTCAATAATGCGGGAGCCATTCCTGGCGGCGACCTGCTGGACGTCGATGAGGAGATCTGGCGATCGGCGTGGGATCTGAAGGTGTTTGGCTATATCAATCTGGCACGGCAGGCTTTTGAGGCGATGAAAGCCCAAGGCTTTGGTGTAATTGCTAACATCACGGGCCTTGCTGGCGATAAGCCTGACTTCTCCTACATCGCTGGCACGGCGGGTAATGCTTCTTTGAATGCATTTACGCGTGCGCTTGGCAGTTATAGCCTTGAGTATGGTGTGCGGGTATTCGCAGTTAGCCCCGGTCCGGTCGAGACAGAGCGATTGGTGGGACTGATGAAAACGCGCGCCAAGACCGACACCGGCTCTGAAGATGGCTGGCGGACAGGCTTTTCGGGAATGCCAATGGGCCGGGCAGCCAAGGTTGAAGAGATCGCCGACGTTGTCGCGTTCCTGGTGTCTGAGCGCGCCAGTTATGTTTCCGGGACGGTTTTAACTATTGATGGCGGACATGGTTCACGCGGTGGCAGCTTTTCCAAATAGCGACTTAGCCACAGACAACTTCACAACACCCATAACAATCGTGAGAGATAATGAGCGGATTTGAACTTCATCACACAGATCAGAGCAATGGCACGCCAGCGCTGCTTTTTGTGCACGGTTTTTCAAGTGGGAGCGAAGATTGGGAGCCATTGGTGAACCATCTTTCTGCGCGCCACAGGATCATTGCGCCAGATTTACGGGGACACGGCAAATCACCTCGCGGAAAGGCCGAGATGACAATCCAGCAACTGGCGGCAGACTGTCTGGATTTAGTACGCAACGCGGGCATCAAAAGTCTTGTGGTTGGCGGGCACAGCATGGGCACGCGGGTCGCCCTGGAAATTGGCCGTCAGGCGCCAGAAATTGTCATAGGATTGGTTCTCGTCGATGGTAGCAACACAGCACTTGCTGGCAAGGAAGCCTCCCTCCAAAGCTTTGACAAAACCGTTTCTGAGGAGGGATACGCAAGCTTTGCGCGCAGGTTGTTTGAAGCGATGTTTTTTGACCCGCAGCATGAGGCATTATCTCGACAGCTGGTTGATCGCGCTTTGAGTTTGCCAGAGGAGACCGTGCGAACGCTTTATCGCAACATGGTCATTTGGGACGCCGATGAAGCCAATGCGGTGATGAAAAACACGACTGCGCCGGTGCTTGTTATTCAAAGCACGACGCGGGGGCCCGATCAGGCTCGGCGGACGTTGGAGCCTGGCGAAACCGGCGCTTATGAGACGGTCATCAAAGAAAACATCCCCCATGCGAAAATTGTTGGACTGCCGGGCTTTGGACATTTTATCACGCTTGAAGCGCCGAAACAGGTCAATGCTGCCATCGACGCTTGGCTTGATAGCAACCATCTGCGCGGATGAGGAGGGGGACTTGATGGCCAGAGCTTATGGCTAGATAAGCTACATCAGTCCTAGCTCTCGAAAGCTTACGTGGCCGTCGCGGCCGACAACAACGTGATCGTGGATAGCAATGCCAAGGGGCTTTGCAACACTGACGATATGCTTGGTCATCTCAATATCAGCGCGCGAGGGTGTTGGATCGCCGGATGGATGATTGTGGACAAGGATGATCGCCGTCGAAGAGAGTTCCAACGCGCGCTTCACGATCTCACGCACATAAACCGGTGTGTGGTCGACCGTTCCCATCTGCTGGACTTCATCGGCCAGTAAACGGTTTTTCTTATCCAGGAACAGAATACGGAACTGCTCGCGCTCTTCATAGCCCATGGCGGCTTTGCAGTAATTCATTACCTCCGACCAGGACGTAAGAACTGGCTTGCCCAGGATTTCTCCCTGCATAAGCCGCAACGCTGCACTGCGAACCAACTTTAGTTCTGTAACGACAGCTTCACCTACCTGATTGACCTCAAGAAGGCGTGGTTCAGGCGCGCTAATTACCGCCGCAAACGAACCAAACCGGGCAATGAGGCGCTTGGCCAAGGCTTTTGTGTCGCGTCGTGGTATGGCGCGAAACAGTACCATCTCCAGGAGTTCATAGTCCGGCATGGCATCCGCGCCACCGGTCTTGAACCGTTGACGAAGGCGCTGACGATGGCCTGACGCACCAATATTTGCTGGCGCCTCGAAAAACGCGCCTTGATCTACCGGATTACTGCCTATCGGATTGCCGGGTTTCTCTGCCGTTTCATCGGGCATCGCCGTAACTTTTTTTGCAACAAATTTAGGTGCTGTAAGGAGGGCAATGAAGCCCAGCGGGTGAGTAGGTGAAGACTTCACAACCATCTTCTGTCACGCCGATGGCATGTTCAAACTGAGCTGATAATTCGCGGTCGCGGGTAACCGCTGTCCACCCATCCCGCAAAACTTTTACGTCCGGCTTTCCCAAATTGATCATCGGTTCGATCGTGAACAGCATACCCGGTTTGAGAACAGGGCCTTCACCTTCTTTACCGTAATGCAAAATATTAGGTTGATCATGGAAGACACGGCCAAGACCATGGCCGCAGAAATCGCGGACAACACTACAACGCTCGCCTTCAGCGTAGGCTTGAATCGCCGCGCCGATGTGGCCCGTTGTGTGTCCGGGTTTTACTGCGACAACACCGTGCTTAAGGGCTTCGAACGTCACATTGATCAGACGCTCGGCCTTACGGCTGACCTGACCGACCGTGTACATGCGACTGGTATCACCATGCCAACCATCAACAATCAAGGTGATATCAATGTTGACGATATCACCCTCCCGCAAGGATTTGGCATCAGGTATTCCATGGCAAACGACGTGGTTGACCGACGTGCAGCAGGAATGATTGTAGCCACGGTAATAGAGCGTCGCCGGCAACGCGCCGCGATCCATCGCAAACTCGAAAACGCGGCGATCCAGCTCTTGCGTGGTAATGCCTGGCACGACCAGCGGCACCAGCATATCCAAAGCTTCGGCAGCAAGCTGACACGCTTTTCGCATGCCCGCAAAAGCCTTGGCTCCATGCAAAGGAATGCCATCTGACGATGCCCGTATTTGGCTCAGTTCAACTTCAGACATCTTAGGCAAATCTCTCAAATTCGATATGCCGAGCTCGGTGAGCAAGGCATCCACTGACACTAAACTTAGCGTAAAAGCGCGTGTACGCAATCGTCAGTTGGTTCATTTCGTTGCGCAAAGTGCCAATGAAACACAGATGGTGCCCACCATAAAACTTACAAGCCAATAGCAGGCTGATTTTTTTCTGCCATACTCCAGTCAAAAAAACAGCCCGGATAATATCCGGACTGTTTCAACTTTTTCCTTAATAAACACCTGCCTAGTGCTCCGGCTACGATGCTTGGTACCCAAGCACCGGCTCGAAACTCTAGCGACCTATTCAATTCAGCTATCTGTTTTCTCTTCTTTGTCGCCGTTGGCCTCCGGCTCTTCCGGCGGGAGCTCAGCTGCAGCAGCTTCTGTCATCAGACGTTGGGCTTGAGATATCCAGTCGTCTTTTTCGATGCGGCCATTCAGCTTCAGCGCTTCATCGACATTTGCAATTTCATCATCTGAGAATGCAGCAATCTGCTCGAACTTGATGACGTTGAGCTTGTTCAGCATCGTTTCCAGTTCAGGAGCGATGGTATTAATAAGCTTGAGATCATCCTTATCGCCCTTGGGCTTACGGAAGCCCTTAAAGGCTGCGTTGAGGCGCTTTGCGCGCGCATCCGTCCGCTCGATGATACGAGCAGAACGACCACGGCGACCGCGAAGATAATAAAGTTTTGCGCGACGGACACGGCCGCGGCGGACGACTTCGATATCTGTAATCAGCGGCGAATAAATTGGAAATACGCGTTCGACACCTTCGCCGTATGAAATTTTGCGAACCGTAAAGTTCTCGTGCAAACCACTGCCTGAACGAGCGATGCAGACGCCTTCATAAGCCTGATTACGAGTATTTTTGCCTTCGACCACCTTGACCATGACACGCAACGTGTCACCGGGGGCAAATTCTGGGATGGCGCGCATCGTGGCAACAGCCGCCATCTGCTCTTTTTCGAGCTGTTCGATGATGTTCATTAGTCATTATTCCTTGATGTCATCATTAGCAGAGGAGCACACGGGCAAGCCTCATTGCTGAGTGCCGCTCGGCTCTTGCGTCCCTGATTGGGGAAATTCGAAGGCGCTTGAATAACCTAAACAAGTGCGGATGTCGATAGTTTTGGTTCGTCAGCGTCGCTATGACATGCTGATTTATCCGCAATCGTTCCAGCGGCAGTGTTTTGGGCGACGTGGTAGCGCTTGAATCTTTAACGAACGGCCTAATTTGGAGCCTTTAATGGATTTCTGGAGGATTTCGAAAAACGACTGCCGTTCACGAGTTTTCTAACAAATCCGGGCGGCGCTCAGCCGTTAACCGATCTGCTTCCTCCTGACGCCACTTGGCGACCCGGCCATGATCGCCCGATAGCAGAACTTCCGGGATTGAAAGTCCCTCCCAATCGCGAGGGCGGGTGTACTGAGGATATTCCAGGCGATTGGTCTCAAAACTCTCTTCCGTAAGCGAAGCTTGCGCACCCAGCACGCCCGGCAACAGCCTGACGCAGGCGTCGATGATGGTCATTGCAGGTAATTCACCGCCTGAAAGTACGTAGTCACCGACCGAAATCTCTCGCAGTCCGCGCGCGTCGATGACCCGCTGGTCGATACCTTCGAACCGCCCGGCAAGAAAAACCGCACCTGGACCGCTCGACAGTTCTCGTACAATGGCCTGAGTAAGCGGTTCACCCCGGGGTGACAGACAGATGGCCGGGAGCCCAGAGGTGAGCCCGTGTGCATGGTCGATCGCCTCGGCCAAGACATCACAACGCAGCACCATGCCAGCGCCGCCACCTGCGGGCGTATCATCAACATTGCGGTGACGGCCAATGCCGAACTCTCGAATCTGAGTGGTGGTGAGTTGCCAGACGCCTGCCTCCAGCGCGGTGCCGACCAAAGACACCCCCAGCGGGCCTGGAAACATTTCGGGAAACAATGTCAACACATGAGCCTGCCAGGGGGCTCGTTGCTCACAAGTTGGCGTTATAGATGCCGATGACATCGAATGCCTCCACGCCTAGACCTGATCTTGCTCCGGCAATTAAGCGCCTTCGACGACGACAATATCGAGGACGCCGGCGTGCTCACGCTCTTTGCGGGCTTCGGCGTATTCCGATGAATTTGCATAACTGCGGGCTTTTTCAAAGCTCTCGAATTCAATCACAACATTGCGGGCCCGACCTTCGCCTTCGGCAACTTCGCAGCGTCCGCCGCGCACGATAGGGTTTCCTCCGTAAACCTTTATGGCAGCAGAGGATTTTTCTGCGTAGACGGCCCATGCTGTTGGGTTCGTAACAATCGCGCGGGCAATCACATAACCTTTGGCCATTGAAAACTCCCTATTGTTCTTGGTTGATTTGTCTTGTGTACTCCACATACAGGCTTATGGGCTAGACCATCAACTGTAACTGCGGAAAAATTGTCGGATTCCAGGATGGCAGTACCGCTCAGGCCGCGGAGGCAATGGCTGCGGCAAAGGCTTGAACGGCGGCGGCCGGGTCGTCTGCCTGGGTGATGGGTCGGCCAACAACCAAGTAGTTTGCACCATCAATAATTGCTGTGGCAGGGGTTGTGACACGTGACTGGTCGCCTGCATCATCATCTGGCATGCGAATGCCCGGCGTGACGATCAAGAAATCGTCTCCGGTTGCCCGGCGAACCATTGAGGCTTCCTGGCCCGATGCAATGACGCCATCACAGCCAGCCTCCATGGCTATCCGCGCACGATGCACCACCATATCAGAAGGGCTCTTCAAGATGCCCTGCTCGGCTAGGTCGGCTGCATTAAGATTTGTCAGGACTGTTACCGCAAGAACCTTGAGGTTTGAGCCCTCCCGACCGGCAACGGCTGCCTTGATGGTTTTGGTGTCGATGCCGTGAACGGTAAGAAATGTGGCGCCCGTTTCGGCTGCACTGGCGACGGCTCTCTCGACCGTATGGCCGATGTCGAGAACCTTCATGTCGAGGAAGACCCGCTTGTTCTGCCTGGATAATTCTCGGACGTACGATAAGCCGCCCTGCATGACCAGTTCCAGGCCAATCTTATAAAAGGAGACGCTGTCGCCTAGTTGATCAACCATGCGGCGCGCATCGTCCAGCTTGGGAAAATCGAGGGCTACGATCAAGCGGTCGCGAGGGAGTACATTTGTGCGTTCGAGGGCGCGCGATGATTGCATTTCGTCTATTCCTCCATGAACTGCAATAATGCTTGGCCTTCAAGCAACCGTGAGCCGTTATTCGCCGCCAAAAAACTCTTTTACGCGATGGAAGAAACCCTGGCTCTCGGGCCAAGTTTCCTTGTGGCTTTCCTCCTCAAACTCTTCCAGCAATTCGCGCTGACGTTTGGTGAGGTTCTTTGGCGTTTCGACCTCGATCTGGATGTACATATCGCCTGTCGTTTTTGAGCGTAATACCGGCATTCCCTTGCCTTTAAGGCGGAATTGCTTGCCGCTCTCGCTGCCAGCTGGAATTTTTACGCGCGTGATTAAGCCTTCGACAGTTGGTACGTCGATCTGACCGCCGAGAGCGGCAATGACCATTGAAACGGGTGCACGGCAGAAAATATCAGAGCCGTCACGCTGAAAAAAGCGATCGGGCTCGATCGAGAGGAAAATGTAGAGATCACCAGCAGGACCGGCTCTGAGGCCCGCCTCGCCTTCACCTGCCAGACGGATGCGCGTGCCATCTTCGACGCCGGCGGGGATGTTAACCGAAAGAGTGCGCTCCTTGCTGATCCGGCCGGCGCCTGAACAGGTTGAGCATGGATCATCGATCACCTCGCCGCGGCCATGACAGACGTGGCAGGTGCGCTCGATCGTAAAAAAACCCTGACTGGCACGGACTTTACCGTGGCCCCCACAAGTGCCGCAGGCAGAAGGAGATGTGCCGGGTTTGGCACCATTGCCCGAACAATCCTCACACTGGACACTGGTGGGCACCCGGACCTGCGCAGTTTTGCCGGTATATGCCTCCTGCAGCTCAATTTCCATATTGTAGCGAAGATCGGCGCCGCGTTCACGACCGGGTCGGCCGCGCTGGCCGCCGCGTCCGCCCATGAATTCCCCAAAGAAGTTCTCGAAGATATCTTCCATTGAGTGGGAAAACTCTGGGCCGAAACCAGACTGCCCACCGCCACCCATGCCGCCCTCGAATGCCGCATGACCGAACTGATCATAGGCTGAGCGCTTCTGCGGGTCCTTCAAAACCTCGTAGGCTTCGTTGATTTCTTTAAATTGCTTTTCCGCATTCTCGTTGCCCGGATTGCGGTCTGGGTGCAGCTCTTTGGCGCGACGCCGGAATGCTGATTTCAGGGCCTTTTCGTCCGCACCGCGGTCGATCTCCAAAATCTCATAATAATCCCGCTTAGTCATTAACGCCTGCCTCAGTTCGCTGGTTGAGTGCACTTGCCCGGGGTGGCATCAGTTGGCCCCCATACAAACGCTTACTCGCGCCGCTTCGCACGGTTATCTCTGCGCATGGCACCTAAACTCGAACCCAGCAATTTAAGGTTCTGGGTCGGATGCCTCGTCAGAATCAAGTTGTGTCTCCAATGTGGGAGTACACTTAATTTTGCCCCGCCGTCCACAGCAGCCTTTCATTCAGACATTCAGAGACGGACATTCAGACGGTAGGAGATGGGCGTTCCTGGAATCTACTCAGCGAGATGCGCGGCAAAACCATGGCCGCGCATCTCACTCAAGACTATGTTCTGCGACCCTGATTAAGCCGACTTTTTGCCGTCATCTTTGACTTCCTCGAAGTCGGCATCGACAACGTTCTCGTCTGCGGCTTCATCGGCATCAGCAGATGCACCCGCCTCAGGCTCGCCATCTTCGGCAGCATCGGCCTGGGCACCAGCATAAATAGCTTCGCCAATCTTCATTGCAGCTTCGGCCAAAGTCTGCGTAGCGGCCTTAATCGCCTCAACGTCCTCGGATTGCTCAAGCTCCTTGGCATCCTTAATAGCTGTTTCGACGCTAGACTTGACGTCGCCATCGACTTTGTCTCCGGCTTCCTTCAGCGAGGATTCTGTCGAGTTGATCAACGCTTCGAGCTGATTGCGCGATTCAACCAACTCGCGGCGCTTCTTATCTTCCTCGGCATTGACCTCGGCGTCTTTCACCATCTTCTCGATGTCTTCATCCGAAAGACCACCGGAGGCCTGGATCTGGACTGATTGCTCCTTACTGGTCGCCTTGTCTTTTGCGCTGACGTTGACGATGCCGTTAGCGTCAATATCGAAGGTGACTTCGATTTGTGGCACGCCGCGTGGCGCGGGTGGGATCTCGGCAAGATCGAAGGTACCTAAGTGCTTGTTATCCGCTGCCATCTCACGCTCGCCTTGATAGACCTTGATGGTCACCGCGCGCTGGCCGTCTTCAGCGGTCGAAAACACCTGGCCCTTTTTGGTCGGGATGGTGGTATTGCGATCGATCAGGCGAGTGAACACACCGCCAAGCGTTTCAATGCCGAGTGACAAGGGCGTCACGTCAAGCAACAGCACGTCCTTCACGTCTCCTTGCAGTACGCCTGCCTGGATGGCCGCACCGATAGCCACAACTTCATCGGGGTTCACGCCCTTATGGGGCTCTTTGCCGAAGAACTTGTTGACAGTCTCCTGAACCTTCGGCATGCGGGTCATGCCGCCAACGAGGACAACTTCGTCGATATCAGCCGCAGTGAGGCCGGCATCCTTCAATGCTTCCGCACATGGGTTAACGGTGCGCTTGATCAGATCGCCAACAAGGCTTTCCAGCTTGGCGCGAGTTAACTTCATAGTGAGGTGTTTTGGGCCGGACTGATCAGCCGTGATGAAGGGTAGGTTCACTTCTGTCTGAGCTGACGACGAAAGCTCAATTTTGGCCTTTTCAGCAGCTTCCTTCAAACGCTGAAGGGCCAACTTGTCCAAGGTCAGGTCGATACCGTTTTCTTTTTTGAACTCGTCGGCCAGGTATTGAACAAGGCGCATGTCGAAGTCTTCACCGCCAAGGAAAGTATCGCCGTTGGTGGATTTTACTTCGAACACGCCATCGCCGATCTCCAGGATCGAAACGTCGAAGGTGCCGCCACCAAGGTCGTAGACCGCAATTGTGCTGGCAGCGTCCTTTTTGTCGAGGCCATAAGCCAGGGCTGCGGCCGTTGGCTCGTTGATGATCCGCAGGACTTCAAGGCCGGCTATTTTACCAGCGTCTTTGGTTGCCTGTCGCTGGGCATCGTTAAAATAGGCTGGAACGGTGATGACAGCCTGAGTAACCGGCGCCCCGAGGTGAGCTTCTGCGGTTTCTTTCATTTTGACGAGGATGTCAGCAGAAATTTGTGACGGCGAGAATTTCGCACCAGAGGCCTCAACCCAAGCATCCCCATTATCGGCTTTAACAATCTGATAGGGAACCAGCTTCTGGTCCTTGGCAACGGTCGGATCGCCAAAACGTCGGCCGATCAGGCGCTTGATAGCGAAAAACGTGCTCTCGGGATTGGTTACCGCTTGGCGTTTGGCGGCAATTCCGACCAGTTTTTCTTTGCCGTCATCTGTAACTGCGACAATCGACGGTGTCGTTCGCATCCCTTCAGAATTCTCGATGACCTTTGGTTGCCCACCTTCCATGATGGCCACACATGAATTGGTGGTCCCGAGATCGATCCCAATGACTTTTGACATTTCTTAACGTCCTCTTCTTTCTATGGCAGACCGTGTGGGCCCTGTTCCGATGCGGCACCCGACGGCTCTGATCGTTGCGATCAGAACCAAACGGCCCCCTGAAGTTCACTGTTAGCTTTGGGCGTATATAAGCGCGCCGTTTTCGGCCTGCAACGGGCGTGTGGTGTTGTTTTTCATTAAAGGAATGCCGATGCTGCTGTTTTTGACAGCCCACCGCTCCAAATACAATGCTTACTGCTCGACGATGCTATGGGCTTTAGGTCACCAAGCACCAACATTCATTGCCTCGCCACCAGCCGAATACCCGCAAATATTGGAGGTTTAAAGATGGCAGATTGGCCCGCAGGCTCCCAGCATTATCCTGGTTTCCTTAATGACGAGCAACAAACAATCGTGCTTGGGGCTATCCGCGACATTGTTTCGCGATCGCCTCTCTTCATTCCGACCATGCCAAACACCGGAAAACCGTTTTCGGTGCGAATGACAAATTGTGGGTCGCTTGGATGGGTATCAAGCAAAATGGGCGGCTATCGTTACCAAACGGCTCATCCGGACACTGGCGAACCCTGGCCGCCTATTCCTGAGTGTTTGCTTGCAATCTGGAGGGAAGTTAGTGGGTATGAGGCTTTGCCGGAGGCATGTCTTATTAATTGGTATGAGCCTGGGGCCAAGATGGGACTGCATGTCGACCGCGACGAGGAGAACAGGGAAGCGCCCGTTGTTTCGGTGTCACTTGGCGATGATGCTTGGTTTCGGGTCGGTGGACTAAAGCGGAGAGATCCCACCCAACGGTTTTTGCTCAAATCTGGCGATGTGGTTGTACTCAGTGGAGCCAGCCGTTTTGCCCATCACGGCATCGACAGGGTTTTGCAGGGAACCTCTACTTTACGGGCAGCCACAGGGGCTCAGTCCATAAATTGTAATAGCACTGGCAATGTTATGCAGGGCAGATTCAATTTAACCTTGAGACGGGTCACGCATCCTGCCAACTCGGCCTAAAACGTGAATCACGCACAAACAGTCTCATGTGATTCCAGCAAGGATTAACGTGCTGTAGTTGCGGGATATGATCAACGGTCCCGCAACTACAACCGCCCATCAGCCGCCTCCGGCTGAGCAGGCACAACCTCTAGTCTCAACCACCGACATCTGGCTCCGCTGAATTTGGCTCATTGGGATTGGCCTCATCACCTGCCGGTTTGGGAGCCTCGGCCGTTGTAGCTTCTCCCGGAGTTTTGACGGGCTTCATGCCACCCTTGGCAACCACAACCATGGCGGGCCGCAGCACGCGCGCATCTATCTGGTAGCCATCCTGGAATACTTGGAGCACCGTACCTGCCGGCACGTCCTTGTTTTCCTGCTCCATAACGGCTTGATGAACATGGGGATCAAACAACTCACCGGCAGCAGCAATCGGGCGGACGCCGTGTCTCTCCAACGTGTTGGACAATTCCTGCTGCGTGAGCTCGACCCCTTCGATTAGCGCCTTTAAGGCACCAGTCTGCTCTTCACCGGCAGAGGCTACGGCCTCGATCGCGCGCTGAAGGTTATCGCCAACCGAGAGCACCTCGCGGGCGAAATTGGTGATTGCATATTTTGCTGTGTCAATCTTTTCACGCTCAGAGCGCTTTATGAGGTTTTGATTATCGGCAGCGACACGCAAATACTTATCGCGGATCTCGTCGCGCTCAGCTTCCACTTCGGCGATACGGACCTCGCTCATGATCGTCGGGTCAACATAGGCTTTGGGCCCGGGTCGGTCGGCGGATTGGTCGGTTGCTGGGTTAGTGCTGTCAGGAGCCTGATCAGCGGGCGCGCTTGCGCTTGGTGGTGTGTCAGCTTCAGGCGCCATAGCCTGGCGTTTGTCATCTTCAGAATTTGACTGACCGCTCATTGTGGTTCTGCTGCCTTCCCGTCTCACATTATTGGGATGTTACGCCATTTACCTGGCACACGTTGCTATGCCTGGATATCAGGGTTTTGTCTGGATATCAGGCGTCGGCGCGAAAAATCAAGTCAACACACGGCTGATAAGCCGCGCCGTATAGTCCACCATCGGAACAATGCGGGCGTAATTCAGACGTGTCGGACCGATTACGCCCAGCACGCCGACAACTTTTTGCTTTTCATCCTGGAAAGGAGCCACGATTAGCGACGAGCCGGACAGAGAAAAAAGCGTGTTTTCAGAGCCGATAAAAATCTTCACACCATCGGCTTGATCTGCCAGACCGAGGAGCTGAACAACGTCACGCTTTGCCTCCAGATCATCAAATAATTGGCGCACACGGCTCAGATCTTCAACGGCAGTAAGATCCTTAAGCAGATTGGAGCGCCCACGTACAATCAAGCTGCGGCGATCATCATCCAGGGAGCCAGACCACTCAGCCAAACCCGATTTGATGACCCGCTGAGTCAGGTGGTCAAGTTCAGCTCTTTGGCCATCCAGTTTGGCCTCTATCTTGGCGCGGGCCTCCTCGAAGGTCAGGCCGCGAATATGCTGGTTGAGATAGTTAGCCGCCTCAACCAGTGCCGATGGCGGCAGCCCGAGCGGCACGTCCAGGACGCGGTTTTCAATACTTTGATCTTCACCAACGAGAACTGCCAGAGCGCGGCCGGGTTCAAGTGCCACAAACTCTATGTGCTTTAGGGAGGAAACTTGCTTTTCTGTTAAAACTAGCCCCGCACAATGGGAGAGGCCAGAGATCATCTCGGTGGCTTCCTGAAGCACCTGGTCAACAGATGTTTCACGCTTGGCTTTGATCTGAGTTTCAATTACGTCACGTTCATCGGTGGTCAGGTTGCCGACCTCAAGCATGCCATCAACGAACAAGCGCAACCCCAATTCTGTTGGCAAACGGCCGGCTGAGGTGTGCGGAGCAAACACTAATCCCAGGTGTTCCAGATCCGACATTACGTTGCGGACGGAGGCGGGCGACAATGTCATTGGCAGATCGCGCGAAAGATTGCGGGAGCCAACGGGCTCGCCGGTCTCCAGATAAGTTTCGACAATCCGGCGCAATATTGCGTGTGATCGCTCGTTTAGGCGTTCAAGTGGGTTTAAGTCCGATGGCTTACGCATTGTTGTTTGGTTAATGCCTCACGATAGCGTTTTTGGCGGTTGCAGTTATTGTGGCTACTAAATTATAGAGGCCGCAGGAATGAAGTTCGCGATCTTGCTGGTCGATTGGACTACATGAAGATAGCCTAGGTGGATGCCATATGTAGGTATTTCTGGGGGTATGCGTCAATTCCGAGACTTGCAGGCAAGAGGTTTGGTATTGATGAGCGCTGATGGCTCGCTTAGTTTGCCGATCAAAGCGGCGAATTGTAGTCGTTGGCTCTCCTCAAATCAGTATTGGCACTCAACTTATGCGACCATCCAAACGTCAACTGGACGAACTTAGACCTGTTTCATTCGAACGCGCCGTCTCGATCCACGCCGAAGGATCGTGCCTGATTAAGTTCGGAAATACTCATGTATTGTGTATGGCCAGTGTTACCGACCGCGTTCCACCGTGGCTGAAGGGGCAGGGGCGTGGCTGGGTGACGGCTGAATACGGCATGCTACCACGCGCCACAAACGAACGGATGCGTCGAGAGGTAACCCAGGGAAAAGCTTCGGGACGCACCCAGGAAATTCAACGGCTTATTGGTCGATCGCTACGGGCCGTTGTAGATATGAAAAAACTTGGCGAACGACAGATTGCAGTCGACTGCGATGTGATCCAAGCTGACGGTGGCACGCGCACAGCGGCGATCACGGGGGCTTGGGTGGCGCTACATGACTGCTTTGAGTGGATGAAGGAGCGCGATATGATCCGTGAAAATGCCCTGACTGATCATATCGCGGCTGTTTCGGCTGGCATTTACAATGACAAGTGTGTGCTCGACCTCGATTATCCGGAAGATTCTGAAGCGCAGGCGGATGCCAACTTCGTAATGACAGGCGCGGATGGCATTGTTGAGATCCAGGGCACGGCCGAAGACAAGCCGTTCTCGCAAGAAAAATTTGACGAGCTGATGGTTCTGGCGCGCAAGGGCATTAATGAGCTGGTCTCGCTGCAAAAGCTGACTGTGTCTTAGAATACAGGCGACGCGTGCTCCTGGCATTTGCTGTGCGAAATTGAACATTGCCTGGAGCCCAGCACGGGGCTCTTTGCCAAAGATTTGTTGCGGCATCAGTTTTGCGTGAGGTCCGTTTTGCGTGAGGCCAGTTCTGCGTGAGGAGTAATCGCCATGCGTGCGAACAGGATTTTGGAGACTGTTCTCTATGCACAAAATCTTGAGGCCACACGGGAGTTTTATCGTGATGTACTCGGCCTTGAGCCATTTCTGACGGTTCAAGGCCGACACCTTTTCTACAAGTGTGGCGATCAGGTGTTATTGATCTTTAATCCAGATGAAACGGACAAGCCGCCTCGTGATCCCAAATTGCCAGTTCCGCCACATGGTGCGCGCGGAGAGGGCCATGTCTGTTTTGGGGCAAGCGACCGTGAGATCCAGAATTGGGCGGACAGATTGGCCCGGTTGGGCGTCAAGATCGAGGCCGACTTCATTTGGCCGCATGGCGGGCGATCGATCTATTTCCGCGATCCTGCGGGAAACTGTCTCGAATTCGCCGAGCCACGAATGTGGGGACTGACGTGATGCCAAAATTTAGTGCCGGTGACCGCATCGTACTGGCCAGTCACAATGCAGGGAAACTCAAGGAATTTCGTGAACTTCTCGAGCCGTTTCAAATCGAGGTGGTGGCCGCGCACACGCTGGGGCTGCCAGAGCCTGAGGAAACAGGCACGACATTTGCTGAAAATGCGATATTGAAAGCGCGTGCGGCGGCTGATGCGGCCAACCTGCCAGCATTGGCAGACGATTCAGGCCTTGAAATTGCGGCTCTTGACGGTGCACCGGGAATTTATTCCGCGCGGTGGGCTGGGCCTTCGAAAGATTTTCATGTCGCCATGCAGCGTGTGCACGATGAAGTAGTGGCTTCTGCGACTGGTTGGCCCGCGCTAACTGACTGCACTGCGCAAGGGCCGATTGCCAACTTCAATGCGACTTTGGCGATTGCCTGGCCGAGCGGGTCTGGGGCCTTCGCGAGTGCTGTGAAGCCAGGTCCGCCAGATACTTCAGCCATGCTGAACGCGCAGATTGGTGTGTTTGAAGGCAAGGTGTTTGGCCACCTGGTTTGGCCGCCGCGCGGAGAAAATGGTTTTGGCTATGATGCAATTTTTTGCCCCTGCGGCCATGACAAGACATTTGCAGAAATGACAAGCGTCGAGAAACATGGCGATGCGCAAGCCGAAGACGGAGAGCTTTCGCACCGTGCGCGGGCAATGAAACAATTTGCTTTGGCTTGTTTGGACAAGACGCAATTGGATGCACGGCGACCGGACTTGGAGCGCTCGGGGCACCGGAGGCCTTAGCATCATGCCTCTGTTGTTGGGTCCGATACAGAAAAAGGCTAATCGGCTTGAGAGTTGAGCACAGATGATCAGCGAAAATCCCGAGGCTGCTGGATTTGGTGTTTATGTCCACTGGCCGTTTTGCGCCTCCAAGTGCCCTTATTGTGATTTCAATAGTCATGTCCGGCATGGCGGCGTGGATCAAGCGGAGTTTTCCGAGGGGTTTGTCCGCGAAATTCGGCACGTCGGTGGCCTTACCGGCCCTCGCACGGTGGACAGCATATTCTTCGGCGGCGGCACCCCGTCACTCATGGAGCCTAGAATTATTGAGCTGATTATGAACGCCATCGGTCGCGTTTGGACAGTGAGTGATGATACGGAAATTACGCTCGAAGCAAATCCATCCAGCGTTGAAGCGAGCCGATTTTCGGCTTATCGAGGGGTTGGCATAAATCGCGTCTCGCTTGGGGTGCAAGCCCTCAATGATGCCGACCTGAGGAAACTCGGGCGGCTTCACACGGCTCGTGAGGCATTTGACGCTCTAGCAATTGCCCAGCGCACATTTGAGAGAAGCTCGTTTGATCTTATCTACGCGCGGCCGGGCCAGACCGTGGATAGCTGGCGTGCTGAGCTTTCAGAGGCGCTTGCGCTCGCGGCAGGGCACCTCTCGGTTTATCAACTCACCATCGAAGACGGCACACCGTTTGCAGCACTTCATCAAGCTGGGCGGCTGCTGGTGCCAGAGAATGCGCTAGCCGACGATCTCTACCAGTTGACGCAAGAGATGACCGCTGCGGCCGGGCTTCCTGGGTATGAAATCTCAAACCATGCGCGGCCCGGTGAGGAGAGCCGGCACAACCTACTTTACTGGCGTTATGGAGAGTTTGCAGGCATTGGTCCGGGTGCCCACGGACGGCTGATTTTTGATGATACGCGCTTCGGGACGTCGACTGAGCGCATACCGGAGAGGTGGCTGGCACGAACCAAGGCGCAGGGGCATGGGCTTGACGAGATGGAGAAGCTTGAGCGCCGCGAACAAGCTGACGAGCTTCTCCTGATGGGGTTGCGCATTGGCGATGGGGTGGATCTGAAACGGCTGGCGCGGATCGGCGGTGTTCGCCCTTCGCAAGCCAAGATCACTGAGCTCGTTGAGCTTGGGGTGCTTCAGCAGAACCCAAAAACGCAGCGGCTATCTGCGACTGCGCAAGGGCGTTTCACTTTGAACGAGATTGTTTTGCAGCTTTCTTCCGAGTTTGAGCCGGTTTGAGTTTTGCTTTGGGTGCTTTGGGGGCAATTACCGGCGCTTTGATGTGAGCCGGGTTGAATGCCACACCGGTGTCGACTGGACATGCACGCATGGCCCCCATTTCCCGTTGAAGCCAATCGCGGAACGCGGCAACTATAGGGCGTGCCTCGTGACCCTTGGGGCATACAAAATGGAAAGCCCGTGGTGCTTCAAGCTGAATATTGATTGGGCAAACCAACTTGCCGTGCCGTAATTCGTCATACGCGATGGCGTAGGTTGCAAGGAGCACACCTGCCCCTTCGACAGCAGCGTCCAGTGCGTGATCGGCACTATTAAATCTCAGCCCGCGTGAGAGGTCGACATTGCTGACACCAGCTTTTTCGAACCAATCCCGCCAGGTGGGTAGGTCGGTCGGGCTGATGAACGATTCATCGAAAATCAGTGCCGCACGCGCCAAGTCCTGTGGCGTATTAATTTCGCCAAACTGTTCAAGGTAACGTGGGCTGACGACCGGCAACAGGTTTACGCCCACAAGGTTGTCGCAAGTCAACTCTGACGCGCTTATCTTGGCAACATCCGTGCGGGCGTTTCTAATTGCAACATCGATACCCGCAGTGCCAAAATCGATCGTCACAGCGGTTGAAGAAATGCGCGCATCGATATCTGGGTTCTCGGCAAGAAACCGGTAGAGCCTGGGGGTCAGCCACTTGGCGGTCAGGCCGGGCGGGGAGGAGATTACCAGCACACGCTCATTGCGAACTCGATCGAGAGTAGCGACCGCCTGACGCATCTGCCCAAAGCCCGAATGAAGACCTGGATAGAGCATCCGGCCCGCGTCAGTAAGCTGGATTGAGCGAGTCTTTCTAATGAACAGTTTGACCCCGAGAAAATCTTCTAAACCTTTGATTTGATGGCTCAGGGCCGCAGGGGTGACGTGCAGCTCTTCGGCCCCCCGTGAAAAGCTGAGGTGGCGGGCTGTGACCTCGAAAGCGCGCAAGGCATTGAGCGGCGGGAGCATGGCAACCATTATGAGAAAACCTAATCTTTTTATTGAGACAACCTCGTTTGTATCCCCGCATTTAAATACATATGTTAGACAAAGCAATGACATGACATGAGGATATATAAACATGAAAACACTTTATGGCGCTCCCGTGTGGGAACCTACAGCGGAAGAGCTGGCGCAAATTGAACGACGGGTCTGCAAAGAACGCGCCGAGGCGGCTCAGGGCGCTTTTCGGTTTGCTTCCCGCAAACTCCGCACTCTTTTTGTTGGCGAAAGAGCGGCCGACAAAATCCGTGTTGATGGCTGTTGCGAGGCTCACAATTAATACCCCAACCATCTATTGGCTGAACTGCGGCCCAGATAGAAAAGACAGAGTATGAAACAGGCGGACTCGCAGCCAGGGCAGTTTGGCGAGCGGGCCGCCTTTTCGTTGCAGATTGGCCAGCGGAGAGAGCAATTTGGAGCCTATTCAGCCGTGGCGCTGGACAGATGCGTTCTTCACGCCTAACGGACGGCATGATTATAAAACTATACGACTGGGTGATGCGCCTTGCGGCCCATCGGAATGCATCGTCCGCGCTGTTTGCGGTGGCGTTCGTTGAAAGCTCGTTTTTTCCCATACCGCCACATGCCATGCTGGTGCCGATGGTGCTGGCCAATAGGCAGAAAGCATGGTCCTTCGCAGCAGTTGCCACCATGGGTTCGGTACTTGGGGCGATTGCCGGATACTTTATTGGCGCATCGGTTCTCTATGAGCTGATCATGAAGCCGCTTTTTGAACTCTACGGCTATAGTGGAAAATTCGAGGCGTTTGCTGCGAGCTACAAGGAATATGGAGGCTGGATCGTGTTTGGAGCAGGCGTGACACCCTTCCCCTACAAGGTCATTACGATTGCAAGCGGCATTGTTGGAATGAATTTTTTGCTGTTCGTGGCGGCCAGCATTGTTTCGCGTGGGCTGACGTTCTTTGCCATCGCCACGCTACTCTACTTTTTTGGCAAGCCGATCCGCGACTTCATCGAACAACGACTTGGGCTTGTTGCCACAGTCTTTACGGTACTGTTGTTTGGCGGGTTTCTTGCCGTTAAGTTTCTCATATAATCGGTTAGTCGGCACTCACCCTATTCACCTACCGACCCGCTATGGCATTCACCGAAACACATGCAGGAATGTTTTCCACTCATGGCGCAATCAACATCGCAGCTTGCCGGTCGCTCGGCCTATCAGATGGGAGCCTTCAGCCTGTTGGCCGCGACTGCCGTCATTCTGGCTGCACTAGGTTTTGAGCATCTCGGTGGCTTCGATCCATGTCAATTGTGTCTACAGCAGCGCTACGCCTACTATGTTGGTATTCCTTTGCTGTTCATTGCCTTGGTGTCGTTGAGCGTTGACCGACCGAGGCTTGCGACCGGGCTGTTTGCCCTGGCTTCAGTAATTTTCCTCCTGAATGCAGGCTTTGGAGTCTACCATTCCGGCATTGAATGGAAACTGTGGGAAGGCCCAGCCACTTGTGCATCTGGCTCTCTGAAACCGCTCTCAAGCAGCGGTGCCGGACTATTGAAAAGCCTCGCCACCAGAACAGTTGCTTCCTGCGGTGAGGCGCAAGTCCGCTTCCTGGGGCTATCATTTGCTGGCTGGAACGTCATTGCGTGCCTTGTTCTCATGACCAGCACGCTGAAAGCGGCCTTCCAAAGCTCCATTTTGAGATAGTTATCCACGGAATTACGAATTTTTCTCCCTGCTGCAGAGCGCCAATTTGAATTGGCCTTCCAGCCGAACTATGCTATTTTTTCCATATATATTTCAAAATGTTACATAATCATTGTAGTTGCTTCTTGTGCCGCTGCTCGACGGCAAAGCGGCCAATATGAACGTCTGTCAATTAAATCTCCTTGGGTTTGCCTGAAACATGCCTAGATGTGGTCATGATGCAACGGTTAATTAGAAACTGTTCGGGAACACAAAGTGAACCCGAAGCGTTGCGTACCCGAGTAGGGAGAAAAATGTTTCAGCGTTCTCATTTCACTGCTCACCCCGGCGGACCGCGTATCGGTGCTGCTGGTCAGGCCCTCAAAGGTTGTAGTGCGTCTGAGTACCTTGAGCGTCCAGTTGCGTACCCGAGTTTAGTATCGCGTTCAGTTAGTAGCGTTGCGTTGTTGAGTACTGCGTCCAGTAAGGTTGCGTATGCGTCTCCGAGAGAAACCCTCTCCGATGTGTTTCAGGCTCTCAAGCGAACCGCGTCCCAGTTAAAGTCCCAGCGTATGTGTCAGCGGTTCGCTGACAGAGCCTGAGTTAGTTTGAGTTAGTTCGTTTTTTTGTTGCGTTTGCGTTTGTTGATTGCGTTTGGGGCGTTTTACCGGCCGGCATATTCAAGTTTTGCGTTCATGTTCCTGAGTTTCAATCCTGTGAGGCGTATCGTGGAAGTATCAACCACTGTTTTGTCGCATGAGGCCCAACCAGTTTTGACGCCGGGCCAGAGTTGGCAAGCCGTCGGCGATGTGCTGGCGGATGTGCTGAGTGAAGTTCGCATTGTGTCACCTCGTGTCGGTGCCGTTTCAGCCCAACTCCCATCAGGAGGCCAAGCTGAATAGATCTAGAAGAGAAAGAATTCAGGATGGTTCAACCGTCCCAACCTAGTTGGCAGATGCACTTGAGCAGCGACTTTCATGTCCGGCTCGATAGTCTCGAAGGAACCAGTTTCGCGTCGCGGGACAAGAGCACCAAGTGTATCTGCCTTCCAATTTTGGCAACTGACATGACATCGTTTTCGGAGGCTAATCCAATGACTGCAAATCGCATTAATCCACAGCAATGGAACCACGCCATCAGTGTTGCGCGCCAGTCTTGCGCCCGCGTATTTCGTGATGGCGGCGCACCTGCCGACGCGCTTGAAGCATTTGGCTTGGCAGGCGACAACGCAGTTAGTGACTGGAGTGCGGCGGTTGAGATGATCGCTCAAGCACTCTGCACACAGCCCGCCGAACGCGCAGCTGCATGATATCGTTCACAGCCCCTGCCCGGGCCTGGGCGGGGCCGTGATGCGCGCTGGCCCGCGTTGAGTGTGCCCTCTTGCTCCAAGACAGAGCGCCACGACGTGGCGGGGCGCCAGAAGAAGGGGGTGGCCAGTATCGGCTGGTAACTGCCCTACTTATTCTGCCAGTCTGATTTGATCTCGTCGCAGCGGGTCGAGACGAAGTCGTTGATGTCTTCAACGATCGTCTTCTGCAGCACATTGAACATATTATCGGTCTTTGTTGCCGTCCAAATCAGGCCCTTCACCAAAGTTGGCGCTTCAATAGAACCCCAGTTCAGCGAAGCTTTTACCGCCTTACCTCCCTTGAATTTGATCTTGGGCGCAAACGAAAACTTTATGTCGGCTGTGTCTTTCTTCCGCTTAACCGTGCAGGCGACTTGGTGGGGCTCCAACGTCACCTCGAATTGCGGTTCCATCATTGCTTTTATCAGCAGCTCGCGCTTGATTGAGATGTCTGCGACGCACCGCACCTTGCCCCATGGCCAGGAGGCACGGGTTTTTTTCACGATTTTGTTTAGCTGCGATTTGCGCCAGGACTTCACAACAGTGCAGGCCACATCACTGCCAGGCTTTCGCAGGCGCATAGCTGCACATAACTCGATCTTACAGGCCTTTCGGCTTTCGCGCTCAGCCTGCTCCTCGGCAGTCAACTTTATGGGCTCAACCGTGGCGTCTGTTGGTTTGGCGGCTTTTGCGCCCTGTCCAGACGCTGCCCCTACTGCAACAATCAGGCTCACGATAAATATTGCCGCTACTCCGAACCGCATTTGAACACCGACCTGCCTTGTCATTTCTTTCATCCCTAGATCCAAGTTTACCCCCAAAACGCTTAACCAGAGGCGCCAGCTTGTTCTAAACTAGACAAACACGACCATACTCTGACTTTTATTGCTCTGGTAATTTCGCTGGCGTCTGTCCCTCAGCCAGTACTCTGAACCCAACTTGCGATAAGAATTACCCCCGAGACGAACAACACTGCCAGCACAATACGATCGAAGCGTTTTTCATCAAGGCGCCGATAGAGCCAACTGCCGATTTGTGAGCCTACGATCGTTCCCGGCAACGCTATCATTACAGCGCGAAGCACATCTAGGGTCAGCAATCCAACGACTGCTGATCCAACAAGCATCGAACTCAGTATGGCCAGATTAAACATCTGAATCAGGGCGCGCTTTTCGCCCTTCGACCAACCTTGCACCGTTGCCCACATAGTTGGGAACGCGCCAGAGAGTCCCGCTAGCCCGCCCGTGATGCCGCCGGCAAAGCCGATGGTTAAGTCCAGCGCTGGTCTGCGTTTGGTCAATCGGACACGACCGTTAGCAAGAAGCATAAACAGGCAATAAACGACCAAAAGCGTGCCGAAACCCAGCTTGAAACTGCCTGCTGCAACCTGCGGCAATAACCATAAGCCTACCGGCATACCGGCGAGACCTGCAACGCAGATCGGTGCCACATGCCGCCAAGTAACCGCATGCCATATGGCACGGATGGTTTGAAGCTGGCCCGCTGCGCCACAAGCGGCGGAGATTTGCGCAACAACAATTGGGGGGGCCACCATAAGCCACAATGGCATCGCAGCCATTGCAGTGCCAAAACCAGTAAGGCCATTGACGAAGCCCCCTGCAAACGCGCCCAATAAGATCAACGGGATGGTCCAGTCCAAAATCTACCCCCAGTTTACCGTGCCAAATAGGTGACAACGGTTGACCTTTTGCCGAGCCGCACCAATATCAGCAGTATCGCGGTCACAGTGCCCATCTGGGGCTGTGCTGCAAGAGCCATTTGTTTGGTCTTGTGGTCCTACACTGCATGAGGTCGCTTGAAAAAGGGCTTTTGAAACAATGTCACGTGTGTCTCTACTCTCGAGCCCATTTCTTCTAGGTTTTGAAGAAATAGAGCGGCTAATTGATCGGGCCGGGAAATCCGGCGGTGATGCTTATCCACCCTACAATATTGAACGGTTTGAGCCAGCGAGTGGCGAAGCTGAAATATTGCGCATCACACTTGCCGTGGCAGGCTTTAGTGAAGATGATCTCGACATCACGATCGAAGAAAACACGCTGATCATTCGAGGCAAGCAAACCGAAGATATCGAGCGCGAATATCTGCACCGAGGGATCGCTGCACGCCAGTTCCAGCGCACATTCGTGCTGGCGGAAGGAATTGAGGTTCGCTCTGCATCATTGCAAAATGGCTTACTTTTACTAGATCTTGTGAGACTGGAACAAGAAAGAGAGGTACGGCGAATACATATCGGCAGAAAACCTGCCCCACTATGATCAATTGTTTTGGTCAAATTGGTCGAATCACTGGACGATGGGTGTGCATCTATGGACTGGCAACACCCAGGTACGGCCTGAGTTCTCATGCTCTGGCACAAACCGATTAAGGAGTAGCGTCATGACTGCAGATCCTAACCACACGAACATTCCGAATGAACAGTTCGATGAGTGGACGATGACCGACAGTGAATTCGCCGCTCTCGGCGATGGCGAGCTGGCCTACATCAAAGCGTTGACATCCGAAGAAGCCAAGGCGGCTTACCCAGCGATTAGTGATCTTCCCACGGGGCTAAACCTGTTCGCGTTGCACGCAGCCGATGGCACCCCGCTCGCCCTCACCGATGACATGGGCACGGCTATTGAGCACGCCATGGGCGATGAACTGGAGATTGCCGCTCTGCACTAGAGCCTGATCGTTTTAGGCTGAAGCGCTTTTGCTTCGGCCTAAAATGTAAGTCAGTCTCTAAAACAAATGCTTAGAGCACGCACAAAGGGTCCCATATAATTTCATCAAAGATGAGTATACTCCAAAGTGTTTCTGGCTGTTTCACTCACTATCGGTTTGCGCAACAGGTTTTAAAGCTGCAAACCAACGCGCAGCTGTGGCGCCATCCAAATGCTGGGCGAGGCGTTCGTGGCGGCCAAACCCTTCATCATTGGCCAAGACGTAGGCAACAAATGCGCGGAACTCGGGCACCTCGAAATAACTGGTGTGGATTAACTCTTTCCAGTTTAGGAAACTCAGTACGGACGCGGCCTTGCTGCTGCTATGCCTGTCGGAAAATGCAAAATCGCTGATCGCGTTACGGATCTTGCCAAGAGATTCTGTCATGGCTGCGTTTGAATGCTCGGTAAGGACGTTGCCCAGCTCAGGTGGCAGATAGCGAAGTGGCGATGCCACCCACAGTGGGGTGTGGCTGGCGCCCACCGCAATTTCGCTTTCTGTATCGTTGCCCAAGGCTGAACGGCGAAGCTGCGACCAGGTCATCGTGTCAAGTTGGCGACTGGCGAACGCACTCAATAGCCTCGCCAAGAACTGCACGATTACGACCAACACAATTGCGACGAACCCGAATAAGAACGGAACAAGTATTACCGGTACAGCTACTCTGACAATACGACCGTAAGTGCTCCATCGGACATCCTCATCAACAAGAAAGCTTGAAGCTTCATCGGTTACGAGGTGCAATAAAAGACGGCTATTTAGAGCCAGACTGTGGCCGCCCTCGCATAGTGTCCCCCCAGGGCAAGGTTCGTCATCGCGGTGCAAAAAGCGCTGCGCAAATCTGCCGGCACGTTGGAGTTGGAGAAAATTCGGATAAGCCGTACGGAGCTGTTTGCGTAGCTCTATGCGGTGCGCGACAAGCTTCTCAAGCCGCTTGTTGATATCCAGCTGTTTGACAACATCCGTTGTATTCCTCTCCTCCTCGCGTTCCAACTCAAGGCGCTTGATCCGCTGACGCAGAGTCTGCAATTCTGTCCTCGCCGTTCTGAATGACATTTCAACACGCTCATATTCAGCAACGTCATAAACGTTGGCTTTCAGATAATCCGTCAGCGAAACCATGATTGAGGGCGAAAATACCACGAAGAGATAAGCGGCGGGCAGCAGGAAAACAGAAAAGATGCTTAAGGCGGGGACGGCGAAATTCTTGTGGAAAATTGGCGTATCCACCGATTTCAGCGAGGTCAAACCTTGCACGACCTCATCGTCCTCATGGCAAAGGCCGACCCATTTTGCACCGTACCTCGCATGTGCTTTGTGGATTACTCTACGTCGATAAAAGAAAAGTCGACGGCCATCCCAAAACTTGGCAACCACAAAGAAGACGATGAACGGAAGCGAGGCGAGCACTGCTGAAATGACATACAATATTGACTTGCCACGACTTGAATTAAGCCATCCATTCATCGCGATATCGTTGAGCATGAAAAACAAGAACATGAACAACAGCATTAACGAGGCGACAAATAGAGCCTTCAAGAATATCGGCAGGCGCAAAAAGAGATAGCGCTCTTTGTGCAATTCGACGAAGGGCGTGCCGACGGTGATCCATTTCCGAAGGCCGTCAAGTCGAATGTTGCGGCCAATACTTTGCATCAGCGCCGAGGAGACAACCGAACCGCCATGGCTATGGGCCACAATGCTGTAGGGCTCGCCACGGGCTTCAAGATCTTTGAGTAAGTTGAGAAGTTTTGCACCAGCCGCTCGGCGTTCGAACTCGCTGTTCTCGCCGCTCCATATAAATGGCTCGATATGGACATTAGCGCCCTCGTCACCACTCATTTCAGCGACGAGCTTGCCGAAGCCGCTTTCCTTTTGCCACCAGGGGATGGTTGCCGCTGGCGAGCCCGCCGAAGAGGTTCCGCCGTTCTCAACAGGAGGCGCATTGATGTGCGCGAAAGTGCCATGCACCGTAACTATCGTGGTCAATTCCAAGCTCCCCCGAAATACTTGCAAATCTGGCCAGATTTCCAGGTATCCACTCTCCGATCCAAATCGCTTCAAAGCCTCAGCCAGCCTGAAAGCCGAACCAATCCCTAGTCAACGAACATGGTATTTGATAGGCGGTGGCGGCCCTTGCGTCTAACCCTAACACTTCGCCAGCATGTGGCCGTCGCCGAGAAAAAATAGCTCGGCACGCCCATTTTTACCCACCCGCGACCGAACCAGTATCGATTAAGGCTCAAGCTCGCTATCCCAATAGAGGTAGTCGAGCCAGCTCTCGTGCAGATAGTTGGGTGGAAAAAGCCGGCCATTGCGATGCAACTCAAATACTGTCGGTCGATAGGGTGTTTGAGCTGGTTGCATCCCATATACCGAAGGCATTTTGTTTGCTTTGGTCAGATTGCAAGGTGAGCATGCCGCCACGACGTTATCCCAGCGGGTTTGCCCCCCGCGCGAGCGCGGGATGACGTGATCGAATGTTAGTTCGTACTTGGAGCCGCAATACTGGCAACTAAACCGGTCACGCAAAAACACGTTGAAGCGCGTGAAGGCGGGATAAAGCGCTGGCTTTACATAGCTCTTTAAAGAGACAACCGAGGGCAGACGCATTTCCATTGTCGGGCTATGCACTGCGTATTCGTATTCTGAGACTATGTTCACTCGATCCAGAAACACGGCTTTCACAGAATCCTGCCAGCTCCACAGAGACAATGGATAGTAGCTGAGCGGACGAAAATCCGCGTTCAGAACCAGGGCCGGGCAATTCTCCGGAGTGGATATTTCCGCCATCATCGCTCGCGCTCCTTCATTTCCAGGTCTTTGGCCGATTCAACTGGCCAAATCATTCGGAAAGAGCTTGGCACGCCGCTCTCTTGCACGAATCCTATACTAATTTCATGTGTCGGATATGTGAAGACTCACTCCTATTCAGCTTTGAAAACCTTTGTAATGTTGTATCAGCTTGCCCGCATCATAGGCCCTCCGCGGCATTGCACAAGTGCTTCATCAAGGCCGTGCAGTGTATTGCTCATATTGGCTGTCCTGCACGATCTTTCACAACCTTGTGGTAAGCCCACAGCAGACGGGCTGAGACACCCCGCCAAGGCCGCCACGCCTCGGCGAGCTCCAGGAGCTCGGAGGGAGCGGGCCGATGGTCCAGTTCAAATGCGTGTTCGGCAGCCACTTGCAGCGCCAGATCCCCCGCCGCAAATGCATCCGGCCGGCCGAGACAAAACATAAGATAAATGTCGGCCGTCCATGGGCCGATGCCTTTGACCGCGCAAAGAGTTTCGTGGATTTGCGCGTCGTTGGCGTCGCCAAAATCCTTAAGATCGAGGCCGTGCTCCAACACTACTGCCGCGATCGCTCGTAACGTCCGTACCTTTGGGCGCGAAAGGCCTGCCGAGCGCAGCGTATCGTCATCAAGCGCCGCAATGGTTTTTGCTTCGAGTGGAGCAATGGTTTCGACACAGCGCCCCCATATGGCGTTGGCACTGGCGACAGAGACTTGCTGGCCAACGATAATGCGTGCGAGGCCTTCGAAGCCGGGGGGCCTGCGGCGCAGGGGAGGCGTCCCCGTGGCCTTCAGGACACGGCGCATGACCGGGCATCTTCGACGTAGTGAGCGGACGCCTTTGAGAATATCTTCCTCTGTCTCGATTGAGCCTTGAGATTTACGCAACGCGATAGATTTTACTGTCATGATATGATGCTGAAGCCTGGGCGTTAGAACAATATTGGCGGCACATGGTATTAGCTATCCGGCCTGATTGTCCAACCGGCGCAGTTGGAGAAACTAGCGAGCCATAGCCTGTGGACACGATTGGAGCACGCAGCTAATTACTTTGCTCTTCCACTTGACATGCCCAGGGTTGAGATTTGAACCGGGTTCTTTTCGCGTGACACATTCGACAGAAACATCCCCTTTACACTTTGCGGCTCCTCCGCCTCGATTGCGCTTTGCGCCTAGCCCGAATGGACCGCTACACCTTGGCCACGCACTCTCAGCCATCGTGAACTTTGAGCTCGCACAACGATTGTCGGGGCAGTTTCTGGTGCGAATAGAAGACATCGATACCGGGCGAGCACGCGAGGAGTTTATCAATGGGATTTTCGAAGATCTCAAATGGCTGGGGCTTGAATGGGAGCAGCCAGTATTGCGCCAATCAACGAGGTTTGCAGCATATGCCGCCGCGACTGAGGTTTTACGCGAGGCAAAGCTGATTTATCCGTGCTTTGCAACACGAGCGGAGATCTCGGCAGCCGTGGCTAACAAGCCAAATCATGCATGTGACCCCGATGGCGCGCCACTATACCCTGGGCTTTATAAGCACATGCACGGCCAAGAATTTGAACGGCAGCGGACGGCGGGAGAAGCCTTTGCGTGGCGGCTCGACATGCAGCGCGCGCTGGCTTTTTTAAAGTGCAGCCGTAATGCGGAACCACTAAGTTACATTGCCTGGGATGGCCAGGGCTCAAAAAAGGTTGTGGTGGCCCAGCCTGCGAAATGGGGTGATGCGGTAATTGTCCGCAAGGATGTGGCTGCGAGCTACCATCTCGCCGTAGTTGTTGATGATGCGCACCAGGAAATCACCCACGTGGTTCGAGGTGAAGACTTAGAGCCAGCAACTGATCTCCACAGATTGTTGCAGGAATTGCTAGGTCTTGCATCTCCGCTTTACCATCATCATGGATTGGTTCGAGACCCAGCAGGGAGAAAGCTCTCAAAAAGTGTCGGCGACACATCTTTGGCGGCACTGCGCCATGCTGGCATGCGCCCCGATAACCTCCGCCAGCACTTAACTGATGTTCTGCGGCAGTCCGGCGTTGATGGCCACCGCCATATTCAAACCTTCGATGAGAGGTAGTTTGGACACGACTCGCACCATGCATAGTCTGATCAAAGGTCGATCAAAAACATGCTGTAGTTTATGGCATAGCTTCAGGATTCTTCAAATGCGAAGTTCTAATGCAGATAGTTTTTTAAACTATACAATCGGATTGATATGCGTAGTTGTCTCATCGTTGTTTTGTTTGACGGCGCATGCTTCGAAACCTTTTGGAGTTCGTCTATCCGATGCCGCTTTGATACAGCGCTGGAAGCCAACAATCTACAATCCCGCCTACGCAAAGATATCTTATCCGAATGGAGACGTTCCTTGGTATTATGGCGTTTGTACTGACGTTATTGTGAGGGCCTATCGCAAACTTGGCATTGACCTTCAAGTCCGCATTCATAAAGCTCGTGTAGGATCAGGTGACAAAAACATTGACCACCGGCGCGTAAACGTGATGGCCAAGTTTTTTGCACGTTTCGGGCAACGTCTCACAACCGCGCGGAATCCGAAATTATACAAGCCCGGCGATCTGGTTACTTACTACGTGCCCGATGGCCGCTTTTCTAAAACACACATCGCAATCGTAACGCAGCACAAATCATCAAGCGGCGTGCCATTGGTTGTTCATAACCGTGGCTATAGCGTGCAATTGGAGAATTGGCTTTTCTCAGCGCGGATTACAGGTCATTATCGATATGGCCGATAAGCCTGTTGCCTATACTAGATTGGAGATTAAATCTTATGGTTAATTTTTCTCTAACACTTTGAAAAACTAAGATATTACATTTTTTATTTGCAAAAATTTATTTTTGAGTCATCTTATTAGAAATTCTGAACATATAGAACCATCAGGGTTTCTGTCATGCCACAGGTTAATCGAGAGAATTTTTCTCTTTCATTTCTTAGTTTTCTCGGCTGCGGCCTGTGGGGTTGTGTCAGCCGTGCATCGTCTAAAATAGCGATTGCGACTGGTCTTTATCGTCATCGGCGAAAAAATGTTCTGCTGCAGAAAAGTATTTTGACAACCGAATACTTGCGCTCAACAAAAGCCCGAGAGAACGAAATTGAAGCCGAGAATCAAGGCAAAAATCAAGAGATGCCTCATACTCGGTTCGAATCAATCGGGCATTTCGATCGTGTGGCAAAGGTTGTGCGCACATCGTTGGGCTGCACTGAGAGCATTGTTGCGGCGCAGGCGGCGGCAGTTCGCCAGATCGATGTTGCTGAGTATTCGCTGCACCGTATGCTTGAAGAGCTAGCGTCAGTGATGACGCCACCTATTGCAGCGCCGCAGTATGCCAATGTTGCACAATCAGTTCGCGCTCTGCCTCGCCTCACCGCGATTGCTGCATAGCCTGCTGTGTCCAGCATTAAGTTCTGACGTTATCCCACGTGCTTTCTCAGTTTATTTTCAGCATGTAAATAATGGCTGCGGCAGTAACAACTGATATGCACGTGCCAAGCGCACCTGCGCCAGATGCTGAATTAACAGCGGTCCCATTTTTGCTTGCGAATAAGTAGGCGTTGGCACCTGTCGGCATGGCTGCGAAAAGCACCACAACGCCTGTTGCGACAGGCGGCAGCAAGAATACATGTGCAGCCAACAGCCAGGCTATTAAAGGCATCGCCAGCATTTTCAGGATCAGGATTGAGAGCAGGGTTGCAGCTTGGCCCTTGATACGAAACCCAACAAGACTCAACCCAAGCGAAACCAACGCGCAAGGGACAGCAGCATTGCCCAACAGGGTAAGTAACTTCATGAAGAGTGGATCTATTTCCCACTCAGTCAACCGCCATAGTGTGCCTCCGAGGATTGCTAGAATAATCGTGTTGCGCGACAGCTCTCCGAGCACGCCACGCAGCAGCGACGCCAAAGAAGCCTCTCTAAGGCGTTCGACCCAGGCGAGGTGTGCGCTGGCGCTCATCCACAGCAATGGTGTGTGAAGTGAAATGATGACTGCGGTTGTTGCCGTCGCTTCTGGGCCAAAAGTACTCAGCGCAAGGGGCAACCCCAGCATCACAATGTTGCCGAAGCTCGAGCTCATGGCGATTGCGGCGCCATCTTTGCTGGGCCTGTGGAGAAACACGTGCGTGAGCAACGTTGCGACAAGCCAAACCGCACCGGCTGCCAGAAAAAACGCTCCCCAAACCTGATACAGCTTAACATCTGGTAGGTTCGCCGTGGCCATAGCGCGAAACAGCATGGCAGGGACGGCCAGAGTGAACGTAAAATCTGCAAGTCCCTTGGCGGTTTCCGGGCCGACCCAGGAGAACCGGCCAGCCAAAGCTCCTAAAACGATTAGGCCGAAGACAGGGGCTACAATCGCGAGAACGTGCTGCATGGAGGCTCACATAAAATCGGAAGGTGTAAGGGCTGTCGCGCAGCTCAGAAAGACGGAGATCGGCAGGCATGACAAGAGGTGAAAGCCTGGATGTCAACAGCCGGAGCAGACAAGGAATCGCGTGTTATGTCCCAATTGTCAGGGCTGAGCGCGCAAGAATAGATCCTACCGCGAGAAGCCGGGCACTCGGAAGCGGAAGGCCGTAGTTTTTGCGGAGCTGTCAGGGCGTGCGGGACCGGCGAGGCTTGAGGGCCGCGTTGCGTTCGAGGAAAACGACACCCGGCCAGGATCGATTACGCGGGCGCCAAATTTTTGAACTTCCAATATAGCCAAGCCACGTTGTGCCGTGCCTGCGCTAGTGAAGCGAACCGATCCGTCGAGGCCCGCATAGCCTGTTGGCCGGGTCAGGTTGGCCGAAGTGTATCGCTGCCCCTTTGGATAGGAGGTTGCAAGTGACACCGCGATGGTGACAGCATCATAGGCAAGCGTTGCTATGCGTGGCGGGGAAGAGCCGAATGTGCGCGCGAATTTTTCCGAAAAACTCTGCCAGCCGCGCGGATCGGGAGCAGGATACCAACCGCCTATGAAGGCGGCGTCACGTCCGATGTTTGGATAGTCCCAACCGCCGGACCCTAGGAATTTAACCTGACTGGTATCCAGATTTGCATATTTCACCAGGGGACCGAGATTGGGAAGCGTATTGGGTCCGCCGGGCAAGAAAATCGCATCTATCGGGCTGCCAGCATCTGCCGCGTTCTTGGCCAATTCAAACAGCCTCTGGGAAGGCTCAAGCATACCGTTTGCATTCGTGGCATAGCGTTCGAGTGCTGCAATTTGGCCGCCGGAACGTGCCACTGCCTCTCGGAATGCCTGCTCAACCAATTTTCCGTAGGCGTTTTCGGGCACCAGTGCTGCATAGCGGCGTTTGCCCTGGGTTGCCGCGAACGAGACAACGCGATCAACCTCCTCCCGAACGAGGAAGCTTAGCAGATACGTTCCGTTTCCAGCCATCTGGCGGTCATTGGAGAAGGCTATAACAGGCAGGCCTACTTGGCGGGCGACACCAGAAACCGCTTTGACGTTGTTGCCGTAGAGGGGCCCGAGAATAAGCTCAACACCCTCGGAAGCAGCCAGCGTAACGGCAGCGCGCGCACCTTCAGGCGTACCTTTTGTATCTTTGAAAATGATCTGAAAATTCGGATTATTAGCTTCGAATAACGCAAGTTCTGCTGCCTGCTTCAAACCTTTGGCGACGTGGGCTGCCTGGCCTTTGGCACTTAACGGCAGCAACATTGCGACCCTGGCTGTGGGTTTTATAATGGGGGATACGGCACCAGTCCGCCCGTCTGCCTCCATTGTGGGGGGTGTGGCAGTCGTTAACTTTGGGCCACCACCACCACTTATGCTGCCTGCCGCGCAGCCTGCCAGCAACAATGCAGCTCCAAACGCGCACGCTTGATACGCGGCTCTCGGAAATGAGACCGGGACGGCCATTGCGGAGACGGCACGTTGGCTGGATCTGTGCGGCGCTATATTCCGTCGGATCATTACAACCCCAAAATGACGCCTAATACTGAATACCTCAAGACTAACGTGGCGTTTTGTTCTGAATGAGACAGTGGATTCGGATAGCTTAGTTAAATGTAGAGCCACAATTCGCGGGCTTCTGCTAGTGCTCAGGAGTGGAAAACTGCATATATCTTATGATGTGCACGTATTTCACCGCTGGCGAAAGCTCACAATGCAGAACTGGACAGGACAATGCCAGAAGGCCCCGACACAACCGGCAATGATGCCGAAGGTGCGCCCCATCACCGAGATTTAGGCCGCAAGATGGAACGACTGAAGGCGGCGGTTGCCAGCGAATTTGACCAAATGCTGCAATCATCGGTGGCAGGCGGACTCTATCTGGTAGCCACTCCGATTGGGAATTTGGGCGATGTCACGCTGCGGTCGCTCTGTGTGCTGTTTAGCGCGGACTATGTTTATTGCGAGGACACGAGGGTGAGCCAGGTTTTGCTCTCGCGGTTCGGTCTTTCAAGACGGCTACGGAATTATCATGATCACAGCAGTGAACGCGTGCGTGACGATATTCTTGCGCTGCTTAGTGCGGGTCGATCGATTGCGCTGATCTCAGATGCGGGAACACCGGGGATCTCTGACCCCGGGTTTAAGCTTGTCCGTGCAGCGGCAACGGCTGGTCACAAGGTATTATCGATCCCTGGACCATCGGCGCTGTTGGCAGCGGCTGTAACATCAGGATTGCCGGTTGATAGATTTTTGTTTGCGGGATTCTTGCCACAAAAATCCGGCCAACGCACAACGCAACTCAGGGAGCTGTCGGAGGTTCCAGCAACGCTTATATTCTATGAATCACCGCACCGGATTGCTGCAACACTAAGGGATATGGCGGCGGTGTTTGGCACCAGAGCCGGGGTCATCGCGCGCGAGCTGACAAAACGCTACGAAGAAATTGTGCGTGGGTCCCTTATTGAGCTTGCGGATTGGAGTGAACAGGCCGCTGTGCGCGGGGAAGTGGTCTTGGTGATCGGCCCGCCCTTGGATGAGCCAGGCAACGTCTCAGATGAAGTCATTGCAACGCATCTAAAGGAAGCACTGCAAAGTGCCTCGCCGTCGCAAGCCTCAAAGCTAGTTGCCGAAGCGCTTGGCGTCTCCAAGTCGCGTGTGTACGATATTGGCATCAAAGCCAAACGGGGAAACGCGTGAGCCTGATGAAAGCCAAATCAGCAAATTCTGGTCCGATATCTTCAGGCCTGGCGCGGCGCAAGCTGAGCGAACGCCGCGGGCGGCGGGCTGAATGGTTGGCGGCCGGCTTGCTGATGATCAAGGGATACCGGATCTTGGCGCGGCGAGCTCATACACCGTTTGGAGAAATTGACCTGATTGCCGTGCGTGGTCGGCGCGTGGCATTTGTCGAGGTAAAGTGGCGAAAAACGCTTGAACTGGCCGTCTGCTCGGTCAGTCCACGGCAAGCTGGCCGCATTGCCAAAGCCGCAGATTATTGGTTATGGCGCCGGTGTGAATTTCGAGACCATGAGATGGGGTTCGATTGCGTTTTCGCAGCCCCCGGCCACTTCCCACGCCACGCGATAAATGCTTTGCAACCGACTTGATAAAACGCTGCTTCAGATCAACATGAGAATCAAACAAGCTAGACTTAGAAATGATGAGGCCCTTGCATGACGTTGAAAATTGCCTGCCAGATGGATCCGATCGAACATATCGATGTGCCGGGTGATTCAACGCTCGCCATTCTTTTGGAAGCGCAGAAGCGTGGACATGAGATCTTTTATTACACACCGGCAAACCTCGCACTTCACGGCACCGAGCTCAAGGCGCGCGGTTCGACGTTGAAGGTGCGCGATGAGCCGGGTAATCATTATGAGCTGACAGATCATCGCGTGATCGATCTCTCAACGCAGGACGTTGTTTTGCTAAGGCAGGATCCGCCGTTTGATATGGCCTATATAACGACGACGCATCTTTTGGAGCGGATCCACCCAGAAACGTTGGTGGTGAATGATCCCGCGCATGTTCGTAACGCACCTGAGAAGGTTTTCGTGCTGGATTTCCAAGATTTGATGCCGCCCACGATGGTGACACGCAATTTGGAAGATGTGCACGCATTCCGGGATGAATACAAAGACATCATCATCAAACCGCTCTATGGCAATGGCGGGGCTGCGGTATTCAGGCTGAAGCCCGAAGACACCAACCTGAATGCCCTCGTGGAATTCTTCCAGGCAACCATGCGTGAGCCGTTCATGGTGCAACAATACCGGCCTGAAGTGCGGGAAGGCGACAAACGGATCATTCTCATTAATGGTGAGGTTGCCGGTGTCATAAATCGTGTGCCAGCAGAGGATGAAGCTCGCTCTAACCTGCATGTTGGCGGACAAGCTGAGCATATTGAGCTGTCTGATCGGGACCGTGAGATTTGCGATCGGCTGGGACCAGCGCTGAAGGAACGGGGGTTGCTGTTCACCGGCATAGACGTCATCGGTCCTTACTTAACCGAGATCAACGTCACGTCGCCAACCGGCATCCGGCAGATCAAAGCATTTGGTGGTGCGGACATCGCGGCTTTGATGTGGGATGCCATCGAACGAAATGTTGGTGGCTGAGCCACTTCGGCGAAGCGATCTGGGAAACTTTGGCCGGACGGTGACTGAGAACGGGACTGAGACTGAAACTGACCATATGAGGTTTGCCGCGTGGCTTGATCTGAATATTGTTCTTATTTTGTTCTTGATATTCCTCTGCTGATTGCGTACCGTTCCAGCGTGATTGAGGGGAGTTCGTCATGTACGGCATGGTCTCTACGCTTGCATTCGTTGGTATCGAACCGCGGCCGGTTCAAGTTGAGGTCCGGATTACATCTGGCCAGCACAGCTTCACGATCGTCGGTTTGCCGGACAAGGCGGTTGCTGAAAGCCGTGAACGTGTGCGCAATGCACTTCACGCCGTTGGCCTTGGTCTGCCGTGGACGCGGATAACGGTTAATCTAGCGCCGGCGGATCTGCCCAAGGAAGGCAGCCATTTCGATTTACCGATCGCGCTAGCTCTGATGGTGGCGATGGGAGCTGTCGCCCCCGATGCCGTTGCCGGATATGCAGCCGTTGGTGAGTTGGCCCTTGATGGCGGTCTGCGGCCAACGCCTGGCGCATTACCCGCCGCGATTGGCGCAAGTTCTCTAGGCAAAGGCTTGATCTGCTCAGCCGAAAGCGGGCCGGAAGCCGCCTGGGCTGGCGAAAGCGTGGCGATCCTCGCCGCCCCTCATCTACTCTCGCTGGTCAATCATTTTAAGGGCTTGCAGACGATTTCGCGGCCTGAACCCAATGTCGCAAAAGAACCTCCGCTGGGCATTGATCTGTCTGACATCAAGGGTCAGGAAACGGCAAAGCGCGCGCTTGAAGTGGCTGCGGCTGGCGGACATAATTTATTGATGATCGGCCCGCCTGGCTCGGGCAAATCAATGCTCGCGCAGCGCCTGCCGACCATTCTCCCTCCGCTCGATACAAAAGAAATGCTTGAAGTCAGCATGGTTCATTCGCTGGCCGGTGAGCTGATGGGCGGCAAACTGCGGACTGAGCGGCCGTTTCGTACACCGCACCACTCAGCGAGCATGGCCGCCCTGGTTGGTGGCGGCTCCCGCCCTCGTCCGGGTGAAGTCTCACTTGCCCATCTCGGCGTGCTGTTTCTTGATGAACTGCCGGAGTTCACGCCCCAGGTTTTGGATTCGCTTCGCCAACCGCTTGAAACTGGCGAGACCGTTATTGCCCGAGCCAATCATCGGATTGCCTACCCATCGCGCATCCAGTTGGTTGCAGCAATGAACCCGTGCCGATGTGGCGGTGGCCCAGGTCAAACCTGCAGGCGCGGGCCACGCTGTGCTGCCGACTATCAGGGCCGTGTTTCAGGGCCGCTTCTCGACCGAATTGATCTGACCATCGAAGTGCCTGCCGTG
>Ga0209345_10000736_pt1 | contig 41792 bp, 35 predicted proteins | sample Cruoilmetagenom7_FD_187294 | JGI IMG/M metagenome (GOLD analysis project Ga0209345, IMG submission 187294) | Oil polluted marine microbial communities from Coal Oil Point, Santa Barbara, California, USA - Sample 7 (SPAdes) (version 2) | ecosystem: Environmental > Aquatic > Marine > Oil seeps ...
ATGTGCGTCACGCCACTGGCTTTCCCTGCCACTAAGCCATGCTTTCTAAATTGCTGACCAGCGCGTTGTTCGCTGGTGCTGCTGCGGGTCTGATTGCCGGCCTGCTGCAGCTTTTGTTTGTTCAGCCGGTGCTATTGCATGCCGAGCTGTATGAAAGCGGCGAGCTTGTTCACTTCGGATCTATAGCGAGTTCGGCTCATCCTGACCTGCCCGGTTTTGATGCTGTTCGGGATCTGTTGAGCATTGTGTTCAGCATGCTTACCTACACTGGGTATGCGATGATGCTGGTAGCCTTGATGTTAATCGCAGAAGAACGCGGCGCGCATGTCACGGCCCGCACGGGTATAATCTGGGGTATTGCTGGCTTTGTTGCCGCGCATTTTGCGCCTGGTTTTTCCCTTGCGCCCGAATTGCCCGGCTCTGCCGCTGCAGATATTGGCGCACGGCAGGTTTGGTGGTTCGCAACAGTGATCAGCGCGGGTATCGCTATGTGGTTGCTCGCCTTCGGTCGAAATTGGGCGATGTGGGGAAGCGCAGTTATTCTGCTGGCCGCGCCTCATGTGATCGGTGCGCCAATGCCGGATACTCTCACAGGGCCTGTTCCGACAGAGATCGCCAGCCTGTTCGCTTCCCGTGCCTACGGGGTAGGCATGGTTGCTTGGGTCATGTTGGGCTGTTTCGCAGCCTATTTTCTGGATAAAGAGCAGAGACGTTAGGTAGGGCCGAGATGCGAACATTTATTCTTTTCATCATTGGCATGACTTTTGGCGCAGCAGGCGGTTTTCTTGTGGCTGCTGGAAACGGCATCACTTTTGACGGGCATGACCACGCTGATCCCGCTCATCATGGGGCCGGAATGGATCATGCTGCGATGGGTGATGGCAGCATGGATCATGCAATGATGCATGACACTCTGATCGAGGTCGATCCCGCGAATGTGCCAGAGGTGGAGATCACGGTCATGAAGGACCCGATGTCCGGCTATAATCTGCATGTGATGACCGATCGCTTTTCCTTCACGCCTGATGCGGCCAGCAAGACCCATGTGATTGGCGAAGGCCATGCGCATGTCTACGCAAATGGTGTGAAACTGGCACGCCTCTATGGGTCGTGGATGCACTTGGATAAGCTACCTAAAGGTGAAGTGGAAATCACTGTCTCTCTTAACAGCAATGATCACCATCCCTATGCTAATAACGGTGCGCCGATTGAAGCAAAGCAAATGATCACAGTTGACTAATACGGCTGCGCTGCCTGCGCCGCCTCTAACTGAAACCCGTATTAAAGGAGCGGACAATGACAGCTAAACTTTACGTCTGCACCACCTGCAAAGTCGGCGAAGTGCACGAAGATGACAGCCAGCGACCCGGTGCACAGCTTTATCGCGCATTAGAAGCCCAAGGCGCGCCAAAAGACGTGAAAATTGTTGGAGTCGAATGCCTTTCCGCCTGTAAGACTGGCGCGGCCATCGCCCTTTCACAGCCCGGTAAATGGACATATGTTTATGGCCATATGACCGTAGACGACGCGCCCGATATCCTAGCCGGTGCCGCGGCATACGCTGCCACACCGGATGGCCTTGTGCCATGGCGCGAACGTCCCGTAATCTTCCGCAAACAAAGTGTTGCGCGGATTCCTGCATTTACCCTTCCACTGGAGGCTGCCGAATGAGCGACCTGTCAAAAATTCCTGTTACCGTCATCACCGGCTTTCTCGGCTCTGGTAAAACCACGCTGATTCGTCACCTGATCAGCAACACAAAGGGCCGTCGCCTTGCCGTTCTGGTGAACGAATTCGGAACAGTTGGCGTGGACGGAGATATCCTGCGGTCTTGCGCGATCCCCGATTGCCCCGCCGAGAACATTGTAGAGCTGGCGAATGGCTGCATTTGCTGCACAGTCGCTGATGATTTCATCCCTACAATTGAAGCGCTGATGGCGATGCCCGTCCGTCCGGATCACATTTTGATTGAAACATCGGGTCTGGCGCTTCCTAAGCCTTTGCTGAAAGCATTTGACTGGCCAGCCATTAGATCAAAGATTACCGTCGACGGCGTGATCGCATTGGCGGATGCCGAAGCGGTCGCCGCAGGCACATTTGCATCCGATGTCCATGCCGTGGACGCACAGCGCAAAGCCGATGAAAGCCTTGATCACGACACGCCTCTCTCTGAAGTTTTCGAAGATCAAATTAGCTGTGCCGACATCATCCTGCTTTCCAAAGCAGATCTTGCCGGTGCCGAAGGTCTGGCAAAAGCCCGCGCCGTGATCGAAGCCGAAAGCCACCGCAAAATCCCGATGCTGGAAATGACCGAGGGTGTTATCGACCCCAACGTCGTTCTGGGCCTGAACGCCCAAGCCGAAGACGATCTGGCGGCACGCCCGTCGCATCACGATGGGCACGAGGATCATGAGCACGACGATTTTGATACCATCGTCGTACCAATGCCAGAAATCGAAGATGCCGCCACATTGGTAGCCGCCATCGAGAAGCTGGCAAATGAACAGCACATCTTGCGCGTCAAAGGCTATGTCGCCGTCAAAGGCAAACCCATGCGTCTGCTGGTGCAGGCTGTGGGTGCACGCGTGCGTCACCAGTTTGATCGGCCTTGGGGCAGTGATCCGCGCAATGGCGCGCTGGTTGTGATCGCCGAACATGACCACGTGGATCCTGCGGCGATCCAGGCTGTATTGGGCGCATAGACCATGCATGTCGTCTTCCGCGAAAGTCATGGGCTGGAGGATACCGAAACCCCCTTCGATCCCGGGCAAACGCCCGCAGATCTGGTGGTGCTTTCTTTTTCTGACAGTGACCTTGGTGCTTTCGCGGCAGGCTGGCACCGTGCAGGCGGACATGAGGGAAAACTGCCCTCGCTTCGTTTGTGCAATCTCACGGCTTTGCGGCATCCTGCTTCGGTCGACAACTATGTGGAACAGACCCTAACAGGCGCAAAGGGCATCCTGATCCGTCTCATCGGCGGCGAAAACTATTGGCCCTATGGCATCATGCAGGTTCAGGATTTCGCCCGCCGCCACGACATCGCTTTGGCCGTTCTGCCAGCTGATGGGCGCGAAGATCCTGCCCTTGATGCTCACTCAACCTTGCCGGTCTCAACGCTGCGCCGACTGCAACATCTTTGTGATGCAGGTGGCGCTGTGGCTGCGCAGGCGGCTCTTGCCCAGCTTGCTTTGGCTGCGGGGCTTTATGCTGGTCCGGTTCTGGGCGCAAAGACGGTGCCAGATTGCGGGTTTTATGACCCTGACAAAGGGGTTTTGCCCTTTGTAGACACGATTGGCGACACCATTGCTGTTACATTCTACCGCAGCTATCTGACTGCCGCTGATACAGCACCGGTTGATGCCCTGATCCGCAGCCTGCGTGCGCGCGGATTAAACGCTATTGGCCTTTTTGCGCCCTCGCTTAAATCCCCTATCGCCCGTGATTTTCTGCCCTCAGCGTTGGCCCACCTTGACCCTCTTGCCATCATCAACGCCACGGCCTTTTCAGGACGCGGAGCTGACGGCACCTCGCCTCTAGATGCGCAGGGATGTCCGGTGTTTCAGGTCGCTCTTTCGACCGCGCGGAAAAAGGATTGGGCGAATTCAGAACGGGGCCTCTCCCCTGCTGATTTAGCGATGCATGTCGTTTTGCCTGAGGTTGATGGCCGACTATTCACCGGCGTGGTCAGCTTTAAAGCACCTGAGAAAAAAGACCCTGATCTGCAGTATTCCCGCTTTTCGCACCGCGCCCATCCAACGCGGATCGAAGCGGCGGTGGACCGGATTAGTGGATGGCTGAAGTTAGGTACAACAGAGCCTAGTCAACGGAAAATTGCGCTTGTTCTGTCGACCTACCCAGGTCGCGAGGATCAGATCGCCCATGCTGTGGGTCTTGATGCGCTTGCCAGTGCCGAAGATCTTTTGATGACGCTGGCAACGGAAGGCTACTCGGTTATTCCGGCGATCGGTTTTGGCAAATCACTGACGCAAAATCATATCGCTTGGCCGGTCGCTGACTACATCGCGGCGCTTGATGTTCTGCCAGTGGCCATGCGAGAAGATCTCCAAACCGCGTGGGGCGCGCCCGACACCGATCCGTTGTTCAAAGACGGGGCCTTTCATTTCCCCGCGCAAATCTGCGGTAACGCCCTTGTTGCGCTTCAGCCGGAGCGGGGCGCCATCGCTGCCCGCGACACGGACTATCACGATCTTGCTCGCGTCCCGCGCCATTCCTATGTCGCGTTCTATCTTTGGCTGCGTGCTCTGGGGCATCATGCGTTGGTACATATGGGTGCCCATGGCACGCTGGAATGGCTACCGGGAAAAGCGGTCGCACTATCTGATGAATGTTGGCCCGAAGTCCTAACGGGCGATTTGCCCGTGATTTATCCCTTCATCGTTAACGATCCGGGTGAAGCGGCACAGGCCAAACGCCGTATTGGTGCCGTGACGCTTGGCCATGTGCCGCCGCCTATGAAAGACAGCAAAACACCCGATGCGTTGCTGAGGTTGGAACGGTTGCTGGATGAGTATTCCACTGCCGATGGGCTTGATCCCGCGCGCCGCGACCGGCTTGTCAGCACCATTCGGGAAGAGGCGCAAGCAGCAGGGGTCGAACAGGATCTTGGTTTGCCTGAAGATGCGTCAGAGGCAGAAGCGATGACGCGCATTGACCGGTTTGTGTGCGATATCAAAGAAAGCAAGTATGGCGATGGCCTTCATGTCTTTGGTGCGGCAGAAGGTGAGAACGACGGGTTGCTTACCGCGTTGAATGGTCGGCGCGTGCCTTCCGGTCCGTCTGGTTCCCCGTATCGTGGACGGTCCGATGTGCTGCCTACGGGGCGCAATCTGTATTCTGTGGATCCCCGCGCAGTGCCTTCCCGCGTGGCCCATGCGCAAGGGGTCAAGCTTGCTGAAGAGCTGCTGCGCCGCCACCTGCAAGACAATGGCGATTGGCCACGCGGGCTTGTGATTGATCTATGGGGCTCAGCCACCATGCGAACCGCCGGCGAAGAAGTCGCGATGGCGATGCACCTTGCGGGGCTTGCACCAAAATGGGATGAGGGATCGGATCGTATCTCAGGCTTTGAAGTCTTGCCGCTCACGATACTTGACCGTCCCCGCATTGATGTCACCCTGCGCATATCGGGCCTGTTCCGCGATATCTTTCCCGGCCTTGCTGGATTGTTCGAGGCTGGAACCGCGGCGCTTTCTGCCCGTGAAGAAGCGGAGGACATGAACCCTTACAAACAGAAAGCGCCCCGTGTTTTCGGCCCTAAACCGGGCCTTTATGGCATGAATATGGAAAGCGCATTGCAGGACTATTCGCCTGAAGGTCGTTCGGCGGCGGGTGAGGCGTGGCTGAAGGGCTCCGAATGGGCTTTGGATGCCAAGGGTGGCGCCTATCAGAACAGAGAGGGCCTTGAAGAAAGGCTGCGCGCGGCAGACGGGTTCGCCCACGTTCAGGACCTGACCGAGACGGACGTTCTATTATCTTCTGACTATGCCACACATGAGGGCGGGTTTGCCGCTGCGATGGCGCATTTGGGTGCGCCTGAACCGGCTCTCTATCATGTTGATAGTACGCGAATGGGCACGCCTCGCGCCCGAACGATGCCAGAAGAGATCGCTCGCGTGGTCCGCGCCCGTGCTGCCAACCCCGATTGGGCAAATGGTATGATGCGGCACGGATTTCGCGGAGGCGCAGAAATCGCGGCAACGCTCGACAATCTTGCCGCTTTCGCCCATTTGACACGTAATGTTCCGGCGCATCTGTTCGACCTCTACTATGATGCTACGTTAGGGCGCGATGATCTCGTTGATTTTCTAAAGGCCGAGAACCCAAAGGCTCTGGACGAAATGCGCAATCGTTTCGCCGCGTTGCGTGATGCGGGTTTGTGGATCACGCGGCGTAATTCAATTTCTGCAGCGATGGAGGCAGCGGAATGAGCGGCCAAGAAACCACCGGCCACGAAGTTAAAGGATGGTGCCCCGGTGCCTTGCGACCGATGATGTCGGGCGACGGTCTGGTGGTGCGTGTGCGCCCCTTTGGCGGCCGCCTGCGGCGCGCGCAAGCGGATGGCATTGCATCGTTGGCAGCAGCCCACGGTAATGGATTCCTTGATGTCTCCAGCCGCGGCAATATCCAGATCCGCGGCGTGACGCAGGAAAAGCATGCTGCACTGATCGAAGGTCTGCGTGCGATGGGCCTTATTGACGCTACGCCGGAAATCGAAAGCCGCCGCAATATACTTGTTGCTCCTTTTTGGCAGCCGGGCGACGAAACTGAATTGATCACCGCCGAGCTGACCGAAAGATTGGCCGCGCCAACTGCGCCAGCTATTCCGGGCAAATTCGGCTTTGCCGTCGATTGTGGGCGGTCTCCTGTTCTTCAGGCCGCTTCTGCGGACATTCGGTTGGAGCTGGACGCTGGCGGCGGCCTTATTCTGGTGGCGGACGGGATGAATACCGGCAGGCCCGTAACGCAGGAAAACGCGGCCCAAGAGGCCTTGTCGCTAGCGCATTGGTTCGTAGACCATGCCGGCGAAATGACCCGTATGAAGGCGCTTGTCGCGCAAGGTATCACGCCGGAAGGTGCCTTTGTTCCGCGACAGCAAGGCACTTACACCCCCGCACCCGGCTATACGCCGAACGGTGCGATCGTGGGGCTGGCTTTTGGTCAGTTGCGCGTAGAAACACTCTCTACGCTGGCGAAACATGGCGGTCTGCGTCTAACGCCGTGGCGCCTCATTCTTGTCGAAAGCGCGCGCCAATTGCCCAAGATCAACGGGGTCATCACCGATCCTGCTGATCCGCTTTTGCGGATTACTGCCTGTACCGGTGCGCCACGCTGTACACAGGCTTTGGGTAAGACCCGTAGCATTGGCAAAGCGCTTGCGCCTCATCTTGGGGACATCGCGATGCTTCACATCTCGGGTTGTACAAAAGGTTGCGCCCATCCACGCCCTGCACCACTCACTCTGACCGCACAGGCGGAAGGATTTGCCCTAATTAGAGACGGAAAGGCTGGAGATGAACCCACCTTGTCCCGTCTCTCCTCCGATGATCTGAAAGACCACCTGTAATATGCCTCACACATACATCACCGATGGCGCCGAAATCTATCGGCAGTCATTTGCGACCATCCGCGCTGAAGCCGCTCTTGGCCGGTTCACCCCCGAGGAAGAGATCGTCGCAGTGCGCATGATCCACGCCGCAGGCATGGTTGGTCTGGAAGAACATGTTCATTTCACGCCGGATATGGCGATCATCGCGCGTGCGGCGCTGGTGGCTGGCGCGCCGATCCTCTGTGACGCCTATATGGTTAGCGAAGGCATTACCCGTAAACGACTGCCATGCGAAAACGAGGTGATTTGTACACTCCGTGATCCTCGGGTCCCTGCGATGGCACAGGAGATGGCCAACACCCGCTCCGCCGCTGCACTTGAGTTGTGGCGCCCACATCTGGAGGGCGCGATCGTGGCCATTGGGAATGCACCGACCGCGTTGTTCCATTTGCTAAACATGCTTGAGGACCCTGATTGCCCCCGTCCCGCCGCCATCATCGGCTGCCCGGTTGGGTTCATTGGCGCAGCTGAAAGTAAAGACGCGCTAATGGCAGCACCACCAGTGGCGTCAATGATCGTCAAAGGACGGCTTGGCGGCTCTGCGATTACGGTTGCTGCTATAAACGCGCTTGCCAGCAGGGTGGAGTAAACATGGGAAGAGTTATTTGCGCGGGCCTCGGGCCCGGCGATCCGGACTTGATGAGTGTCAAATCCGACCGCACCATTCGCAACGCGCAACATGTGGCGTATTTCCGCAAAAAGGGCCGTCCGGGACAGGCGCGTACCATCGTGCAAGGCATGTTGCGTGAGGACGTGACTGAATACCCGATGGAGTATCCTGTCACGACAGAGCTGCATTTTGGTTCGGACGGGTACAAACAGTTGATGGTCGACTTCTACGCAGAGTGGGCGGACAAGCTTGAGGCCTTGGCCGAGCAGCACGACGTTGTTGTTCTATGCGAAGGGGATCCGTTTTTCTACGGCTCCTTCATGCACTTGCACACCCGCCTTCAAGGGCGCGCAGAAGTCGAGGTTCTTCCCGCCATTCCTGGCATGGTGGGCTGCTGGAACAGCCTTGATATGCCATTCACTTGGGGGGATGACGTGCTGAGCGTGCTCATGGGCACGCTGCCGCAGCAAGATCTGATCGATCATATGAAGCGATCAGATGCGCTGGTCATCATGAAAACAGGCCGAAACCTACCACGCGTGCGGGCCGCCCTCGCAGCGACTGGCCGTCTGGACGATGCTTGGTTGGTCGAAAAAGGCACAATGCCGCAGCAGCGCGTTGCGAAGTTGGCCGATGTTCCTGAGGGGGATTGCCCCTACTTCGCAATCGTTCTGGTTCATGGACAGGGTCGACGCCCTGAAGCCGAAGAATGAGCGGTTGGGTCTCCATCGTTGGTCTTGGACCTGGTCGAGAGACGTTGGTAACGCCGGAAGTCCGCCAAATAATCTCGCAGGCGACCGACGTGATCGGCTATATCCCATACGTCAAACGTATTGCGCCCCGCGATGGGCTGACGCTGCACGCCACAGATAACCGGGTTGAGATTGACCGCGCGACGCATGCGCTGACCCTTGCTCAACAAGGCAGTCGCGTGGTTGTGGTCTCCTCCGGTGATCCGGGCGTGTTTGCAATGGCCTCTGCCGTTTTTGAGGCGCTAGAAGCCCAGCCGCAATTTGAAGGCGTGGAGATTACCGTTCAGCCGGGTATCACTGCCATGCTTGCGGCGGCAGCAGCAGCAGGGGCGCCCTTGGGGCATGATTTTTGCGCTATCAATCTTAGTGATAATCTCAAACCTTGGAGCGTGATCGAACATCGTTTGCGCATGGCATCACGTGCCGATTTTGCGATGGCTTTCTATAATCCCCGGTCGAAATCCCGCCCGCATCAGTTCGGTGAAGCATTGGAAATATTGCGAGAGGAATGCGGTCCGGACCGTCTCATTACTTTTGCCCGCAATGTCACCCACGATGACCAGCGTCTAAATACCGTCACGCTTGGTGAGGCGACTGAGGATATGGCCGACATGCGTACTGTTGTGCTGGTAGGAAATTCGGCAACCCGACGGGTAGGCCCCTATGTCTATACACCACGTTCAGCATCATGATTAAGCCATGCCAAAACAGTCTCTATATTGGCGGTTTCGGCTATATCCGGCCGCAGTGGCCGATCAATCATGACAACCTGCAATCCAAGGGCGCGCGCGGCGTCAATCTTTGCCACCGCGCCGCTTCCACCGGCATTCTTGGCGATGACATGGGTGATGCGATGCTCTTGCATCAACGCAATATCTTCGGCCACGTTGAAAGGGCCTCGCGCAACGGTGACATGGTGGTCGGGCAAGGTAATCTGGGTTTGCGGGGCGTCAACGAGCCGCAACAGGTAGTGGTGTTCGGGGCGCGCCGCGAACAGGTCCACATGCATCCTGCCAATCGCCAGAAAGACGCGGCACGGATCCGCGGGCAAAGCATCACAGGCACCCGTGATATCAGGCACATGAACCCAATTATCATCCGCCTGCGCGCGCCATGCAGGTCGCGCCAGACGCAGCAGCGGCGTGCCTTGTGTGCTACATGCGCGATAGGCGTTTTGCCCCATCGTGTTTGCAAACGGATGCGTAGCGTCAACAACGTGGCTGATCCGTTCGCTCTTCAGGTAGGTCGCCAGACCATCTGCCCCGCCAAAACCGCCTATTCGCACGTCAACGGGCTGCGCTATCGGCGCGTTTGTGCGGCCGGCATAAGAAAAAACAGTCTCTATTCTGGCGGAATGAAGAGCCTGCGCCAACTGGCTGGCCTCTGTGGTCCCGCCCAGCAGAAGGACGCGCATGATGGGTGATCCCTGGCTCAGCATTATTGGTTTGAACGAAGATAGCCTTGACGGCCTGTCACCTGCAAGCCGCGCAGCGCTCGACTCTGCAGATATTGTATTTGGTGGACCACGACATCTGGACCTTGCCAAAGTCGGCCAACGCGGACGTGCTTGGCCGGTGCCATTTTCAACAGGCCCGGTTCTTGCCCTGCGTGGTCAACGGGTCGCTGTGCTCGCCTCTGGCGATCCGTTCTGGCACGGTGCAGGTGGTAGCCTTGTCCGTGATATGGACCGCCGCGAATGGCGCGCATTTCCCGCTCCTTCGACTTTCACTCTGGCTGCATCGGTTCTGGGCTGGCGGATGGAGGACATCACATGTCACGGACTTCACGCGGCCCCGCTTGCCCGACTACGCGGTGTCCTGTCACCGTTGGGCCGGATGATCTGTCTGATGCGGGACAAAGACGCGCCCGCTGAATTGGCCGATTGGCTATGCACGCAAGGTGCGGGTAAGGCTACGCTTACGGTCATGGAGCGGTTGGGTGGGCCACATGAACGCCTGCGCGACGTGACGGCTGATGCTTTTGATCTTACTGACATTGCCGCACCCGTTGCTGTGGCGGTTACCTTGCCTGCCAATGTGGGGCTCCCTAAAGCCTCCGGTCTGCCCGATGACTGCTTTGCGCACGACGGGCAGATCACGAAACAACCAGTCCGTGCTTTGACCCTCAGCGCGCTTGCTCCGCGCAAAGATGCTCTCTTGTGGGACATTGGGGCGGGGTCTGGTTCAATTTCGGTAGAATGGTGTTTGGCTGGTGGGCAAGCGATCTCTTTTGAACAGCACCCAGCGCGTATCGGCAATATCACGCGTAATATCGCCGACTTTGGTCTTTCACACAAGATGACAGCCGTGGAAGGGATTGCTGCGGATCAGATACCCAACCAACCTTTACCTGATGTCGTCTTCATTGGAGGCGGTGCCAGAAAGCCGTTGTTAGAGACACTTTATGGTCTTTTGCCCTCGGGCACCCGCCTTGTTGTAAACGGCGTTACACTTGAAACAGAAGCGCTGCTGGCCCAAGCGCATGCGGATAAGGGCGGCACACTAATGCGGTTTGAGGTCGCCCAAGCAACACCTCTAGGCCCCATGCGCGGCTGGACCGCATCGCGCCCTATCGTGCAGTGGAGTGTAACGCTGTGAGGGTTGCTGGAATTGGGTTTCGCAGCGGTGCTGCAATGGCGTCATTACAGGATGCATTGCTGCGCGCGATTGAGGCTTCAGGCGGTGCACCTGTGCAAGCTTTGGCAACCGAGAGTGCGAAATCTCGTGCGCCGGTGTTTCGCGAACTTGCACAAGCCATGGGCCTGCCCGGTCTTGGAGTACGAACTGACGATATGGCGCAAATGATGACAACGACACAGTCGCAGCGGATTGTTGATACTTTCGGTACGGGAAGCTTGTGCGAAGCAGCTGCTTTGGTGACCTCGGGTCCCCAAGCGCACTTGGTTGCGGTGCGGGTCGTCTCGGGCGATGGTATGGCAACAGCGGCGATTGCCGATGACGTAAAGGAAAACGAGTGACCGTACATTTCATAGGTGCTGGCCCCGGTGCCGCTGACCTGATTACCCTGCGCGGGCGCGATCTGATCGCGGCCTGTCCCGTATGCCTATACGCGGGATCACTGGTGCCGGAGGGTATTCTGGATCACTGCCCAGAGGGCGCGCATATCGTGAACACTGCGCGCCTGTCGCTTGATGAAATCATGGAAGAAATCAGCGCTGCCCATGAACGTGGTCAGGATGTTGCGCGTATCCACTCAGGCGACTTGTCGATCTGGTCTGCAATGGGTGAACAACTGCGCCGACTGCGCGCGTTGGATATCCCCTACGATGTGACGCCTGGTGTGCCCAGCTTTGCCGCCGCAGCGGCCACTCTGGCCGCTGAGCTTACTTTGCCAGGGGTTGTGCAGTCAGTCGTGCTTACGCGTACCTCCGGTCGTGCCACTGCCATGCCAGAAGGTGAGACGCTTGCAAACTTTGCCGCTACGGGCGCCACGTTGGCCATCCATCTTTCTGTGCATGTACTCGATCGTGTGGTTGAGGAGCTGACCCCCCACTATGGGCCTGACTGCCCGGTCGCTGTGGTCTGGCGCGCAAGTTGGCCGGATGAGCGCGTCGTGCGCGCAACGCTCGCTACCCTCAAAACCGAGGTCGGAGAAGAGATGGCGCGCACCGCGTTGATCCTTGTTGGTCATGCGTTGGGCTCAGAGGATTTCGGTGAAAGTAGGCTCTATGCGGGCGATTATGACCGCCGCTTTCGCCCCGTCGGCACTGAACCCCGTTTTCCGGAGGCCGAATGATACCCCCCGGTCTGATAATTTCAGCCCCTGCTTCCGGCACGGGCAAGACAACGCTAATGCTGGGTTTGCTTGCCGCCTTTCGCGCGAAGGGGGTGGAGGTGCAGCCGTTCAAGAGCGGTCCGGATTACATTGATCCTGCATTCCACACTGCCGCCTCGGGCCGTGCCTCTTACAACATTGACAGCTGGTCGATGGAGGCCGCGCGCATCGACGGGTTGGTGGGGAATGCGCAAGGCGCTGACCTTATCCTTGCTGAAGGCTCAATGGGGCTGTTTGACGGGGTTGCCATACAGGGCGCTTCCGGTAACGGCGCCAGCGCGGATATTGCTGCGAATATGGGTTGGCCTGTCGTGCTGGTGCTGGACGTGTCCGGTGCTGCCCAATCGGTCGCTGCAACGGCGCTTGGTTTTAAGATGATGCGCCCTGATGTCACGCTTGCGGGTGTTGTGCTGAACCGCGTGGCATCTCCGCGTCATGAGGCGCTTGTGCGTGTTGGCATGGAGCAGGCGGGCATCAAGGTCCTCGGCGTGCTTCCGCGCCGATCTGAGGTGACGCTACCTGAACGGCATTTAGGTCTTGTCCAAGCGGGTGAGCAGGAAAATCTTGCCGAAGTTCTTGCCGATGCAGCCTCCTTTGTGGCCGAACATGTGGATATGGACGCCCTTCGCGCCGCAGCAGAAGGCGCGCGTGCGAATATTGCCCCAGCCCTAAAGATAACGCCGCCGGGTCAGCGTATTGCGTTGGCCCAAGACAATGCTTTCGCCTTCGTCTATCCCCACCTGCTCGCCGGTTGGCGCGCGGCTGGCGCAGAGGTAATACCGTTTTCACCATTGCGGGATGAGGCACCCGATAGCAGCGCTGATATTTGCTGGCTGCCAGGGGGCTACCCTGAACTCCATGCTGGGACCCTCGCCGCTGCAGAGACCTTCCGCAGTGGGATGCGTACTTTCGCGGAAACCAACCCCGTGCATGGTGAGTGTGGTGGCTACATGGCTTTGGGCGCAGGTCTGGTTGATAAGGAAGGTAACCGTCACGAAATGCTCGGTCTGCTTGGATTAGAGACCTCTTTCGCTAAGCGTAAGTTCCACCTGGGCTATCGCCGTGCGACCTTGAACGCGGCAATTCCCGGTGCCGGATCGGGTGCGCAACTGCGCGGCCATGAATTCCATTACGCAACAATACTACAGGAACCGGATACGCCTTTGGCGAAAATCACAGACAGCAATGGTCTGACTGTGCCTGAGACAGGCACCTATCGCCAGATAGCGGGCGGCGGGCAGGTTTCAGGCACATTCTTCCATCTGATCGCGGAGGGCGCATGACCGGCTTTGTTTCCTTTGTCTCTTCCGGTCCCGGTGATCCGGAACTGCTGACCGTTCGTGCTGTTAAACGTCTTGAGTCTGCGGATGTGGTGCTGTTTGACGATCTGTCGTCTGGCCCAATCCTGAGCCATGCACGCGCTGACGCTGACCTGATTGGCGTGGGCAAAAGGGCGGGTCGGCCTTCGCCAAAACAGGATCACGTGAGCCGTGTGCTTGTTGAATACGCACAGGCGGGCCTTCAGGTGGTGCGGCTTAAGTCCGGGGACAGTGGCATGTTCGGACGGCTGGAAGAGGAAATCACCGCCTTACGTGGCGCCAGTATCCCATTTGAAATTGTCCCGGGTGTGACCAGCGCCTCCGCCGCTGCTGCCACCGCCGGCATTCCGCTTACCCGCAGGCTGACGGCGCGGAGGGTCCAGTTCATCACCGGCGCCGATGTTACCGGAGATTTGCCGCCAGATGTCAACATGGCCGCGTTGGCTGATCCCTTGGCCACGACGGTGGTCTACATGGGCAAGAAAACCTTCGCAGGATTGGCGGCACGTCTGATCGAACACGGACTGCCCGCAAACACGCCGGCGATGCTTGCCGAAGCGGTTTCGACCCCTGCCGAGCGTCTTGAACGCTTTACGATCGCGACATTGGCCAAGCATCTGGAAGAAACAAAAACCAGCACGCCTGCGTTGATCTTCTATGGCCCGCTTGCGGAGCCAGAGGAATGAACTGCTACATCTGCACCATTTGCACCGCGCAAAGCGCAGATTTTGTCCGAGAGGCCCGTGCCGCGCTCCCACATCTGACAATCTCGTCGGTTGAATGCATGTCGGGCTGCACCAGGGCGCAAACAGTGGCGTTTCGTGCGCAAGGCAAGGTGGCCTACCTCTTTGGGGAAATAACAGCAGCAGATTTCCCCGCGTTAGAGACGTTTTCAAGGCTGTATGAGGCCTCTGATAACGGGACGTTCACGGATGCGCGTGTGCTAGGTGATCTACGCACCAAAGCCATTGCACGGATACCAGCATGAGCCTGCAACTGACCCTTATAGGCATTGGTACCGGCAACCCCGAACACCTGACACTGCAAGCCATTCGCGCGATGAATGCGCAGGACGTCATCCTGATCCCGCGTAAAGGCACGGGAAAAGACGACCTTGCCCAACTGCGGCTTGATATGTGCGATGAGCTTGTCACCAACCACACAACTCGTATCGTCGAATTTGAGCTTCCGGTGCGTAATGAAGCGACGCCGGATTACCGCCAGCGGGTGGATGACTGGCACGACGCCATCGCAACCGTCTGGCAGGATGCGATCGATTCACATGGCAGCGCGAAAAAAGTTGCGCTTCTGGTCTGGGGCGATCCTTCGCTTTATGACAGCACTTTGCGGATCGCAGCACGGATAAAGCCAGCGCCGCAAATTACGGTGATCCCCGGCATTACATCCCTACAGGCGTTAACGGCTGCCCATGCGACGGTTCTGAATGAAATAGGCGCGCCCTTTATCGTCACGACAGGTCGCCGTCTACGCGACGAGGGCTGGCCAACGGGCGTCGATACGGTTGCTGTTATGCTTGATGCGGGCAGTGCCTTTGAGGCGATATCACCCGACGGTGTCTACATTTGGTGGGGGGCATATGTTGGTATGAAAGAGCAGATTGTTATCGAAGGCCCCCTGTCGGAGGTTGCTGAGCAGATTACGCAAACCCGTGCCCGTGCACGCACGGATCATGGCTGGATTATGGACATCTACCTGCTTAGAAAATTGTGATTTTGCATAGAGGTGCGAACAAATCGGCCTCAATCCGGATCCACTTTACCGCGCATGGCCTTCACCTCACCACGCACTTTTTTCGCTTTCAGGCGCCGCTTTTTCGACCCTAACGTGGGCCGTGTGGCTATCCTGCGCTTCGGCGGAGTCAGTGCTTTTTCAATCAGCTCTTTCAGCCGCGCACGGACGATTTCGCGGTTGCGCGCCTGACTGCGGGTTTCATCACATTGCAGAACTAACGCCCCTTCAGAGGTCCAGCGGCGACCGGCCAGTCGTCTCAGACGGTTTTTCACCGGCAAAGGAAGAGAGGGCGATGTGGCCGCTTCAAAGCGCAATTCCACGGCAGAAGACACCTTGTTCACGTTCTGGCCGCCGGGACCTGACGCACGCATGAAGCTCTCGGTTAGTTCCCAGTCCTGAATGTTTATGGCGTCTGTAATATGCAGCATGATCCTGATCATAGCGCGGATATGGATGAGGTGAAGGGGGGGCTGGTCCAAGATGCGAAATGGGCCGCCCTTATTCAGAGCGGCCCAATCGAATTGTATAGGAGGCGGGATCGGTTAGACCTTAGCCCACTTCGGATTTCAGTTTGTCAGGGACTGCCCTAACAAGTGACCTCCAAAGCTGTTCCGACACCTCGCTCCAGTACCTTTCTTGACACTAGATCACCTCCTTTACATTTTGTTGAACCTGTCATGAGCGTCCCACAGGTTTCAGAATTCGCAAAGCTTTTTCTTGAGGCGGTTTGAACTTTTTCTGCTGGGTGCTTGTTCAGCGAGCACCTAGGCGGGCGGTAATCATCCGGAACGGTATCAATGCGATCAATGCCAAAGACAACTTTACAGCCCAATCCGCGACGGCAAGGGAAACCCAAAGCGGCGCTTCCGGACCGAAGCCCAACATCGGGATAACTTCGGACGCCCAAGAAACGTCTGTTGCTGGATGGACGAAGGACAACGCGCCAGAGAAGGCGACAGAAAAGAAGATGATCGTATCAACAGAGCTGCCTACAAGAGTTGAGACAAGCGGCGCTTTCCACCAGCGTCCGTCGCGGAGCGCTGCAAAGATGCCCACGTCCAGCAGTTGCGCGATAAGGAAAGCCAGACCAGACCCGATAGCAATGCGCACAGTCACCAACGGGCCAAACTCACCCATGATCTGCGTCCCGATGAGCGAACAGACGATACCCACTACAAAGCCTGCCAGCACGACGCGACGGGCTGCGGCGATACCGTAAACGCGGTTCATCACATCGGTAACAAGGAAGGCGAGGGGGTAGGTGAACGCGCCCCACGTGAGCCAGTTGCCATAAAGAAATTGTACGAGAATATTGGAGGCGACCACGATGGCGGCCATGGCAAGAATGCCGAGAAGATGGGTGCGTGTCATAATTAGAACCGTTTTTTGCAAGGGTGCGGCGACTTGACCTGCGGGGATCGCAGACAGACGGCTCATTAGGTGGCTTTGCGCTCTTTCGCAACCCTATTCAGTTACGCGGTACTCGACGATCTGGGTCCGCAATATCCGTAGAAAGTTGTCGTCGGAGATCATCGTTACATACATTTGACCGCTTGCGTCCTGCCAGACGCTGATCCCTTCAAGGTTATCATATTGCGTATGTACTGTGGTCAAAAGCGTGTGTTCCCGAGGCGCACGCGGGTCTAACACAAACAAACGGACACGGCTGCGGAATCCCAGTGGTGAGACAGACCGCTCTAACAGCCAGAGCCGTCCATTGGCATCAAAATCTGCCCCCACAGGCACGAAAGAGCCGCGTTGCGGAATGCGGGCGCTGACCCGCCATTGCCCGTCCGAGTATGCGTACAATGGAAATGGTGCACGATCCGTAGGCGGGGTTTCGGTGATCGCATAGAGCGTCCCATCAGGCCCAACGGCTAGGGCTTCAACGCCGCCATTCGGTTCCATCGCGTTCTGAAATGGAAGGGCGATGCGATTTGATGTTCGCCCGTTCGAGAGATCAACTTGCATGATCCTGTGCTCGTGCTCGAACGAGATGAAGGCATCGCCGTTGTCTGCAATGGCGAGCCCCTCGGCATCGCTTGCCTTCTTTTCTAAAGGCCCCCCGACAGAGCGGCCTAGTGCGGTAACGTTTTGCACGCCAACGCCAGTGATAAGGCCGTTTGCCCTCTGCAAGCGTGCCTTAGCAAATTGCCCGCGATCGTTAATGACGGTCATTTGCCCGCCTTGGGCGTCGATCTCTATGCCTGACCAGCCCCCGAACCATGGCGCGTCAAGCTGCCAACGCACAGCCCCGTTTGCATGCAGCGTTGGCTCGGCAAGGACGCTCCCACACAGGCAGATTAATACCAGTGCAAGTCTGATCAATTTGCGTCGAGCACGGATTTACACTGTGCCGGAAGATCAGCCAGAACAAGTTCGCGGCGCGGTTTGCTTGGCGTCTTTTTTGCGCCTGGTTTCGGCTTTGGCGGCTTGATGATGTTAGATTGCCATTGACGGGCATCAGCGCAACCATCCCCGGCCGGTGGCGGGTTCTGGTTTACACAGCCGCGCGCGCCCTTCGGGCAGTTCAGCCGTACATGGAAGTGATAGTGATGGCCGTACCACGGTCGAATTTTGCGCAGATAGCTGCGATCACCGCGTTCATCGTCACACATTTGGACTTTTGCCCCCGGGAACACAAAAATGCGTGCCACACGCGGATCTTTTGCAGCAGCCTTTATGATTTCATGATGCGAGCGGGTCCATGAATTGTTCACATAGGCACCGCTGGCCCGACGGGTCGAAATTGAAGAGATATTCTCGCGTTGGCTGCGCGTAAGGCTCAAAGATTTGGGGGGCAGCATCCAGATATCTGCATCCAAGCCCATCTGGTGGCTGCGGTGACCGGTCAGCATAGGGCCGCCACGAGGCTGGCTCATGTCACCGACATAAAGGCCATTCCATCCCGGTTGTTGGGCGGCAACCCGACTGAGCTTTTTGACCATGTCAATTAGTTCGGGATGCCCCCAGTTGCGGTTGCGCGACAGGCGCATCGCTTGCCATGTTGGCCCGCTTTCCGGCAACTGCTCTGCACCGGCCAGACAGCCTTTGGCATAGCTCCCGAACGCACTGGACGTTTGCGATGTCGCGAAAGATTTTGTGCCAAACAGCTTTTTCGCCTGCACATTTGCTAGTGGTCCGGCCAGTTCACCTATGGTGGGCAGCTCTGGCTGCTTTTCCTTGGAACCACTGATGTCACGTGCGCCGCCGCAACTGGCAACTAGAACGCTTAATGCTGTGATTGTTATTAATTTTCTGAAGTTCATTTGTTGAAATCCCCTCTAGGTTTAACCCAGAGTAGCAGAACCAGCCCGATAATGAACAGCCCAACAACGGGGCTGACCCCTAATCTTTGACTGCCAGTGATCTGGCTGGTGAAAGCAATAAGCGCGGGGGCAAGAAACGATGTTGCTTTTCCCGAAAGTGCATACAGGCCAAAGGCTTCGGTCATCCGCTCCGGGTTGGCCTGCCGTGTCATCATATTACGCGAGGACGCCTGTAGCGCACCGCCTGCCGCCCCAATTATTGCACCGGCTATGAAAAAGGTCACATCAGGCAGGTTCGATCCTTCGGCAATTGCGATGAAAAGGATTGATTCCGGTGTAATCGTCACAATCAGCAAAGACACAAAAGTCAGCATGAGAACGCAAACGATTATCACTGGCATTGGTCCCACACGCCGGTCGACGCGTCCCGAAATCCAGCAGAACACAGCACCCGAGATGGCGGCCACGATGCCGAAAATGCCAACTTCGGTGATCGACCAACCCAGTACACCCAAGGCATAGACGCCGCCAAAAGTATAAAGCCCGTTAAGTGCATCGCGATAGAACATTGATGATCCCAGATATGCCATCAGCGACGGATGGCGCGGCAATCCTTTCAGCGTTCTTCCCAGATCACGCAGGCTTTGTCCGATTAGGAAAGGTGCGGTGCCTGCTACGCGTGTGTCGCGGGCATAGAGAAAGAAGGGCACCATAAAGACAGCAAACCATATTGCTGCTAGCGGGCCAACGACACGTGTGTCAGCCTTGGTTGCAGGATCAAGTCCAAACAGTGGGGACAGGCCAAACATTGTATTCCCGCTGGGTGTCGCCTGAAAAAGTGCCAACATCACAACAAGGGATAGCACGCCGCCGACGTAGCCGAAGGCCCAGCCGGAACCCGATATGCGCCCCAGTTCTGCCGGATCATCGTGCAGCTCTGGCAAGTAGGAATTGGTGAAAATCGTCGCAAATTCCATTCCGATCAGGCCGATCCCAAAGAAAAACAGGGCCCAAATCACTGAAAATTCCTGCGGAGCAGTCCACCACAGCGCGTAGGAACCAACAAAGTACATCAGCGAGAATAGCCATATCCAAGGCAGCTTGCGCCCCGTGTTGTCAGCGATAGCACCCAATATCGGCGCCAATACCGCGATAAATATGCCCGCAACAGCAAGGCCCCAGCCCCAGTAAGCCTGCGCTTGCGCGCGTGCGGCCTCTTCGGCCATCCCTTCGGCGATCAGATTCCCGGAAAGTGTGCCTGTGAAATAAGGACCGAAGATAAAGGTAAGCAAAAGCGTGTTGTAAGGCTGGCTGGCCCAGTCAAAAAAATACCAGCCCCAGATACGCTTGCGCTGTGACACTTCCAACATTCATTTGCCCCCCGTTTACGTGACGTAGAGCAGCCTAGGCCTTGTCGCGCAAGGGAGAGCTTTTTATTGACCGCAAACCGTTCTGCGGACATCTTAGTTCGGTCCACAAATTAATATCTAACCTGAGCAATCAAAGTCTTGGGTAATGCGAAAGGATTTCACCTATGATCAGGCTCATGTATTTTAGCACATCGACAACCGATATGTCTCAAAGTGAAGTGGATGCACTGGTTCAGAAATCGGCGGAAAATAACCTTAAACACGGCATTAGTGGCATACTGGCTTATAACGGACGCAACTTTTGTCAGGTTCTGGAGGGTGAGGCGGATCAGGTGAACAAACTGGTCGCGGTTATCCGTGAGGACAACCGTCACGCAGGCTTCAAAATATTGGGTGAAATGCCGATTGAATCGCGCCGCTTTGCTGAATGGGCCATGACACGTGTGGACGAACTTGATTTCTCCGATGTCATGGACGCGATGCAGCCATAAAGCCTGACTTAGCTGTCTTGCATCGGCGGCCAAGGCCGAGTGGCCTCTGCTTCGGTCCAATTTTTAATCCAATCCGGCATGACAGGAGAGGATACATCCAGCTGTAGCGCGGCCAATATGCGCGGCGGCTTCACGATGCCATCCTTATCGGTCACGGCCGCACGGTATAACACGTGGCTGGCGCATTCACCGTCCCGCTTCCACATGGATTGCTCGATATATAGAAACTTGTCATCCCAACATACTGCACGGCTACGCACTTCGAATCGCTCGAAGCCATGGATGCGACGACGAAAGCGCACGTGTGATCCGGCCATTGTAAGACCCCAACGCTCCTTGCGCAGGACTGCGATCAGACCGGCGCGCTGGGCCATTGCGATACGCCCCAAGTCATAAAGCGTCAGCGCGCGCCCGTTGTTGAGCTCAAGAAAAACATCAAGGTCCTGAGGCCAGCAGATGTGCTGTGAGACATGTGTATCGGTCAGCGTTTTAAGGGGTGGTTGGCGTCGCGCCAGATAGACATCTTTGATAAGGCGTATGAACGGGAACATCGGGGTCTCCTTTGTGCTGTTCAAATGCCGCAACTGACATCCGCGTCAACCATGAACCTCGCGGCACTCTTGTCCTTTTTGTGCGGCGCGCTTAACTGCAAGGCAGCGCCACTGAAAAAAAGGACTGCCGCCTGTGACATCCATATTTATGATTTTGATGCTTTTGCTGAACATTTTGTGGTTCTTCATCATCGCCCATGTGGTGATGTCGTGGCTGATCAATTTTCAGGTGCTCAACACGCGCCAGCCTTTGGTTGCGCAGATCTGGTACGGGATTAACCGTTTGCTAGAGCCGATCTATGCCCCAATCCGCAATGTGCTGCCAAATATGGGTGGTCTTGATCTTGCTCCGCTGGTTGTGCTGATTGGTGTAGCGATTGCGCGGATTGTGCTGACCAATAACGCCGCGCTCTTCTACTAAGCAGCTAGCGTAAAAAGGCCGCACGCGCCTGAGAAGCTCTTGCCCCCCTTCCGGCGATATGGGAGTCTGGCAAAGCTGATTTCCCAACTCTAGGTCCTCCTTATGTCCGGCGCTGCCCCGCTGCTAAAAGATGTATTCGGCTTTGAGGGGTTCCGCCCGGGACAGGAAGAAATCGTTGAGGCGGTGACCGCGGGTGAAAACGTGCTGGCGATCATGCCCACGGGCGGCGGCAAGTCGTTGTGTTTCCAGTTGCCCGCACTCATGCGCGAGGGGGTCACCGTGGTGATTTCCCCTTTGATTGCGCTAATGCGTGATCAGGTGCGTGCATTGCAAGAAGTTGGCGTTGGCGCAGGGGCGCTTACATCGGGCAACACCCCCGAAGAGACTGATGCAGTCTGGGCAGGGCTTGAGGCTGGAACGCTCAAACTACTTTATATGGCACCAGAACGGTTGGCCGCTGGATCGGTCATCGGCATGCTCAAGCGTGTGGGCGTCAAAATGATCGCCGTGGACGAGGCGCACTGCGTTAGCCAGTGGGGTCACGACTTTCGCCCCGACTACCTCCGCATCGGAGAATTGAAGCAGGCCCTCGGCGTGCCGCTTGCCGCCTTCACAGCTACGGCAGACACTGAAACGCAGGCCGAGATTGTCCAAAAGCTTTTTGACGGCGTTCCTCCCCGCGCATTTCTGCGGGGCTTTGACCGGCCGAATATTCACCTTGCTTTTGCTGCCAAGAATTCGCCGCGTAACCAGATCCTGAATTTCGCAGCCGCGCGGCGCGGACAATCCGGCATTGTCTATTGCGGCACGCGTGCCAAGACGGAAGGTATTGCGCGGGCTTTGAATGAAGCAGGGCAGACCGCCATCCACTACCACGGTGGCATGGAAGCCGAGGATCGCCGCATCGCCGAGCGCCGCTTCCAGCAAGAAGATGGTCTGATTGTTGCGGCGACAGTCGCCTTTGGGATGGGGATCGATAAACCGGACATCCGATGGGTTGCACATGCTGATCTGCCCAAAAGCATCGAAAGTTATTATCAGGAAATCGGTCGGGCAGGTCGTGACGGCGCGCCTGCTGAAACCTTGACTCTGTTTGGACCCGAAGACATCCGCTTGCGCCGAACGCAGATCGACGAAGGGCTTGCCCCGCCAGAGCGGCGCAGCGCCGATCACGCGCGGCTGAACGCTCTGTTGGGTTTGGCGGAGGCATTGGAGTGTCGTCGGACGACATTGCTGGGGTATTTCGACGAAAGCGAGGTCACCTGTGGCCGCTGCGATTTATGTGACAATCCCGTCGATACTTTTGATGGCACAACCGCCGTGCGCAAAGCGCTTTCTGCTATGCTGCGCACTGATGAGTGGTTCGGTGCGGGGCATCTGATTGATATTCTTCTGGGGAACGAGACCGACAAGATCAAACAACGCGGACATCAATCCCTGCCCACCTATGGCGTGGGGACCGAATATTCAAAACCTGAATGGCAAGCTGTATTCCGCCAGATGATGGGCCGCGATCTGGTGCGCCCAGACCCTGCGCGCCACGGCGCGTTACGCATGACTGATGCTGCGCTGCCAATTCTGCGGGACGAGGCGAAAATCACCCTGCGGCGGGATAGCATTAAGGCTGCTGGCAGTGCGAACCGCCGCCCTGCCGTCAAAGCAATGGTGAGCGATGAAGACGCGCCGTTGCTGAGCGCCTTGAAGGCTAAGCGCCGTGGTTTGGCCGAGACGGCGAAAGTGCCGGCTTATATCATCTTCACAGACCGGACATTGATCGAGATGGCCGAAATGCGCCCTGCAAATCTGGATCAGATGGCGCAGGTTAGTGGCATTGGCGCGAAAAAACTGGACAGCTACGGCGCTGCCTTTCTCGAAGTAATAAACGGGGAGGCCCAGCTCATGCATCCGCAGCGACGCAAACTTGCCGGGCGGGATGCAGGAAGTGTCTATGATCAACTTCTCGAAGTTCAGGCAGAACTTTCGCGAGGCGCGCTGGGCACGGAAAAGCCTCTGAGCTGCTCGGCTTCCCTGCTCGCAAAGGTCGCACAGATGCGCAATGCGGACGCAGATGGCATCGAACGTATATTGGGAGAGCGGCGCGCTGAGCGCTTCGGGACCGCATTTCTGGACGTATTGCGCAGCGCGGACTAAGTACCATGCAGGACAAAGAGGGATACCTATGCTTGTTGTGATATCACCGGCCAAGCGGCTGGATTGGGAAGAACATGATGTGGAAACCAGCGCACCTGATTTTCAGGAAGACGCTGTGCGTCTGGTCAAAACCGCCCGCAACCTGACATTGGGGGACATTAAATCGCTGATGTCCCTAAGCGACAATCTGGCCAAGCTTAATCGTGACCGGTTCAAAGCGTTCGAGGAAGCCCCGGCCGCAGATTTGACGCGCCCGGCAGCATTCGCCTTTGCTGGTGACACTTATCAAGGGCTAGAAGCAGATACTCTGGATGCGGACGAACTGGCCTTTGCGCAAGATCATTTGCGCATTCTCTCAGGCCTCTACGGTGTGCTGCGTCCACTCGATGCGATCCAGCCGTACAGGTTGGAGATGGGAAGCAAGCTGAAGACACGCCGCGGTAAGAATTTGTACGAATACTGGGGCAGTGAACTTTCTCGCGCTCTTAATGAACAGGCCGCAGCGACAGGAAGCGAAGTGTTGGTGAACTGCGCAAGTCAGGAATATTTTGGCGCAGTTGATCTGAAAGCGCTTAAATTGCGGGTAATCACGCCGCAGTTTATGGAAGATAAAGGAGACGGCAAGGGGCCGAAGATCGTCAGCTTTTTCGCCAAAAAGGCACGCGGTGCGATGGCGCGATTTGTGATGCAAAATCGGATTTCCGATACCGAAGGGCTGCTTGATTTTGATGCTGGTGGATATGCTTATGCTCCGGCGCTGTCCAAGCCTGATGCGCCTGTCTTCGTGCGGCCCTATCCAGCCGCCTGAACCGTAGAATCCCGGACAGGCAGCGTATCTTTCGGCTGCGCCAACACGATATGCTCTTCTAACACTGCGCGGCGCAGCGGTTTGGTCAGGTAGTGATCCAGACCGGCCTGAAGGATAGTTTTATCATCATCCATAAGCGCGTGAGCCGTCATGGCGACAATGGGGGTATGACCTCCATTCCGGGCCTCAATTTCGCGGATTTTGCGCGTGGCTTGTTTGCCATCCATGCGTGGCATTGAGATGTCCATGAAAACCAAGTCCGGTTTGAAGCTTTCGTAAAATGCGACAGCTTCTTCGCCGTTGGCTGCGAATTGCAAATCAATGTTTAGCGGCTTCAACATCTTGCTGAGAACAAGTTGATTGGTCCGGTTATCTTCTGCAGCAAGCACGCGCATTTTCCGCAAAATCGCTTTCTCTTCGAACTGTGAAGATGATTGTGCGCCCAATGCTTTTAGGGTTGGAGGAGGCGCGACGTTTTGCAGTGCTCTGAACAGTTTTTGCCTTGGCAGGGGCTTTTGCAGCATTTCCGCAAATCCTCTGGCGCGCGGGTCATCCTTCATGCCGGTCAGATTTGAGCTGAGCAAAAGCACCGGCACTTCGAACCCTTGCTCTTTTAGATTCTCCGCCAGCGCCAGCGCATCAACCTGCGGAGGCTTGTGATCCGTCACCACCAGATCAATCGTGGCGTCCATCGTCTTTAGCGCTTCGGCACTTGAGGATACTCCGACAGTTTGAAGCTGCAGCTGTTCCAGCTGCCGTCGAAGGATGTTGCGGTTGGCGGGTAAGTCTTCAATGATCATCACGCGGCGAATGTCCGCTGCCATTGAGGGGTAAGATACATCGATCGGACCGGTGGCGGTCATTTCGATCCTGAAGCCAAAGCACGAACCGGCACCTTCCTCAGAAGTTACCCAGATATCGCCCTTCATCAGCTCGACCAGACGTTTGGTAATAGCAAGGCCCAGTCCCGTGCCGTCGAACTGACGGTTTCGCTCGTTCTCGACCTGATTGAATTCACCAAAGATGTGGTTGGTCATATGGTCGGGAATTCCAATGCCTGTATCTTCCACCGCCATATGAACAGCGACAGTGCCTTTCTCCGCACTGGGCACGCCGGTCACGCGGATTAACACATGGCCCTTTGTCGTGAACTTGATCGCATTGCCGATCAGATTCGTCAAAACCTGACGGAGACGGCCTGCGTCCCCTATCAGGTCCGTTGGCAGAAAGAGGTCATAATCAAGCAAGATCTCAAGCCCTTTTTCCCGCGCCATTGGCTGCAGCAGCATAATGACTTCCTGACAAGCGCGCTCCAGATCGAAGGAGGCGCTGTGTAGTTCGAGCCTGTCCGCTTCGATTTTTGAATAGTCCAGCACGTCGTTGATAATGACCAGCAACGCTTCGCCCGAGTTTTTGATTGTCTGGACGAACAGGCGCTGATCTTCGTCGAGCAAGGTATCATCAAGTAGTTCCGCCATACCCACGACTCCGTTCATAGGCGTGCGGATTTCATGGCTCATATTAGCAAGGAAGGCGGACTTTGCGCGGTTGGCCGCTTCGGCCTGTCTGCGTGCAGCATCCAGTTCCCGTTCATACATTACCGAGGCAGTGATATCGAGGCCTAAGGACACAACATCACCCCCCGGTCCGCGTTGATCGATCATCTTGATATAGGTGCCATTCCACAGCTGGATCACTTCCGGTTCCGGGTGGCGGGCCTGAAAACGTGTTAGCATACGTTGACGCCATTCAGTCGGCTCTACCCCTTGAAGATCGATAATCCCCTCATCGGTAAGAGCTTGTAGAATAGTCACGAAATTCACACCTGGTTTGATGACTTCTAAATCGTCAAACACCGCCAAATAGGCCTGATTGGCCATGATCAGCCTATTGTCCCCGTCGAAGAAGGCAAAGCCGTCTTTAATTGTTTCAATTGAATGCCACAGCCGCCGTTCGACCACTGCGATTTTCTCATGCGCGGCGTTGAGGTCGGATTTTACCTTGCGATTCTCTGCGCCCATGCTTTCGACCAAGGCGCGTGTATCTACAATTTCGTCGCTCAACTGGCGTGCATGGCGGCCGAGCTTTCGGTTTGCTGCAAAAAGCTCTGCTTTCTTGAGCTCCAGCATCCGTTCTGCCGCCAAACGGCCGCGCCGTTCTTCGGTGAGTTTTTGCTGTAGACTCATCCATCCCTCATTGGTCTTATCCCGAAGGCCTATATCTGCGCTGATCTGCGTAAACATTCGCTTAAGGCCAACACTCTTGCCTGATGGTTCGGCTCCATGCGACGCTCGAAAAATTAGAAAAAGGGATTCTGTCATGCGTATTTTGCAGATAGTGGCGGGGATTATGATCGGGCTTGTCACTGCCCTTGGGGCTGTCAGCGCACAACCGGTCCTTCCGGATCACCGCTATGTCATTATCCCAGATACCGATTTTTACGGTGCAGATTTAGGGGCGTTGTTTGATACATCCCGCGCGGCCTGTGCGCGGGCCTGTGATGCGCAATCAAGCTGCGTTGCATTCACCTACAACACCCGATCCAAAGCCTGTTTCCCTAAGTCCGACGTGAGCCGGGTCGAGTTTTTCGATGGCGCTGTGTCGGCACGTAAACATCCAACAACGGCTGCGGCGCAAGAACTTGCGTCTCGCCGCAAAGCCGCCCTTGGGGCACTACAAGACAGCGACTATGCGGCAGCGCAAGCCTTGGTTCAAACCAATGCAGACCGCTATCCAGACGGCGGCTTTGCGTTGGATGAGGGGCTTGTTGCCATGCAGGCCGCAATCAAGCGTGGCGATACCGCAGCCGCCGCGCGCTTTGTCGGAACTGCCATCGCGCTAATAGATCGCGGCGATCTTTGGGCTCGGTTGGCTTGGTTGGGCCTGCGACCGCGTGGCAATACCCCACCTGACCTTGCGCGTCAGCTTGAGCGGGAGGCGGTGCCAGCTGCGCTGAACGCTTACCTGCGCGCACCGACAACTGAAGCACAGGTGACCGCGCTTGATCTAATGGCGCGCGCTCTTGAGAAAAACGGTCGTGGGCGCGATATGATTACTTCGCTGCGGTTGGCAATGGCGTTGGAGCCACGCGAAGAGCTGGCTGCAGCCCTTGATAAAGCCATTGGCAAATATGGTTTTCGCGTCACCGACACGCGCGTGGACACCAACAGCGCCCGACCACGCATCTGTGCCGAATTTTCGGAACAATTGGCGCAGGGGGGTATCGATTATCAGCCGTTCGTGAATGTTCAGGACCCGACGCTGGTTGTCGAAACGGATGAGCGGTCGCTGTGCATTGATGGTGTCACCCATGGTGCGCGTTACACTGTGACTTTCCGTGCCGGACTGCCCGCTGCCAGCGGCGAGGTCTTGGACAAAGACGTAACCGTGACCCTTTATGTGCGTGATCGCGATCCGTCGGTTCACTTTAAAGGACGGGCGTATGTGCTGCCTCGTGGGCCAGATGCAGCGCTGCCGGTAGAGACTGTTAACACTGATACTATTACGCTCAAACTGCGCCGTATCAGTGACCGTAACCTGTTGCGTGCCATGCAGGACAGCTATTTCGGAAAGCCGCTAAGCAAGTACGAAGAGGGTCAATTTTCCAACACCATTGCGCAGGATGTCTGGAGCGGCATGGGCATCGTTCAAAACACTCTTAATTCGGCCATGACGACGCGTATTCCCCTGACCGAGGCACTGGCGGATCAACCTGCCGGTATTTACGCGCTGACAGCGGGGATCAAAGGAGCAGACCCCTATGATAGCCCTGCTGCAACCCAGTGGTTTATTCTGACTGATCTTGGCCTCAGCACGATTTCCGGCACCGATGGATTGCACGTGACAGTACTAGGCCTTGGTGATGCGGAGCCACGCGCCGGGGTCACGCTGTCGCTGGTCTCGCGTGCCAACGCCGTGCTGGGAGAAACAGTGACTGACGCGGATGGTCGCGCGCATTTCCCCCCAAGTTTGACCCGTGGCAGCGGGTCGGCAGCACCAGCTTTGTTGACGGCATTGGATGCGCAAGGCGATGCGGCGTTCCTATCGCTTACCGACCCCGCCTTTGATCTATCCGATCGTGGTGTTGAAGGGCGTGCGCCAGCTCCCGCAATTGATACATTTCTGACCACTGATCGCGGGGCCTACCGTGCAGGTGAGACTGTTTTTGCCACTGTTCTCACCCGCGACAATGATGGCCGCGCATTGACCGGTTTGCCTTTGGTCGCTGTCTTGAAACGCCCGGATGGTGCTGAATACAGCCGAACTTTGAGCGCAGATTCAGCGGCCGGCGGTCACGTGTTTGCCCTGCCAGTAGCCGAGCAAGCGCCGCGCGGTGCGTGGCGTCTGGATATCTTTGCCGATCCGGCGTTGGCGCCGGTGGCATCGGACACAATTCTGGTAGAAGATTTCCTTCCAGACCGGATTGAATTCGATCTTACCCTTACTGATGCGGCCATTTCCCTTGGTGACGAACCGTCGGCGCGGGTTGATGCGCGCTATTTGTTCGGCGCGCCTGCTGCTGATCTCGCAGTTGAAGGAGAGTTGCGGTTGCGTACGACGCGAACTCTTGCGGCCCATGCAGGCTATCTTTTTGGGCGCCATGATGAACGGTTTGACACCCGCACGGTATACTTTGATCCGGTCCGCACAAATTCTCTGGGTGAGGCGCAACTCGTTCTCGCTATGCCCGAGCTTGATGAAATTCCGAGCCAGCCGCTCGAATTGGCGTTAACGGCGCGTGTTGCCGAAGGATCGGGTCGTCCGGTGGAAAGGGTGCTTAACCGCCCGCTGACAAATCAAGCAGCGATGATCGGGGTGAAGCCAAAGTTTGATGGCGTCTTGTCCGAGGGCGCAGAAGCACAGTTTGATGTGGTTTCTACCGCCGAAAAGATGCCCGTGCGGTGGACTCTCAACAAGATCGAGACCCGCTATCAATGGTACCAAAATGGGGGCGGCTGGGAATGGGAGCCTATCATCCGCAGAATCCGCATTGCGAGCGGAGAAATGACATTGACTGATGTCCCAACTGTACTGGCGCAGCCGACAACTTGGGGGCAATTCGAACTTGTCGTCGAACGGACTGACGCGCCGTATACTGTTTCGTCGGTCAGTTTCGCTTCCGGTTGGTATGGCGGCGATGATGCTACGGTCACCCCTGACTTTTTAGCCGTGTCACTGGATCAAGATACCTACACGACAGGCGATACTGCCCGTTTGCGCATCGTGACACCCGAGGCAGGCGTGGCGATGATTTCTGTCCTGTCCAATCGGGTGATTGAACAGAAAACTATGAACGTTGACAAAGGGGAGACTGTGATACCTCTGACTGTGACCAATGACTGGGGCAGCAGCGCATATGTCACCGCTACTCTCATTCGGCCAATGGATGTTCAGGCTGGCCTTAACCCCGCGCGCAGTCTGGGCTTGGCCCACGCGCGTATCGTCCCCGGGGAAAAGCTGCTGTCTGTGGCACTTGAGGCGCCGCAGGACATAGACGGGCAGGCCGGTATTCTTTCTGTGCCAGTGAATGTGACGGGGATCAAAGCGGGCGATACTGCCTACGTCACGCTCGCAGCGGTAGATGTGGGTATTCTTAATCTGACGGATTTCAGTGTGCCCGATCCGTCGGATCATTACTTTGGCCAACGCCGTCTTGGAGTCGGCTTGCGTGATGTCTATGGGCGCCTGATTGACGGATTAAGCGGTGCCATGGGCGCAATCCGGTCCGGCGGTGATGCGGTGGCCACAGCCCAGTTGCAATCACCACCACCAACAGAAGCGTTGATGGCCTTTTTCAGCGGTCCAGTGACCGTAGGCGCAGATGGGCGCGTGGTGATCGAAGTTGCGCGGCCTGCGTTCAACGGGACAATTCGTTTGATGGCCGTTGCGTGGACCGAAACTGCGGTTGGAAACGCGACACAAGACGTTTTGGCACGCGATCCGGTGGTCATGATTGCAAGCCTGCCGCGTCTGCTTGCGCCGCAAGATCAAAGCAGCCTGCTTTTGGAGTTCACCCATACACGCGGCGAAAGTGGTGTCATGGCACTCAATGTGTTTGCTGATGCGGGCATTGCAATGGGTGCGGTACCTTCGGAAGTTAATATTCTGCAGGACGCGACTTTGCGCCTGCCACTGGATCTGACTGCGCGAGAGATTGGAGATCACGACATTACCGTCGAACTCACAACACCTGAGGGCGCGACCCTGCGCCGAGTGCTCCGTATGCCGGTGCGCAACAACGACCCCGAAGTCGCTACCACCCGCCGCTTTACTCTCGACGCGGGGCAAAGCTTCACCTTTGATGGTGCCGCACTAACAGGATTGCGGGCGGGTACGGCCGAGGCCACCTTGGCCGTCGGCCCATCGGCGCGATTTGATGTGCCCGGTCTGCTGCGCCAGCTTGACCGCTATCCCTATGGCTGCACCGAGCAGGTCACATCGGGTGCGCTTCCGCTGCTTTATCTTGGGGGTCTGGCCCAAGAGGCGGGTCTTGGCGCGCCTGAAAGCATCAATGATAAAATCGCTGACAGTATTGCGCGGGTTTCCGCGCGACAGGCGGCAAACGGTGCGTTCGGGATGTGGCAGGCAGCAACAGGGGATTTTTGGTTGGACGCTTACGTGAGCGATTTCCTCTGGCGGGCACAGGCCGAAGGTCATGCCGTCGCACCGCGGGTCCTCGCGTCAGCCCTTGATAACCTGCGCAACCGGATCAATTTCGCCCCTGACTTTGATGAGGGAGGTGAGGATATTGCTTATGCACTGCTGGTTCTTGCCCGCGCGGGTGCTGCACAAATGGGAGATTTGCGCTACTATGCAGACACCAAAGCTGGTGCTTTTGCTACATCAATGAGCGCTGCTCAGTTGGGGGCGGCGCTGGCCGCTTATGGCGATACGCAGCGGGCGGACCGCATGTTCGGCCTTGCTGGCGCGCTGCTGAAGAAAACAGCGGACCGCAGCAAATGGCGGGATGATTTTGGCAGCGGTATACGTGACCGAGCGGCAGTCCTGAAGCTGGCGATCGAAGCCGGAAGCAACGTGCTGGACCTAACCGAAATATCGCACGATTTGCAGCCAGAAAACCGCAGCTTGTCGACACAGGAAGCTGCCCAAATTGTGCTTGCCGCCCACGCGCTCGATAGCGCAACAGGTACTAGCGGCATTGAGGTGAATGGTTTGCCCGTCGAAGGGGCGGTGGTCCACAGGCTTAGCGACCGCGATCCGCGCGTTGTAGAGGTACACAATACCGGCGCCGAACCAGCTGATCTCACACTCACCAGCTACGGCGTGCCTGAGGTTGCGCCACAGGCAGGTGGGTATGGATATGCGCTGACGCGTCGGTACTTTACGATGGACGGGCAGCCAGTGTCGGGACAGGTCGCCGCTGGTACTCGGTTGGTTACAGTGTTGGATGTTCGCCCCTTTGAGGACATTGGCGCGCGGCTGATGATCGATGATCCACTACCTGGCGGGTTTGAGATCGACAATCCGAGCCTTCTTGCCAGTGGTCAGATCAGCGCGCTGGATTGGTTGGAGCCGACTGAGCCGCAGAATGTCGAATTTCGTTCGGACCGGTTTCTGGCGGCTGTGGATCATTCCGGAACAGAGGCGTTTCAGCTTGCCTATATTGTGCGGGCAGTGATGCCAGGTACGTATCACCATCCTGCGGCGCTGGTGACGGACATGTACCGCCCCGAATACCGTGCTATCACTGCGACGTCGCGTTTGACTGTCACGCCATGAAGCAGATCGCGGCATTCCTGGTGCTGACTGTTATGGTGCTTGGCCTTGCGGCCTACGGTCGTGACACGCTGGATCACTGGATTGACACGACCGAATTGCCGCCTGTCCTGACAGAAGTCGGTGCCGAGGTGCGCGCCCGCGATGGCACGCTCTTGCGGGCCTTTTCGGTAGAGGATGGCCGTGTGCGGCTTGCTGCGCAACTTGAGCAGGTAGACCCAAAATTCATCGAAATGTTGATCGCGTTTGAGGATAAGCGATATTATCACCACAACGGCATTGACTTGTGTGCCGCCGCTAGGGCCGTGTTTCAGGCGGTCCGCCACGGGCGGGTTGTGTCTGGCGGTTCAACACTGACCATGCAGGTGGCACGTCTGTTAGAGAATTCGGGAACGGGTACCGTGACTGGCAAGCTGCGCCAGGTGCGCCTTGCGCTCGCGTTGGAGAGGCAGCTGAGCAAGCAGCAAATTCTTACGCTCTATTTGCACCACGCGCCCTATGGCGGTGCTGTTGAAGGACTGCGTGCTGCGAGCCTGATGTGGTTCGGGAAAGACCCCGCACGTTTGACGCAAACGGAGGCAGCTCTGCTCATCGCGCTTCCTCAATCGCCAGAGGCCCGCAGACCTGACCGCCATCCAGAGGCTGCCCGGGCCGCACGTGCGCGGGTGTTAAACCGCTTGGGCCTGCAACCATATAACCACCAATCCGATGTGCCGCGGAAATTGCGCCCTCTGCCACTGGATGCCCCGCATGTGGCCGCGGGATTGCGCAGTCGCGCTCCTGCTTCTTTGCGCCACGACACGACAATCGATGCGCAATTGCAAAAACAGATGCAGCTGCTCTCACAGCGTGCTGTGGCCGATCTGGCCAAGGGCATGTCTGCGGCAATACTGGTTGCAGACCATCATACCGGTGAAGTGCTTGCTTACGTCGGATCGCCCGCGTTCTCTGCGCAGAATGGAACGCTGGGGTTTGTCGATATGGTCACGGCAGTGCGTTCGCCCGGTTCAACCCTTAAGCCTTTGGTCTATGGGCTCGCCTTTGACGAAGGCTTGGTTCACCCTGATACACTTATCAATGATGCGCCTGTTATCTTTGGCGGTTACGCGCCACAAAATTTCGATGGGCAATATCGTGGGATGCTGACGGTGCGCGATGCGCTGACCCTGTCGTTGAACATTCCGCCGGTTCTGCTGACGCATGAGCTGGGGCCGGCGCGGTTAATGGCGGGTCTTCGGAGGGCCGGAACGCAGCCCCAATTACCAAGTGGGCAGGCCGGTCTGGCCGTGGCGCTTGGTGGCGTAGGGATGAGTTTGCACGATCTGGTCCAACTCTATGCCGGTATAGCCCAGGGTGGACAAAGCGTGCCGCTAAGCGTGGATATGCATCAGCGCGGCCCAGCATCCAGACGTTTCATGTCGGCAGTCTCGGCGTGGCAGGTATCCCATATCTTGTCGGGTATTGCTCCGCCAAGGGGTGCCGCGGCAAGGGATGGCCAGATCGCTTATAAGACGGGTACTTCATATGGGCACCGTGATGCGTGGTCCGTGGGCTTTGACGGACGTCATGTGATTGGTGTCTGGCTGGGAAGACCGGATGGCACACCAGTACCGGGTGCATTTGGCGGCGCGCTTGCTGCTCCTGTCCTCTTTGAGGCGTTTGACCGGATCGGCCCTGATCGGTCTGCCTTGCCGCTACCCCCCTCCGAAACATTGATCCTTGGAACCGCGCATCTGCCAGAGCCTTTGCGCGTATTCCGCAGCCGTGATGCAGTTTTTGCGGCGAATCCAGATGTGCCGGTTGTTACTTTTCCGCCGGATGGCGCAGTGCTGAGGCGTAGTGGTTTTGGTATTCCGCTTAAACTCCGGTCAGGAAGTTTACCGATCACGGTTCTGGTGAACGGCGTGCCAATGATCCCGCAAATGCATGGGCGGGATGCTGTGTTGCCGTTAGACGCGTTGGGGTTCAACCGCATCTCTGTTGTCGATGCAAAAGGGCACAGTGCAAGCGTGGAAATCCGGCTGGACTAATGCAACATCGGGTGGCACTGGTCTGGCATGTCACTTGTCCTTTCTGTCCTTCCCCTGTTGCTTATTATTGCTGCCGGTTATGCGCTGGCTAAGTCGGCCATTATTCCGCGCGGCCAATGGGCTGCGATTGAGACGCTTTCTTTTCGCGGCCTGATCCCTGCCACTCTAATCCTGGCGATTGCACGCTCGGACCTTTCGCTTGATCGGTTCGGGGGCTTTGGTCTAGCGTTGGTTGGTACGCTGGTGATCATGGCGCTGCTGGCGCTTGCACTTCGGCTGCTACCCCGGCAGCAGCTGGGCAATGCCGCGTTTACGTCTATGTTTCAAAGCAGTATCCGGTGGAACGCATTTGTCGCCCTTGCCGCAGCAGAGCAATTTTTGGACGGTGGGATAGCGGTGATGGCTGTAGCGATTGCCGTGCTTATCCCATTGATCAATATTACATGCATCGTTGTATTGGCGGCTTATGGACCCTCCAAAGCCAGCCTGTCCAAGGTGCTCCGGACGCTTTCGCGCAACCCTTTGGTTCAGGCTTGCGTCATCGGTCTTGCGCTGAATCTGAGCGGTCTTTCATTGCCGCTGCCTGTTGCTGACGCGCTGGATATGATCGGCCGCGGTGCGCTGGGCGTGGGATTGATGGCAGTAGGTGCCGGGATCAGTCTGCGCCGCTTGGCACGGTTGGATTGGCGCGTTTGTCTGGGTGCATTGATACGCCCGGTGTTGGCATCAGCACTTTTTGTAGGGATTGGTTCACTGATGGGTCTGCCCGCAGTTCAGGTGTTTGCCGGTGTGTTGGTATTTGCCGCCCCCGCAGCTTCTAACGGCTATATTGTGGCCAAGCAGATGGGCGGCGATGCGGAGCTGTATGTGGATATTATGACTTGGCAGGTTGTCTTATCGCTGTTGGTTTTGCCAGTCTGGGCGCATGTGCTGTTCTAGAACCTGACGACGAGACCGTGCTTTTCATGCCTCGAGAAGCCCATCTTTTCGTAAAATCCGACAGCGCCCCGCGCGTCACCAGTGAGCAGCATCACCTTGTAGGCACCTTCAGTTCGGGCGCGATCCAATGCATTTTGCATAACGGCGCGGCCAATACCTCTTCCACGATGTGCAGTATCGGTGACAACGTTTTCGATCAGCGCGTAAGGCCTGCCGCCAGAAGTCATGTTGGGTATAAGGTGAAGGGTAACCATTGCGATGATCTGACCGTCCTGTTCCATTCCTATGATGCAGGTGCCGCTGTGTTGAAGGATGGCATCAAATGCGGCACGGTTGTCGCTTACTGGAACGGGATCGCGTGTCAGAACGCGGTAAAGCCTTAGTGCATCGTCGAAGTCATCGCGGTCAAGTATGCGGACAGGCATCCCGCTTAGCTGCGCCCTTCACGCAGCCAGGCGGCGGTGATCAAGCTCGCTGCCAGCAAAAGAACGAGCCACGCGGGCAGGATAGGGGTCTGGCGGACATCGCGGGTCTCATAGGCCGCGCGCGGGGTAAAGCCAATCCAGCCACGTCCAGCAGCAGGGCGACCGGCGCGTACATTACGGATGCTCGGAAGGCCTTCTTCCAAACGGATGATACCACCGCGTAGAGCGCCAACTGTCGGCTCCAAAACATCGGCATTCGCAATCGTTTCGACGAATTCGCGTGGGGCGGCAGGACCAAGGCCGATCACGCTTACCTGATCGCCATTCTCTAGTCGGTAAAGCCCGATCTCGGGGCCAGTGAACATTGCCTCGAACCGGCCGGGCGCGGCGGGGGAAAAGGGCATTTCGGTGACGGTTCCATCTGGGCCAGTGATGGTCAGCGGTGGCACGTCTTCGGTGAGCGTGCGCCGTTCGATCCGCATTGTCTGTCCTTCAGCGCTGGCGGTTAGTGCTTCTTCTTCAAGCTCCGGTTCGCCCATCATCCAATGAGCCAACCGGCGCAGTAATTCCAACTGGGGGCCGCCGCCCTCATACCCACGGTTCCACAGCCACGCGTGATCAGAGGCGAGCAATGCTACGCGGCCTTTCTCTACGCGATCAAGGATCAGTAACGGCCGATCATCAATGCCCGTCATTACGACATTGCCAGAAGTTGCTGTGACATCAATCTGGCGCAGCCAGCGCCCCCAGTCGCCGTTCTGTGGCAAACCTGTTGTGACGGGATGACGGTTGCCCAAATCTGAAACTAAGGGCAAATACGGCTCTTCCAGCACGCGCGCAGACGGGTTGGCCGGCAAGACAGTACCCAAAGGCGTGCGGGAAAGACTGTCGGCGCTGGCAAAGTCAGGCCCGGCAGACACCAGAACCGCGCCGCCATTACGCACATAGTTGGCGATATTCTCAAGATACAGCCCGGGCAAAATTCCGCGTCGTTTGTAGCGGTCAAAAATGATCAGATCGAAGTCCTCGATCTTCTCCATGAACAGCTCCCGCGTCGGGAACGCGATAAGTGACAGTTCGGACACAGGGATACCGTCCTGCTTTTCCGGTGGCCGCAGGATCGTGAAGTGAACCAGGTCCACAGAGCTGTCGGACTTTAGAAGATTGCGCCACGTCCGCCCGCCCGCATGAGGTTCTCCGCTGACCAATAGAACACGCAATCGGTCACGGACGCCGTTTATCTGGATCAGTGCGGAATTGTTCCGATCGGTCAGTTCCCCGTCCGCGTCAGGCAGAGAAAAACGGATCACGTTCCGCCCGCCATGGGGAAGAGTCACCGGCAGCTCAAGGTCTTGACCTATGGGGACACGAAAGCTTTGCGGCTCGTCTCCGTCAATCGAGATGTCCAGATCGGCAAATTCCGCACCGGCAGGAGCCGCGCCAAGATCATCAATGCGCAGGGTCAAAACCACAGGTTCTCCGATGATGGCAAAAGCAGGCGCACCTACGACACTCAGGCGGCGGTCCCAGTCGGTTTCTTCGCCGCTCAGCAGAACGTGGAACGGCGCGGGGAGATCAACCGGAAGATCCGCATCATGTACCCGCCCGTCTGTCAGAGCAACGATCCCTGCCACACGCGCGCGGGGTTCTTCTGCCAATGCTTCTGAAAGGGAGTTCATCAACTCTGTGCCGGCGTCGCCTTGGCCGTCAGCAACGGTGATCCGTCGCAGTTCGGTGTTGGGGCGCGCCTCGATTTGGGCGGCAAGCGTATCGGCAGCGGAGCCTGTTTGCTCGGAACGGTCGCCAAGGCGCTGGCTGGCGCTCTCATCCTCCAGCATCAATACAATATCGCTGAGTGGTGCGCGGTCTTCTTGCTGGAAAGAGGGACCAGATAGCGCAGCGAGCAGGACCAGCCCCGCCAGCCCGCGCAACGCCCAGCCGCGCAGACCGCGCACCAGCGCCAGCATCACACCGATGGTGGCGATCACGGCGACCATCATTAAAAGCGGCCAAGGGACGAGAGGATCAAATACGATGGTGGATGTCATTGGCCCAACCTGTCCAGCAGAGCAGGCACATGCACCTGATCCGATTTGTAGTTTCCAGTGAGCACATGCATCACCAGATTGATGCCGAAGCGGTAAGCGATTTCGCGTTGCCGTTCACCACTAAAACCTCGACCTACAGGTAGCATCGGTGCGCCGCCTGACGTTACGGCCCATGCAGCAGCCCAGTCATTTCCGCCAATCACAACTGGTGTCACGCCGTCATTCAGATCACGAAACGGCATGCCTTCGACCTGTTCGATGTTCGGGTCTGCGGCTTCTACCCAGATATCGCGGCTGTTATGTCTGCCAGGGAAATCTTGCAGCAGATAAAAGGTACGGGTCATCACATGATCCGCAGGTATCGGCTCTAACGCGGGGATATCCAGCGGGGCCGCCAACTCCTGCAGTTTGCGGCCATTGGGGCTTGAGGCCCCGAAACTGGCAGTGTCTGCATCGCGGGTATCAAACAGGATCATTCCGCCTGATCTCAGGTAGTCGTTCAGTTTCGAATAGGCCTCTGCGGATGGGGTCGGCTGACCCGGTGTAATGGGCCAGTACAGCATCGGGAAAAAGGCCAGCTCATCCGTCTCAAGGTTTACGCCCATTGGAACAGAAGGCTCTACCGAGGTGCGGAAGAAGAGCGTGTCGCTGAGACCCGTTAAACCGGCGAGAGAAATCTCGTCCACCTTTGGGTCGCCAGTTATGACATGGCCCAATGTCAGCTCGGATGTTGCGGTCAGCGCAAATTCTTCTTCGGCAGTTTGGGCGTCGGTGGGCGCGGCAAACAGCACCAACGCGCCAAAAAGTGCGGCAGCCGTGGCATTGCTGCGACTGACCAAGCGACCCGACAGCGCCAGCGAGACAACCACATCAGCAAGCAATAGCAAGATCGCAAAACTCAGCAGCCACCCTGCTACCGGCTGTTCCGGCGTAACCGAAAGACCGCGAACGGGCACATCTGCGGGCCAAGAGGCGACAGTGATTGTATCGTCAGCCGTTAGTACATTCCGCGCCATCGTCCGGTCACCCGAGGTGTAGAGACCGGGAGGCAGCATCGGGCCTGTAGGTGCGTCAATCAGATCGGGTCCCTCTACGCCAGGCAGGGTCCCTGCCTCACTCAATGTGCCAAATCCGTCTAGAACGCGGCGGGGTATCCATGTGGTACCTTCCAGCGCCGTTGATGTTGCGCTGGCCGCTGAGGATGAGACCGCCAGCCGTTCCAGCATTTCAACGAACAACCCCGAGAGGGGCAGCGTGGACCATTCTGCTGTGGCTGTAACATGGAAGAGGACGATTTGGCCCTGACCTACCGCTTTACGGGTAACCAGCGGTGTCCCGTCACTTAGCGATGCAATCACACGCTCTGCCAGGGTCGGGTCAGGCTGTGCTACAACTTGGGCGCTGACGGTCACGTCATCAGGTACTGTTAGCCCGAAGAAAGGGGACCCGTTGGAGAACGGCGATAGCGCTTTGGGTTCGCCCCAGCTCATCGCGCCGCCTACACTGCGGCCACCCGCACGCAGACGCACAGGCATAAGAGGGTCTTCGTCAACGCGGGATATGTCGGATGCAGCAATGCGCGGACCTGCAAACCGGACCAGCATGCCGCCGCCTTCAATCCATTCTGTAAGTGGTTGCGCCTCTGCCTCTGACAAAGTCGCCACGTCAGCAAGCACAATCACATCCGGGTTGGCAGGCAACACGTCGCCTAGGCTGCCATCAATTAGGTCGGCAGTAGGGGCCAGAGCCTGCTCAATGTAGTGAAGCGGGGAAAGAAGTTCGAGCCCTTCGCGGTTTTCGCGCGCTGAAATCAGTGCAACTTCGCGGCGGCGTAGCCCGTCATCGCTCAGGGTGCTCGCGCCGGCAGAGCGTTGGCCTGCAATATCAAACCGGGTGATCCGGGCCCGCATCTCTGATGGTAGAACAAGGGCGGTCTGCGCCTCTGTCGCGCCTTGTTCGAATGTCGCTGTAGCAGAGGCAAGGATGCGCCCGTTGCCGGCCGGATCGCGACCTTGCGCAACAATCGTAACCTCGCGCGCTTCGCCTGCGGCGGCACGAAGTATGCGCAACTGAATGGCTCCGTCTTCATAGGTCGCGGGCAAAATCGCTAACACGTTAAGCGCGGTTTGATAGGCCTCAACAGTGCCGCGCGATTGCAACTCGTCCAGTAGGTTGTCGCGGCCATCGTAGGCCAGCGTGTCGCTGAACCAAAGAGTGTCGAAGGGGCCGACGTCGGCCAACACATCGCGCGCGGTCTGCAACATGTCGGTGTTCGGCTGCCAAGAAGCCGGGCTTAGACCCGCAAGCCTGCTGCGCCATACATCTGCGGACTGGAACACCGGCGCTTCGGGGCGGGTGAGGGTAAGAAAACCGACAGTGCGACCCAGTCGGCTGGCTCTGGTCAGCTGTGCTTCGATCGCCTCTTGTTGCTGGGGCCAGCGGGTGGCACCTGCCCAAGAGCCATCCAGAACAAACAACAAAGGCCCGTCCCCTTCAGCCTGCTCGGCCTCTGGATTTAGAACGGGACCGGCGAGGCCGATTATAATCGCGACAACTGCCAGCATACGAAGCAGCAACAACCACCACGGTGTGCGGTCGGAAACCGTTTCATCGTCCTTGAGACCCAGCAACAAGGCCACACCTGGAAAGCGTCGTTTGACAGGCGCGGGCGGCACAGCCCGCAGCAAAAGCCACAGGATGGGAAGGGCAGCCAAGACCAGCAAAAGCCACGGCGCCGTAAAGCCGATACCACCGAGAACCATCATGCTGCCACCGCCTTTGCGTCTAACGCACCATAGAGCCACAACAGACCCGCTTGTGCGGTGGTGTTGGTGTGATGCAGGCCATAGCGCCAACCGGTCAGATTACATAACGATTCCAGCTCTGCCTTACGCTCTGCTAGCCGCTCCATATACCGTTCTTTGAGGTCGCTTGCCTTCAGGGTTTCATGGCTAAGTGTGCCGCCCATGCTTTGGAAAACCGTGCGGCCCGTGAAAGGAAACGCCTCTTCGGCGGGGTCAAGCACATGGCACAACACGCCGCGCACCCCACGGTCTGCCGCTTTGGTAAGGGCGGTACGCACCCCGTCCAGATCACCCATGAAATCAGAGATAAACAAAGCACGGGCATGGGGTATCATCGCGCGGTGCTCTGGTGGTGCGTAGTCAGCCGTGTCATCGCGACAAAACATCTGTGCCAAGGACATGATCTGCGGGCGCCCCGCGCGGGGAGGTAGCTCTGTGCCGGTAAGGCCCACCCGTTCGCCCCCACGATTTAAAAGGATCGCAACAGCCAGACCCAACAGGCGCGCACGGTCAATTTTTTGCGGAAATTTGTCCGATGACGAAAACCGCATCGATGCACCCTGATCGACCCAAAGCATGACGGATTGTGCGATCTGCCATTCTCGTTCGCGTACAAATTCAGTGTCGCCTCTGGCAGAGCGGCGGTAATCAATCGCACGGCGACTGTCACCCACCTGCGCTGGACGGTACTGCCAGAAATCATCCCCAGCCCCTGCGCGGCGTCGGCCATGCGCGCCCAACAAGACTGCACCTGCCAAATGCTCTGCCCTTGCCAATAGGTCTGGAAAGGCGGCAGCTTCGGTCTCTGCTCCGGCACGTAAGGACAGGGGATCGCTCACGCGACGGCGGCTTTTGGCGTTGCCAGCGCTGCGGCTGTTTCGTCAATCAGTGCGGATAGGCTGTCGCCGCGCGCACGTGCTGCAAAGTTCAGCGCCATGCGATGCGTCAGGACAGGGCGTGCCATATCAATGACATCCTCAGCGGATGGCGCCAGGCGGCCCTGCAAAAGAGCCCGCGCGCGCACGGCCAGCATCAATGCTTGGGCGGCACGCGGGCCGGGGCCCCATGCAACGGTTTCTTTCACACGCGCGCTTACGCTAGGTTCTTCTGGGCGGAAGGCGCGTACAAGATCGAGGATCATTTCGACAACACTTTCGCCGACAGGCATCCGGCGTAGCAAACGCTGGGCGTCCAGAAGCTCACCTGCGGTGAAAACCTCCACTGATTGCGCCTCGGCCTCTCCTGTGGTTGCGATCAGGATGTCACGCTCTGTCTCACGATCTGGATATTCGATGTCAATTTGTACCAGAAAGCGGTCCAACTGCGCCTCGGGAAGGGGGTATGTGCCTTCCTGCTCAATCGGGTTTTGCGTCGCCAAAACATGGAAGGGTGTG
>Ga0209345_10000738_pt1 | contig 41693 bp, 44 predicted proteins | sample Cruoilmetagenom7_FD_187294 | JGI IMG/M metagenome (GOLD analysis project Ga0209345, IMG submission 187294) | Oil polluted marine microbial communities from Coal Oil Point, Santa Barbara, California, USA - Sample 7 (SPAdes) (version 2) | ecosystem: Environmental > Aquatic > Marine > Oil seeps ...
GCCGCTGGCGGCGGCCTTCGTCTTCGGCTTGCTGGGAGGCGCGCACTGTATCGGCATGTGTGGCGGCATCATGAGTGCCCTGACCTTTGCTGTGCCCCCCAGCATGCGACAACCTAGCCGTTTAGCAGCTCTGTTGCTCGGCTATAATTTAGGCCGTATCAGCAGCTACATGATCGCGGGTGCCTTGGTGGCCCTGCTCGGTTCCGTGCTCAACCATGCATTGGACAGCTTCGCCCTGGTATTGCGTATCCTGGCGGCGGTCATGTTGATACTGATGGCGCTTTATATCGCCAACTGGTGGAAGGGCTTGCTACGTATCGAGGCACTAGGGCGCGTTCTGTGGCGCCGCATCGAACCAATAGGACGTCGCTTGATGCCTGTTGTAAAAGTGCCCCAAGCGTTCGCACTTGGCTCGCTATGGGGCTGGATGCCTTGTGGGCTAATCTATTCGATGCTGGCCTGGAGTCTGGCCGTAGCCGAGCCATTGCGTGCCGCCGCGATGATGGGGGCCTTCGGGCTCGGCACCCTGCCTGCCGTCCTAGCGACCGGTGTGGCAGCGCGCCGCGTCTCAATATGGATACGTAGTCCTGCGACTCGTACGCTAGCAGCGCTGCTAATTATTGCGTTTGCCGTCTGGCAACTCTGGTATTTGGAATCCATGATAGGGATGGTGGATACGCACGGTGCCATGACCCCATCGCAACATTAATGATGACCTCGCTTATCATTAATCTCGACGTCTGATTTTCTAGATCCAAGCGATTCGATGAGCTCCTTCAGGCTGAAACTTTCAGTCATCTTGTCTTGATTCATATTATCTATCCAGCGCGCTATCACCTGGAACTCTTGAGCCCGCAAGTAAAGACGTCCCCTTTGAGTGGCGAGTGGTACTGGTTCAATAAACTCTGCAGTGCCTTGATCCGCCCAAGATAATATTTGCTTGATCTCTGGAAGACTAACACCCAGCGAACGCAGGCAATCGATAAAACGTAGGCGCCCCAAGGACTCTGCATCGTAGAGTTGATAACCGTTGCGCGGGTCGCGGTGCGGTTGCAATAACCCTTCCCTTGTATAGTGGCGTACCGTTTCTGCCGTTACTCCTCCCGTCTGAGCCAGCTCTGAGACTCGCATTGGCTTATCCTCATTCGTTTATTCGTAGCCAGCTTACAACCGTTAGGCTGCCCAAAGGTCAAGTCTTCAGCTGAGCGCTCATGACAAACATTTAGGTTGTATAACGAAATTTAAAATGAGGCCTTGACCTTAAAGTCTGCTTTAAGGATATCTTAAAAAAGCACTTCTGCCACAGGATAAAAAACCGTAATCAAGTCCTACCACCAGCGCGTTTGGCAGAGTGACTCACACACAGAGGAGAGTGTCATGCGTAAACGTAATACTGCGATCCTGTTTACTGCCATTGTTGCTGCCAGCAGCTTCGGAGCTAGCTCGCTTCTTGCCCAAGAAGAGAATCAACAGAAGCCGATGGAGGGCAACGCCATGCATAGCAATATGATGCAAGCAGGGGGTATGCACGACATGATGGGCGATATGAAGTCCATGATGGAAAAATGTAACGCCATGATGGAAAACATGCAGCATGAGAACGACGACGCTTAAAGCGGCTCGGATAGGGTTGCTTGTACGCAAGCAACCTTTTCATCATGCGGATAGCGTCGCTTGGACCTTCCTCTCTGATATCTAACCGGACACACAACATATGAAACATTGGAAAGCGCTTGCCGTTACGTCTTTGCTGGCTTTTCCCGTATCGGGATTGGCGGCTGATATATCAGCGACTCTCTACAAAAATCCCAATTGCGGGTGTTGTGCCGAATATGCCAAGTATTTGGAACAAAACGGCTTCGACGTGGAGACGATCGACACCCATGATCTTGTTAAAATGAAAGCCGAGTATAACGTCCCTGAAGAACTGCAGGGCTGCCATACCACGGTCGTAGGGGACTATCTCTTCGAAGGGCATGTGCCTGTTGAGAGCGTGACCCAAGTGCTTGATGAAAAGCCCTCTATCATAGGGCTGAGTGTGCCGGGAATGCCGCTTGGCTCACCGGGCATGTCGGGAGAAAAGCGTGGCCCGTTGGAAGTCTATGCCATCGCCTCGCAACCGACTGAGAGCCCCGACATTTACGCGACTCACTAAAGGATAGTGCGGCGATGAAACTCCCCATCCTGGCAGGATATCTCGTAGCTGTATTTCTGATGACTGCCACATCCCTTGCCATGGCCACCCCGTCAGAAAGCTCAGGGCCACAGGGGTTTCTTCTCTGGGCTACCCCCAACGACGTGGCACAAATCAGCTTCGAGGATAGCGACGGTACCCCTTTCACGTTGGCTGACTTTGAAGGAAAGCTGATTCTACTAAACATCTGGGCAACATGGTGCGGGCCTTGCCGAGAGGAAATGCCCACTTTAGATGCCCTGCAAGATGAGCTTGGCAGCGATGATTTTGAGGTGGTCGCCTTATCGATCGACCGTAAGGGGGTCGAGATTGTTAATGAATTCTATCAAGAGATAGGCATTGAACATCTGGCTCCCTATATAGATAAAACCGGAATGGCTAGCGCAGATCTTGGGGCCGTAGGTATTCCCACGACGCTTCTACTTGACCGCCAAGGCAAAGAAATTGGGCGCCTCGTGGGGGAAGCCGAGTGGAACACTCAAGACATGATCGACTTTCTTGCCGAAATGATTGCAACCAGATAATGAGGTAGCACCATGAGTTGTTGTGACGACAAAACCCAACAGAACAAACAAAAATCGGGGCTACAAGGCCGGTTGACAGGGCAACGCGGCCTGATGTTGCTGGGTGGCGTGGCAGTGGCTGGCGGCCTTGCTTTTGGCTGGGATAACCTGGTTTTGCTGGGCATCGCGCCTATACTATTGAGCCTATTGCCATGTCTCATTATGTGCGGATTAGGCCTATGCATGATGAAGTGCAAAGACAAAAAAGGTGAAGCGACCGAGCAAAGCGACGCTACCAATGTTCAGGCTCGGGTAGAAGACGCTTCAGAAGTGCATGCCGGAACAGCGCCTACCACTCGCCAACTAGTCGATCAAAGCGAGTCAATCAAGCAGTCCTCATCAAAATTCCAAGCCTAGCCATGGGTAAAGGGTAATGCTTGAAGTAGCCAATATAGGACTGGTCACTGCCTTTCTGGCAGGCCTGATCTCGTTCATTTCGCCCTGTGTTTTGCCACTTGTGCCTGGCTATCTTTCTTTCATGACCGGCCGCTCGCTCGGACAATTACAGGAAGCGGATAGACGAGAACGTCTGCGGGTGTTAACCCAGTCGATATGGTTCGTGCTCGGTTTTTCAACCGTTTTTTTGTTGCTGGGAGCCAGCTCCACTGCCATTGGTCGTCTGCTGCTGGTGTATCGCCAAGAAGCAAACCTAGTCGGTGGCCTTATCGTCGTCCTGTTTGGCGCCTTCATGACCGGGCTCATGCCATGGCGCTGGTTTCATCAAGAATGGCGGTTTATGGGTCGACTGAAGGACGTCGGTGGAACCCGCAGTGCAGCTTACTTACTTGGTTTAGCGTTTGCATTTGGCTGGACCCCCTGCATTGGCCCAATTCTGGGTGCCATTCTTACCGTCAGCGCCTCCACGGCCAACGCCTGGAGCGGGATGGCGTTGCTCGGCGTTTATTCTTTGGGTCTGGGCGTGCCCTTCATGCTAAGTGCCCTTTCACTTGATCGCTTCATAAAGCACCAGCAGTTCTTGCGCCGCTGGGGGCGCTTTATACATATCGCGGCTGGATTGATCATGATTCTGATGGGTAGCTTAATGATCACTGGCAAACTATCCGAGCTGTCATATTGGTTATTGCGCACTTTCCCTGCCCTCGGTGTTATCGGTTAATGGTTATTTAAGGAAATATTGAAATGTACAACATCAAGAGTCGTTTTTTACGTGTCTTCTTGCTGGCAGGTTTGGTCGCAGTCAGCCTTGGCAGCACCAGTACGGCCTTGGCAACCGAAGAAGGGTTGCTTTCATTGCATTATGACGTAACAGGCAAACGCCTGTTTAAGATTGAGGCCAACCAGCTATTTCAGCGTACCGACGAAGGCATGGCTTGGAATGCGATTCCCTTGCCCGAAGACGTGACTGAAGGCCAGTTGCTAGCGGTATCGGTTCCCTATACTGACTCGCAAACGCTCTATATTGCAGGCACCTCAATTGGGGTGCAGCGTAGCACCGACAATGGAGAAACCTGGCAAGAGCTCAGCGCTAACCTACCTAGCCGGGAGGTGACTGCGCTAACCGTGCATCGCCGCCAGGACGAAACACTTTATGCGGTGATTGCCGAAAACGGCATCTACCAAAGCGAGGATGCTGGCAACACCTGGAAGAAAATGGACAGCGGCCCTTCACAAAAGGTTAACCGACTCGTTCACTCGGACATGGAAGGCAGCATGCAGACCGGCTGGCTTTACGCGGTATCTGACGATGCGGTGCGTCTATCGATGGACTGCTTTTGCGGCTGGAGACCGACCGGAGAACTTGATGCTGGCAGCGTCTATGATGTGGCATATAGCCTTGACAACCCAAAGCGAGTCTATGTGGCTACTCAGCAGGGCCTATGGCGTAGCGAAACGGGTGGACAAGAGTGGCAACAAGTAACTGGTGACGGCACAGTGCTCGTTGCGCTCACCCTCTCTCCCAAAGGCACGCTCTATGGTTTAAATCAGAAAGGGGAGCTTTTGCACAGTGAAGACGAAGGCCAATCCTGGGCTTATCCCGATGCGTAAGCGCTGGTTTTTCATTGCCTCATGGCTGACGTTAAATATTGCAGGGCACGCCATGGCTGAGGACCGCCCTTCTTCAAGTGATGCGTCTCGGTTGGAAGACGGAAAAAAAGTTTACCGACAATACTGTGCCAGTTGCCACGGTATACAAGGCGAAGGCATGCCCAATTGGGAAGGGCAAAATGCTCTAGGTGAGTTGCCAGCTCCACCGCATGGGCCAGAGGGCCATACCTGGAAACACTCTGATGCCATGCTCTACCGAATTATTGCTGAAGGTTGGCGCGACCCCTGGAATAAAACTGATAGGCTAACAATGCCAGCGTACCAGGAGATTTTGGCTCCCACCGAGATCCGCGATGTGGTGAATTATCTCAAGACCTTATGGACGCAAGAGCAAAGGCGTCACCAAGCAGACGAAAGCGAGCAAGCTCCATTCCCTGAGTCATCTGTAGCAACGCCCGAATAATGGCACATATGAGGCTGTTGTTCTCTTCATATTTACAATTCAGCCTATGTCACGCCAGCTAACCAAAGCCCCTGTCATGCACTTTTTTTACGGTGGTGCGTTGCTTTCGAAAGACTTACATCATGCGCTTCAGTTCACCTTAATTGCTGGTGATACGCAGCGTTAAGGTCACCCCTTGGTCATTACGATTGGAGAAGTTAAAGCCATGATTGCCCGAAAAGGCGGTCTAGCCACCTCTCATCTTCAGAGACAGCACCCCTTTTCATTTCTAATGGAATTGCCAACACCCGGTACCCCTATGCCGATTTTAAAAAGGACGGGAAGCGCATGCCCTGAATGCAGCGGGGTTGCCCATAAGGTACTCATCTGCTACAGGCGGTCTTTGGTGCCGAAGTCACAAACCTTCTGCCTTAGGCGCAGTTAGTAAATGTCAGTAATGATGCTTGGTTCGGCAGATCGCTCCGCCCTCACCAGCTCTTTCAGCGGGAACGCATGCGTGCCATCAAACCGACCGAGACCTGCTAAGTGCCACGACCACCGGCATCACTGCAGCTATCTGCTACGAAGGAATGGTCCTTAAGCGCGCCCCTCAATTCAAGGTGGCTACCCTCAGCGCCGAAGTGACATCGCGAACTGGCGCGACCCCTTATGTGTGCTTCCGGGATTGGCCTGTTCTTGGCCTTCCCTATCAGCGCTTAATGTGGAGTTGTAGTGGTCGCGCTATCAGTGTCCCCTAGGCACGCGTCAGGTAGTGGACGCTAAACAAGCTATTCGCATCGGTCCAGGACGAGAGCGCCTCAAATCCCGCACGACCCGCCAACGCCTGAAACCCCTCGACCGTATATTTATACGAGTTTTCAGTGTGGATTGTCTCGCCTTCCAGAAAACTGAAACGCTCCCCTTCAATAGTGACGACTTGAGATAACTGACTGACCAGATGCATCTCAATACGAGAGTGTGCTTCGTTGAAGAATGCCTGATGGACAAAATTGGCGGGATCGATTTTAGCGTGCAGCTCATGCCGTAGTCGTTCCAATAGATTTAGGTTGAATGCTGCCGTCACACCAGCTGCATCGTTGTAGGCGGCTTCAAGGGTCGGCTTATCCTTAACCAAGTCGACTCCTACCAACAATCCGCTGCCGGTGGGTAACAAAGAATGCAGCCCGCAAAGAAAATCTTCAGCGGCTTGGGGGTCGAAATTACCGATACTTGAACCAGGAAAAAAACCGACCGGTCTTTCGCAGCATAGCCCGTCCGGTAAGGCCATATTGCAACAGAAATCGGCACAGGCGGCATGAACTTCAAGCCATGGGTAATCCGCTGCTAGTCGTCGTGTACTGTCGAGCAGAAAATCCCGCGAGATGTCGATTCCCAGGTAACTGCTAGGACGCATGGCTTCCAGTAGAAGTCGTACCTTACGGCTCGCCCCGCTGCCAAGCTCGATCAACGTCGCTTCATGCCCGGCTATCTCGGCTATATCATCGGCGGCCTCCGCGAGGATCGCCTCCTCGGTCCGTGTCGGGTAGTATTCTGGCTGCTCACAAATTTGATCAAATAACTCAGAACCACGCTGATCATAAAAGAACTTTGGCGAGGCGAACTTTTGATCGGCTCTGAATCCCGTCAGTATCTCATCGCGAAGCGATGTTGAGGCTGGGGTCGGGTGCAAGTCGTGGAATTGTACGGCCAGGCTCATGATTAGCTCTCCTTAGCAAGACGGAATCCGGAAAAAGCCCAACGGGCATGAGGTGGGAAAAAATTACGATAGGTCGTGCGGATATGGTCTTCCGGGGTGGCACAACAGCCACCTCGAAGCACCATCTGCCCCGACATAAACTTGCCGTTGTATTCACCTAAGCTGCCCGGCAACTTGCGAAACCCTGGATAGGGCCGATAGGCGCTTCCGGTCCACTCCCAAACATCACCGAACATCTGCCTCGGCCCCTCGCTGGAGCCGACCGGGGCAGCCGCGACCGGCTGAAGATGGCCTTTTTCGACGAAGTTGCCCTGCAGGGGGACATGTTGAGCCACCGCCTCCCACTCGGCCTCAGTAGGTAGGCGTGCACCGGCCCATTGGGCAAAGGCATCGGCCTCGTAGAAGCTGACATGGCAAACCGGCGCATTCACGTCCACTGGCACCAGCCCGCCTAACGTATAGTGATGCCAGATGCCATCCCGCTCGACCCAGTAAAGTGGCGCCTTCCAGCCTTCCGCCTTGACCGTGGCCCAGCCATCCGACAGCCAATAGTCAGGTTTGTCGTATCCCCCCGCCTGCATGAACGTGAGAAATTCACCATTGGTAACCGGACGGTCAGCGATCTGGAAAGCCTCAATGAATTGACGATGACGCCCCATTTCGTTGTCGTAGGCAAAACGGCTATCGTCGGCATCATGACCTATCTGCCGCACTCCGGCTGGATAAGCGTGCCAACCGAGTTCACCGACCTCATGGGCGGGTGCCGACACAAGATCACCTCGATAGACTGGGCAGAGCGGGTTCTGGGCCAGGATATGCTTGATGTCCATGAACAGCAGTTCCTGATGTTGCTGCTCGTGAGGCAACCCAAGCTCCAGACGATGGAGTATCTCCTGCAGGTGTTCTTGCGGAGGGTCGTTGAGCAATTCTTCCATGGCCTGATTAATATGCGCGCGATAGCGATAGACGTCATCCACTGTGGGGCGCGAAATCATGCCGCGCTCAGGACGAGGAAACGGCGTACCGTGGGTCTCATAGTAAGAGTTGAAAAGGTAATCGTATGCGGGGTCGAGGGTCAGGTAGCTGGGGTGAAACGGCTTGAGGATGAAGGCTTCGAAGAACCAACTAACATGAGCAATGTGCCATTTGGGGGGACTGACGTCTGGCATGCTCTGCACCATGTAGTCTTCCTTATACAGAGGCTCACATATTGCCTCGGTAGCGGCACGGACCCGCTGGTACGCACGCAGCCACTCCTTGGTATGAATGCTATCGATTGTTTCGATAGTTAAATCTTGAATAGGTGACATAAATAACTCCCTCTAAGTATTACTCCGTTTAGCTAGATTCGGCAGGCCAGGCCTAACGCACAAAGCCTATCGAATCCGTGAACTCCATTAGCATTTCTGCACCAAGCCCACCGACAATCAACAGCAAGCCAGACACGATCATGGTGGTTCGTGCCCACTGGCCCACCAGTACATGCACAGTGGGTCGGGTATCGCTAAACATCATCCGCGCCACGATGCGCAGGTAATAGAACAGCGAGACAACGGTGTTGGCGGCAGCCACGAATGCCAGCCAAGCGTATCCCCCCTCGATCGTGACGCTGAACAACATGAGCTTGCCAAAAAAACCGATCAGCGGCGGGATACCCACTAAAGAAAGTAGCGAAGCGATTAATATCGTTGTGGCAATAGGGGCTTGTCTGGCTAGCCCCTGATAGCTCTCCAGTGCGGTGCGCCCTCTCAGATAGGTGACCACAGCGAAAGCCGCCAAGTTAGCAATGGCGTAGCTGGCCAAAAAGAACACCAGCGCCGGTAGGGCCTGGTCGCTTGTTCCCATTACCACGATCGCCATCAAGGCATAGCCGGACTGGGAAACCGATGACCAACCCAGCAGGCGCCGTACATCTGTCTGTCGAAGGGCAGCCACGTTACCCAGCGTCATGGTCGTGACCGAGATCAGAGCCACGATCGCTCGCCAGGCGACATCCGGCGGCATTAATGACACGAAACGGGCCAATGCGACGGCAGCGCCAATCTTGGGAATTACGGTCAAGAAGGCTGCCACCGGTGCCGGGGAACCTTGGGCTACATCCGGCATCCAGGCGTGGGCCGGAAAAGCCGCCAGCTTGAAGGACAAGCCCAGTATGATAGAGGCAGTGGCGATGGTTAGCGCCAGGCTGTCGTGACCCACGGAAAGTCCTTGTGCGATTTCTGGATAGCCTGTGTTACCAGTCAGGCCGAACAACACGACAACGCCTATCGCCAGTAAAGTGTTGGTCAAGGCTCCCATCAGAAAATACTTCATGCCAGCTTCCAGGGCGGGTGCCCAGGTGCGGTGATAGGCAGCCAGCGGATAGCTGGCCACCGACGACAGCAACACACCGACGACCAGTTCCATGGTGTCACTGGCTGACGCCATCATGATCACACCCAACAACGCGAACAACATCAATGCGTAATACTCGGCATGGCGGCGATCGGTCTGCATCCACTCAGGGGACATGGCAATAACCAGCGCGCCGGCAATCAACACGACTAGTTTGCTGGAGAGTGCCATGCCGTCCAGGGCCCACACACCCGAGAACGTCAGCCGCGGCGGTCCATCCCACTGAGTAAAGGTCAACCCAATACAAAGCCCAATCGTGAGCAACGCCAGTACAGCCGCCCAGACATGCTGATGTTGTCGGGCGAAAGCCGCGAACAATACGATAATCACAGCACCGAGCGTCAGGCTGATTTCCGGCAACACATCACCAATAGGCATCAGCGGGCTCCTACCAACAGCGTTGCTGAAGCCTCTATGAGGGTCAGCAGGAACTGCGGCGCAATACCGATGATCACGAAGCTTGCCGACAGCACCCCGAGCACACCCCACTCAGCTGGGCGCAGATCGTCAAACTTCGCCCATCGCTGCGGCATCGCCCCGAAGAACAGTTTTTGCAGCATCTGCAGAAACAACGCTGCCGTGATCAGAATGCCCAGCACACCAATGACAGCGAGCCAAGGGTAGACGGCAAAGGTGCCGGCAAAGATATGGAACTCCGCCACGAAGCCGGCCAGACCAGGAAGCCCCAGGCTGGCAAACGAGGCGAGTATGGCGAACGTTGCCAATAGCGGTGCCTGTCGGAGCAGCCCACCATAGCTATCCAAATCGTATTCCTCGGTGCGCTGCCAGAACGAGCCGCAGATCAGAAACAGCGCCCCGGTAATCAGTCCGTGTGCCACCATCTCTACCGTGGCCCCTATCAGTGCCATCTCGCGGGCATATACCGCATCCTGGAACAAGGCGCCAGCCACGGCGATCCCTAGCACCGTGTAGCCCATATGATTGATAGAGGTATAGGCAATGCGTCGTTTCAAATTTCCCTGGCCAAATGCCACGAGGGCACCATAGAGAATAGAAACCACAGCAAAGAGAGCGATAATCAGAGCGTAGCGGGCAAAGGTCTCCCCCATCATTGAGTACGGAATCCTCAGAATCCCGTAGGTGCCCATCTTGAGCAGCACCCCGGCGAGAACTGCCGAGGCCGGTCCGGGAGCGTCGACATGCGCTTGGGGCAACCAGGTATGCACGGGCACGATGGGAGCCTTGATGGCGAAGCCGAGCATGAGGGCGAGAAATATCAGGCCAGCAGACACACCCGCTCCCGCCAATGGCTGCTGCTCGATCAGCACTCGCATGTCAAAGGTGTGTGGCTCGACTGATAGATAAAGCCCGATGAATGCCAGCAACAACAGTAGCGAACCACAGAAAGTGTAAAGAAAGAACTTGAATGCTGAATGCTGGGCCTGACCGTGCCCCCAGCGGCCGATCAGGAAAAACATCCCCACCAGGCTCAGGTCGAAAAAGACATAGAAGAGCAGCAGGTCCAACGCGAGGAAGACGCCAAGCGACACGGACTGCAGAAAGAGCATCCAAGCGTAGTACTGCCGAGGCTGGTTCTGCGTGTTAATGGGATAGGCAATACTGGCAGCGAAGACCAAGGCACTCATCGTCGCGATAGCCAGCGCGATGCCGTCTACGCCTAGCCGGTATGCCATGCCCAGGCTGGGTACCCAAGGCACCTCTTCGACAAATTGAAATAGTGCGCCTTGGGTATCGAACTGCAGCCAAGCCCAGGCCAGCAGTAATACAGGTAATAGGGAAACCCCCACAGCAAACAGGCGAGCCGTGGTCTCTGTCCAACGGCGTGAAACGGCGAGTACGAGAGCCCCCAGCATGGGGAGGCCCAAGGTTGCGGTGAGAATCAAAGGAGTGCTCCTATGCCCAAGATTATAAAAATTACGGCGAACCCTGCCGCGATACCGGTGTAGTAATGATGCGTCTGTCCGGTATGGACCTGCCGCGCTACTTGGCCCGCCCAGTCAATGCCTCTCGCTAGTAGGCTCGTTGCGCCATCGAATGCCCCTTCGCCACGTCGATCACTGACCTTGGCCAGCCACACGCCAAAACGGGCGCTGGTGCGGATGCCAGCATCTACAGCTCGATCGTCGAAGCGTGCCAGACCATGGCTGAAGGATATCGCAGCGCTTACTCCGCGGCCCCGTAATCCAGTATCCACTACGCGATCATCGAAACGTGCCAAGCCATGGCTGAACCTCATGAAGGTAGCAATCCCCCGCTCTGCCAGAGCTGGTAGGCCAAACCAGTTCGCCATAGCAGCATGCGTCTCGCTCTGTCGGCTCTGATTCGACCCCTCACAGCGCACCGCCCAAAACCCAGCGCCAATGCCTAGCGTCACCAGCAGTAGCGACAGGATCAGTTCCCACAGTTTGGTTTGGGGAAGCTGGATCGATAGCAGGTTAGCAAGATCGTTTCCCACACCGGGCCACCAGAGCAGAGATAGCACTAGCGTGCCTGCCGAAAGCAGGTAGAGCGAGCCGGCCTCAACCGAGGAGTGCCCTGGCTGTGATGGGGCCGTTTTCGTGGGGCCATGCAGACCTTGTCCAAATGCGAGCAACTGAAAGCGTGTTGCATACAACGCGCTGAGCCCACCAGCGATGGCGGCGATCACGGCCAGCCAGGACGCCTGATGACCAGCAGCAGTGATGATCTCCTCCTTGCTCCAGGATGCCCCCAGCGGGATAACCCCTGCCAGCGCCAGACTGGCGACCATGGTCGCCACTGCAATCCCCGGAAGCAGTCGCCCAAGGCGCATCGTATTTAGCGAGTAGCTGCCGGCATGACGTTCGGCAATGCCGGCAGCTAGGAACAAAGCCGCTTTCGTGAAGGCGTGTGTGACGAAGTGCACCAGGGCGACACCGGGAAAGCCTGCCCCAACCGCTAACCACATCAAGCCATACTGAGCGGATGTCGAGGCGGCCAGCAGCTTCTTGGCATGCCTTTGCAGATAGGCCACGACGCCCCCTGCCAGGGCGGTGGCCAAGCCTAACGTGATGGCAACCGGCCCAAACCAGGCAACGGCAGCCATCTCCGCATGCAGCCGAATCACCAGATAGATACCTGCGGCGACCATGGTCGCCGCGTGGAGCAATGCCGACACCGGTGTTGGCCCGGACATGGCGGCAAACAACCATGGCGAGAAGGGAATCTGGGCGGACTTGGCCGCTGCAGCCAACACGGCGCCGGCAACAAACACATCCAGTAGCCACCCATCGAGTTGGGACAGGTCAGCAAAGGCAAACGAGCCAGTGCCGGCAAACGCTGCCGCCGCTGCAATGTACAGCCCCAGATCCCCGAAGCGAGTGACCAGGAACGCCCAGGCGGCATCCCGCAGGTTGTCGGCCTCTTGCCACTCGTGGGCAATCAGTGCCCATGAACAGGCCCCGACCAGCTCCCAGGCGATCAGCAGGGTTACCAGATCCTCAGCCAGCACGAGAAGCTCCATCGCCCCGACAAATGCCGTCAGCAGAGCGACCAACCTGACGGGTGGACGCGTTGGCACGCCCTCACTGAGGGGCTCAGACTCATGGTAGGCGCTATAGGCTATGATCAGTGTAGCGATCAGTGGCACGACGATGGCAAATACAGCGCTCGCTGGTGTCATCCCAACCGACAGGACGATCCGTGAGCTCCAGCGATAGGCACCACCCCAGTCCCCCATGAGCGCCACACTCGCGAGCAGCAGGGTAACGACAGCGACTGCCGCCCCCATCAGGCCCAACACGGCTCGACCACTATCCCTAGCGGACAAGCGCTTGCCAAGCCAATACATCCCGGGGGCGGCAAGCATTGGGAAAAGAGGAACAAACCACAACATCAGTGCTTCAACCCGGTCAGTGACTCGGTCATGTCGGCCTGCTTACCGCGGAAGACGGCTACTACCAAGGCAAATCCCATGGCCATCTCAATGGCCATCACCGCCATAACAATGATCGTTAGCAGTTGCCCTTCTGGCGCCCCAGCCCCGCTAAAGGCCCAGAACGCCACCGCGGCGAGCATGACGCCATTGAGGATCAGTTCTAGTCCCATCATCAGCATCACGAACGATTGCTGGGAAAGCGCACCATAGATCCCGATACCAATCAGTGCCGCTGCCAATAGCAAAAGTGTGGTTAGTGTCATGCAAGCCTCCCTGCTTTGCTGTCCTTGTCAGTGGTGGTGATGTCCGCCACCCTCTTCGTCTTCGTCCTTTTCCTCGGGCTTACCCGCCGGATCGCCACCCGGCTCCAGCCCCGGCGGTAGCGAGCCCACTGCAGCCGCCCCATAGCGGCCCCGATGACTCGACAACACCACCACGCCGATCATGGTGGTTAAAAGCACGATGCCCGCCGACTCGAAGATCAGCATCGAGTCACCAAGCATCTCATTACCTAGGGATCTAACTGGCTCAAGGTCTGCCGAGACTGGCTGGTCAGGAAAGGCAGCCAATAGCGCCATGGCGCCCAATACCAGGAAGCCGACAATCCCCGCCCCGATAGAGATACGCTCCTGGTGAACCATATTCATCGGGTTAAGGCCGGCAGGATTCATCATGAACATGACCATGAACAGCGCCATGACCGTCATCTCCACAGCCATCATGAAGAACATCGCCACGCCCAGGTATTCCGCTGCCAGCAGAATCATGATCACGCCTACGGCGATGAACGACACCAGCAGGAAAAAGGAGGCGCGTACCATGGAATCGGTACGAAACACTCGCCATCCGGTGACCACCGCGAGCGTGGCCAATGACAGAAACGTGATATCAATGCCAATGCCGTGATTCATAGCAGCGCCCCTATGCCAGCCCACACCAGGTCGATAAACGACAGTGGTAACAGCACCACCCACATCAAGGTGACGCAGCGCTCAGGGGCAATACGCGGCAGTACCCGTCCAAGCAATAGCAACACGAGTAGCACTGCCAGCATCTTGATGGCCACCCATAACGGACCGGGTAGCCAAGGTCCCATCCAGCCACCTAAAAAAGCACTTGCTGCCACACCACTGAAAGCAACCAACATGGCCGCCCGAGCCACATCCCAGACCAGCCGAGGTGGCCCAGAGATCTCAGAAGCCGTTCCTCCAGCCAGGTCCTTCGAATCAGCAAGGTTGAGCGGGCCCCAGAAGGTCATGCCTAGGCCGACAATCAGAAACAATGGCAACCCCAGCGGTTGGCGTATGACATTCCACAGCGCTTCTTGCGAGGCGACCACTTGGGTGAACTGTAGCGATTCGGCCGGCAATGCCACGCCAATTAGCACAAACATGCTGATCAGGATGTAAGAGAGCCCTAGCGCCACATAACGGTAGCCGCCGATGAGTGCCAGCAGCGCGTTTGCCGACCAGCCATGCAAGAAGATAACCACTGTCGCTAATGCTTCCACGCTGCCCCACAGCACCACGCTGGTGACCAAGTCAGTGGCGACCAGCGACTCCGACCACGGCACCACGGCCAGTCCGATAGCAGCCAACGCCAAATACAGTGCCGGCGCCAGCCGCCAGGCCTGCCAGTCCGGTGCTTCGGTGGCATTGGCGTGTTGGGTCATCAGCCAAGCCCCCCGGGCCATGGGAGCAAGCCAGACACGGCCTGCCTGAGGGGCGCCGAATGCACCGGCAATAAGCCGATCAAGCACCGCTACGACGTAGGCGCCGACAGTCAGCATGAACATCACCATCAGTACTGGCAGGATCAGCTCACTTAACAACATTACCCGAACCTCCCGGCACTGCCCGTGACTCACCAGGCGACTGTGTTCCGCCCCCTCCATCGGCTACCGCCGCTATATCCAGACTAGCAATAGTAGCCAGTGCATCGCCCCACTCCAGGCCTGGTAAGACCTCGTCAAGAATCGCGCTAGCATCTTCGGGAGGCTGTTCGTCCCACGGCCCCCGTGGCGTCTCGATGCAATCCACATCGTTCGTGTACACCTCATCCCGTTCGGCCTGGCGTGCCAACATTAAGGATTGTTCGACTTCGTCCAAGATTTGCTTCCAACGGGCCGAGACTCCTCCTCCGTCCTGGCATACGGGGGAAAACCCTAGACGGCGATAACCGGCATCGTGTGAACGCAAATCATCAGCCAGCCCGGCAGCACGAGCGGCAGGCCCGCCAAACTGTCGGGCCTGCTCTGTATTGAGCACACCACCGCCTACAGCAGCCAGATGAAAGAAGCCACTGCGAACCAGGCGTCGACGTAGCCCATCTAGCGTGCTTGATGTCGACAAACCGTATGCCAGGCGCAAGGAACTTAGGCTGAGTGCTTCCAGCCCAGCAAGATGCAGCGCATGGTACAGGCGCTGCAGATGATGACGGGCCCGTGCGAGCTCAATCTCGGCGATGGGGACGGGGTGCTTCCGAGCGTTGAAAAACACCGCGTCGAGGCGTTGCGGATACGGCTCCAACTGCGTTTCCCATGACTGAACCAGATCCCCCTGCAACGTAACCTCCGCTGCCATGCCGGGCGGAAATGCCATGAAGAACGGCCCGAGCCGAAAAGTCAGCGAATCCAGCGTCAAACCATCGCTGATATCGTCCTGCATATTCATGGCCATGGGCCGCCCGTAGGGCACTCCACCCATCATGCCTTCGCCACCTTGGCCGAAGTCTCCTTCACCTTTCCAAGGATTGGGCGGTCTATCCGACAAGATGCGGCATCCACTGTCACGCTGGCCTGTCATCAGTTCACGATGTGCTTTGGTTAGAGCCGCAGGTAAATCGGTGAGATCATCGATCCGATCCACGTTTTCAAGATGAGGCCACGGTTCGTTACGAAACCACAGCGTAGTGAAAGGATCAGGCAACTGATCGTGAACACGACGTAGAGGCTCTAATCTATCAGCCGGAACCTCCCCCGCAATCAGCAACACACTGGCGTGGCGTGGCGAATCGACCAGTTCGATTTCCGGCGATAGCGCGAGGTACCGCAGCGCTTTATCGCCCTGCTTGCCCAGCACAGGAAATACGGGAGCCCGCTTATGCGAAGCGAGTTTCCGTAGCCAGTTCACTGCCACTTGAATACCCCCTCACGCCAGGCGTAAACAATGCCAACCGACAGGATGGCCAGGAACATGCCCATCTCCATTACTGCCATCATGCCCTTCTCTACGAAGACAACCGCCCATGGATACATGAACATCATCTCCATTTCGAAGGCGATCAGCAGCAGCGTCATGGGATAATAGCGGACGTGATAGCGGCTCCAGGCGTGGCTATCTGGCGTACCACCGCCTAGAAAAGGCGCGCGCTGCGGGTAGGTGGCTATCGGCTGGTGGCGCATAGGCAGCCACTGCACTAGCAGGCCGGCGCCTAAGCTCAGTAATAAAACAATAAGCAGAGTCAACAGTTCCATGCGAATCCCTCGCGTCATTAGCCAGCAGATCCTTGCCGTAAATTACAAAGTAGTAGATTTGACCTGCACATATGTACGAGCGTAGATAACAATCTTGAATGTAGACTGAATATGCTGTCTAAAACTTGGTACAAAAAGTAATAAACCGCAAGGTGGGTGCAGTCTCTGAGTGCAACACTACCTAATAGATGGCGGGCGGACTTTCATGATGCTTTGCCAATACTGAACCGCTCCGGCTTTACTGGAGACTCCTTTTCAGATCATTTTTTCCGCCATTTTCAGCTCTGTTTCAGGTTGGCACGCTATAACACCGACTCAGTTCCATGAAGAAGAGCGCGTACAAATGCTGCTCAAATACATCTTCACCCAATAAGCGAAAACCCAGCAGCCAAAGAATCCATGAATGCTCTCTTGGTTCTTTAAGAGCAAGATGCCATGTGCCTTGTTCGTCAAATAGGGCAAATGAACGATGTCTGAAGGCTCAACCGAATCAGATTTGAAGCCTCCGCGACGAACCATTCAAGCCTAAAAAAATATAAGGAAACGGTATGCAAAAGAAGACGACTTCGCTCCCTATTATTCACGCTACCTTAGCAACGCTGTTGCTGTCGCTCGCAAGCCCAGTGTTGGCCCATGAAGGGGGCGCAAGCACTTCGCCTAAGGATGGCGTCACCATTCAGGATTCCCCAGCAGAGATTGGCATCGAGTTTGGTGGCATGATGCGCATCACCCAGTTTGAAGTGGCAGGCCCGGACGGCCCCGTTCCTCTTGATGGTCAGCCAGGCAGTGAACAGGTCGATCGCTACTTCGTAAAGCCCAGTGACATTCTTTCGGCTGGGGATTACCAGGTGCGCTGGCGTGGCCTATCGGATGACGGGCACATGATGTCTGACGGTTTTAACTTCTCGGTCGAGCCTTGACCCGTGGTCTGGTGGCCCTCAGTAAATAGCCTTGATGTCTGGACCGTCGCGATGATTCTCGTGGCGGCCGGGATTTACCTTAGTGCCCTAGTCGCGACGGGGGCCGTGTTGTTTCGTCTAGCGTTTCCCCGACTCCCTGATCACGACCGGAGGCGCGTCGCCCGCATGGGCATCTTTGCTGCCTGGGCGGGGGTCATTCTGATTCTGTTCCAGTGGCCTTTAGAAGCTGGTTACCTTGGGGGCGGCAATATCGCTGCTGCAACCAACCCAATGCTGCTCGGAATCGTGTTCGAGGGTGCGCCCGGGGTCCGACTAATACTGGCGGTAACTGGCTTGCTGCTGGTCCAGGCGATTCAGCTTAATAACTTAGCGCTCTCGAAATCAGCCAACAGCTTGAGCCTAGTAGGCGTGTTACTGGTGATGCTGGCTTTCGTGCAGGTGGGGCATACAGTAAACACCCCACGCCTCGTTCTAGCTGGCTTGCTGATCGTTCACCTGATGGCGGCAGCATTCTGGGTGGCCTCGCTGTGGCCGCTGTTCCATTTAGTGGGACGGGGTCACAACCAGGACAATACCGCCCACATTCTGACCCGTTTCGGGAAACTCGCTATAAGCGGAGTCGGCTTGTTGGTACTGGCGGGCGTCACGTTGGCCACGCTACTAGCAGGCGGTCTCACGCCACTGCTCACCACGGCATATGGACAGTTCTTGATTGGCAAGGTATTGATTGTGGCGGTGCTACTGTTATTTGCTGCCGCGAACAAGTGGCGGCTTGTTCCGGCCTTTGAGAACGGCGACGCAACAGCCCCAAGACGGTTACAGAGAAGTATTGCACTGGAGATGGTGCTGGTCGCGGTTATCTTGTTGATCACGGCGGTGCTGACAAGAGTGTCATCACCGAATGGGTGACTAACAGGTCAACCACCTTGTTGAGCCATTCCAGAGATCGACCATTAACGTCGCCTTCTTGTGGGCCGTACTCTGAGGTTTAGGCGGAGGCTGCCATAGGCAATTGCACCAAAAAGACGAAAAGTCATTGCTGCAGCGTTGACTCTAATCAGGGGGTCAGGATCCATCATCATGTTAGCAATGCTTTTGGGTAGCAGATCATATTTTTACGTTAGGTTCAGGCTCGTTTCAGGTTAACACCGTATAAAGAACAAGTGACACTAACCTCTGAGGTAAATGACCATGCGCAAAATCTCCTTAACAACGCCTTTGTTTGCCCTTTCACTAAGCTTGATAACGAGTGCGGCATGGGCTTCGCCCGGCCAAGGCAGTGGTGACAATGGCCTAACCGAGGCTGACGTTGACCGCACGATCAGCCTTGAAGCTGGCGATATGTGGTTCGACCCTGAAGCGCTAGAAATGGCGGCAGGGGAGGTGGTTAAATTTGAAATTACTAACACCGGCAATCTAGAACACGAATTTGTGATTGGTAGCAAAGAAGCCCAAGAAGAACATCGCCAGATGATGCTAAACATGGCCAATGGCGGAGGCCATGACATGTCGAATATGGCACACGGTGAAGGCCACGATATGTCCAATATGTCAAACGGCGATGGTCACGATATGGCCAATATGAGCATGGAAGGCGTCACCATTGCGCCTGGTGAGATTGGGTCTCTATTATGGCGTGTTCCTGATAATGTTAACGAGCTAGAGTATGCCTGTAACATTCCCGGCCATTACGAATCCGGCATGTACGGCAATTTTTCTCTCTAATCTGACGTATATCCATGAAACTGTTGCTACTTGAAGATGATGACTTGCTAGCGGAAAGCTTAGCAGAGAGTCTCAAAGACAACGGTTACCTAGTTGATTTGGCCGCTTCCTTGAAAGCGGCCAAGTCGCTGATGGCAACCGAGCATTATGAACTGGCGATCTTAGATGTCGGTTTGCCCGACGGCTCAGGGCTGGATCTGCTCGCCCAGTGGCGCAGGCAAAAACGCGACACGCCTATTTTGATCCTGACGGCCCGCGATACCTGGGAAGATAAAGTTGTCGGCCTTGAGACGGGGGCCGATGACTATCTTACCAAGCCCTTCCACGAAGCCGAACTGATGGCCCGGCTGAAGGCCTTGCTACGTAGGCAGTCTGGTCAGTTATCTCAAGTGATCACGCTTAACGGCGTTTCGTTGGATGAAGCGGGTCAACGAGTGTGCTTAGAAGGTGAAACGTGGCGTTCGCTCACAGCGACCGAGTTTCGGTTACTGCGCTACTTAATGCTGCATCCTGATCGCATTCACTCGAAAGAGCAGCTACTAGAGCAGCTCTATGCATTGGAGCAGGATGCCGCCGCGCCTAACTTGGTCGAAGTCTATGTCGCTCGTCTGCGCCGTTATCTAGGCAAATCAATTATCCAAACTCGCCGCGGCCAGGGGTATTTCTTTGCTTCACATTGATCGGCGTAGTTTACGTATTCGACTACTCGCCTGGCTAGGCGGCGTGGCGCTATTCGTGGTGGTGACGACCTGGCTACTGCATGGCATATTGTTACAGAATCTTGCTCGGGATTTTTTGGGTGAGCGTCTTCAGCGCGAAGCCAATCATGCGGTCGCACAGCTAGAGCAGGACCAAACGGCTGTCCCGACTGCGCTAGACTCGGTTAGCCAAGGCTATCAAGTCTTTCATCATCTCTACGTACTCCGCTTTAACGACTTGATCAGCGCTTCTGACCCACAGTGGCAACAACAGCTAGCACCTTTGCTAAATGAAAGCGGCGATGCCCTAATAGACGTGAATCGCGGAACGCAGCACATGCTCGTCTACCGACGTCATTTTGAGTGGCAGGGCACACAGGGTGTGCTGCTAGTGGGTGAGGATTTTTCTCAAGTAGAAGCAGGGCTTGCAACTTTGCACTGGTGGGTAGGTGGGATTGCCGCTGTGCTTTTAGGGATGCTCATCATACTCAATATGCTAGCGGTTAACCGTGGACTCACGCCACTTTGGCAACTGCGTCAACAACTTGAAGCCTTGCGATCAGGCAAACGTGATCGCTTGTTATTAGTAGCCCCTTCCGAGCTAGATGAATTAGTCGACCAGCTGAACTGGTTTATGGATGATATCGATCATCGATTACAACGCTCGCGGGAATCAGTCGCCAATCTTTCTCATGCTTTAAAAACCCCGCTGGCAGCAATTACCCAAGTACTGCGCGGCAATCGGCCCATTGATGAAAACCGACGGCATAAACTGCTCAGCCGTATTGAAGATATTAACGCTCAGTTAGCTGCAGAGCTGCGTCGTTCGCGTATTGCAGGGCCTAACGCGGGTCGAATGGCGAACGTCACGCGAGATAGTTCACGGCTCATAGAGATGTTCCGCAGCCTTTACCCTGAGCGTATCTTCAACCTCACCCACTCGGCAGGCGAGAAAGACCTAGTGCCTATTGAGGCTCACGACTTTTCTGAAATATTAGGCATCGTGCTCGATAACGCTGGCAAATGGGCGAATAGGTGCGTTAATTGCGATATTGCCGTCTCCGCTACCACACTCACGCTCACCATTGATGATGACGGTTTCGGCGTTGCAGAAGAAGATTTTTCGCGCTTGGGAGAGCGTGGCACACGATTGGATGAACGCCGTCCCGGCTACGGCTTAGGCCTGTCGATTCTTGCGCAGTTAATTGCCCGCTACTCAGGGCACTCGCGTTTTGAGCGTAGTCCACTGGGTGGACTGCGCGTTACGGTTACGTTGCCTCTTGCAGTTGAAGTGATTAATTAATCACTTTTCAGCTTTGATTCAGCTTCTTCCATCAAGATGGTGCCATTCATCATTGATGGGAGTTACACATGGCACGCTCAAGCATCATTTCTCACCCGCTTTCTCGCCGGCAGGTCCTAAAAGGCGGCGCTGCCCTAGGAATAGGTTCCGCTGCCGCAATGGGACTAACCCCCGCCTGGGCAAACCCCTGGGGCCGCAGCAATGTCTACGCGCAGGGCGTCGAAGAAGGCCCCGAAGTATCACTGGCCATCCGTCGCGAATCACACCCGATTGATGGTCAGGAGGCAACCCCCATTACCATCAATGGCACCAGCCCAGGCCCGATGATTCGCTTACAAGAAGGGCAGGACGCGGTGCTTCGCGTCACTAACCTGCTTGATGAACCTACTTCTATCCATTGGCATGGCCTCATCCTACCGCCGGAAATGGATGGTGTGCCTGGTGTCAGCTTTGCCGGTATCGCCCCTGGTGAAACCTTTACCTATCGTTTCCCTGTCCGGCAGAACGGCACCTACTGGTACCACAGCCACTCAGGTCTGCAGGAACAGCTAGGCCATGCGGGGCCGCTGATTATCGACGCCGCCGAGCGCGAGCCTATCCGTTACGACCGTGAGCATGTGTTACTGCTCACCGACTGGACCTTTGAAGAACCGATGTCGGTGTTCCGTAATCTGAAAACCATGGAAGGCTATTACAACTTCCAAGAACGCACGATTGCTGATTTTTTCGCCGATGTTCGCGAAAAGGGTTTCTCACAAACCGCCGAGATGCGCGGTATGTGGGCCCAAATGCGTATGAGCTCGCGGGATATCGCCGATGTCACCGGCAGCACTTATACCTACCTGCTCAACGGCCACTCCCCCCAGGAAAACTGGAACGCGCTGTTCAAAGCCGGTGAGCGGGTACGGCTACGCGTGATTAACGGTTCGGCCATGTCTTACTTCGATGTCCGTATACCTGGCTTGAAGATGACCGTGGTAGCCGCTGATGGCCAGCCGGTGCAACCCGTTCCTGTTGATGAATTCCGTATTGGCGTGGCGGAAACCTACGATGTGCTGGTTTCACCTGAAGACGACCGGGCATACACCATCTTCGCCGAAGCCATGGATCGCAGCGGCTATGCTCGCGCCACGCTAGCCCCACGTGAAGGCATGCAGGCGGAGATTCCTGAACGCCGTCAAATTGCCGACCGCGGTATGGAAGCCATGGGTGCCCACGGTATGGGCGGGATGGATCATTCTGGCATGTCAAATATGGCGGGGATGGACCACTCCGGCATGTCGAATATGGAAGGTATGGATCATTCCAACATGTCGGAAATGGATCGCTCAAACATGTCGAATATGGAAGGCATGGATCATTCCAGCATGGCGGGGATGGACCACTCCAGCATGTCCAACATGCAAGGCATGGATCACTCTAATATGGGTGGCATGGCGGGTGAACAGGCGAAAATCGGCGAAAATGGCTTGCTCGTTGCCGGTGAAGCCCAGCCCGGCTCTCGATACGACCAGGCGGGCATCGGCATCGACCCTGATGAACGTCGTGTTTTAGTCTACCGCGATTTAAAAGCCTTCACGCCATGGCCTGACCGCCGTGAACCAGGCCGTGAGCTTGAGCTGCACCTGACCGGTAATATGGAACGTTATATGTGGTCGTTCGACGGTAAGAAGTTTAGCGAAGTGACCGGCCCCATTCATTTTGAGAAAGATGAGCGACTGCGCCTTATCCTCATTAACGACACCATGATGGAGCATCCTATCCACCTCCACGGCATGTGGATGGAGCTGGAAAACGGCCAGGGTGAATTGATTCCGCGCAAACACACCCTGAATGTGAAGCCCGGCGAACGCGTGTCTGCGCTGATCACCGCTGACGCCGAGGGCAGCTGGGCGTTCCACTGCCACCTTCTCTATCACATGGATGCCGGCATGTTCCGCGTTGTTCAGGTTTCTTAAGGAGGCAGTATGAAAACCAAGCACTACGTAACCCTCGCCAGCGCCGCCCTCGGCATGGCCGCCGCCCCTACCGCTTTTGCCGAAGATGGCTATGCGGCTCCAGATCACTGGCCAGCGCCCACGATGGAACACAACATGGGCATGGGGCTGTTCGACCGGCTTGAATACACCGTTCCCGACAAAGGCCAAGACGCCGTGGTATGGGACTTTCAAGGCTGGTACGGCGGTGATATCAACCGCGTTTACCTAAAGTCAGAAGGCGAGAATGTCCAGGGCGATGGGGAAGATGCTGAGTTTGAGTCCTTGGAACTACTTTATAGTCAATTAGTGGCTGATTTTTGGGAGCTACAGGGGGGTATCGGTTACCAAGGGGGGGTATTCTCCGATGATCACGCCGAACGCACCTATGGGGTTATCGGCCTACAAGGGGTGATGCCCTATGGCATTGAAACCGACGTTGCTATGCAAGTGAGTGAAGATGGTGATGTCGCCGCCAGTTTTGAGGGTGAATATGATCTGCGCCTGACTCAGCGGCTCTACCTACAGCCGCGCACCGAAATTGCCGTGGCCGCCAGTGAGGTGGAAGAATTTGGCGTGGGCGAAGGGCTTAACTCCGTTCGTGCTGGCCTGAGGCTAGGCTATGAAGTCACCCGCCGCTTCGCCCCCTATATCGGTGCTTATTGGGAGAAAGAGTACGGCGACACTGCAGATCTCACCCGCGCAAGTGGCGACAACACGGAAGACACTGGAGTTGTTGCAGGTGTTAGACTGATGTTCTAACAACTCTGGTAATGGATAACTTTTAACGTCACCAAATGGTGGCGTTTTTTTTATTTTTAAATTCAGCTTCATTTCAAAAACCACAGCTAATATAAACAAGTCATCAACCACTGGAGTAATTATCATGAAAGTTAAATCAATTATCTTTGGAACGCTTGTAGCCAGCATTCTTTCAACACCTGCATTGGCTAACTATGGGACGACTACCCAGGATCTGCCCCTACTTGAAAGAGGCGTCTCTTCTACACAAGTGCTTGCCCAGGGCCAATCAAAGCGTTTCAATATTAACATTGAACAAGCGACTACGCTGAAGGTGGCAAGCGAGCACTTTCCAGGCGCAACCAGCACTGGCAACCGTATCTCTGCTGTGCTTTATAATGCAGCGGGACAGCAGGTAGCAGAAGCATCCAACCCACGTGGTCATTTTGAAATGGTCCGCCAACTGCAGCCAGGCAATTATCAACTTGAAGTGACAGGCAATGCACTTGGAGGTACTAAAGAAAATGACAATAACCGATATGAGTTACATGTTGACTATTAATATGTAGTCACTATTTAAGATATTGGGCCAGCCTTTATGCTGGCCCTTTTATTTAACATATATTTCTATCGTTGAAGAAACCTATTCGTAACCCGACGTTACCCCCCGATTGAGTAGCGCTACACTTTAGAGTCCGATCCTATGCGTAAGGAGATTGGACATGAAGAAGCGTTTCAGCGAAGAACAGATCATTGGTTTCCTGGGCGAAGCCGAAGCGTGACTGCCCATCAAGGAGCTATGCCGTAGGCACCGTTTCTCAGAAGCCACTTACGATCTATGGCGCAGCAAGTTTGGCGGCATGAGCGTACCCGATGCCAAGCGACTCAAAGAGCTCGAAGCCGAAAATGGACGCTTGAAAAAAGCTGCTCGCGGAGTTATTACTAGAGATGGAGGTCACTCGCGAGGCGCGGAGAAAAAAGTGGTGAGTGCCCCTGCTCGCCGAGATGTGTTGCGCTTTATGGTGATAAGTGGCCTCAGTGAGCGCCGAGCGCTCCTTGTCATCCGTGTGAGTGCCAGTGCATTACGCTATCAATCGGCTCCTGACCGTAATGAGGCATTGCGTGAACGCATTGTTGCCTTGGCGCATCGGCATCGTCGCTATAGCGCTGGCATGATCTACCTGAAGCTGCGTTAAGCCGGTGAACAGGTCAATTATAAGCGCGTCGAGCGCCTCTACGCGGCGGCTCGGTTGCAGGTAAAACGACGCAAGCGCAAGAAGGTGCCCACCCATTGGGTCGTCCTGGCGCCGCCAATCAGGTCTGGTCAATGGATTTTGTGTTTGACCGTACCGCAGACGGGCGAGTGATAAAGCACCTCACCGTTGTCGACGACGCTACCCATGAAGCCGTGACTATTGTGCCTGAACGTGCCATTGACGTGCTGTCGTTAACACGGCTTCTGGATCATCTGGCTTTATAACGTGGCCTACCTAGCGCCATTCGCACGGATAATGGAAAAGAATTTTGTGGGCGCGCCATACTGTCGTTGGCGCATCTACGTGGCGTTGCACTGTTTTAATCGAGCCTGGAAAACCCAATCAAAACGCCTATATCGAATCATTCAATGGGCGCTTTCGAGATGAATGTCTGAATGAGCATTGGTTCATCAGTATTCACCACGCCAAGGTTGTCATCAAAGCATTGCGGCGGGAGTACAACGAAGAAAGACCGAAGAAGAGTCTTGGAGGGCTAACTCCTTCCGCCTATGCCGAGCAACTGGTGGTAAAACACGATAAAGTTACTTCTAACTCTAAACCTGGGTGCTACTGAAGATGGGGTGACATCGCTAGAATATGTAAGACCTTTCAAAACAATTCAATAGAAAAATCAAACATGAGCCATATCTTAATCTAAGGAATGGTCATTTAACGGAGGAAAAATGGGAACAACGAAAGATATAGGCCAAGCAATTTTCGCGTACCGTGCTTTCGATTTGCGCGACCATTTTCCTCAACCTTTAGAGACCTTTCGTGAAGCCCTGGAGTGTTTACAAAGCGATGTTGCCTATATGGCCGCAATGAGCGGAGAGATCATAGCGTACTTGCGGGGCGGAGGGTCGATAAAGATTCCTGATGACTTTTTCATTTATCGTTCAGACAATAGTATTGATCTCTTGGGCAAAGAAGAGAACGATGCTATTTGCCTAGCAGTGGAAGCTTGGCTCCTTGAAAGGTTGGCTCAAATTAGTGCTGATTTATCACCACCCGAACCATCACGTTTAAGGCCCTACAAGCTTGAGCTACTTCTCGACCAATGTGACGCGAATGCTGATGAAACAGATGACGTATGCGCTTGGCGTGATCTAACTGAAGTAGGACGGGAGCAGCTTGATGAATGCGCTGCACCTAAAAAGCTGTTATAAATATTGTTTGTCATCTGACAATCGAATTGTTTGGGCACATTAACTAACGCTGGCAATCATGATCAAATGATCTGAAAAATGGCTAAGAAGTAAATTTCTACCCTACTCTGAGAAAGAGCTGGTGGCCAACCTCACACCACAATCCGCCCATGCTGATGAAATAGCCTTACTCGCACCTAGAGAACTTGAACCTAGAATTAGTACGGCTGTGGGTAAAACGTCCTCAAGAGATGCACGAATGGATGCATGGTGAGGTCTAAAATCGAGTGACTGCATTGCCAGCAGGAAAAATGAATGGCAATGGAGCAAAATGCCAAGAAATATGCCTTTACCATGGTTATAATTCATGAATATTTTGAAGGAGGTACGACTGATGGCAGCAAAAGACGTTGATCACTCCCCCGGTGCAGCATCTCGTCCTCTTCGCATCACCACTCCTTCCGGGGAAACGTATGTACTGGGCAAAACGACAAGACCCGAGAAAGAACAGAATAAAGAAGCATTGCTACAAGCAAGGCGTAGAGCGCATGAGCGTGCACGCGATGTTATTTTCGAACATAGAAATGAGCTGCTAAAAAAAACCTAGCAGACATCGAAAAACAAGAGCTAATTGCTTTAGCCCTAACGAAAATCGACGAGATTCTCCTGTTCGAGAGGCATTTACCAGACATCCGCCAATTGGTGAGCATGGCCCAGACACACATAGCCGAGGCGGAGACATCAAACAAGCCTCTATGGCCAGTCTATAGAAAATTGGCTAAAAACCCAGATTAAGCTCTATCAAACGCTAATTGAGGCACTTAGGATCCAACCGGCAAGGAGTTGTTGATCTTCTTCTTGGGCCCAATTCTATAAGATCCTCAGCAGTACGATGGCCTCTCTGTTAAGAGTTGTTTAATGGTGTCGTTTTTAAATTTCAGCGCTACGAGAATGATTCTCGAAATCCATGGCTATGGAGTAATTCAAGCCAATCCAACTTTCCGTTGGGCGTCAAGATAGTCTCGAAGAGAGCGCAAAGCCGATAAGCCACCGCGATTCATCAGCTCCATGGGAGAGAGACCACTAAAAGGGGCGTTATCGTTCAAGTCATGAAGCCACCGTTGCCGGTCTTCTACTTGAGGAAATAGCAATGTTAACGACCGATAGATCCCTAGGAGGTTGGATGCACGTTCAAGCTGCTCAGCTGATAAGTTTGTCTGTAAAGGCGTAGCTGCCCACTCACGATAACTATCGATATTAATTTTTAGAAGCGCTGCCATGTCTGTATCAGACAGCCCCCATTCATGAGCAATCGTTGGGAACGTACGCATCACTGCAACACTTGTTTCCGTACTATTATGCGCCGCAATACGATCAGGACGGCGGTGCTGACGCCATTCTATCCAATCGATCTCATAAGCCAGTGGGCCATCCTCGTTTTCAACCACTGGGCACCCGGCACCAGTGAGATAGCTTATAAAACCGTCTTGGAGCTTTGGTGGTACCTCATGAACTCTGATATAGCGAGTGCCCGTCGGGGCAATGTGTGTAGGAACTTCTCCTGGCCTCACGGCATTGGTTGGCTCCAGGAGATCGGCTTCCCAGTGCTCACTGTCCACCGGCTCAAACGGCTTATCGTAATGCTGAACAGATCCGTTTAAACGCTCAAAAGAACTTCTAGCATTGCCTTCGACAGTAGGTCTTTGCGGATCGTATTTTTGCGACATAGTGATTTTCTCCTCCCAACAAACCTACCCATCTTATCCTCTCAAACGCTTACGCGGTTTCTTGAAAGTAGACGGTCTGGCATTACCCTTCGACAGCGGTATGTTAACGGTAAGCGCTTAAAAATATGTCCGGAAGACTGTTGCTAAATCAGTGCTGTGACAGCATAGGCACACAATGTGATCCTAGGGATATCAACAACAAAAAACTACCGGTTTCCAAAGAGCAATCTATAAAACATACATCGTGGCGCTTCACGTAGTACCGGGCGCTTGGCCATATTCTCGACTATGGAGAGCCATGTAAGCCAGCATATGCTTCAAGGAGGAAGCCACGAATCGCTACTTGGCCGGTGCCATCGGCGGCCTGCTCGCCACCATTCCCATGACCCTTGCCATGGAGGCACTCTATCGGCGACTCCAACGAGAAGAGCGCTACCCGTTGCTGCCGCGTGAGATAATCCAGAATCTTCTGCAGAAGGTGGAGGCGGATGGGCTATTGGACGAAGAGCAGCATGTCGAGCTAAGCCTTGTCAGCCACTTTTGCTATGGTGCTTTCGCTGGGGCGCTATACCCCGCCACACGCCAATGAATCGCACATCCTTTGGTCTACGGCAGCGGCTACGGCGTGGCGATATGGGCAGCGAGCTATTTCGTCTGGTTTCCGGTGCTGCATATCCTCTCGCCGCCTCACCTTCATCCAGCCAATCGCCGCCGGCTAATGATGCCGTTCATCTGATGTGGGGGGCCAGCACCGTATGGATTTACGAATGTCTGGCGAACCGACTGGATGCCTCCCCTCAACAACAGCTGATTTAGCCACGCACAACTTGCAGGCTAGGGACGCTACAGCCAAGATTCTCCTGCATCTGCTCGCTGCCCCAGTTGATGAAGTCGATCACCCCGAACTCGTAGGCTTCGGAGTATTAGCCCGGGTCGTAGCCTTCGAGTTGATGCCGCGTGGGTTCTCCTCGGCTAGCCGCTACGTGTATCGCACTCTTCGACGCTGGAGCGAATAAAATGTCGAAGTGCAGACGTTCTTTTTCGAGGACTTGCTGCATCGCATTGCGTCCGGGATCTTCCATTGCCATGTCAACGAGCTTGGCAAAACCCTCAGGCTCAATCCTGGCCATGGATCATCTCCACATCTACTAAATAGGTATTTCGGCCCACACGTTTGAGATCTGCCCAGGCAGCGTCAGGCGTCGCCATCTTGAGCGGCCGCCCAATGTCACGCATGCGCGGCAGCAGCTCGATGATGGGCCTGCTTGTATGCGTGAACTCAATGGTTCCATAAGGGGTGCGGTGCGTCCCTTTACGGCCTGTTGTCATAATGGTTAGGCGATCGACGGGGATTTGTGAGATGGCCCCATACTCTGACAGGGCTGACTCTAGCGAGACGTAGCTGTACTCCCCTCGGCGCATGGACCGAGCGATTCGTTCCAGCCGATAGGAGTCGGGAGTACGCGAAAGGGAGTAGCAATAGACTCCCCTGGCTACGCCTTCGAGAATGCCATGCTTACGCAGTCGGTTGATCCCTTCCTGAAGGGTTTTTGGGCTGTCTTCATGAAATATCTTTGCCAGGTCATTTCGCGTGAATACGCTTCGCCCGGTTTTGTCCCAGCTGTCCAGTCGCTGCAGAGCTGTCATCTGTTTCACAGGTGTACACCAACACTATATATTTATAGTCTAGGCGTACAGAAGTGTACGCGCAAAACTGACCATGATTCCTAAACTACCGACATCTAGCGATTGCTCCGATCCAGTACCAAGAAAGCGATTCACACCAACCTCTCAGGCCGGTTTGAGCCCAGTGCATCAACGATTACTAAAGCGTGCGTCTTAGGAATTTGGATATGACGTAGGATACAGCGACTCCCAATAATATCAGAAACACCACCTCCAGCAGCGCTGTTGCCGTAAGGCAAACAGCAATGCCGATTAGCCTGTGCAATGGGGGATGCGCCAAAATAGGGGTATGACGGTTCTGCCCCATAAATATAATAATAAGGAAAAGAGGTGGTTGTCGCGAAGGATAGGATTTTGCTAGGCGCCGTTTGTCTCACCGGCTTGGTAGCGATGATTATTCTGGCTTTCTGAATGACTTGTGAGTGGTGGTAGGACAAGCCTGCTGTTGATTCGGGTGTAGCTGGCTTAATGAGGTATCAAGTTGGCGCGTTCTTGCAGGTGTGTGCGGTTTTATTTTGGCTTGGCTTCCACCTATTTGGTAGTAAACCTCACCACAAAACTTCCAATACAGATTGATCGAGGGAAAGTACCCTGAGTAACACCGACCCCAGTGAAAGCATAGTCCTATGGGCTTATAGCGGCTGCCCTATCACACAAGACAGACCTCACTTGCTGCGGGAAGCTTTTTCCATCCCGTTAAGGACAGAGACCTCATTACCTTGTTGGATCGATTGAGGCGTGTCGATCGTTGTTGCCAATATTCCTGATCGTTGTACTCACTACCCGTGCAAGATTTCTTGAACCTCATCAAGAGCGGCGTCGATAACGAGATCAGGATCTGTGGCTATCAGATTCTGAGGTTTTAGCCCGCCAAGATAGCTATTTGCCGACTGGAACCAAAAGGCCATTCCCCACCCGCTTTTATCATCTTTGAAGATGTCGATGATTTTCGACATGACGCGGTATGGTCGGTAGCCAGCATCTTTCTCAAGCCCAAACGCAGGATAGTATTCGGTACCATGGTCGTTAATCGTAAAAATGTCACCTTGTTGTTTCCACTGCGCAGGATGAACACAGTCACTACGTGAGCTGACGCCTGGCAAATGCAATATCTCATCGACAGTTAACCAATCGCCGCTTTCCGTCACGGCTCGACGCGATCTTGCTTCCATCTCTGCTTCACGCAAACTAGTTGGTGTGGTCATATGCTTAGGCACCCTTATCTTGGGTATATGTTCTGGTCCATTATTCTGGGGATTTTGCAAATAAGCTAGTCATCGCGTAATTGACAGTCGTGGTAATCGAGGCTAACCATGCACAAGCGGCCGATGATGGAGAACGACTAACACCTTACTGAGTTCAACCTACTCGTGAGAAAGTGATGGCTAACGGCAACCATCGCACGCTCAATTGACAAAAAGAGACTACCAGCTACACAACCACTCATCTTAAGGGTTATAGCTGCAACTTATCTATTAAATGAGACTTGCCGCTGCCGTAGTACGGCCCATCTGATCAAGCAATACTTTGGCATTGCTAATCAATTGATAGTGAACATCTATCAATGGCATTGCCCAAGCTTTGCTAAGCAGACTGGACGTGATTTCGAAATCCCATGGCATCACGGGTTGATCATCTAACTGTGCAAAGGGACCATCACTTTCAGGAACGACCTTTTCCTTCGGAAGCTTTTTGGCCAATGCCTTCCCGGCCGCAGAATGGAAAGCTGCTGGGCCAATGCTGAACCAGCAGCCTTGCGCCGCGGCGGCTTTAAGCTCCGATACCGTTCCGGTGAACCAATGCAAAACCGGGATACCGTGGTCAGGGAACTCTCTAAGTAGCGTTAACACGTCTGGAACCGCCTGCCTCGAATGGATACTGAGCGCTCGCCCACCCAAGTCATGACATCGCTTCACGGCAGTAGCAAAAACTTGCTTCTGCTTTAGGTAGCTAGAGGCAAACCTCTTGGAGCCATCCAAACCGATCTCACCGACAGCATTGGCACCATCAATCAGCTCTATGAGAATATCCAACTCCTGAAAACGATCGCCAGCGATCTCAGGGTGCAGGCCGGGGCTGATCAACATTGACTCGTGATGACTGAGCACCGAGCTCGTTGCCTGGAAGGCTTTCGGGCTCGTAGTTACTAGCCAAGTGAATAAGTTACGACGCAGTGCCTCGGCATGCACTTCTCTAGCTTTGGGATAGAGATCTACGTGACAATGAAAGTCAATCAAAGCAACTGATCCTGAGCAAGAACGGCTTCCAATTCAGCAAGCCCCTGCTTGAGGACTCGGCGATAGCCTGGACGCTCCTCAATTGATGCAAAAGTCAGTGTGCCCCCCAGGAATCGATCCAGTCCTCTCTGCTTGGCATCAAGCACAGCCAGAGCTACTGCCATAGGGTCATCGGGGCCACCGGACTTATCGCTGCCTACTACGGATGGAAAACGATAGTCGGTGGTATCGGATTCTGGTTCCCAAGCCAAGAACGCAGCGCGACGAATCAGGCAAGGTACACAACGACCACAGTGCTGACGATTATAAGTCCTGAACCGCCCGCAGCTTGTGGAGTCTGAAGCCAACTCTCTCAACTTCTCTGGATCGAGGCAGCCTCGCATCATCTCGCCTTTGGTTTGCAAGCGATAAGGCAATACCAGCTCCACAGATATCCCCAGTTCATCAAGCACATTCTGGAGCATGCCAATGAAGAGCGGGTGAGTTGTGCGTGTACTCAGGCTCGACACTCGTCCAGGTACCAACGGAGGATTAATACAGATAAAGCCATTTTCAGGAATGTAGATCTGCGGCTTAGGCAAATTGATCTTTGTAGAGGCGAGCACGGCAAACGCGTAGAAAGCCAAGGACCGGGCACGAGTTGACGATTCCCGCACACCTTTGAAACTTATGCCGTGGCTCCACTGATAATGTGAGCCAGTGCCTGCCAGCAATTTAGCATAGCGTCGCTGCCGCTCCGAGTCCTTATGCGCAAGCTGGGAAACGAACAAAGGGCGCTTTTCTTCAGTCACTAAATTGATGCCCCCAATCAGGCTATCGAGCCCACCTGATAGCAAAGAAACGCAGTCGTTCTGGAGATAGTCACCATCTCCCTGAGGAGGCTTAGCCCCTGCATCATTAAAAATTAGGGTCCAGTAGTCGCCAGTCAAAATCTTTAGCATTTCCTCAAGATGTTGCTTGAGTGGTACCCACCGCAGCGGTTCACAAAGCCCTACAGTGAGTTGGATCGTGCGCGTCCACCCGTCTGCACTGGTATTTCTGGGGCTGGCCAAGTCAGCACTACAGACCGCAAGACAAAACTGAACAAAGTCCCAAACTACCGGTGATGGCCGGAATCCCGCTCGCTTCAGTGTTCCATGCCAACGGTTGGCAATTGCGCCAACATCATTGCGTTTGGCTCCTTTAAAATACGAGAAAACTCTCTCACCTGCTTGCAGCTGCTGCGGTATTCGATCCACGGTGGAGCATAAAATCTTGTTCATTCGGCAAATACCTGCAAAGCAGATTGAAGGACTGATTGCGCCAAGTTCTTAGGGTCTGTATGTGAGGCTTTTTTCTCCTCCAGGGTCACCCGTACCTCTGCCCAGACCCACTCTCTTATGTCCGTTCGGCGCTCTTGGATCTGGGCTGGGTCATGCTTAAGTTTTTCGTAGGTCTGCCCGAGCTGCATATCGATGCGCTGACAGATTTGATTAGCAATTGTCAGACCAATCACTTCGGCAATTTGAGCATCTGTTAAATCAAAAATATCGACGTTCGGGTGGTTCTCGTAGAGCTTGGCTAGCGCATTAGTACCTGCGTCACGCAAAGATTCTTCGTCAATACTACCCGAATCTGAGATAACCTCTTTTAAGACCTCAAGCGCCAAGTCAGAAGCGGAAAGATTGGCCGCCCTACAGCGTGCGACCCAGTCCGTTACTCGCGGATCCGTACCATCTCGAACTGCTTCGAGGAACTGGCCGAGAGCCCCGGCTCCTTTTGCTGTGCTACGCATAGTGGAAGCAGCACGGCTTGCTCCTCCCATTCCTTTTGACACCATGCTCCGGATAGCACCACGAAGATTGTCGCGATTGCCATTTTTTAGGTAAGAACCCATTTGCGATCGCGCAGGACCAAAGCGACGATCTGGAGCAATAACATTCTCGCCTGCCACAGGCGAATCACTGTCAGGCGCCCCCTCGCCAATGCCTTGTTCAGGATCTGACTGTGTTTCACCATCAGGATTGCTTGGTGCCGCTCCATCTGGAGCGAGCCATTCTGGGTCAAAAGGAGATCCTGCACGGCCACCACTACTAGATGTTGAAGTCCCCATCAGCGCTTCGCCTTCAAGTTCACAATCGCATTCTTAGTTGTCTTAGGCAGTTCGTTAAGATCCTTCCAACGATCTAAGACCTCGTGCGCCCATGGTTGGGCACCTAGGGTGGGAATAATGCCGGGCCCGACTTGCTTTAGAGGGGCTTGTTCTAACAAACTGGCTGCTTTTTTTCCAATTTCCGGAAAAACCTTGCAGCACTCAATAAGCATCACAATTTCATCATTGCGCTTCCAATTGCGAGTGGTGCTACAGCTCAGCCATGCTTTGGACATCGCCAGTTCGGTCTGATCAGGCCCAATCTTGTTCATAAGGTCTGTGAGGGATTTATGCCCACTAGTGGCAGTCTTTAGAGCATCACGAAGTTTTCTTGAGTCAGGCGTCATGTTGTCATCGCCAAAGTCACGCGTGCCCGAGTCACGGCTCAGGTGAAGCAATGGGCGTAAATCTTCAGTACCAAGTGCAGGTGGCAAATCGAGCCACTGACGAGTAAAAGGGTTGTCCTTGAAAGGCTCGGGCAACCGAGCCTGGCTTGCAGCAGCACTCTCTGCTTCAGCAAGAACCTCTACTCGACCGTCATTGTCCGAATGCACCTGTCCAGCCAACGCTTCAGCTAGAGTTTCATCACAACGCTCAATAAGGTGCCATTTCGCCAATGCAGCGATATCTAGCTTGATTCCCTGCGGCGCAGAAAGAGCCTCTCGTAGATAAACTGTGTTTAGGAAGCGCTTCATAAGCCGAGGGTTAGCATTGACTGCTGATGAGCGATGAAGCAGAGACGCCAATCCCTCTGCGAGATTCATCAAGCTTCTCAATGTTTCGTCTGTTCCGACTAGTTCATAGAGAAACTCTTGATTGATCGTATCGCCTCTCCAGCTGTTTCTCAGTCTTTCGGGAATAAGCTTGAGCGCGCTTTCGAACTTCTCTTTAGTGAAAGTACCAGCCTTGGCCTCTCGCTCGAGCAAGAGCAGTGCCAGGTAGGCTTTTGCCTCATTGAGACCAAGCCGCGGAACGTGAAGTGGAACCTGGATGAGCTTGTCAAAGTAATTGGTGGCGACGTCACTCGAAATCCCAGCCCCATCGAAATGAACTTTTACCGCTGCCTTAATAAAGTCGTTATCGGCAGCAACGACGAATGCGCTGCGGGGGATAAATAGCAGCAGGCGAATAGACTCCAGCGTTGAAATAGCAGTTTGTGGAAGGCACCGATCCAAATCATCGACAAAAATGACCAAGGTGACTTTTAGGTCGTCGAGAAGGCTTTCCAGCGTGTCACGGAAGGCTTGGATATGAGCCGGCATGGAAAACGGCTCACTCGGTCTCAATAAACCCGCCGCCGCAGCCGCGATACCCTCAGCATCCACGTCTACCTCTTGTGTTTTTCTTGCGTCCGTAGAAAGGAAGTTAACGATGGAATTGAACGTTTTGCCGAGTGCTCCAGCCGGAATGCCAGTCGTTAATGTCAGTGCGGCTTCACCGCTCAACTGAGCAATCCTGAGGAGGTTGATACGACGCCATAGCTCATCAACCTTATCTGCTATGGTCTCGTTTTCTTTCGCAAGCCGAACAATCTCGTCACCTACGATTTGAAGCAGAGCACTTCGCGCAGATTCAAAATCCTGATACAGCCACGGATTGAAAGTTAGCACGACGAAGGTATTATCTGGTTTTTCGCTTCCATCTGATTCGGATAGTGTGTGCAACCGTGCAGCAACCATCTTTATCAAAGATGACTTACCTGCTCCCCATCCCCCAGACACTCCAATGGAAATAGGAGCGCCATTTGCGCGCTTAAGCATACTCGCACAAGCATCAGCCACTACGCCAAAATTCAGGTAATCAATAGCCGTCTCATTGTCATGCCACATGGCTGAACATCCGTTATCCAAGATGCGTAGCAGGCAAAAATTTCTCGCCACCAAGGGATCAAACGTAACCGGAGCAGCTGCTAATTTCCATTAAAAAGTCTTAGGAATTTCCAACCTAATGTTCGAATGGGTTCCTCTTGCGTATATTAAAAGCCCAGTTAGCCTTAGATTCACACCAAACTCGCCTGCGCAATCCTCTCGCTTCATTTAGCCTTACACCAAAGCGATAAGCGCACGGCAATACAAACTGAAGTAAACATGCAATATCAGGGTCTCGTTGAGATGTTTCTATCCGTTGTTCCGGGAGCATCTCAGCTCTCACGTGCCGTCCTTGTTCTGCAACGGGAAGCTCATCCCAGTCAGGCTCTTCAATACCTTGTAAAGCGGCTACGCTATGAAAAATGGCTAAAATAGCTCATATCTCTTAACTGGATTTTTTGCTAGTCAAACAAACCTGCATAAAAACGGTGGCCTCTTTGCTACCTAGTACCATCAGATCGACATCGTACGCCAGCTCCTCAAAAGCTTACACAATACCCCCCAGTAGTTATGAATATTACTGTTTTCGAACGACTTAGAGCGCCTTCCTGTCCTTCCTTTGCCCATCCGGATAACCGACACAATCCAGATCACCAACAGCGTGATGGCACTACTTAACTTACCGCTTCGCTGTGTTACCAGTTGCTCCATTGATTTTGCCGTTACCCTGGCTTGCGGCTTGGTATAGTCATCCAGTATCTGTTTTAACTCTTTGAAAAGAAAAAGAGCCTGCTGATGCAGGTCATGTTTCTCATCACGAGCTCTTAAAATAGCAGGCAGCGTTGTGGTAACCATCGAATGAACGGTGATGACTGGCGGCTGTGGAAAAATTAGCGATTTGCCGTGCACAATATGAATTTGAGCTTGTATGAGAAGGCTGGTGGCCACTGTCCGTCCTGCTAACGCGCCAGACACAACGCCCGGCAACCCTAGAAGATTTGCTTGATCGACAATATTGGCCGTTTGCTAGCCCGGATTTCATATAGCTCCTCAGCAAGTAACGCACTCAGGACGCAATACCACTAAAAATCTATTGGCTCTGCTTAAATCACCTACTTTTTACCACTTCCTTTCGTTCAGACACACCTTACCCCTACAGCGCCGGGCCGGGGCGACAACTCCCCCTTGATCAACCAGCCTAACGATCATAGATAGCAGTCCATGTTATTAATGGCTTACTTGTCTGACTCTTCCATTTCGGATTCTGCACTTATAAGCTCCGAATACGCTTTTTTTCTTGCAAGGGCTTATTCTGCTGTTCATGCCTGGCCACTGCAGCCATCACGATACATGCCAACACCAACACATAGCGCGCAGGGTACCCACTATGAGAACGCTTATTTTGGTTAACAACATAGAACTTCACATTCCCCGTACCAAGCGGCTTGTTGAAGCGGGATCCCATTGACTTTAATTGCCACTCGACCTTGTGATAATGCGACGGCAGTCGTTTCTTCCATTCACTGAGCTGCTTTTTTGCAGGAAGAGATGATAGAGCACTAGGTATCACCTCAATGACAGCTTTGACGCCAGCATCTAAACTCACCACCCAACTCACAAAGTCCAAACCGTCATCGACATCACGAATCCATACATGCCCGTCGGTGGCACGGTGGTAGCGATAGAAGAAGCGAAGATGTTTACGAAGTACATCGGGGTGATGCTCAAACCATTGCGACCAGATCGCTTGGTACATCGCATACGCCACCGGACGTTCTGCAAGCGAGTGCGGCATTGGAAACCGGGGAGGTGCACTATTACTCGCCGCTGGCTGCTTGCCTTTGGTGAGCCGATAGTGGCGAAAGGCACTCTTCCCTTGTCGTGTGCGTGCGGTCAGCACTCGTACCGCGCATGAAATTAACCCTTCTGCCTCGCCGTCACGAAGATTAAAGATACGCTCAACGTCTTCAAAACTCCTCTTATGCAAGAGGTCTAAAGCGGCTGCAATTTGTTCCAGCGAGAGCTCGCTCAGGCCTTGGCGTTCAAGGAGAACCTTATCTGGTAGTGCCGGATAGGGCATAACATCCTGCTGCTCTACATCAATCAACGGGCACATCGGAAAGGCCTTCTGGAGCCATAGAGGCGGCCGCTCACCGAAGCGCTCTTGCCATTTACGTAGGGTCGCCGATTTAACCTCAATCAATCTATCCAAGGCTTCCAATTGAGCAATCGCATGGCTGGGAAGGCTGCCCTCTACCGAGTTAGATTTTTGGTGGCAATAATGATCAGACAATAGGCAGTTAAAATGTAAATAGCTACGAAGAGTTACTTCGGGGGATGCATGCCCCATCACTTGGGCTATGAAATACAGCCCTGAGCGGGATGGGCCATTAACCACTTTCTCCCATAGAGCTGCATGATGTTGAGGCACTGGCCACGGAACCTCAACACCATGAAAAGAGAGCAGCAAATAGTTAGCCAGCGAGTGGCGCAAATGATGAAAGCGCAGGCTTGGATCACCGGTGATACGCCGCATGCCTGTATGAATTTCCGTCTGCACTATGTCATCTCGCAATGGAGATACAGAATTACCCCCCTCGCCGAACAGCATGACACGACCATGTGTTGCCACGCTGTGCCGTTTGATGACAAAGGCCTTAAAGTCATCTAACTCAGTCTCTGTCAGCAAGTAGTGCAAGGGCAGCTGTCGGCGTGAATCATGACTCTTGATGGCAACATAGGCGTTATTGCGAATTAGAAGGGTAACGTCGGTATGTTCCAGCATCTGATTCAGCAAGATGTCATCTAGCTGGATAGAAAGAGCCTCACCTATCCTAAGTCCTGCGCGAAAACCGAGTACAAATATCCAGTAACGAATAGCACCCATCGCACTGGCCGCCTGGGAGGCCAGGTAACCCGACACTTGACGGTACTCTTCTTCCGATAAGCAGTTGGCATCGGCATGATGTGACACCGCCGCGCCGTCTCCGCTGAACTCCATGTACACGTTGGCCAAGCCAAGATCAGCGACAAGAAACGTATGAAACGAGCGCAACACTGTCCAACGATAGCTGCGATTTTTCTCGGTCTTCGCCTGCTCCACCACGCACTGATAGGCTTCGACTAAGATAGCAAGCCGATCCTGATCGACTAATGTGTCCCCCATTGCCTGTAAAAGCGGCATGCTGATACCGAGATATTTATACAGGGTCGACTGCTTGCGTTTTTTTGTGCGGTGCAGAAAAAGCAACCAACGGCAGAGACATTCGACAATGGGCGCCATCTGTTGAGAGGCGGTAACGGCATTCTCTAGTTCTCGGGCAAGCTGCCCATAGCCTAGGCGTTTCTCTTCCCTGCGTTTGTAGAGGATGTCATGCAGCAACTTAAGCAGCTTGCGTCCCTCATATAACGGCTGATCACGGCCAAGTTGCTTCGTCGCCATCGGTGGGAGCCCGGTTTCAACTACTGTGGCCTCATCGCTTACCTGATTAGCTTCCTGTTTCGCGTGTACTCTGTACCCACCGCAGAGCAACTGCTGCCAACGGGCCTCGGCAAGCGAAGTACCCTGCTGCTTGCCAAGCGCACTATTGACCAGATAAGCAGGTACATGCAGTCGAAAAGCGGTAGCAGCATGCTCCTGACACTCTGAAAGTGTCAGCGCCTTCGCCCCTATAGCACGACAAAAATGGAGCCATGATGTCTTTGTCAGCATCTTGGCCTGCTGATAGCCATTTACCTTCTCACCAGGATGGCCAAATTGCTCGATATGACGCATCAAGACGGCTAATGTCGACACACCCAAGTGCCAGCGACTGCGTGGAGGTACTTTGCCAGGCATGTCACCCGGCACCATCTCATGCAAAACCAGCCAGGCAAACGACTTATACACGGCTAATGTAGAGGTGGCTAAAGGCAGTGAATTCAAAAACTTGGTACCCAGCAAACTATCACGCGTCATAACACAATAAAGAAACAGCCCCCAGCTGATCATTTCGGGTTCGAACCTACGGTGTCCTTGGTCCGCGTTGTCGTGCAAAAGAAGTGCCTGAAAATCTGCTTGTTGAATCGCGTAGTCGGCATATCGGCACCAGTCACGGTAATAGCTCATTGCTTCAAAGGATGAGGGCGTAAAGACACTTGCCGCGGGCCTGACCAAGTGCAGCGGTGCTGGAACGACCACTTCCCACCCTAGTTCCTGCTGCCCACGCCGCAACCCAAGTGACAAGAAGTTGATCTTGTTCCGCATTTCCACGACAGAACCACTGTCGGTTGTTTGCAGGGTCTCCTCCCACTGCTGGGTGGTCTCGGGCAGCACCTTGACACCATACTGACCTCGAACCAGGCCGGGATGCGCTTTCTGTAGCAGTTCAAGTACTGCCATTTGGTGGCGACGCCTATTTATTAAATGCTGTCTGTGACGCGCCTCGGCACCGCCGGCTCCTTCTGGAACTTTTATCAACTTCCAGCCGCTCCAAACCTCCTCGACCTGATCAGACATCCGCTAGCCCCTGCTGAACCGTCCACCCTGCTTCGCGGCGCATTTTGCTTAGAACCGGCGCTAATTCTCGAAACATCTCAACGGGAGACAATGTGGAGAATCCACCAAACGGCTCCTGACCTTGCTGGGCATGCCCCAAGAAAGCGTTGACCAGCTCACCACGGACGCCTTCGGCGCGAAGGGTGCTGCGCAGATAGTGCCGACTGGCGTTGATTGGTAATGTAAAAATAGGTACTTGCTGCCTCAGATTCTCCGGTGAAAGCTGCACCACCTGCCAGCTGTCACTAATAAAGAACATCAGCGGTACGTTCGGCCGTGGCTCGCTCAGCACCGCATCTAGGTGCTCATAAAGGGAGTTACGCTGATACAGACGGGCCTGCAAAACTTCCAAGTGATAGGCATAACAACGTAGCTGCTCAAGCACCTCCGGCAACAACCAGACCACCCTCGCTTGGCTCATCGCTTCGTCGTCTTTGTCGGAGATCACCAGAAAACCTGTATCAAAGTCGATTTCCCGCCAACGAAAAACCAGGTCATTGACAGCCCTGTAACCGGTCGCAAAAAGAATCCAGAAAGCCATATAGGCCACGTAATGATTGTGCACCTGCCGCCAGCTCTCCTCGCCGGGTGCCAGACGCTTTGCTGCCCGCAGATCATTCTTAAGATGTTTGACCAAACGAGTCAGCAACATCGGCTTGAGGTTCAACTTACTGCCGTGGTCGCCACTGTTCGAAACGGGTTGCTGAAAGGCATAATAGTGTTTCTCTTCGACGCTCAGGTACTTATAGATACTATTGCGTAGCGATACGGCCGCTTCATGATAAAGGGCCTCAAGGTAGCCAGCTGGAACGCTGTAATAATGGGCGGCCACATCAGCGATGGTGAAACGTTGCCCGGTCAGCAGGTAAGCGTCTACCCAGTCGCTGGAGTGACCAACAATCTCATCGAACAGGGCCTGACTGATCCGCAGCGGTGTTAGCCGCATACGATGGGCACGGTTGGCTTTCGACACCGCCGCACGCATTGCACCTTCAATCGCTTCACGGCGGTGTTCGGGAAACAATCCACGGTATTTTGCTCGCCCCTTTCGCGCTAACCCAAGGTTTGAGATAAACTTGCCAATCCGCACGGGGCTTGCGACCACTACCACGTCATCTACCAATGCAGATTGGC
>Ga0209345_10000739_pt1 | contig 41653 bp, 42 predicted proteins | sample Cruoilmetagenom7_FD_187294 | JGI IMG/M metagenome (GOLD analysis project Ga0209345, IMG submission 187294) | Oil polluted marine microbial communities from Coal Oil Point, Santa Barbara, California, USA - Sample 7 (SPAdes) (version 2) | ecosystem: Environmental > Aquatic > Marine > Oil seeps ...
CCCGCCCCTACCTCCTATCTACTTTATTGCTTCCCAACCTTCATGCAAATAATCATCCTGCGGACTAGTCATAACTTACTTCTACATTACCTCAACACCATGTTCTTGATGATTAACTCTATTTGATTAGGATATTTCACGCTTTAAGGTTAGAAAATGACCTGAATTACCGTATAATTTCGCTCTTTGCACAGAATAAAGCATATAAGCATCCATTAAGGGCACAGATTGTGGCAGACACTAAGACCTTTCAGGGATTAATCCTGACCTTACAAAATTATTGGGCCGAGCAAGGCTGCGTAATCCAGCAACCGCTCGATCTTGAAGTCGGCGCCGGTACTTTCCACCCCGCAACCTTCCTGCGTGCCATTGGCCCTGAGCCATGGAGCGCTGCTTTTGTTCAACCTTGCCGCCGTCCAACCGATGGCCGCTATGGCGAAAATCCCAACCGGTTACAACATTACTACCAATTCCAGGTGGTAATTAAGCCTTCTCCGCTGGATATTCAGGAAATGTACCTGGGTTCACTGAAAGCACTTGGGCTTGATCCGCTGGAACATGACATTCGCTTCGTTGAGGATAACTGGGAATCGCCAACTTTGGGCGCCTGGGGTCTGGGGTGGGAAGTCTGGCTCAACGGCATGGAAGTGACTCAGTTTACCTACTTCCAGCAGGTGGGCGGTCTTGAGTGTAAACCTGTGATGGGTGAAATTACTTATGGTCTCGAGCGTATTGCGATGTATTTGCAGGGCGTCGACAGCATTTATGATCTGGTATGGACTGATGGTCCTTTGGGAACAGTTTATTACCGCGATGTATTTCATCAAAACGAAGTGGAGCAATCCACTTATAACTTTGAGCACGCCAATGTCGCGAAACTTTTTGAATTCTTCGATTACTGCGAAAGCGAGTGCGTGAGCCTGATGGAACATAATTTGCCATTGCCTGCCTATGAAATGGTGCTTAAGGCTTCACATGCCTTTAACTTACTGGATGCGCGTCATGCCATTTCAGTAACTGAACGCCAACGTTTTATTTTACGCGTCCGTACTTTGGCGCGCTCTGTGGCCGAAAGCTATTATGCCGCTCGTGAAGCCTTGGGCTTTCCGATGTTACAAAATAATCAGCAAACCAATAAATCGGAGGAAAAATAATCATGTCACAACACGATTTATTGTTTGAGCTAGGTACTGAAGAGTTACCACCAAAAGCGTTAAAAACATTAAGCAATGCCCTGCGCGATAACTTAGCGGCCAATTTACAGAGCAATGACTTTGATTTCGACAGCATCGAAAACTATGCTGCACCGCGTCGATTAGCGATAATTATCCGCAATTTAGCGGATAGCCAGCCCGACAAGAATGTAGAGCGTCTTGGCCCTGCGGTTGCCGGAGCCTTTAATGATGATGGCTCTGCTAAGCCTGCAGCAGTCGGTTTTGCTAAATCCTGTGGCGTTGAAGTTGATCAACTGGATCGCATCGAAACCGATAAGGGCGAACGCCTGGGCTACACCATTGCGCAAAAAGGCCAGCCACTTTCTGAATTGATTGAAGACATGCTCAATTCAGCATTGAAGAAATTACCGATCCCAAAGCCCATGCGCTGGGGCGATCGCAGCGAGCAGTTTATTCGTCCAGTGCATTGGGCGGTTTTACTGTTTGGCGATCAAGTATTAAACACGACCGTATTGGGCGTTAACACTTCCAACCAATCGCGCGGCCACCGCTTCATGTCACCTGACTGGGTGACTATTAATACTGCTGATGATTATTTGCCTAAGCTATTGGCGGCTAAAGTGAATGCCGATTATGAACAGCGCAAAGAACAGATTCGTGGTCAGGTCATTGCGCAGGCAGACGCCATTGGCGGCGTCGCACAAATTGATGAAGGCTTGCTTGATGAAGTGGCCAGTCTGGTGGAGTGGCCAGTGGCCTTGACCGGTAAGTTCGACACTGAATTCCTGGCAGTACCTGCCGAGTGTTTGATTTCCTCGATGGCCGAACACCAGAAATATTTCCATGTGCTGGATAAAGACGGCAAGCTGATGCCGAACTTCATAACGGTCAGCAATATCGAAAGCAAACGTCCGCAAAGCGTGATTGAAGGTAACGAAAAAGTGATTCGTCCGCGCCTGGCCGATGCCATGTTCTTCTTTGAGACTGACAAAAAAGTCAGCCTGGAAAGCCATCAGGCACACTTGAAGAATGTGGTGTTCCAGAAACAGCTTGGCTCAGTTCAGGACAAAGCCGAACGTGTTGCCGAGCTGGCTTCTAAAATCGCGCCAATGATCGGTACCGATGCTGAGCAGGCGAAGCGAGCAGGTTTATTATCCAAATGTGATCTGGCCACCAACATGGTTGGTGAGTTCGATAACCTACAAGGTGTTATGGGTACTTATTACGCGCGACACGACGGCGAAAACGAAAACGTTGCCATCGCCATGACCGAGCAATACTTACCAAAGTTCTCAGGTGATGAACTGGCGAAAAACCCAGTAGGGCAGTGTTTGGCCATAGCTGATCGCGTTGATTCTTTGGTTGGAATTTTTGGTATTGGCCAGGCGCCTTCAGGTGCAAAAGATCCTTTTGCCTTGCGCCGAGCTGCGATTGGTTTAATTCGCACCATTGTTGAGAATCAACTTAAGCTTGATCTCATTGACCTGATTGCTCATTCCAAAGTCTCTTTCGGTGACAAACTGACAAACACAAATGTTGAAACGGAACTGCTTGATTTCATTCTTGAGCGTTTCCGGGCCTGGTATCTCGATCAGGGCGTCAGCAGTAATACCATCTCAGCCGTTATGACACTGCGTCCTACTCAACCACTGGATTTCGATGCACGCATTAAAGCAGTGCAGTTCTTCCAGACGTTACCGGAAGCGGAGAGCTTATCGGCAGCCAATAAGCGTGTGAAAAACATTTTGGCCAAAGCCGATATCGAAGTACCAGGCTCCATTGACTCTAGCTTATTGCAAGAAGTCGAAGAGCAGGCGCTGGCCAAGACCATTGCTGATGCCGAAGCTAAATTATCAGCCATGACCAGTTACCAAGATAAGCTGCAACATCTCGCCAGCCTGCGTGATGATGTGGATGCCTTCTTTGATAAGGTCATGGTTAACGCCGAGGACGCAGCGGTCAAGGCTAATCGTTTAGCCATGCTGAAAAAGCTACAGGATTTGTTTGGCTCTGTCGCCGATATTTCCCTGCTACAAAACTAGCCATGTCTACAATAGATTGGGATAAGATCAAAGTCATCGTTCTGGATCGTGATGGTGTCATTAATCACGATTCAGATGACTATATTAAGACGCCCGAAGAATGGATTCCGATTGCTGGTAGCTTGCCCGCAATCGCTAAGCTCAATCAAAAGTTCAAGGTTGCGATTGCTACCAATCAGTCAGGTATTGGTCGTGGTTATTATGATGAAAGCATTTTACATGCCATGCACGATAAGATGGATGGCTTGTTAAAGGAATATGGTGGTCATGTTGACCACATAGAATTTTGTCCACACCACCCAGACGATGGCTGCTCGTGTCGCAAACCTGAAACACAAATGCTCGAAAAGATTGCACAACAATTTTCCGCAAATCCACAAGAAATCGTCTTTATTGGCGACTCGAGTTCCGACTATCACTGCGCTCATAATTTTGGCTGCCCTTTTATCCTTCTCCTAACTGGTAAAGGACTTAAGACCTTAGACAAGTTGGCTGGCAAGCAGCTCTCTGTCGAAAAGAGTCTTGCAAAATTAGTTGAAGGAATCTAGTTGTGGGTTACTATAAAAACACTTTTAAAAATAATAATAGCTTTGAGAGCAATGAGTTAACCAATCTAAAAGGTTGGATAATCCTCGGTGGATTAACTTTAACTTCCTTGTTCGTCATATTGTATGTTTTTATAGCACCGGGGCCACACGAAGCTTTTTTAGTTATTAATATTGCAATGTTAATCGGTGGATATCTTTTATCCATGATGAGTGATGCTTATCTGATTGGCCGGTTATTATTGGCTTTTGCTGTATTCATAGCTACTGTTGCCACCCTGATAACCTTATCAACTGTTAGGACCAGCCTTAATCTGATCTACGCTCTGCTTCTTATCCCATATTTTGCTGGACTGCTGCCACTATTGTGGAAACTACAACTGGCAAAACGAAGAGAAACAGACAACTAATGTCTCATCTCATTGTAGGCGCCGGCAAACTGGGCCACCGCTTTTATGATTACCTGCAGTCGCTTGGTCAGACTGCTATTACCTTATCCAGAAGCCCGAAATCTTGGTCAAAACAGCATATTTGTTATGACTTGCTCAACAATGAGCAACCTTTTCCGAAACTTCCAAAGATAAGCACTGTTTTTATCATTCTTGCACCTGGAGAACGTTCAGAAGCGGCATATCGTCAAACTTATATCGAGGCCGTTACCAATCTGCTCACTTACTTGCATCAGCAGCAGACTGATTTTCATTGCGTTTTTGTATCCTCCACTTCCGTTTATGGGGGTAATCAGGAAACCATTATCGATGAACAGATCGAGCCGCAACCTGATTCCTTTTCAGGCCGTATCCTGCTGGAAGCGGAACAAAGCGTTAAAAAACTGCATGCCAATACTTCAGTTGTTAGACCCTCTGGCCTTTATTCTTCACAGCGTCAACGTCTGATCGAGAGTCTCCTCGACCCTGTTCAATACGATAATCCTAAATGGCTGAATCTAATCCATGAACACGATGTTTGCCAATGGTTATGGCAAGCCACCATTAATCAATGGCCACTAGCGATTGCATCCGATAGCTTCCCTTTTAAACGTAAGCAGCTGCAAGATTTCAAGCGCTCAATGTCGTCAGGCATTAGCCAGTTTCCCGAACAGCAACAAGCGGACAAACGCTATCTTTCCCAATACCTCAGCTACATAAAGTTGCGTTACCCCTCAATTTTCCGCTGGATAGCATCACGAATGTAACGTTTTATAACATTTCGTGTGTTTTTCTTATCACGCAATTTGTTAGAATTGTCCCCTTTATTGGCTTGCAGATTGATATTTTAGTGAGAATTACATGAGTTTTAAGAAATCCCTGGTGGCATTGACTATTTGCTTATCTTCCCCAGCCTTGTTTGCGCAAAGCGGCTTATTATCCGATGCTCCAGATGAGGGCTATCTCGGCACCTTAGATGTAGGCTATATCAGCACATCCGGCAATTCAGAAACCGAGAGCTTAAATGGTGCTTTTAAATACATCACGCGCATTTCCGATGAATGGTCAACCGGTGTTCATATTACTGGCATGACCAATAAAAATGATGAAATCCGTGAAGCTGAGCGCTACACATTTGTCTGGAATAATCGCTATGATCTTTCAGACCGCTCATTCGTCTATAGCGTAGTAGACTACATGAATGATTATTTTGGTGCTTATGATTACCAGGCGGGTGCCTATGTCGGTTACGGTCATGAGCTGTTTAAGGATGATTCTGGTCACTTCTCGCTAGGCCTTGGCTTAGGTTATCGAATCAACGCCGTTGAAGCAGGAGACAATGAAAAAGAAAGCGTCGTTCGTGGCGACCTGGATTATCAATATAATATTTCTGAAACAGCCACCTTCACTCAAATTGTAGCTGCAATCTGGGGGCAGGATTTCGACACTTATTCTTCCGAAACAGCCTTGAGAACCAGTATCTCTGAAAGTTTATCGCTTAAGTTGGCCTATCACATCAACTACAACTCAGAAGTGCCGCTTGGTGCCGAGAAAAGAGATACCACAACTACAGTGAGTGTCAGTTATAGTTTCTGATACTTATAGTTTATTATTTAGCGACTGAGTTGATATCAGCTTATAGGTTGGGTTAGAAGCTTGCTTCGTAACCCAACACTTTTTCACCTTGCCCTGGCTACTTGGTATCTGGATATATCCACAGAAGCTTCATATTAAAAGAATGGACTCCCGCCTTCGCGGGAGTGGCATTATTTATGTTTAGTAGCAATTCGGCATAGAAAAAACCGGCTTTTGCCGGTTTTTTTAATCTTCCTGATTTAAATACTGATCCTTTAATTTCACATAATTATCAGCAGAATATGTAAAAAACTGAGTTTCTTCTTCGGTCAGTTTTCTAATTTTACGGGCAGGAGAGCCAACCCAGAGATAACCACTTTCTAAGACTCGACCTGGTGGCACTAGGCTATTGGCTCCAACAATTACTTTTTCCTTAATCAAAGCGCCGTCCATCACCACGGTTCCCATACCAATCAAACAGTCACTTTCGATTCGGCAACCGTGCAAAATTGCTTTATGACCGATAGTAACGTTATCACCGACATAAAGATCATGTCCTTCAGGATCATAGGGACCAGCATGAGTCACATGGCATACAGTTCCATCTTGAATACTTGTGCGCGCACCAATGTGGATTGAGTGAACATCACCACGCAATACTGCCATTGGCCAAATAGAGCTGTCCTTACCAATATGAACATTGCCCACCACAAGAGCAGTCTGGTCAACATAGACTTTGTCGCCCAATTGCGGCTGATGTTGATTAAATTTTCTAATTGTCATTAGATTGTTTCCTGTTACGTTCTGTTGCTATTTTAGCCTTTCTTATCTCAATCTCAAACCTAAAGTCTATTATCTGCGGATATTTCCTTTTATTCTAAGTAGCTAGCTAATGTCACAAGTCATATTTGCACTTGTGACAATTGCTCGCTATGCTTAGGAGTCGGACAGGGAGTACACAATACAGGCGGATTTAGTTTTGATGTTCAGTAAACCCCCATTACCTGAATCTACCCTTCAAAGTCTAGTCGAAAATGACTATTCAGCAGTTCTGATCTGTAATGATAAATACGTCATTAAGGCGATCTGCATTGATAAGTCGATTCCTACTTCGACCCTTCAAGGGATAGAACTTAAAGAATGGTTACCAGCAGAATTGTTGAGTGGCGAGAAACTGCGCGCGCTTGTTTCAATACCTGATATCCGCAGACAGAGGTATTTCATTGCCTCAATAACGAGATTACCCAAAGATAAGTCTCACCTGAACGTTTTGGTGTCATTACAACCGGCGCCTGAGCTCAGTGCCGAAAATGATGACACCTCACCAAGCTTGCTTTCCGTGTATAAGAACACGGTTCTCAACAAAGCCCCGATTTTCCTTTATACGCTTGATTACCGTACCAAGCTATTTGTCGAAGGTTTAGAATACTTCAGCAACTTGTTGGGCTATAGCGAACAAGAATTTGAAGCCATGCCCGAAGGCGTCTACTCGACGGTTCACCCCGACGATATCCCTGTGGTTGAAGAGCAGGAAGCCAGACTCGCTGGCAGTGGCGATAAAGATGTTATCCCAGCAGACTTCCGCGTACAAAAGAAAGACGGTGAGTGGATCTGGATTCAAGTGCATAGCACTATCTATTCCCGCGACGATGAAGGCAATGCCATTATCGAAATTGGTTCAATTCACCAAATTCAAAAAGACTTCGAAACCGAACAGGCTCTGCGTCGTAAAGATAAATACTACCGGACATTGGTCGAGAACAGTTATGACTGTATCTTAATGTATGATCACAATATGCATGTGACCTACATTTCCCCCTCGGTAACACGAGTCACCGGTTATACCGAAGAAGATCTTGTCGGAAAAACTCTTGAAATGTTTATTTTCGAAGAAGATCGCGAAGAAGCTGAAGCAAATTTGCGTTATGTCGCTGAAAATCCTGGCGCTTTATCGGTTGTTGAGCGCCGAATAAATCACAAAGATGGACATATCCTCTGGATCGAAAGCCGACTCGTTAATCACCTGAATGACCCTGATATTCAAGGGGTTACCATTAATTTCCACGTAATTACTGAGCGCAAACAGGCGGAACAAAAGATTCACAACCTGGCTAACTATGATCCTTTGACACAGCTCCCCAACCGCTACCTGCTACGCAAGCGATTACACAAAGGGTTAGCTGACTCGGTTAAAAACGAGTCAAAACTGGCATTAATGTACATCGACCTTGATCGCTTTAAAGAAATTAATGACACCCTTGGCCATTCTGTAGGCGACGCACTTTTGCAGACAGTTGCCAAAACCATTCATAAATGTCTGCGTAGCTCGGATACCCTGGCGCGCGTAGGAGGCGATGAGTTTACGATTGTTTTGCCGGAAACCTCAGAAAAAGAAGCGCGCCATATTGCTGATCGGATTCTTCAACAATTCAGAACGCCGTTTCAGGCTGACAGTCATACCGTTCAGACGGGCGCCAGCATCGGTATCAGTATCTTTCCGGATCACAGCAAAAAAGCTGAAGATCTATTTCGCTATGCCGACATCGCCATGTATTCTGCGAAGAAAGAACGAAACCAATACCAATTTTATGAGCTAAAACATAGCGAGCGTGAAAACCGCCGTCGCTCTGTTGAAAAAAAGCTGAAAACAGCGATAGCCAACGAAAACCTAAGACTTTATTTCCAGCCTCGCGTGGATATCAAAAGCGGTATGATAAAAAGTGTCGAAGCACTTTGCCGTTGGTACGACCCCGATCATGGCGATATTTCACCAAGTGTTTTTATTCCGATCGCCGAAGAAAGCACTTTAGTTCACGAACTTAGCCAGCAGGTTACCGATTTAGCCTGTAAACAAATCATTGCCTGGCGTAATATGGGTATCGACACCACCGTTGCATTAAACCTGTCGATCAAAGACTTGCGTAATTTTAATCTGGTCAATCAATTTGCAAATACCATGCGTACTTATGATATTCCAGGTAGCGCTCTTGAAGTTGAAATTACCGAGAGCGCGGCCATGACCGATGTGGTTAATACCGTTAAAGTGCTGAATCAATTCAAAGATCTGGGCATCAAACTGTCAATTGATGATTTTGGCAAAGGCTACTCTTCCTTAGCGTATCTCAGTCAGCTTCCAGTCGATAACCTTAAAATAGATATGTATTTTGTTTCTCAGCTCAGTAGCCAGAAACAGGATCGCATGACCAATGTGAACATTATTCGAAGTATTATCTCTTTAGCACAAAGCCTCGATATGCAAACGGTTGGAGAAGGAGTTGAGACCATCCAGCAGATGTCTATTTTGCAATCGCTAGGCTGCGATATGGGTCAGGGTATGTTGTTTTGCCGCCCGATGTCAGCAACCGCTATCACAGACTTATTGCGAGAAGGCAGAGTGACCTTTGCTCGACGCTAATTGTGTTCCATAATAGTCCCTTGCTCAAAAAACCATAATTTGTATCAATGAAGATAGCGATTGCCACTCGGCATAACCTTCCCGATTGGGAACAAGACGATCAGCCTTTTTTTCAAGCTTTAACCGGAGCCGGCATCCAACACGATGTAGTGCCGTGGGATAGCAACACAGCCTGGGGCGATTATGATCTTTGTCTTATACGTACCACCTGGGATTATCAGGAACGTTTTTCTGAGTTCACCGATTGGATTAAAAGTGTCAGTCAGCAAACGCGCCTCTGTAATCCCGAATCGGTGATTCATTGGAATAGCCATAAAAGCTATTTGCGTGAACTTGAACAAAACGGTATCCAGATTGCTCCTTCGGTCTGGCTCGAGCACGGGCAAGCCTATAACATTAAAACTATCATGGCTGAAAAAGGCTGGAAGAGTGGTTTTATCAAACCTTTAATTGGGGCCAACGCTCGTGAATGTTGTCGCTTCGATAATAGCCAACAAGGCTTAGCCACTGCGCAAGCTCATATTGATCGCTTAATCTCTGATGAAGATCTGGTTGTGCAACCCTACCTTTCGACTGTGGAAACTTTTGGGGAAACCTCAGGTATCTTCTTTAACAACCAATTCAGCCATGGCACACGCAAGGTTCCCGTGCAGGGCGATTTTAGGGTGCAGGACGATTACGGCGCCAAAGATTACCCTTACCAACTTAGCGATGACGAGGTCGATCTTGCAAATAAAGCCATGGGCTATGTATGCGACCACTATTTACCGTCTGGGCAAAATCACTTATTGTACGCTCGTGTCGATTTCTTACACGATGCTGATGGAACGCCCTACCTGAATGAAATGGAGCTCATCGAACCTTCTTTATTTTTCAGACACGGTGGCAAAAAAGCATGTGATACCTTGGTATCCGCGATTCAAACGACAAAAAAACAATGGAGTAACACATGAATAAACTCTCTCGTATTCTTTTAATTGGACTGGTTTTAGCTCTGCTTGGAATTGGTGTTGGCTACTTTGTCACATCCCAGCCAAAAGATGAAAAAAGTAACAAGTCTTCGAATCAAACATCTCAACCTGCTCAGCAACCGTTAGCAGAGGTCAACCCACAGCCAACTTCTGAGTCACTGATTGCACAAGATACACCACCTGAGCAGAAGGTTGTGGCCGAGCCCGACTACGATCCTGCAATCTGGAAAGTTGAGCATAACGGCGTCACCTCGTATTTATTTGGTTCCATCCATATGGGCGACCAAAGCATGTATCCGCTACCTGAACAAGTCCGCCAGGCTTATGCTGAAAGCGATGTTTTGGTGGTTGAAATTGATCTTAATAATCTCAACCAGCTTAAAATTGCTCAAACCATCCAGCAAATGGCAGTAACGCCAGAAAAATCCTTAAAAGATCTCATTTCAGAAGATACCGCAGCCAAGTATGACGCTTACTGCCAACGCACTCGCTCACCTTGCGCCATGTTTAGCACTTTCGAGCCTTGGTTTGTTGCAGCATCATTAGAGGCCTTGAACATGCAACAACAGGGTTATCAGGAACAGCTTGGTATTGATAAGCATTTTTTAAGTGAAGCTAAGGACAATAAAGATATTGTCGAGCTTGAGAGTTTCGATTCCCAGCTTGCCATTCTTGATGGGATGCCACTGGAACTACAGGAACTGATGTTATTGGGCACTGTCACTCGCGATGAAGGCGGTGTTGAAAAGCTGATCAAGGCCTGGAAAACCGGTGATGTGGAAACCTACCTTGCCGAAGAGCAACTTTCTGCAAAAGACCAGGGAGTCAGTGAAGAAGATTACGCAGCCTTCATGGATTTATTCTTATATCAGCGTAACCAAGGCATGGCCGATGGTATTGCTGAACTTCTTGAACAAGGTAAATCGGCATTTGTAGTGGTTGGTGCTGCCCACTACGGTGGTGAGAAAAGTGTCAATTACTACCTGGAGCAGAAAGGATTTAAAGTCACAAGAATGTAAGCCCCGTCCAGTATTAAAAGCGCTCCCAGGAGCGCTTTTTCGTGACAGAGTTTGCCTGTAAAAGTTTACTTAGTTTCTTCCCTGCAAATTATTTGGTGCTATACTCCAGCTACTATGCCAGCTCATTGACTTATATACGAATGTCTTTTTTTACTGCACTTATAAATAAATTTTCCGGCCCTATTCAACAAAAGCCTTCCGACTTAGCTTTCTATGATAATAGCAATATTTACCTGAACTACTTTCAAACCACTAAAAATTGGGGCGATACCGTTAATCCTTATATCGTGCAGAAAGTATCAGGAAAGACCCCTGTTGTTGCATCACCAGAGCAACAGCAACACCTGCTACCGGTCGGCAGTATCTTACGAATAGCCAACCACAACAGTATTGTGTGGGGTTCAGGTTTTATTTCTAAGAAGGGAAATATTAAATACAAGCCCCTCAAAGTCTGTGCTGTGCGGGGCCCTCTGACCAGAAAGCTTTTAATCAAGCAGGGAATTGAAACCCCTGAAATTTATGGAGACCCTGCGCTACTGATGCCGCGCTTTTACCATCCACAAGTTGAAAAGCAATATGAGTTAGGTGTTATTCCTCACTACCGCGACATTCAACATCCTCTTGTCCAACAACTAAAGGAACAGGGTGCTCGTATTCTGGATATCACCAAAGATACTGAAGCCTTCATTGATGATTTACTCGAATGCAAACAGACCATATCTTCATCCTTACATGGCTTAATTGCCTCGGATAGTTACGGCATTCCAAATCAATGGGTCACATTCAAGAATGAGCTAACAGGCGGCACCTTCAAATTTCAGGACTATTACCAGTCGATCGCCCAAATGGAGCAAAAGCCTATTTCTGCCAAAAAGCTTGCCACCATGTCATTACAACAAATCGTCGAGCGCTGTCAGCCTAAGCCTATAACGCTAGACCTGGACGCGCTGGTCAATGCTTTTCCTGCAATGGATTAACACAGACGATTAACACAGTACTAACGCATAGTCACAAACTCTTCCGCTGAAGTTGGGTGAATGGCAACGGTTGCATCAAAGTCAGCTTTTGTCGCGCCCATCTTCATAGCCACAGCAAAGCCTTGTAAAATTTCATCCATTCCCTCACCTATACCGTGAATCCCAACTACTTTTTCATTCTCACCCTGACACACTAGCTTGAAAGTACTTAAAGCTCGGTGTGGAGTAACGGCGTTATACATGGCCGCAAATTGTGATTTGTAGACTTTGATATCATCGGCACCGTATTGCTCGACGGCATCGGACTCTGATAAACCGAGGCTGCCTATCGGAGGATGCGAAAAAACGATGGTTGGGATCTGGCTGTAATCCATATGCACATTCGGCATTTCAGGATTAAACAAGCGCTCGGCCAATAAGCGGCCGGCTTTAATCGCCACTGGCGTGAGTTGGGCTTCGCCAGTGATATCACCCACCGCATAGACACCTTCAACATTTGTATTTTGATACTTGTCCGTTGGAATAAAGCCCTCATCGTCTGTATCAATTCCCGCTGCATTAAGACCAATATCATCGGTCGCTGGCTCACGACCAATCGCCCAGATTACACAATCCACATTATTAAGACATTCGCCCTTGCTGGTATGGACTTGCAGCAACCCTTTGTCATTCTTTTCGATCTTGTTTACATCAGTGTGCGTATGCAGCACAGGGCCATCCTGCTCCATTCGATCCAACAAAGCATCGGTTATATCCTTATCAAAATAACGAAGCGGACGATCTTTACGCACCAGCAGGTTGGTATTACTGCCTAATGCATGCAGCACACCGGCAATTTCCACTGCAATATAGCCGGCACCAATCACTACCGCTTTTTTAGGCCGCTCTGTCAGGGCAAAAAAGCCATCCGAATCAATGCCCAGTTCAGCGCCTGGTACATCAGGAACAATAGAGCGACCTCCCACCGCGATCACAATATGATCCGCCGTGATCGTCTCACCATTTACTTCGACAGTGTTTTTATCCACAAAACGGGCATAACCCTCAATAAAGTCCACCCCATTGGATTCAAAACCTCGATGATAGGCCCCATGAATACGTTCAATATAGGCTTCGCGATTTTGCACCAGACGGGCCCAATCAAAACCTGTTTGTTCTAAATCAAAGCCATAAGCTTCGCTGTACTTGATCGCTTCAGCAATATGCGCTCCGTACCACATGACCTTTTTCGGCACACAACCCAGATTAACGCAGGTGCCACCGACAGCTTGGGCTTCAATGACTGCCGCTTTGGCGCCACGAATGGCGGCACGATTAGCGGAGGCAATACCGCCACTACCGGCACCGATGGCTAGAAAGTCGTAATGTTTGATATTGTTGGACATAAGTTTCTGTTTTTTCGCTATAATGCGTCGATTATAAAGGTTTTAGAAGTCATATAAAGCGCAGGTTTTTACGTGAAAATACTATTCGATGTTGCCTATCTCTATTATTTACCGCACTTTACGCCCGTTCTTGACGAACTCAAGGCGCAGGGAACTGAATTAGGGATTGTTTTTCACAGCGAACCTCCAGCGACCATTAAAACCCAGCTGGCATCACTGGCTGAAATACATATTATCAATGAAGACGATTTAGTCAGCTTTTACATCACTCAAAATCCGGACTGGATTGTCTTTGGTCATGCCGCTGAAATTGCCGAACAACTAAACTCTCACTGTAAAACGGCCCTGATTTTGCATGGCCTTGGGCCAAAATCGGCCTATTACAACGCTTCTTCAAGCCCCATCCAGTATCGGTTTGTGGAGTCAGAGCATCGTACCCAAACCTTACAACAGTTGTATCCCGGTAAAACCTTTGTCACCACCGGCTACACCAAGCTGGACCCACTGGTCAATGGTACCAGCGAGCACATTGATCTCGCCAATAAAGGTTTAGTGCCCGGTAAAAAGACCATTCTTTATTCACCCACTTTTTATCCCAGTACTATCGAGAAATTTCCCAAGAACTGGCCCGAACAATTTTCGGATTACAATATCCTCATCAAGCCCCATTACTTATCATTGATCAAGTCAGCCTACAAAAAGCAGCGAGAACTATTCGAGCATTGGAAAAACTACCCCAATGTGTATCTTGCAAGCCCAGAAGAGCAAAGTTTGCTACCTTTCATGGCCACTGCCGACTTGATGATTAGCGAAACCTCATCTGCCCTGTTTGAGTTTATGGCATTAAACAAACCCGTGATTGTCGGACATTTCCTGAAGTTACGCGTTGGCTATTGGGGCTTCTTAAAATATCGCTTACAAAAACGACTATCCGATGACTATCGATTGTTTAAAGAGATTGGCACCAACATCAACCATTACCATGAATTGAAAGAGGCCGTTGAAAACAACCTGCGCAACCCCAAACTCTTTGAACAGCAACGCCTTAAGTATATTGAACAAATTGTCGGCACTGTTGATGGGCATTGCTCAAAGCGTGTAGCCAAGTTTTTGCTTAACAACTAATCACTAATAAGGATACCCATGCGCGTTATAACCTTCGGTACTTTTGATGTTTTCCACGTTGGACACGTCAATATTCTTGAACGCGCTCGCGCTATGGGCACCGAGCTTTACGTCGGTGTGTCTTCCGATCAGCTCAATTTCGAAAAGAAAGGCCGCTATCCGATTTATTCGGAAGAAGATCGCATGCACATCTTGAGCGCGTTGACCTGTGTTGATTTTACATTTGTTGAAGAGTCGCTGGAAAAAAAAGCTGAATACATTCAGAAGTATCAAGCAGACCTTCTGGTCATGGGCGATGACTGGCAGGGGAAATTTGATGAGATGAAACAGTTCTGCGAAGTGAAGTATCTTCCGCGCACACCGTCTATTTCCACCACTGAGATTATCGAAGTGGTTCGCCATACTCCTCATAAATAATGGGTGCCAAACTATGAGCCAAACTGTGGGCCCGACTATGAACAAAAATTTGAGCGAACAAATCCCTGTCAGCGTTTTTATTGTTGCGCAGAATGAAGAGAAACATATCGCGCGAGTCCTAACAAGTTGCCAAGAGTTTGATGAGGTTATTGTTGTTGATAGTGGAAGCACTGATGACACTAAAAAAATTGCTGAATCTTTAGGCGCCAAAGTTCTTCATAACGATTGGCCAGGTTATGCCAAACAAAAGCAATATGCCATGTCGCTGTGTAAACACGATTGGGTGCTGAACCTTGATGCCGATGAAGAGTTGACCTCTGAGTTCACTCAAGCGGCAAAAAACTTTATTCAGCAATCAGAATTTGTTGCATTAAAATGTCGTCGTAATGATTGGTTTATAGGCAAGTTTTTCCCAACATCAATAAGGCTTCCCACCAACACCCGCTTATTTAAAAAAGATTATGTCCAATATTACCTTGATAACCTGGTGCATGAAGGCCCTGAAATAAAAGGAAAAATCAAACATACTTCAGTCGCTTTCAAACACTACGGCTATGCTGATATTGAAACCTTAAGCAAAAAATACGAATACTATTCAACATTAAAAGCCCAAGAAAAATTCAATAAAGGCAAAAAGCCTTCGCGCTTAAAACTTCTTCTGGTAGCGCCATTAGAGTTTATCCGCGTTTACCTTATTTATCGTTACTGTTTCGCCGGCTTGCGCGGTTTTATTTTTGCCAAGCTATCAGCGCACTATGCATTTTTAAAAGAGTCGAAACTCTATTCTTATCACCGCTCTCATAATCATTCTGAGAAAAAAGATTCTCCAAAGGTTGATAAACATGACTAACCCTTTACTTAATATCACTGGCCTGCCGGCCTTTTCTAAAATTCAGCCTTCGCACATGCAGGAGGCGATTAAAGCCATTATTGATGACAGTCGCCGTCAAATTAATGAACTTATCGATTCACTTGATAAAGACTCGGTGACCTGGGAAAACTTTGTGGTGCCAATGGAAGAAATTGGTGATCGTCTTGATCATGCCTGGTCACCGATTAGCCATATGCAGGCGACTGTTAATTCGCCAGAGATTCGCGACGCTTACAACAGTTGCTTACCTTTGTTATCAGAATACGGTACTGAAATGGGCCAGCACCAAGGTCTTTATCAAACCATTCATAATTTGAATGATAAAGCTGATGATTTAAAGCTTGATAAAGTGCAGCGTAAAATCCTGAAAGATGACTTGCGAGACTTTAAATTGTCCGGTGTCGCTTTACCTAAAGACAAACAGCAACGCTACGGAAAAATTCAATTGCGTCTTTCGGAACTGACTTCTAAGTTTGAGCAAAACATCTTGGATGCGACCATGGCCTGGCATAAAGATTTTTCTGATGCCTCAGCATTGGATGGGCTTCCTGAGTCGGCTATAGAAGCCGCACAACAAACAGCCAAAGCCGCAGAAATTGATGGTTATCGGATCACGCTAGATTTTCCTTCTTATTTGCCCATCATGATGCATGCTAATGATCGTGAATTGCGCAAAGAAGTTTATACCGCCTTTTCTACGCGCGCCTCAGACCAGGGTCCTAATGCTGGAGAGTTTGATAACTCTGCCTTAATGCCGGAAATATTAGCCTTGCGGCAGGAACTGGCGGAGCTATTAGATTTTGATAACTACGCCGAATTGTCGCTGGCCACTAAAATGGCTAAAGACCCAGCGCAGGTTATTGAGTTCCTGCAAGACCTTGCCGACAAATCACACCCGCAAGCGCAATCCGAGTTAGCCGAACTCTCTCAATACGCCAAAGACAAGCACGGCGTAGAGCAACTGGAAGCCTGGGATATTGCCTATTACAGTGAAAAACTGCGAATGGAAAAATACAGCATCTCGCAAGAAGAGTTGCGCCCCTGGTTTCCTGAGCCACAAGTAATCAAAGGCTTGTTTGGTATTACCGGGCAATTGTTCAACATTCGCTTTGAACAGCGCGATGATGTGGATATCTGGCACCCCGATGTACGTTTCTATGATATTTATAATGCCGACAATCAGCATATTGCCAGCTTCTACTTTGATCTTTACGCCCGCAAGAATAAACGCGGCGGTGCCTGGATGGCAGACTGTATTGGCCGTCGTCGTACTCATGATGGCATTCAAAAACCGGTTGCTTTCCTGACTTGTAATTTCAACGGTCCGGTCGGCACCAAACCTGCATTATTTACCCATGATGAAGTGACCACCCTGTTCCATGAATTTGGTCATGGCCTGCATCATATGCTCACTCAGATCGAATATGCCTCTGTATCAGGTATTAACGGTGTGCCGTGGGATGCGGTTGAGCTACCCAGCCAGTTCCTGGAAAACTTCTGCTGGGTTAAAGAAGGACTCGACAAGATCGCCAAGCATTACGAGACCGGTGAAGGTCTGCCTGCTGACAAACTCGAAAAACTGTTAGCCGCTAAAAACTTCCAATCAGCAATGCAGATGGTGCGTCAGCTAGAGTTCTCACTGTTCGATTTTGAAATCCACACGGAACTAGACTTGTCTCAAGACAACCCAATTCAGCATGCGCTGGATGAAGTACGCAAAAGAGTGTCAGTGATAAAAGCACCAGCCTTTAACCGCTTCCAGCATAGCTTCAGTCATATTTTTGCAGGTGGTTACGCGGCAGGGTACTATAGCTATAAATGGGCTGAAGTTCTTTCCGCCGATGCTTTCTCGCGCTTCGAAGAAGAAGGCATCTTCAACCCGCAAGTGGGTCAGGACTTCTTGCACCACATACTGGAGAAAGGCGGTTCCGAAGAGCCCGCTGATTTGTTCAAAGCCTTCCGCGGGCGCGAACCTTCGGTTGAGCCTTTATTGAAGCACTCAGGAATAGGTATTTAATGGACAACAAGACCCTGCTCGCCATCGACAATGGTACGCAAAGCCTGCGTGCCATTCTGTTTGATTTGCAGGGTCAGATTATTGCCAAGGCACAAATTCCTCTCGACTACTACAGTGACCAGCCGGGTTGGTCAGAACAGGACCCGCAAGTCTTCTGGAATACCCTGTGCCGTGCTTGCCGAAAACTGGCACAACAACCCAACGTCGAACTATCCACTATTCAGGCCATATCGGTTACCACTCTGCGCAACACCGTCGTAAACCTAGATCAAGATGGTGAGCCATTACGTCCCGCCATTATCTGGACCGATCAACGTGAACTGGAAACTATCAAGCCCTTAACAGGTTTCTGGCCTTATCTGTTTAAGCTGGTTGGCGTTAGCGACACCATTAAAAACTTCCAATCTCGCTGTCAGGCCGCTTGGATTGCCCATCATCAGCCGGATATCTGGCGCAAAACCGATAAATATCTGATGCTGTCGGGTTATCTGAATTACAAACTGACCGGCGAGTTTAAAGACTCTGTAGCCTCACAAGTCGGTTATATCCCCTTCGATTACAAACACCATCACTGGGCCTCGGACAAAAGCTGGAAGTGGCAGATTGCCCCGTTCAAACGACAGATGCTACCCGAACTGGTAAAACCCGGAGAACTGATTGGTCAAATCAGCCAAAGTGCCAGTGAAGCGACCGGCCTGCCACAAGGTCTGCCCGTTATCGCCTCCGGTGCCGACAAGGCCACCGAAGTGTTAGGCAGCGGCTGTATCGAAGATCATCAGGCCTGTCTAAGCTACGGCACCACCGCCACCATTAACGTCACCAGTCATCGCTATATCGAGCCTTTACGCTTCATTCCACCTTATCCATCTACCGTTTCTGATGCCTACACCATTGAATATCAAATCTACCGCGGCTACTGGATGGTCAGCTGGTTCAAAGAACAATTTGGCCACCGCGAACAGGATCTGTCAGTAGAGATGGGTATTTCAGCCGAACAGCTGCTTGATCAAGCCATCGCGCAAATACCGCCCGGCTCGGATGGACTGATGCTGCAACCCTACTGGTCACCCGGCGTCAAAGTACCGGGACCGGAAGCACGTGGAGCTATTATCGGTTTTCATGATGGCCACACTCGCGCTCACGTTTATCGTGCGATTTTGGAAGGCATAGCTTACGGACTAAAAGACGGAAAAGAATCGATTCAACTCAGAACCAAGCATCCGATCGATCAACTGATGGTCTCCGGAGGCGGCTCACAAAGCGACGTCTCCATGCAGCTCACCGCTGACATCTTCAACCTGCCAGCGACACGTCCACACACCTTCGAAACCTCAGCGCTCGGCGCCGCTATCAACGCCGCAGTTGGTATCGGAATCTTTGAAAATTACCAAGACGCCGTTAAAGCCATGTGCCACAAAGGAGAAACCTTCCAACCAATCCCACAAAACGTCAAACGCTATCAGGAACTTTACGAAAAGGTTTACAAGAAAATGTATCAACGACTGAAACCGATTTATCAGTCGTTGAGGAAGATGGGCTGATATTAAAGCCAGTTAATCACGATTAGTTCTTATTTCACACACTCTTCATTAAACTTTTGGAGTGACAAATTAAAAAGCGCGTTTTTAGTATTAGAGTTAACAACTTTACTAAGGCTTTTACAATTAGCCAAAGGAAGTAATATATTAAATATCTCTGCTCTTTGTGTTATATAAGAAGAATATAAAGGCGTTGAGAATCCATCATACTCTTCATTAACATCAGCTCCCATCAAAAGAGCTACCTTTACCCTATAGTAAGAAATCAGTTCTATACCTTGAGCAGAATATTTAGATAAATACTTCTGTGGTTTAAAAATTGTTGCTATGTCAATCAAACCCACCAATATTAAAATGAGAAGCATAGTAATAATAAAGCTCAGTATTTTTTTCTTCATATTTTCTCAATAGCAGTTAATATTGTTTGGTTTAACTAGCAATAGTTATAAATTTATTTTGTAGAAGGATGTAATGAATTTGGGGACATTTTACGTTCATAATCTTCTACTTCACTTTGCGTTGGCAGGCCAATCTTAATACCTATTTCGCCAATCCTTATGTTTTCCTCTTCTAACAAATATAACTTTTTTCCAAATGAAAAAACATTCGGAGTAAGCTTGATATGTAGATCTTTAGATGTCTCCCATTCAATACTCTCTATATACTTGTACCAATCATAAGATGAATCATAGAATCTAATTATTTCAAGCTTCTGTTTATAATCAAACCCTTCAACAATTAATACCGCCTTATACCCTAGTATAAAATCACCTTCGACTTTTAGTGTAGCAGACGTATTTTTTGAGTATTGCTTATATATAATTCTACTCTGTGTAACATGTTCAGTTAGCTGAACGACTAAATACACAGTCGTTATTGCAATAATTGTCCACAGTAGTTTTCCTTTCACCTTCATCCTCACCTGTCTTAAGTTGTGTTTTTTAGGCTCTCAATGTTTTCACATAATCCTGCAGGCATTTACCTGCTTCATCAAATGCCTGATCACTCATATAGCACTTACATTGGCCGATGATGCCTTCGATGGTGGCGATGAGGAAGCGGGCGATGTTATGAGGATTCACGTCTTTTCTGATGAGCCCTGTTTGCTGGCCACGTTCGAAAGTTTCCGCCAGCGCCTGGTACCAGATTTCCCAAATGGCAACTATGCGCACACGGAATGACTCATCAAGCGGTGACATTTCATGTGTCAGATTATTCAGGGGGCATCCTGTATGCAATTCGTTAATATTAATCTCTTCTCGTGAATCATTCATCATTTTAATCAGATCAGTAATTGGATCTTTAACCTGCTTCAATGGCTCAATCCAGCGTTCATGAATCCACGGCTTTAATACTTCATCAATTACTGCGTGACCCAATTCTTTTTTGCTTTTGAAATGATGGTAAAAAGCACCTTTGGTAAAGCCAGTTTTTTTCAATACTTCATCCACACGCAATCCTTGGTAGCCTTTTAATAGAATTTCTTCAAAGGCCACCTGCAAAATATTTTTCCGGGTTGCATCAGGATTTCTTACAGCTGCTTTACTCATTGAGTTACCTTTTACCATCACTAGATTATTGCTTATCGGGCACGCTTCAAACTGCTTTTATTAAAGTCGTCTTCGCTTAGCCCCACATTAAATTCATAGCCCTTCCAGATAATGGTTGTACTTTTACCCGTTTGTACATTTTCCATTTCCTGGCGATGCGCACGCCAATATTTGTCCAGATACTGTTTGAACTCTGACATGTTAAGTTCTTTTAACTTATCATTTTTCTGGTCAAAGAACTCAATGCGATGCACTCGATAATGCTCCTGATCGATCCAGGCAATGGTTTTGCTGTAACCAGAATTATTGTAAGTAGGTACCATTTCTACTACATACATTTTTCCGCCATTTAACTCATCTTCGCGTAAAAATTTATATTCATACTTTTCGACTTCGAACGATGATAAATCTTCATAGGCAAACTCACTGCCCATCCATGGACCAGACTTGTTTGATGATGAAATACGTTTAACACGTTTTAAGGCTGGCAAATATAACCACTGGTCATCGTTACCATGAATATGCGAATAGGTTAGAAAGGCAGTACCTTCCACATCACGCGGCTGTTCGAAAACACTTAACCCCTTATCCCCATCGCCTTTGACTTCAAGGCTTTTTACTTTAACTATTCGCTCTGCTTCATTACCGCCTTTGTCACGCAGGATCATGGTCATGTCTGCCTGGCTGTCACCCCAGCCAGTGTTTCTGGCTTTGGCTTCTTTGGCAATCGCTAAACCCTTCTCTTCAGGGGTTTCAGCAACAGCATTGTTAGCCATACTCACAGCAGCTACGGCCAATAGTAAACTTGATAGTATTCGTTTCATGCGTATCTCCTAATTCGCTATTTTATCTTTCAATTTTTTGCCACCCAACATCAATAATGGTGGAAGTAATAAGAAATCGATTATCAGGGCTACGGCTAATGTAATCGCCGTTAGAATTCCCATATGACTGTTCATCACATAGTGTGACATACCAAGGACCAGGAAGCCGAGCACCAGGACTATGGTGGTCACCGTCAGTGCCATGCCCACAGTATGGAAGGCATATTTTACAGCCGCTTCTTTATCTAAACCTTTCTCGCGTCGTGCCCGCAAATACTTACTCATGAAGTGTACTGTGTCATCAACCACGATACCTAAAGTCATGCCTGTTACAACTGACAGTCCCATGCCTATCTGTCCCTGGAATATGCCCCAGATTCCGAATGCCACTGCCATTGGAACAATATTGGGGATGAGGCTTAACATGCCCAGCTTCAGAGATCTTAACGCGAAGATTAACAGCAACGATATTAACACCAACGCCCAGGCCGTGCCTTTAAGCATTGAGTAAATATTATTCTGCCCGATATGGGCAAACATGATCGCCGGGCTAGAACCTGAAATCTCCATTGCTGGTGCGTTCTGCTTAAACCATTGACTGAAACGATCTTCTAGATTCAACACCTGTACACTGGATAAATTCTCTAGTGCTATCTGTATTCGAACTGCTGATTTATCACTATTGACCTGATTATTGATAGACAATCCACGCGGCAGCGAGGATTCATATATCAGAGTATATTGTGCGGTTAGTTCTCGAATTAACGTTCCTAACTCGGCCACTTCGCCATCTTCCAGCAGAACCGCATTGCAGCCCTTATCCAGAGATGGCTTTGGTAGCGCATAACACTCATCACGATCGCCATTCATACTTTTATTCAACCGCTTCATAACGTCGGTATAACTTTGCACATGTAAAACTTCCGGCTGCTGCTCAGCGTACTCTACAAACTCCTGCAACATCGCCATAAACTCAGGTTCATGAATACCGCTGCCGGTTTTGGTGTCAATGCTGTAGAAGGCGGTGTAAAGGCCAGTCAAATTTTCTGCCGTATAGTCCGAGTCGACACGGAAGTCGATAGATTCATCAAAGTATTTAACGAACTCATCATTCAGTTCATTCTTCGGAATGGCTGCAATAATGGCAATGCTGATCACCGCCATAACGGGTAGTAGGACTTTTCGTTTATCCACCACAAAGTTGGCAAAACTATCCATCCAATGATGACCTTTGCTTTTTTTGTCGCTGACTTTAACCGGCAACAGCATCATCATGGCAGGCAGGAAGGTGACCGAGAAAATAAAGGCCAACGTAACACCCACTGCAACCGTATTACCCATATCGCGAAGCGGCGGCACCTCACTAAAGTTCATGGTCAAAAAGCCAATCACGGTGGTAATACTGGTCAGGAAGATCGGCATCATATTGATGCGAAGACTTTCTACCATTGCATCCTGTTTATTCATGCCATGCCGCATTCCCTGCAGGAAGGTGACCAGCAGATGCACCGAATCCGCCACGGCCATGGTTGCCACCACCGTCGGTACAGAGAACATCGGCGCAGTCATGGCAATGCCCAGCCAGCCTGCACCACCTAATGCGCCAATAATCGAGAATATGATAATTATCACGCTAGCCACGGTGCCGCTAGTGCTGCGAATCATGAAATAGAGTGCTAACGGAATTACCAAAAACAACATGATAGGCGTTAAGGTCATCATGTCATTCTTACCGGTTTCGGCGAAGGTGTTGTTCATCATCACCACACCGGTTAAACGAACTTCAAGATTTGGGTTGCGCTCCATTAACTGAGCTTGCAAATCCTGAACATGCTCAGAGACTTTCGTTACTGCAGTCAGAATTTCGGTTTTCTTCTCTTTCCAGGCTTTGCCTTCCAGTCCTTCTAAATCAGGGTCCTGAGGCAATTGCACAGTTACATTAACTGCGGTAACACTAGAGTCCGGATTAATGACACGGTTCAATAGCTGTGGCTCATTCAGGACGATATCTTGCAGACGCTTAATTTCAGTATCGCTCAAATCGTCAATCATCTTTTCAGTGACTGACTCATGCTCGCACTCACTATCAAAATTTGAGGATTTATCCGGAATACACAGCAAGGCACCGACCAGCATGTAATCTTCGTCTTCCGGGGTCACCCAGGTATGTTGGTAATTGGTAATTGAATCAACACGAGTGGTGTATGGAATTTGCCAGGCCTGCTCAGTTAACCAGTGAATGCTTTTTAAGGTTTCACGATCAAACACACTGCCTTCTTTCGGCGTAATCACAAACATCGCATTGTCGGCTTTATCGTAGGTATTCTGAATATTTTCAAAAGCAATTAACTGGGGATTATCTTCGGCGAAAAAGACACGATAGTCGGTCTTTATTTCGAGAAAGCGTGCACCAAAAGTTGTTGCAATAACTAACAATATCGATGCAAGGATAATGAGCCACGGGTGGCTGATAACAAAACGACCAAATTTAACGGTATTATTTTCTGGCATAGTCGATCCTGACTGAATTGATTCAAGAGTCTGCAATTTGCACAATCTTGTTAACGATCTTGTATGGAAGGCTTGCTATTTAACTACAGACCAACTAGTCTGTCAATTAATCCAAGCTAGTAAATCGACCTGTTTATTGAAGGAATACCAAGCATGTCACAATCTCTTAAAATCGCTTTCGCTAAAGAGCTAAATCAAGGTAAGTTATTATTTTATAAAGGAAACTTAGATTTATCCTTCTACCACTTTGAGCGCGCCCATATCCTCAGTCAGCCCTTTTATGGACGCCATGTTAAAAGTCATTGGTGGATGTTTCGGGTCGGCGTTAACCGCCTTGATCTGCGCGAAATCGCTGGGCAAATCATTCGAATTATTGGTTCGGCCGGTTCATTGATTGGCAAATACCCTGTCGGTAACACTGGTGGCGCCAATGTTTCGCCCTTTAAGCCCATGCCGATTCCAGAGGATTTAAGGGTTTATTTTGAGTAAATCCTTTTGGGAGACCGCAGGTCGCCCCTACATAACGTTTGTAGGCTGGTGATGCCCCCACCCAGTCTATGAATCCCAGCATTACTTAACAATGACTTACCAGTCTTTTAGGTTGAGGTAGGGGCGGGCCAGTGCGCCCGCCCTAAGCCATCCCATTCGATCGAAGAGTTTCATAGACTTTCTCATATCCCCAAGGGCGACCGCAGGTCGCCTCTAAATGCATACAATCCGAGCTAGAAGCTCTGATTAATTCCCACCAACTCTGCTATCATTAGCCAACTTTCTCAAAGCCCAATTTATTATGCCTCAACCTTCTAACACTTCAGTTATTAAAGCCACTCGCTACTGGCTGGAGCATACCGTTATCGGTTTCAATTTTTGTCCTTTTGCTAAGCGTGAGTTTGTACGTCAGTCTATTCGATATTGGGTGTCTGAAGCTGACGAGATCGAAACAGCATTAGAGGATTTAATGGCGGCAGTCGCGGAACTTGAGAAGGACAGCTCGATTGAAACCACTTTGCTGATCCTGCCGCAGGGGTTCGCTGATTTTGAGGATTATCTGGATTTGCTGGATATGGCGAATGAATTAATGGCAATGCAGGAGCTGGAAGGAATTTTCCAGTTAGCCAGTTTCCATCCTGATTACTGTTTTGACGGCCAATCGAAGAATGACCCTGCCAATTACACCAATCGCTCACCCTACCCCATGCTGCATTTGCTGCGCGAAGCCAGCATCGAAAAGGCGCTTGAATTTGTTGATGACCCCGATGCAATACCTGAGCGCAATGTCGAATTTGCACGTCAAAAGGGCATAGATGTTTTTAAAGCCATCCTATCAGATTCTTTTAGCAATGAAGTAGACTAATGGGTCACCACCATCTCACTGAACAGGGCAACACAGAAGCCTATAACAGCTCCCAAAGGCGGTGCCCAATGACGATTCAATTTCGACTGCGGTGCTATATCCTGGAAAATTAAATATAAAACTCCTCCAGAAGCAAACAACATAACGCCACCCAGAATATCTGGATAATCCGATAAGAGGTAGTAGCCTGTCAGTCCTGAGACAGGGCCAAGCAGTACCAAGCCCACCATCACCAGCATGGTCCAGTTTTTCTCGTTTGGTTTTTTCAGCGTTTTAAGTTCACGATAGCTATTGAAGCCCTCAGGTAGATTCTGCAAACCGATCAATACGGCCAATAGAGGCGCTGCTTTGGCTTCAATCGCCACCATCCCACCAAGCGCTAACGCTTCTGGCACATAGTCCAGTACCATGCCCATGAGCTGAGGAGCTTCGCGTCTTCTTAAACCGAGTATTCGTTCTATGGCAAAAAAGCAGACGCCTCCAGCCAGAAAAACAGGGATCGCCAACAAAGGAGTGCTCAACTGTCTTTTGCCTTCGGGCACTAAAACTACTGCGATAGCACCGACCAGAATGCCGCCTCCAAGAGCAATCACAAAATGTCTTAATTCCTTTTCCAGCCATTGAGGTCGTATCTTTTCAAAACTTGCAACAAAACCACCTAGCGGTATACAGACACCCGCCAGCCCTGTCAGCATAACGATAGTGATTAGCTCAGACATATCAACTCTCTTTCCTATTCCTTAATAAGGCTACTAACGCGTATTTTAAGCTGCTCGATCAGTTCCTCCTCAAACCATGGATTTTTCTTCAACCAGATATTATTGCGTGGACTCGGATGCGGTAATGGCAGAACCGGCTGTTCAAAGTTTAAATAATGACGCCAGTTCTTGACCGTTTCGGTGAGATTCTTTTCCTGTCGATTAGGTAGATGCCAGTCCATTGCGTACTTACCTATAACTAAAGTTAGTTCAATGTTTGGCAAAACATCGAGAATTTTTTGACGCCAGGTTTCTGCACAGATGGCTTTCGGGGCCAGATCACCTGATTTACCTTTACCTGGATAGCAGAAGCCCATCGGCACCACTGCTAACTGTTGCGGATCATAGAAAGTATCTCGATCAATGCCTAGCCAATCGCGTAGCCGATCACCGCTGGCATCGTCAAAGGGTCGTCCCTTGTGGTGGGTGATTTGTCCTGGCGCCTGGCCTGCTACTAATATTTTAGCATCGGCACTGAACTGCAGAATGGGATTCGGGCCTAGCGGCAAATCCTGACAAATGGTGCAGGCTTTGACTTCTTTAAGCAGTAGCTGGTCTTTTTTCATAATCCTTTAATGACTTGGTTCTAGTCTCCGCAGTTTTCAATCAAGGCTCTTGTCATTGAGAATCTTGTAGTTGCGAGTCTTGCAAACAATATGCTTTTTGCTCGCCGCTTATCGGACATTGGAACATGAGTTTATATGCTATCAGTTGCAGGTTAGGACTGTCGTCATCAGCTTGGCCGTGCTGACGGTCACCAATAATGGGGAAGGTTTGCGAAGCCAGATGAATACGGATCTGATGTTTTCTGCCAGTCAGGATCTGCACCGACAGCAAGCTGCGATCCTTGTCCGCATCATATTCTTTCAAGGTCACGATACTTTTGGCTGGTTTGTTATCAATAGGCTTGTCGATAGTGACTGTATCATGAGGAAATTGCCCCTGGACCCAAGCCAGATAATGTTTCTCCACTGCTCGCTTGGCGAACATGGCCGACAAGGCTGCTGCTGCCTCTTTGTTGTGGGCAAGGATGATCAATCCTCTTGCCGCCCGATCCAGCCGGTGCACCACATAGGTTTGTCGATTGTAGTCAAAATGTTCTTCTACCAGGCGTCCAATGGAACAGTGATCGCCCCATTTCGAGCCTTGCGACCAAACACCGTAAGGCTTATTCCAGACCGAGTAATCACCTTCATCCGCTATCAACTCGGGTTTGGCTACCGTCTCGCTGAGGACCTGCTCGTTATAGTACAGATGCAGCTCCTCACCTATACGCAGTCTGGCATTTTTGCGACGCAAAGGCCGCGCATGTTTGCCATGCGATAGCCAGACAGCGCCTTTGGTCATGGCGTCTTTGACCTTCTGCTTTGACAAACCGCTGGCTTGCACCAATAATTCGAGCGGGTTGGTATCATTCAGATCGGCAACGTCATCAAGGTTTATATGTTGCTCAATAATGGTATTCTGTGCGGGTTCTGTCATCATCGTGTGAATTATTAACTGTGAAGCATTCTTTAGCTTATTATCAAACCGATTCTTTATCACCACCGTCGTTACTGGCTGATTTGCCTGTAATTACCGATGCTGGTGAGCTGGAGCAGTACGATGGCTATTTCTGTTTTGAGCCAAAGGATGCCAATCAAGTGTTACATTTTTACGCCAAGCTGGAGGGACATGCAACCGGCTTTTCTCTGGACTTCACTCAGGGAGCAATCGCCTGGCGCCGAAGTCACGGCGGTGGTCGCAAGCAACAGATCGCCAAAGCCTGCGGATTGAAGCACAACTGGCAGCCCTCAATTCTTGATGCGACAGGTGGTCTGGGCCGTGATGCCTCGGAATTACGCAACCTCGGCTGTCGCCTGCGCATCATCGAACGTTCGCCTTATGTAGCAGCTTTATTACAAGACGCCATCACACGCGCTACCAGCCATCCCGAAACCCAGGAGCTTTTTGGCCAACATTTTCAGTTATTTCAGGGACAGGCGAACGAGCTGATACCACAATTATCATCTGAGCAACAACCCGATATCATTTATCTTGATCCTATGTTTCCACCACGCAACAAAAGTGCTGCAGTGAAAAAAGAGATGCGTCTAGTAAAACTGCTGGTTGGAGAAGATCTGGATGCTGATGAACTGTTACCACAGGCACTGGAGCATGCCAAGTATCGAGTGGTCGTGAAACGACCCAGTTACGCGCCCTATCTCAATCAACAGAAACCTTCCATGAGCATCGAAAGCAAAGCTAATCGCTTTGATGTTTATGTGAAGCGGGCAATTCCCAACTAACTCTTTTGAACCTATCTGGAACTCATCATGGCCAAAGCATCTGCATTACATATTCTGGTTAAAACTGAAAAAGAAGCCTTGGCGCTTAAAGCCAAGCTGGAAAAAGGCTCTGATTTTTATCAGCTGGCCAAACGCCACTCTATGTGTCCGTCGAAAAAACAGGGCGGCGATCTCGGCGAGTTTAAGCGAGGCCAAATGGTCAAGCCGTTTGATAATGCGGTATTTGCTAAAGGTAGCGAAGATAAACCTTTAATTGGCCCAGTCAAAACACGCTTTGGTTATCACTTAATCAAAGTGCTATATAAAAGTGGCTAATTGCTTTAAGACACGGCAAACAACTTATACTGCAACTGCCCTGCTTTCTTATCTTTAAGCTCACTCCAGTTCTCTGGAATATTAAGTTCCAGCCCCTGCTCCACTTCAATATAGATTAGAGTTTCAGGTTTAAGCCACTCCGCTTCAGCCAGCTGTTCTATGACTTTTTGCGTTATCCCTTTATGGAATGGCGGATCAAGGAAGATGATATCGAAAGGTTGTTGATTTGATGTTATAAATTCAAAAGCATCACCATGCACGACATGAGCATTATCGGCGTTGAGCAGTCCCAAATTTTCTTCAAGCTGGTGAAAGGCTTTGCGGTTCAGTTCGACAAAAGAGGTTTTTGCTGCTCCTCTGGAAAGCGCTTCAATACCGATGGCTCCTGAGCCTGCAAACAAGTCCAGGCACCGCGCACCATGAATCTCATTCTGTAGCCAGTTAAAGAGAGTTTCACGAATTCGATCAAGGCTGGGTCTAAGCCCTTCAACTTCAATAAAGCGTAATTTGCGCCCTTTCCATTTGCCACCGATGATCCGAAATTGACCGGTCTTTTTTGCATGCGGCGATGAGGATGTTCTCTTGCTTTGTTGAGCAATCTTATTTCGGTTAGCCATAAGTGGCCTCTTCTACTCTGGCGTTCGAGTTTGCCCGCTCACGGTTTGCAAATCTCTTACGCACCTGCCTTGAAAGTGATAGGATAACGCCTTTATAAAGTTTAACAAGTCATTGATACCTTTACTGCCATGAGCGACTCACAATCAAAAGATAAATCAAAACGCGGCCTATTTGGCTGGTTTGGCAAAAAAGACTCTGATAATTCTGAGCAATCCCTTGAAACTGAATCTGAGACGGCTATTGAAGAAACGGCTGCTGAAGAGCAACCTCCTAAAGACCAACGTCTTGACGAAGAACTTTTAGAACAGGCCGAACATGCTCTGGAAGAACAGCTTGCAGAGCAGGTAGAGCATGATATTGAAGAAGCCTATGAACATCAGGAGCATCAGGGAGAAAAAATTAAAGCGGCTGCTCCAACCCTGACTGATACTGACAGCAAGCAACAGCATCCAGCTCCCGAGAAAAAGGGATTCTTTTCACGCCTCAAAGCAGGCTTAAGCCGCACCCGCGGTCAGTTAGCGGACAGCCTGGCTAATCTGGTTTTAGGCAGTAAAGAAATTGATGATGACTTGCTTGAAGATATCGAAACTCAATTGCTGATGGCTGATGTTGGCGTAAGCGCTACCCGAAAAATTATCGATGATCTGACTGACAAAGCTGCGCGCAAGGAACTCAAAGATCCACAGGCTTTGATGGAGCGTTTACGTCAATTACTGTCTGACATTATAGAGCCTTGCACCCAGCCGCTGGAACTGACCCATAAACCTTTTGTGATTTTGATGGTTGGAGTCAATGGTGTTGGCAAAACCACCACCATCGGCAAGCTAGCTAATAAATTCCAGGGCGAAGGCAAGTCCGTAATGCTCGCTGCTGGTGATACTTTCCGTGCCGCTGCTGTTGAGCAGCTTCAAGTATGGGGCGAACGCAATAATATTCATGTCACCGCTCAGCACACAGGCGCAGACAGCGCTTCGGTTATTTTCGATGCCCTGCAGGCAGCCCAGGCGCGCAATATCGATGTCTTGATCGCTGATACTGCAGGACGTTTACACACCAAGTCGAACTTGATGGATGAGTTATCCAAAGTACAGCGTGTAATGCAAAAACTGGACCCGAGCGCTCCCCATGAGGTGATGTTGGTGGTCGATGCAGGTACGGGTCAAAATGCTCTTAATCAAGCCGAACACTTCAATAAAGCGGTACCACTTAGCGGAATTACCATTACCAAGCTGGATGGCACCGCAAAAGGTGGTATTATTTTTGCATTGGCTGACAAGATGAAAACGCCAATTCGCTTCATTGGGGTGGGCGAAAGTATTGATGACTTACGCGAATTCAATGGCCAGGACTTCATTCAGGCCTTATTCGCAACCGACGATAACGCTCAACAATAATAATCTATCAACACACTATGATTGAATTTCACCAGGTATTTAAACGCTATGAAGGTGGCCACGAAGCCCTCAAAGGGGTTAGCTTCGAGCTACCGGCTGGTGAAATGGCATTTCTAACTGGCCACAGTGGCGCTGGTAAAAGTACCCTGCTGAAACTGATTGCGCTGATGGAGCGTCCGACTCGTGGCCAGGTCATTCTTGATGGTCAGAATATCAGCAAAGTCAAAGATCGTCATATTCCTTACCATCGTCGTAAAATTGGCATGATCTTTCAGGATCATCGTCTCTTATTTGATCGCACTGTTTTCGACAATGTTGCACTGCCTTTGATTATTGCCGGCGTATCCGATCGTGAAATTCCGAAACGGGTACGTGCCGCGTTGGACAAGGTCGGCCTGCTCAGTAAAGAAAAACAATTGCCTATTCAGCTATCAGGAGGTGAACAACAACGGGTTGGCATTGCCCGCGCGGTGGTCAATAAACCCCCTCTTCTGCTTGCCGATGAGCCGACCGGTAACCTCGATCCTGAGTTGTCTGCCGACATCATGAATTTGTTTGCCGAATTTAACCAAGTTGGCGTTTCTGTGCTGATTGCTTCGCACGATTTGGCTCTAATCGCCCGCATGCGTCATCCAGTAATTACCCTCAAAGAAGGTCGTACAATTCGCAACGAACTGGCGGAGGCTGCATTCGATGAGTAAATCCAACCGTCAAAACACCTCCTATAAGATAAGCTTTCTTGACCGCTTTAAGATGGCAATCAGCCTGCACAAAAAAAATGCCGCTAATACTCTGCTGGATGTCTTGCGTCACCCTACCAACAGTCTCTTGACCATATTAGTGTTAGCTATTGCCCTGGCCTTGCCGACCGCTTTTTATGTCTTCAGCTCTAATGCTAAAGCCATCAGCAGTAACTGGAGTGGCGGCGTGCAAATGGCTTTATTCCTCAAAGAGAATGTCAGTCAGGAACAACGCGCAGAATTTATACAAGAGTTAAGCTTCAGGCCTGAGTTTAAAGAGGTTGTGTTGATTCCTAAAGAGCAAGCTATTGAAGATTTTAAACAACAATCAGGCTTCGGTGATGCCTTGGACTATCTGGACGAGAACCCGTTGCCTGACAGCATTATTTTAACGCCTTATGAAAACCATTCCGGCGCAGCGATGCTAGAAAAACTGGCACAAGAATTAGAGCAAAATCCGGTGGTTGATCTTGCGCAACTGGATATGGCCTGGATTCAGCGTTACCAGGCAATACTTGAGATTTCGCAGAAAGTGGGTACATTTGTCAGCATTTTACTAGCATTTGGTGTTCTTTTAATCGTGGGCAACACCATCCGACTGGCCATTTTAAACCGTCGTGATGAGATACAGGTCATCAAGCTGGTGGGCGCAACCGATGCTTTTATTCGTCGCCCATTTCTATATACCGGTTTCTGGTATGGGCTTATCGCCGCCCTACTCGCTGCATTGATGGTCAATATCGTATTACTTCTTTTGCAACAACCCTCTTCAACTCTTGCTGAACTGTATAACAGCGGCTTTTCTCTTATGGGGCTGGCTCCCAGCCAAACGCTGACACTCTTGGCTATCGGAGCAGGTCTAGGTTTGTTTGGCGCCTGGTTCTCCGTTAGCAAACATCTCAAAGATATTCAGCCTACTTAACAAGCACCTAACAGAGTCTAGCATTCACTTTTTGCTCACTAGCAAGCTCTACAATAGCCTAGGTAATTAATACAACCTATTACTGACTATACTCTGAGGTAATACTCAAAATTACATTATGCTATTTGCTTATAGTGGAGAAGCTTGTTTGAATATGAGCGTTAATTATCACAAGGTATATTTACTTGATAAAAGGAAATCTGTTTATGAAAACCCTCCTAACCCTTGCTTTCACCACCATCACTTTAGCCTTTACCTCCAATGTAAATGCTAAAGTGGCGGATTATGAGTTCGATACTGTTCATAGCCAAATAATATTTAAAGTCAATCACTTAGGATACTCTAACTCATACGGTAAATTCCGTGCTTTTGAAGGTACGTTAAGCTTCGATCCTGAAGACTGGTCAACTGCTAAAACTGAAGTGTCCATCAACACCAAAAGCATCGATCTGGAAAACAAAAAATGGAATGACCACATGCGCAACCCCGATTTTTTCGATGTTGAGCAATACCCGGCCATGACGTTTAAAAGCACCAAGCTAGAAAAGACCGGCGAAGATACGGGTATATTACATGGTGACTTAACTATCTTAGACAAAACCCTACCGATTACTTTGGACCTCACTTTAAATCAGGCGGGCATCCACCCAATGAGTGAACAGCCACACGTTGGCTTCTCCGCCACTGGCACGATCAAACGGTCAGAGTGGGGTATGGAATATGGTGTTCCTGCTGTTGGCGATGATGTGCATATCATTATCGAAGTAGAAGCGACCGCACAATAGTAGCTTAGGTTTAGCCCTGGTTCCTGCTAACTGATCGATTTTTGATCTGGCAGGAACCCCTTCTTCTGATTTGTAATTTCCTGTTACAAAGCACCCACTAGACTTTAACAAGTTTCACTTTATTTCTGTTTATGATGGGTGTAGGTTACTTACTTCAAAGATGCAAACAACCCGCCGGGCCTTATAGACCCTTGCCTGAACCATCATTTTGTATTGAACTTTTTAACTCATTAGCACTCTTACACTCAGAGTGCCAAAATATTAGCAGTCTCACTTAAACAGTGCTAATATTAGCCAATATTTATCACGTGGAGGGAATGATGAGCAATATCCCAATGAACATGGCGTTAGCCGTTCCAACAGGCAGTATTGATGGTTACGTCAGTACCGTTAGCGCTATTCCTATCCTGACCGTTGAACAAGAACAAAAACTTGCACATCAGTTTCACGACAATAACGATCTTGAAGCTGCACGTCAGTTAGTAATGGCTCACTTACGCTTTGTAGTCCACATTGCAAGAAGTTATGGTGGTTATGGTTTGCCTCAAGCCGACCTTATCCAAGAAGGCAATATTGGCCTGATGAAAGCTGTCAAACGCTTCGACCCGACAGTTGGCGTTCGCTTGGTATCTTTCGCTGTGCACTGGATTAAAGCTGAAATTCACGAATATGTGCTACGCAACTGGCGTATCGTTAAGGTTGCAACAACCAAAGCCCAGCGTAAATTATTCTTCAACTTACGCTCTAAAAAGAAAACGCTAAACTGGCTTAATAATGACGAACTCAGTGCTGTCGCAGAAGATTTAGGAGTTAGCCAGGAAGAAGTTCGTCGTATGGAAGGGCGCTTGAATGCCCATGATGCATCGTTTGATGCACCTCATGCCAGCGATGATGATGATGCAGTTTATGCTCCGATTCATTATTTAGAGTCGCCCAACTCTGATCCAGCGCAGGCTATTGAGCAGGAAGATTGGCAGGATCAACGCGAAACTCGCTTACTGTCTGCATTAAAAACTCTGGATGAAAGAAGCCAGGATATTTTGCAACAGCGTTGGCTCAGTGATCAAAAGGCAACTTTGCATGACCTGGCTGACAAATATAGTGTTTCGGCTGAGCGCATTCGCCAGCTAGAAAAAAATGCTATGAACAAGATCAAAAACGCTATCAGCTAGCAGAATTAACATTTATTATCACAAAGCGACCAAAATGGTCGCTTTTTTTTTGCCTCTACTTTTCTTACCCCTCGTGTGATCCTTTCCCACTTAAAGTCATTTTTGGTTTGATTTTTAGACCATTTGTCGATTTTTCGAACAATCTTAGCTCATTTTTTATTCTCTTTGTCGGCTTTCTATACAACAAATACTTGATCCAGTTCACATTTAGTAGCAAGATGAATTGTGTAATTATAATTAATAAGCTTGGGGAGGCTTTATGAATCGTCTAAGCACTTTACTGTTTGTCAGTACTTTTTTCCTGGTTGCTTGTGGAGGAGGGGACACCAATCCTGCCACTACAGAAACTACAGCCAGTAACAATTATGACTGTGTCATCAAGTATGGATGGGAGCCACGTCCACCTTATCAGTTCTTGAATAATGGCGAGATGCAAGGTATTGATATTGAAATCTTCAAAAAAGCGGCTGAAGCCAATCAGTGCAACGTTCAATATGTTCAAAAAGGCTGGTCAGAGCTTTTAACCGCATTGGAAGAGGGCGAAATTGATGTGCTTGGCGGTGCTACTGCAACGCCTGAGCGTCAGGTTTACGCAGATTTTTCAGTTCCTTACCGCAACGAGTCATTTGCTTTATTTATTCGCTCAACCAGTGACTATCAGGGCGAGACCCTAGCAGGATTCCTTAGTGGCGGTAATAAAGTAGGTATCACCAACGATTACTATTATGGGCAGGACGTCTATAATCTAATGAATCATCCGCAGTATGGGCCATTGTTTGTTGATGATAATTCTGGTGAGCAAAGCTTCTATAATGTTATTTACAGTACCATTGACGGTGTATTAACGGATCCCGTTGAAGGCCGCTACATTATTAAACGTAAAGGTCTAGATTCACAGATAAAGCAATCCAATATTACGATACCTAGTGAGAATGTATCCTTTATGTTCAGCAAAAAAGGGCTTGTACCAGAGAAATCGAAAGCACTACAAGATGCCATTCAGGCCTTAGTAAGCGCCAACGAAGTAAATCCGGTAGTCGCTAAGTATCAGTAATTACTGCTTAACCAATAAAAGCCACCTGCGGGTGGTTTTTTTAATCCTTATTCCAGCAGCCCCATTTCACGTTTTATATTAAGAATATCCGAGTGGATAAAGGTCTTCTTGACACCCCGATCCAGTAAATCCTGATAAACCGACATGGCCATTGGTTCTGAGCCACCTACATAAATATCCATATTGGTAAGATCATTATGATCGAGCATAAAGGCATGATGAACAAAGCCTTTGCGACCCTGCCATTTCTCATCAAGACCTGATAGCACCGGTACAAAAGTAAAGTGCTCAAACTGTTCAGCCCAGGCTTGTGGCTCTTCAAGTAAGTACAGATCAGCGGACGTTTGCGCGCCCCAATATAATGTCAGCGGCCTTTGATCACCCTTTTTTAATGCTGTTTTAATAATGGAGTGGAAGGGTGCAAAGCCCGTACCACCAGCGATAAAGATTGCAGGGCGCTCTGATTCAGTAAGTACACACTCACCATACGGCATCTGCACTCGAACCAAATTACGGTGTTTTAATTGACTGACAATTTTATCGGCTGCATCATGACCCGGCAGGCGGCGGATATGAAGTTCCAAAACATCCTGCAGTGGCGAGCTGGCAATCGAGAAGGGGCACATAGAACCATCATCCAGCTCCAACATTAAATACTGTCCTGCGGTGAATGCAGGCAAGCTTCCTTCAGTCGGGGTTAATTGCACCCAATACACATCACGCCCAATACGACGCACTAGCGTCACTTCGCAATTTACGAAGGTGGCTTCAAGACTTTCGGTGTTTTGTTCAGTCATATTCTTCTCAAATCTTTTATTCAGTACTTTCAGAATCCAGGCCAAGCTCCTGCCACATAGCATCCACTTTTTCTTTTACCGCCTGATCCATCACAATCGGTTTGCCCCATTCACGATTGGTTTCGCCGAGCATTTTGTTGGTCGCATCAATGCCCATTTTTGAACCAAGGCCTGACACTGGCGAGGCAAAGTCGAGATAATCAATCGGCGTGTTATCAATCATGGTGCAGTCACGAGTTGGATCAACACGCGTAGTCATTGCCCAAATGACATCCTTCCAATCACGAGTGTTCACATCATCATCCACCACTATTACAAACTTGGTGTACATGAACTGACGCAGGAAAGACCAGACGCCCATCATGATGCGCTTGGCGTGGCCGGGATATTGCTTCTTCATCGACACAATCGCCAGGCGATAAGAGCAACCTTCAGGTGGTAAATAAAAATCGACAATTTCTGGGAATTGTTTCTGCAAAATCGGCACAAAGACTTCATTCAGAGCTTCGCCCAAAATTGCAGGCTCATCCGGTGGGCGGCCAGTATAGGTTGAGTGGTAGATAGGGTCTTCACGCATGGTAATGCGTTCAACGGTGAACACCGGGAAGCTGTCCACCTCATTGTAATAGCCGGTATGATCGCCATATGGCCCTTCATCGGCCATCTCTTCAGGGTCGATATAACCTTCCAGTACAAACTCAGCGCTGGCCGGAACCTGCAATTCATTACCTATCGACTTCACCACCTCAGTCTTTTCACCGCGCAGCAAACCGGCAAAAGCATATTCACTCAAGGTATCCGGCACTGGTGTCACGGCACCGAGAATGGTAGCCGGATCAGCACCAAAGGCCACCGAAACAGGGAAGGGCTGACCAGGATTTTGCTGACACCACTCTTTGAAATCCAGAGCGCCACCACGATGCGCCAACCAACGCATGATGAGCTTATTCTTAGCAATCACTTGCTGACGATAAATACCCAAATTCTGCCGTTTCTTATGCGGGCCTTTGGTAATGGTCAAACCCCAGGTCATCAAAGGCGCAGCATCTTCCGGCCAACAGGTTTGCACCGGAATCTTGCTTAAATCGACCTCATCACCCTCAAGAACAATCTTCTGACACGGCGCTTTCTTAACTACCTTCGGCGCCATATTCAAAACCTGCTTAAACACCGGCAGTTGCTGCCACGCATCCTTAAAACCTTCTGGCGGCTTAGGCTCCTTCAAAAAAGCCAACAACTCACCCAACTCACGCAAACCGGTTAAATCTTCCTTTCCCATCGCCAAAGCCACACGCCGCGTTGTACCGAACAAATTGCCCAACACCGGAATCGAATGACCTTTCACATTCTCAAACAAGATCGCCGGCCCACCCGCCCGCAAAGTACGGTCACAGATTTCCGTCATCTCAAGATAAGGATCAACTTCCACAGAAACACGCTTAAGCTCACCCATAGATTCAAGCTTAGCGATAAAATCACGCAGATCTTTGTATTGCATGAGAATTTTGAGTTGATAAGTAGTGAGGCTATTTTAGCAGACTAGGCAAAAATACCTAAGGAGAGTTTAATTTTGTTATTTATTCAATTTAGGAAGCACTTCCATCATATGCTCAAAACATTGGTTGATTGAGGTAATACCTTGCTTTGTTCCTTGGTGCCTGACTTCAGAGCTTTCGTTAGGAATGTCTTCTTGCCCGTCAATCCTGTTTCCGTCCTCATCGACGTCTACTACTATCCAAACACCTCCCCACCATTCTGTTGTACCGGTCACAAGATTATTTTCATCTATTACTAGGTTTATATTCATTCCAGCATCAGGAAATCTATACAGTGAACCACTGATTTGAGTTTTGGTGAGCTCCAACATCGCTAAACCAATATCATAATCATATGAGTTAGTATTTGAATTATAAGTTTTGGCTACGAAACAGGTATTAGGTGGAGAATCTGAGTTTAGCCACTTCCAACGCAATGAATCATTCAAATCATCTTTAAGTTTTTGTGGTATTGAATACCCATCGATATAAGGAGCTTGGAAGTATAAGAAATACTCCTCAGAATCTGACACATCTATTGATTTTATGACTATTTGGAAAGTGCCAGTACGAATTTTCCCGGGTGTGATTTGACAGCCTGACAGCAATAGAAAAACACAAATAACGAATATTCTTTTCATAAGCTTATCTTACTTATCAAATTCACCCTGAAATAATCTTTAGCTAAAAAGATAGAGCCAGAAAAATGGATTTTTAGAAATTTTGCGAGGCAGTCTCGCTCACAGCGAGGGAGCGCATATTAATACGTAATCGAGCGAGAACGAGACTAACAAAGCAAAAAACTAAAGGAACAGATTAACTTACTAAACTGCATCTAAAATTAAGATTTTTCATTCTAGGCGAGGCGTAGCAAGATTTTTAATGACGATTTCACTAATAGTGAATGAGGATATTAAAAAGTCTTGCTACAACAAAGCATAGGAAGAAAAAGATAATTTTAGCGTTTCATGGCGTCGAAAAATTCATCGTTAGTCTTCGTCATCGCCATCTTATCAATCAAAAACTCAATCGCGTCGATTTCATCCATGGGATGCAAGATCTTGCGAAGAATCCACATTTTTTGCAGTTCTTCTGAGCCAGTCAATAGATCTTCTTTACGCGTACCTGAGCGGTTAAAGTCGATAGCTGGGAATACACGCTTTTCGGCAATTTTACGCGATAAGTGTAGTTCCATGTTACCGGTGCCTTTAAATTCTTCGTAGATCACTTCGTCCATTTTGGAACCGGTATCTACCAGGGCTGTGGCAATAATGGTTAAGCTACCACCTTCCTCAATGTTACGCGCGGCACCAAAGAAACGCTTAGGGCGTTGCAGTGCGTTGGCGTCTACACCACCGGTTAGTACTTTACCGGACGACGGCACTACGGTGTTGTAGGCGCGTGCAAGACGAGTAATCGAATCGAGCAAAATGATGACATCTTTTTTATGCTCAACCAGACGCTTGGCTTTTTCGATGACCATTTCGGCAACCTGAACGTGACGAGCAGCTGGCTCGTCGAAGGTTGAAGCTACTACTTCACCTTTGACCGAACGTTGCATTTCGGTCACTTCTTCTGGCCGCTCATCAATCAGAAGAACAATCAGCATACATTCTGGATGATTGCTGGTAATAGATTGCGCAATATTTTGCAGCATCATTGTTTTACCGGCTTTTGGTGGCGATACAATCAATGCACGCTGCCCTTTACCAATGGGAGCTGCTAAATCAATTACTCGCGCAGTAATATCTTCGGTTGAGCCATTACCACGCTCCATACGCATACGTTCGTCTGGGTGAAGTGGGGTAAGGTTTTCGAAGAGTAGTTTGTTGCGTGAGTTTTCAGGGCTGTCGTAGTTAATTTCTGCGACTTTAAGGAGGGCAAAATAGCGTTCACCATCTTTCGGTGGGCGTATTTTGCCAAATATGGTATCGCCCGTTCGCAGATTGAAACGTCTGATTTGGCTTGGAGAAACGTAGATGTCATCCGGACCGGCTAAGTAAGAGCCCTCCGCGGAACGCAAGAATCCAAAACCATCAGGAAGGATTTCGAGAACACCACCACCGAAAATATCTTCGCCACTTTTAGCGTGATTTTTCAGTAGACCGAAGATGATATCTTGTTTGCGCATACGCGCCATGTGGTCAAGACCTACGGCTTTCGCCATTTCAGACAGATCTTGAGCTGACTTTTGCTTTAATTCAGTTAGATTCATAGTATCGAGTTGTTTATTGAAACATAGAAACGTCTTGAAACGAGTTCCTGTGAAATAAAATTATTTGGAAAAGAATCGGAATTTGCCCTGAGGCTTAGAGACGCTTTTTTATTAGCTCGCTCAATGTAGCATTAGTTCTGCGGGGTGTCTAGTGTTTTAGACCGACCAGAAACCACCAAGCTATAGTAATAGTTAGCAATATAATTAGCATCCCAAGAATGAAGGCTTTGCTTGCTGATGGATCTTGTTTTGCCTGTTTACTTAATGGAAGAAGCCTTAGAACTGACGCTCCCACTTTCTCTGCACACCAAAAAATACCTTCAACTATCGCATGGAATACCAAACTCAACACGGCAGTTATAGCATCGAACATCCAAATTCCCTTTAAACAAAAAGAGGCCGAAGCCTCTTTTAGCAATTAACTTGGCATTAAAGGTTACTATCAATAAACGCCATTAATTGTGATTTTGATAAAGCACCTACTTTGGTAGCTTCGATATTTCCGCCTTTGAATAACATGAGCGTTGGAATACCACGAATGCCATATTTTGGAGGTGTTTCGCTGTTTTCATCAATATTTAACTTAGCTACTTTGACTTTACCTTCATACATCTCGGCAACTTCATTAAGGATTGGCGCTATCATTTTGCAAGGACCGCACCATTCTGCCCAATAATCAACCAAAACGGGCTGATCTGAATTTATAACTTCAGCTTCGAAGGTCGCATCCGTCAGATATACAATTTTGTCACTCATCAAATTTCTCCTGCTATTTACTTGCGCTTGGCTCTGTACATACGCACAATGGCACTATTTCAAACAATCACGCTTGTTAATGCAAGCGCTAATGGTAAAAATTACCTTATGGATACATCGCATCTATCAACTATTAGATTTTCCGATCTAGGACTTGATCCCAAATTGCTCAAGGCAGTTGCTGACCTGGGCTTTGAATATTGCACACCGATACAAGCAAAATCTCTGCCATTATTGTTAAAAGGGCAGAATGTTGCCGGTCAGGCACAAACCGGAACCGGTAAAACCATCGCATTCCTATTGGCCATCATGAACGATATTCTGATCTTGCCAGAAATCGAAGGTCGCCGTAAGAACGAGCCACGCTCATTAATTATGGCACCGACCCGCGAATTGGCGGTGCAAATTGCTAAAGATGCGGTGCAACTGGCCAAACATACTGACCTCAAGATCCGAGTAGTATATGGGGGCGAGGATCACGAAAAACAACGCCAGCAATTGATCGATGGTGTGGATATTCTGATTGGTACCACTGGCCGTCTGATTGATTACTTCAAAACTAAAG